>MRWG01000544.1_pt1 | contig 38644 bp, 38 predicted proteins | sample 1013341 | NCBI WGS metagenome assembly MRWG01 (sample SAMN06117577, study PRJNA244670) | biofilm metagenome | biome: Water; feature: Cathode Biofilm; material: Biofilm; isolation source: microbial consortium enriched at the cathode of a solar microbial fuel cell | place: USA: District of Columbia ... | reverse complement strand
GCATAAACCGTCAACCGATCCCATGCGGACATCGAACGGCACCGCCGCCCGCATATCCCTTCCGATCCTTCACTTGTCCGATAACGCGGCCGCCGACCTAACCCCCAACGCCTGACGAATCAAGCGCTTAATTGAGGACCGGTCCGCCGACCGCCGCGAGCGTCGAGGCGCTGCCCCCGTTCGCGGAGGCGGCTTATACGGGCCGTGCCCAACCCTGTCAAACCCTTTCGTGACAGATTTCTTGCGCCCCGCCGAACCACCCCCGGCGAGGCGTCGGGACAGGCGCTTCCACGCTTGCCGCGACAAGGCGGCTGCGCTATCCAGAGACCCTGGACGGGAGGGGCCGTCCCGACATATGAGGCAATCGGCCGAGGGTCGCCCAAGCGACCGCCGTCAGGCGGCGCATGCGACGGCGCCGGCCGCGCAGCTTTCACCTTTATTTCGATGGGGTGAATCTGTTAGGTATTGTCGTATGGTGCGTCAGGGATTCGCAGCCGTTTTTCTTTGCAGGAAAGCGCGCGAGTCCTTGGAACGACCTTTGCATCGACCATGGAGCCGAAGCAAAAGGCACGAGCGGTGTCTTTTTCTTATCGGCGCGACGGATGAATACGCGCGGCTTCGGACCTGACCCGTCGGCCGCCCAGGACGGAGAGAGCGTGTGACGCAGCTGCCCCCTTCCGACGATCGCCGCCTCGTGCCGTTGAACCGGCCGCTCCGGAAACTGGCGGGCGCGGTCTCGGCCGTCGCTTTGACGGCCGCCGGGCTTTATTTCGCGATGCCGGGCGAGGGGCCGTCGCTGCTGCCGGAAGCGGGTATCGACAGCGCGCTCGCCGAACAGTCGGCCGAAGGCGGCGACGAGGGCGGCAACGATGGCGGACGTGGCGCCGCGGCGCCCGAGGCGACCCAGCTCGCATCCACCTCCGACGCGGCGAGCAACGCCCGGCTGCTGGCCGAGCCCTATCGCGTGACCCTGACGGTCGAGCGCGGGGACACGCTGATGGGTCTGCTGACGGACGCCGGGCTCGACCGCCCGCAGGCGCACCGCGCGATCCAGGCGCTCGCCGAAGTCTACAGCCCGCGCAAGCTGAAGCCCGGTCACGCCTTCGAACTGACGCTCACGCCGTCGAACACGGACAAGCCCGCGCTGCTGCAGACGCTCAGCTTCGAGCCGGACCGGACCCGGGCCGTGCTGGTGAGCCGTGCCGCGACGGCCGAGGACGAGGAGCGCGCCGGCTTCGAGGCGAGCGCCACCGACCGGCCGGTCACCACCATGCTCTCGCGCGCGCAAGGCGCGATCGACAGCTCGCTCTACAACGCCGCGCTCGATGCCGGCGTGCCGATGCCGGTGCTGGCGGAGATGATCGAGATCTTCTCCTTCGACATCGACTTCCAGCGCGAGATCCAGCCGAACGACCGATTCGCGCTGCTGTTCGAGGAACGGCGCGACGAGGACGGCGTCACCGTCGATACCGGCGAGGTGCTGCTGGCCGAGATGACGGTCGGCGGCAAGCAGCGCCGGTACTACCGATTCGAGGATGGCAGCGGCTTCGTCGATTTCTACGACGCCAAGGGCCGCAGCGTGCGCAAGGCGCTGCTGCGCACGCCGGTGGACGGCGCGCGCATCTCCTCGCGCTTCGGCAAGCGCAAGCATCCGATCCTCGGCTACACCCGCATGCACAAGGGCATGGACTTCGCGGCCCCGACCGGCACGCCCATCTACGCCGCCGGCGACGGCATCGTCGAGGCGGCCGGCTGGAACGGCGGCTACGGCAAGTACGTCCGCATCCGCCACAACGGCACCTTCAAGACCGCGTACGCGCATCTCTCGCGCATCGACAGCCGGGTGAAGAACGGCCAGCGGGTGCGTCAGCGCCAGATCATCGGCTATGTCGGCACGACCGGGCGCTCGACCGGCCCGCACCTGCATTACGAGGTGCACAAGGCCGGCCGCCAGGTGAACCCGCAGGGCATCAAGCTGCCGACCGGCAAGGTGCTGAAGGGCAACGAGCTGGCCCGCTTCGAGAGGGTGATGCAGCAGACCGAGACGCGCTTCGCCGCCGCGCCCGACCTGGGCGGGACGGACACCGCCGCGGTGGCGACGCCGGGCTGCCAGGCCGCACAGACCGCGACCTGCTGAACCGCTCGCGCGATCGGCGCTAGCGGGTGAGACGCGCGATCCGCTCGACCGCCATGCGCTTGTAGGCCGCGACCAGCGCGGCGCCCTCCGGCTCGCCGGTCTGCAGGGCGAGGCGCATCGTCGATTCCCCGAAATGCATGATCAGGACCGCCTCGACCCGGATCGTCTCCGGGTCGGCCGCGGCGCCGACGCGCGCGATGGCGTCGGCCAGGATCGCACCGTTGGCGCGCGCGTCCGCGAGGTCGATCGCCTGCAGGCTCCGGTCCGCCAGGGTCCCGGAGCGGATGTCGCAAAGCACCGGCTCCTGCTTGAAGAGCGCGTAGTAGGACTCGACCAACGCCTCGAAGGCCCGGGCCAGGGCGGCCGGCGTGTCGGCGCCCGCCAGACCGTCTTCGACGCATTGCCGCCCTTCGGCGAAATAGCGCTCCGACAGCGCGTGGATCAGCGCGCTCTTGTCCGGGAAGTACTGGTAGAGCGAGCCGATCGGCACGCCGGCGCGCACCGCCACCTCGCTCATCTTCAGCGCGTCGCTGCCGGCCTCCGCGATCAGCGCGGCGGCCGCGTTCAGGATCTTCTCGACCCGCTCGCGGCTGCGGCGCTGGGCCGGGCGGCGGCGCAGCGGCGGCTCCTCGCCGGTCTCTCCGCCTAAATATGAGGAAGGTTCATTTTTCATTGACTCCAAAAATATGAGGGATTATCAGTTTTTGCAAATATGAACATTCCTCACATTAGGAGATACATCATGACCGACACCCGGAACGCCCCGATCCTCGTCCTCGGCGCCACCGGCAAGACCGGCGCGCGGGTCGCCACGCGCCTGCGCCGACGCGGCCTGCCGGTGCGCGAGGGCTCCCGCGCCGCCGACCCGGCCTTCGACTGGACGCGGCCGGAGAGCTGGCCCGCAGCCCTCGAGGGCGTGCGCGCCGTCTACATCACCTACCATCCGGATCTCGCCGTCCCCGGGGCGCCGGAGACGGTCGGCGCCTTCGCCGACCTGGCGATCGCCAAGGGCGTCACCCGACTGGTGCTGTTGAGCGGCCGGGGCGAGGAGGAGGCCCAGCGCGCCGAAGCGATCCTGCGCGCGAAGGACTGCGCCTGGACGATCCTGCGGGCGAGCTGGTTCGTGCAGAATTATTCCGAGAGCTTCCTGCTGGAGTCGGTCCGCGCCGGCCATCTGGCGCTGCCCGTCGGGCATGCGCGCGAGCCCTTCATCGACGCCGACGACATCGCCGACGTCGCCGTCGCCGCGCTGAGCGAACCCGGCCACGAGGGCCAACTCTACGAGCTGACCGGCCCGGACCTGCTGAGCCAGGAGGAGATGACCGACGCCCTGGCGCGGGCCGCCGGCCGGCCGATCCGCTTCGAACGCATCCCGGCCGAGACCTATCGCGCCGAGCTCGAGCGGGCCGGCGTGCCGGAGGAGATGATCGCGCTCGTCCTCTACCTGATGACCGAAATCACCGACGGCCGGAACGAGTCGCGCGCCGACGGGGTCGAACGGGCGCTCGGCCGGCCGCCACGCCCGGTGGCCGAGACGCTCGCCGCCATCGCGGCCACGGGCGTCTGGGCGGAGGCGGCATAACGGGAGCGGGGCGGGCGGCGAGGCGCCCCCGCCCCACGGCCCGGCGTCAGATCGCGAGCGGCCAGACCCACAGGATCATCGGCACGCCGACAAGCACGATCAGGCATTCCAGCGGCAGCCCGACCCGCCAATAGTCGCCGAAGCGGTAGCCGCCGGGGCCCATCACCAGCGCGTTGTTCTGATGCCCGATCGGCGTCAGGAAGGCCGATGAGGCGCCGAGCGCGACGGCCATCAGGAAGCCGTCCGGCGCGGCGCCGAGCTCGTCGGCGACGGTCAGCGCGATCGGCGCCATGACGACGGCGGTCGCCGCGTTGTTCAGCACGTCGGAGAGCGTCATGGTGACGATCAGCAGGACCGCGACCAGCACCCATGCCGGCAACCCGCCGGTGAGCGAGACCAACCCGCCCGCGACCAGCGCCGTCGCGCCGGTCGAATCCATCGCGTGGCCGACCGGGATCAGCGCGCCGAGCAGCACGATCACCGGCCATTCGATGTTCTGATAGAGCTCGCGCGGGCTGAGGATACCGGCCAGCACCACGCCGAGCGCGGCGAGCGCGAAGGCGATGGTGATCGGCACCAGGCCGAGGGCGGCGACGGTGACCGCGGTCGCGAACATCCCCAGCGCCCACCAGCCCTTGGAGCGTCGACCGACCGAGATCGCCCGCTCCGCGAGCGGCAGGCAGCCGAGCCGCGCGATCACGTCCGGCAAATCGCGCTCGTGGCCCTGCAGCAGCAGCACGTCGCCGGTCCGCATGCGGAACTTCCGCAAGCGCCCGCGATGGGGTCTGCCGTGCCGCGACAGGCCGAGCAGGGCGACGCCGTAGCGCGGCCCGAAGCGCATCTGCTCGACCGTGCGGCCCTCGACCCGCGCGCTCGGGCTCACCACCGCCTCCATGATGGCGGCATCGCCGCTGTTCAGCGCCTCGACCGCCTGGCCGGGTCCGCCGGCCACCTTGAGGCCGAACTTCTCGACGAAACGGTCGATCTCCTCCGCGGTGCCCTCGATCGTCAGGACGTCGACCGCCTGCAGCGGCTCGCGCCGGGGCAGCACGGGGTAGCGCCGGCCGCGCCGGATCAGGGCCACCACCTGGACGTCGATATCCTCGGCCGCCTCTTCGATGTCGGCGACGGTCTTGCCGTAGGCCGCGCTCTTCTTCGGGACGCCGACCTCGCTCAGATAGCTCTCGATCTCGAAGCTCTCGGTCTCCCCGCCGCCCTCCTCGCCCTGCGGCACGAGACGCCAGCCGACCGTCACCAGATAGATCAGCCCCACCAGCAGCACGGCGCCGCCGACCGGCGCGAAGTCGAACATCGCGAAGCCGTCGCCCAGCGCGTCCTGGCGGAAACCGCTGACCAGGATGTTGGGCGGCGTGCCGATCAGGGTGACGAGCCCGCCCAGGATCGAGGCGAAGGCGAGCGGCATCAGCACCGGCTTCACCGGCCGGCCGACCTTGCGGGTCGATTGCAGCGCGACCGGCATCAAGAGCGCCAGCGCGCCGACATTGTTCATGAAGCCGGAGAGCAGCGCCGCCGCGCCGGAGAGGCTGGCGATATGCCGCGGCAGGCTGTCCGCGCCGCGCTGCACCAGCCGGGTCAGCCAATCGACCGCGCCCGAGACCGACAGCGCCCGGGACAGGATGAGGACGAGCGCCACCGTCACCGTCGCCGGATGGCCGAAGCCCTGGAACGCCTCCTCCCCCGGCACGAGGCCGGCGAGCACCGCGGCCAGCAAACCGCCCATCGCCACCAGATCGTAGCGCCACCGCCCCCAGGCGAAGAGGCCGAGCAGCAGGACCAGCAGCCCCAGGATCAAGCTCTGATCGATCGTCATCGCGGCGCGGCTCCCGCCCGAACGCGCGTCATCGCAGGTCGTCGAGCACGCGGGCGAGCGCGTCGAGGCAGGACCGCCCGATCGCCCGGCAGCGCGCCGGCGACCAGCCATGCACCGGATCCGGCGCGTCGGCATTGTCCTTGAAGGGCATCTCCAGCGTCATGGCGAGCGCACCGAACCGGTCGGTCAGCTGCTTGGTCGAGGTGGAAAGCACGGTCGAGCTGCCCGGCTTCGGCGCCGGATAGCCATGCACGGTCTGGAAGTCGGGATTGGCGAGCGCCAGCTCCTCCTTGTAGCGGGTCAAGAGTCGGTCCTGCCGCTCGCTGAAGCCGGGCACCCCCTCGCCGCCGGCGATGAAGCAGTAGGGCAGGCCCTCGTCGCCATGGACGTCGAGGCAGAAATCGAGCCCCGTCTCGTCCATCTTCGCCAGCACGTGATGGACCTCCGGGCTACGCTCCGGCGTCGCCTTGTCCCATTCCCGGTTGAGGTTGGCGCCGCACGCGTTGGTGCGCAGATGGCCGCGTCGGCTGCCGTCCGGGTTCATGTTGGGAACGATGTAGAAGACGCCCGCCTCCCGCACGCGACGCACCAGCCCGTCGTCCGGGTCGAGCAGCCGGGCGAGGAAGCCCTCCATCCACCATTCCGCCTGGGTCTCGCCCGGATGCTGGCGCGCGATCGCCCAAAAGGCCCGCTTGTCCGGACCCGGCTCGCCGATGGTCAGGAGGTCGATATCTTCGCCGTCGAGGGTTCGGCCCAGCACCTCGTGCCGACAGCCCGGCTTGGTCTGGCAGGCGGCGATCAGATCATGGTGCCGCTCGCGGCTATAGGGCGGGAAATAGGCGACCCAGACGCTGTCCGCCGCCGGGGTCAGGCGGATCGTCAACACGCCCTTGGCGTAATCCGTCTCACAGCGGAACCAATGATCCCGATCGTAGCTGGCGCAGGCGCGGTAATCCTCCCATCCCTTGGGATAGGAGGCCTCGCCCGCATTCTCGATCTCCAGTTCGAGCGACCGGCCGTGAACGCCCGACAGGCGGAAATTGAACCATTGGAAGAAACCGTCCTCGCCCGGATCGGGCCGGATGGCGAGTCGGGCCCTGTCGCCCTCGATCGCGCGCACCTCGATATTGCCGGCATCGAACCTGTCGGAGATCTGCATCGGCAGACGACCCTCCCTTGTACCCTGCATGAACGATCGCGGATTCCTTCACATAGGGCGCCGCGTCGGCTGACGCTACCGGCCGCCCCGCCGACCCACAAGATGGCTTGCGCGCACCGCCGCGCCCGCGCGAGGGTACGGCGCGCCGACGGAATAGCGACAGGGCCCGGCGCGGCCCTGAAATTTTTCGCTATCGGTCGGCGGCGGTCCGAGTCATAAGGCGATTCTGGGATCTCACGAAGGCGGCCGGCGCTTGGCCGGCGAAAGGTGGTGGGCAATGATCGCGGCGGTAGGCTCTGCCTGGGCGCTGTTCTTCGGGCTGGCGCTGATCATGGTCGGCAACGGGTTGCAGGGCGCGCTGCTCGGCGTGCGCGCGGAGCTCGAGGGCTTCGATTCCACCACGACCGGCGTCATCATGTCGGGCTATTTCGCCGGCTTCCTGTTCGGCTCGCGCGTCGTGCCGCTGCTGGTGGCCAAGGTCGGACATGTGCGCACCTTCGCGGCGCTGGCCTCGCTCACCTCGATCACCATCCTGATCCACCCCACCTTCGTCGATCCCTGGGTCTGGACGGCGATGCGGTTCCTGACCGGCCTCGGCTATGCCGGGCTCTATATCGTCTGCGAGAGCTGGCTCAACGACCGGGCGACGAACGACACGCGCGGCCAGCTGCTGGCCGCCTACATGATCACCATGCTCGGCGGCGCGGCGGTCGGCTCGCTGCTGCTGGGCGTGGCGGAGCCTTGGAGCTTCCGGCCCTTCATCCTGATCTCGGTGCTGATGTCCTTCGCGGTCATCCCGATCCTGCTCTCGGCCGCGCCGGCGCCGGCGGTCGACCAGCCGGAGGCGATGTCGCTGATGAAGCTCTACCGAGCCTCGCCGCTCGGCGTCGTCGGCACCTTCATGGTCGGCATCACCCAGGGGCTGTTCTTCGGCATGGGCGCGGTCTACGCCACGCGCGCCGGCCTGACCACGGCCGAGACCTCGATCTTCATGATGAGCGCCTTCATCGGCGGCATGCTGCTGACCTGGCCGATCGGGCGGCTCTCCGACATCTTCGACCGACGGCTGGTGCTGACCGTCACCACCTTCTGCGCGGCGATCGCGGCGGCGAGCGGCGCGCTTCTCACCGATCGGCTCGACTGGCTGCTGTTCGCCGCGATGGGAATGTTCGGCGGCTTCAACCAGCCGCTCTATTCGCTGTGCATCTCGCACACCAACGACTTCCTGACGCCGAAGCAGATGGTGCGCGCCTCGGGCACGCTGGCGATGCTGACCGGAGCGGGCGCGATCGTCGGGCCGATGATCGCCGCCACCTCGATGGATCAAGTCGGGGCCTGGGGTTATTTCTGGGCACTGGCGACGCTGCAGGTGCTTCTCGGCCTGTTCGCCATCTACCGCATCAGCCGGCGGCCGGCGCGCCCCGCCGACGAGCAGGGCGCCTACGTCGCGGTACCGGTCTCCTCGACCACGGTCACCGCCTCGCTCAATCCGGAAATCGACTGGCCGGACAGCTCCAGCGAGGACACACCGGACGACATGCCGGAGGAGACCCTCGCCCCCGACGAGCGCGCGCCCGACGCGATCGACCCGGACGAGCCCGGCGACGATCGGCCGGACACGCCGCTGAAGGCGTGAGCGCCGGCGGGCCGGTCGCCCGCGCTCGGGGCGTGATCGCCCGCCCATGGCATGATATGGCGGCGTGATCATGAGTGACGACACCCCGACCTACGATCCGCAGACGGTCCGCGCGGCGCTGGAGGCGCGGCGCGAGGAACTGCGCTCGCTCGGCGAGACCAGCGCCGAGAGCCGCCGTCCCGTGACCCTCGACCAGCAGAGCGTCGGCCGGCTGTCGCGCATGGACGCGATGCAGGGGCAGGAGATGGCGCTCGCCACCAATCGGCGGCGCGCGGCGGAGCTGAAGCGGATCGAGGCGGCGCTCGCCCGGCTCGAGAGCGGCGACTACGGCTATTGCGTCATCTGCGACGAGCCGATCGCGGCGAAGCGACTGGCCTCCGACCCGTCGATCGCCACCTGCGTCGAATGCGCAGGCGCCTCGGGCGGCGCGGACGGACGCTAGGGCCGAGAGACGCGGGCACCCCATGCATCCTTTCTTCCAGAGCCTCGGCGCCTTCCTGCGCGCCGATCCCCGCCTGCTGATCTTCGGCATCGTCACCTCGTTCGCCAGCAGCTTCGGGCAGACCTATTTCATCGCGCTCTCGGGCGGCGAGATCCGGGAGGCCTTCGATCTCTCCCACGGCGATTTCGGGGCGGTCTACTCGACCGCGACGCTGGCGAGCGCCGGGGCGCTGATCTGGACCGGCAAGCTGATCGACCGGATCGACCTGCGTCTGTGGACGGTGGCGATCGTGATCGGGCTCACCGCCGCCTGCCTGCTGATGGCGCAGGTGGAGAGCGTGGCCTTGCTCCTCGTGACGCTCTTCATGCTGCGCCATTTCGGCCAGGGGCTCTTGAGCCATACCAGCGCCACCAGCCTGGCGCGCTATTTCACCAGCGGGCGCGGCCGCGCGGTCGGCGCCGCCGGCATGGGCTATCCGTTGGGCGAGGCGCTGTTCCCCGCGCTGGCGGTAGCCCTGATGGCGGCCGTCGGCTGGCGCGACATGTGGCTCGCCTGCGCGGGTGCGATGCTGCTCGGCTTCCTGCCCGCGCAACTCTTCCTGCTGCGCGGGCACGGGGTGCGCCAGGCCGCCTATGTCGCCCGGATCGCCGAGGAGGAGCGCGCGGAGAGCGCCGCCGCCGAGACCCGCGTGCCCGGCACCCGCGGGGCCCATTGGCGCCGCCGGGAGGTGCTGCGCGACCCGCGTTTCTATCTGGTGATGCCGGCGGTCCTGGCCCCCAGCTTCATCATCACCGGCATCTTCTTCCACCAGGTCCATCTGGTGGAGGTGAAGGGCTGGTCGCTCGGCTGGTATTCGGCCGCCTTCGTCGCCTATGCGGCGGCGACCGTGCCGGCCGGGCTGATCTACGGCGCCGTCATCGACCGCATCGGGGCGGCCCGCGCGCTGCCCTATTTCCTGCCGGCGATGGTGGTCGCCTGCCTGATCCTGGCCTTCGGGGAGCATCCGCTGACCGTCTGGATCTTCATGATCTTCGGCGGAGCGAATGCGGGCATGACCCAGACGCTGAGCTCGGCGCTCTGGGCCGAGGTCTACGGCGTGCGGCATCTCGGCGCGATCCGCGCCCTGACGACCGCCTGCATGGTCTTTTCCACCGCCGCATCGCCCTTCGTGCTGGGATGGCTGATCGACGCCGGCGTGCGCTTCGAGACGATCCTCCTCTTGTGCGCGGGCTATGCCTTCCTAGGTGTCGGACTTTCAATCGCGGCGCGCGGGCGTTACGCTCGCGCCGCCTGAAACGAGCCCTTGAGACAATAACAAAGAGGAGCACGATACATGCTGGTCTGTTTTCATCTCGTCGATGCGCCGGGCATGACCGACAAGCGCGCCGAGATCCGACCGAAGCACAAGGAATACCTCGCGACCAAGAAGGACGACATGTTCTGCGCCGGCCCGCTGATCGCGGATGACGGCGAGACCGCGATCGGCAGCCTGCTGGTGATCGACTTCCCCTCGATCGAGGCGGCGCGCGCCTGGATCTCGGAAGAGCCCTTCACCAAGGAGGGCGTCTACGACATGGCCAAGATCACGCTTTACGACAACCTGTGGCCGCGCGGCGCGAACGTCACCGACGACGCCGCCTGACGCGCGGGAGACAGAACGGTCATGGCACGGAACTACTGGCTGATGAAGTCCGAGCCCGGCACCTGGTCGTGGGACGACCAGGTCGCCAAGGGCGACGAAGGCGAAGGCTGGGACGGGGTCCGGAACTACCAGGCCTCGAACAACATGAAGGCCATGAAGGTCGGCGACCGCGCCTTCTTCTACCATTCGGTCAACGAGAAGCGCATCGTCGGCATCGTCGAGGTGATCGAAGAGTACCATCCCGATCCGACCGACAAGAGCGGCCGCTTCGGCATGGTTACCGTCAAGGCGGTCGAGCCGATGCCGGAGCCGGTCACGCTCGCCGACATCAAGGCGGATCCGGCATTGCAGGACCTGTCGCTGATCAAGCAATCCCGGCTGTCCGTCATGCCGATTCCGGCGGAGGCCTGGACGCTGATCTGCACCAAGGGCGGGCTCAAGGGCTGAGGCGCCGGAGCGGGCGCGGGCGCTTTCATCCCACGCGCCGCCAGTCTATCTTCCCTGACATCAAGAACCGCCGGAACGGCGCGCCCGCGCGCGCGTTCCACCGATGACGCCGGGGAAGGATAGGACGTCCATGCTGCAGACCACACTCGCCGGATCGCTGCCGAAACCCGCCTGGCTCGCCGAGCCAGAGCGGCTCTGGGCGCCCTGGGCCATGGAATCGCCGGAACGCCGTCTGGAGGCGATGCGGGATGCGACGCGGCTCGCCATCCTCGACCAGGAGCGCTGCGGCATCGACATCGTCAGCGACGGCGAGCAGTCGCGCCAGCATTTCGTGCATGGCTTCCTCGAGGGGATCGAGGGCATCGACTTCGAGAACAAGCGGCGCATCGGCATCCGCGACGACCGTTACGAGGCCGATTGCCCCGTCGTGATCGCCGATCTTTCGCGACCCAAGCCGGTGCATGCCGACCAGGTGGCCTTCGCGCGCGCGCAGACCGACCATCTGCTGAAATTCACCCTGCCGGGGCCGATGACCATCGTCGACACGCTCGCCGACGAGCATTACGGCGACCGGGAGGCGATGGCGATGGCCTTCGCGGACATCCTGAACGCGGAGGCCGCCGATCTGGTGGCCGCCGGTGCGGACGTGATCCAGTTCGACGAGCCCGCCTTCAACGCCTACACCCATCTGGTCCCCGGATGGGGCGTCCAGGCGCTGAACCGCGCGGCCAAGGGCCTGAAGGCCAAGAAGACCGCCGTCCATATCTGCTACGGTTACGGCATCCAGCAGAACAACGAGTGGAAGAAGACGCTGGGCAAGGTCTGGGCGCAGTATCGCGAGATCCTGCCCGCGCTGGTGGCGAGCGACATCGACCAGATCTCGCTGGAGTTCGCGGGCTCCCGCGTGCCGGTCGACGTGCTGGAACTGGTCGGCGACAAGAAGGACGTGCTGGTCGGCGCGATCGACGTCGCCAGCGACCGGGTCGAGACGCCGGAAGATGTGGCCCAGGTGATCGAGGCGGCGCTGAAGCACGTGCCGGCCCAGAACATCTACCCCTGCACCAACTGCGGCATGGCGCCGATGAAGCGCGAGATCGCCTACGCCAAGCTCTCGGCGCTGGCCGACGGGGCCAAGCTGGTGCGCGAGCGGCTGTAACGCCGCGGCCCGGGCGCGCGAGGCGCGGCCTGGCGGACGTCATTCCCGGACCTTCGAACGGCCCGCGCCCCGCGCGATGGAGTTGGCGTGGTGCGAATCCTGTGCCAAGAATCATGACAGTTTGGCTACAGATTTTTGACAGGGACGCGTCCCTGGAAAGGCATCGAGCTTGTTTCCGCGCAGAACCGTCCATCAGGTGGCCGTGTTGCCCTATCGCGTCGAGAAGGGCGACGGCCTTCGCTTCGCGATGATCACCTCGCGCCGGCGCGGCCGCTGGATTCTGCCGAAGGGCTGGCCGCAGGTCGGCGAAGGGCTGAGCGAGGCGGCCTGCCAGGAGGCCCGCGAGGAAGCGGGCCTCGACGGAACGCCCGCCCCGATCCCGATCGGACGCTATCGCTACGGCAAGATCATGCGCGACGGCTACGAGGTGCCGTGCCTGGTCACCGTCTACGCCATGAAGGTGACCGGCCAGCGCAAGGACTGGCCCGAGAAGGACGAGCGCACGCTCGAATGGGTGCATCCGCGCGACGCCGCGGAGCGCGCCGACGATGCCGGGCTGCGCCGGATCCTGGCCCGGCTCGCGCAGTTGCCCGACGACCGGCTCAGGGACTATCTCAAGCGTCCGACACCGCTCGAGGAGGACGGCATATTCGCGCGTCTGCGCACGGCGCTCGGCCGCTTGGTCGGCCGGCAGCCCTCCCTCGCGGACGCCTCGCGGCGCTGAATCGGACGGCGGATTCCATGGTCCACGGCGACGGCAAGGAAAGACGTGCCGCGCGCGGCGACACCGCGCCCGAGAAGGGCACGCTCGACCGCGATCTCGAGAAGCTGACCCATGTCGAGTTCGCGGCCCGCTCGCTGGTCGGCCGGCTGCGCGCGCCGGCGCTGGCGGGTCTCTTCCTGCTGTTGTCGGGGGCGCTGGCGATCGGCTTCGCCGGCGGCGAGACCCAGATCGCGCTGATGGTCGCGGCCGCGGTGCTGGGCGGGTACATGGCGCTCAACATCGGGGCGAACGACGTCGCCAACAATGTCGGGCCGGCGGTCGGCGCGCGGGCACTGACGCTGACCGGCGCGCTGATCATCGCGGCGATCTTCGAGAGCGCGGGCGCACTGCTCGCCGGCGGCGACGTGGTGGCGACGATCTCCAAGGGCATCATCAACCCCGCCGAGGTCACGGATACGAGCACCTTCATCTGGGCGATGATGGCAGCCCTGGGGGCGTCCGCCATCTGGGTCAATCTGGCCACCGTGATCGGCGCGCCGGTCTCGACCACGCACGCCGTGGTCGGCGGCGTCATGGGGGCCGGGATCGCGGCCGCCGGCTTCGGGCTCGTCAACTGGCCGACGATGGGCGCGATCGCGGCCAGCTGGGTGATCTCGCCCGTGCTGGGCGGGGTGATCGCGGCCCTCTTCCTCGCCTTCATCAAGCTCAACCTGATCTATACCGAGGACAAGATCGCCGCCGCGCGGCGCTGGATTCCGGTGCTGGTCGCGGTGATGGCCGGGGCCTTCGGCGCCTATCTCGCGATCAAGGGGCTGAAGCGTATCTGGCGCCCGGATGGAGCCACCGTCCTACTGGTCGCGGCCGGCGCCTTCGCCGTCACCTACGCGCTGATGCGTCCCTTGATCCGCCGCCAGTCGGAGGGGATGGAGAACCGCAACCAGTCGCTGCGCCGGCTGTTCCGGATCCCGCTGATCTGCGCGGCCGCTCTCCTGTCCTTCGCGCACGGCGCCAACGACGTGGCCAACGCGATCGGCCCGCTGGCCGCCATCCTGCACAGCGTCGAGGTCGGCGACGTCGCCGGTCGGGTTCAGGTTCCGGCCTGGGTCATGCTGATCGGCGCCTTCGGCATCTCGCTCGGCCTCTTCCTCTACGGGCCGCGGCTGATCCAGATGGTCGGAGTCCGGATCACCAAGATGAACCCGATGCGCGCCTACTGTGTGGCGCTGTCGGCCGCCGTCACGGTGATCATCGCCTCCTGGCTGGGCCTGCCGGTCAGTTCGACCCACATCGCGGTCGGCGCCGTCTTCGGGGTCGGCTTCTTCCGCGAGGCCTTCGTCGAGCGCAGCAGACGCCGGCACGCCATGGTGACCGGGGAGCCGATGCCCGCGCGGCCGTCGCGCGCCGAGCGACGCCGCCGGCGTCTCGTCCGCCGGGCCCATTTCATGACCATCGTCGCGGCCTGGGTGATCACCGTCCCCGCGGCCGCGATCCTGGCGGCCGCGCTGTTCGGCGCCATCACGCTCGTCACCGGCTGAGTGCGCCAGCGCCTCAGCGCGCCCCCCAGGTGTCGGTGAGGCGGTAGCCCTCCGGCCAGGGGTCCTCGGGATCGAGCATGTGCTGGTGGGTGCCGGTGATCCAGGCCCGCCCGGAAATCTCCGGGACGATCGCGGGTTTTCCGCCGAGCGTCGTCTCCTCCGCGACCCGCCCCTCGAAACGCGAGCCGATCAGGGAGCTGGCGGTCAGCCGCTCCCCCACCCGCATCGCCCCGCGCGCATGCAGCACGGCCATGCGCGCCGACAAGGCCGTGCCGGTCGGCGAGCGGTCGATTTTGCCCGGCCGGATCGCGACGGCGGAGGCGGCCTGGCGGCCCTCCGCGCCCTCCTCGACCGGCCCGGCGAAAAGGCAGAAGGAAATGTGATTCCAGTCGGGGTTCTCGGGATGCTCGAAGCCCAGCGCCGCGTTCGCCGCCGCCGTGATGCGGACGCCCAGTGTCGCGATATCGTGCGCCTCGTCCGGCACCAGGTCGAAGCCGAGCGCGGCCGCATCGACGATCACGAAACTGTCGCCGCCATAGGCGGTGTCGACGGTGAGGGTGCCCAGCCCCTCGACCTCCAGCGGCGCGTCGAGCCGGGCCGCGAAGCTCGGCAGGTTGCGGACCGTGATCCGCTCCGCCTTGCCGTCGCGGCACTCCGCGCGCACGGCGACGAGGCCGCCCGGCGCCTCCAGCACAAGCTCCGTCACCGGCTCGCGCATCGCGACGATGCCGGCATCCAGCAGCACGGTCGCGACGCAGATGGAGTTGGAGCCGGACATCGGCGGGGTATCCTCCGGCTCCATGATGATGAAGGCGGCGTCGGCTTGGCCGTCCGTCGGCGGCACCAGCAGGTTGACGTGCCGGAAGACGCCGCCGCGCGGCTCGTTCAGCATGAAATTGCGCAAGGTGCCGTCGCGCGCGATCCAGCGGCTCTGCTCCCACAGGGTCTCGCCCGGCGGCGGGGCGACCCCGCCGACGATGACGTCGCCGACCTCGCCCTCCGCATGGGCGGAAATGGTATGGATCACCCGGCTGGTCCGCATGGCCAGTCCTCCCTCATGATGCGCTGTCGCCGACGAAGAAAAAGGGCGAAGCCGCCGGCTCCGCCCTTTTCCGTCACGCCGGAACCGCCGAACGCGCGATCACGCGGTCTTGCGGTTCTGGCGGTTGTCGATCAGGTCGTCGACCACGCTCGGGTCGGCGAGCGTCGAGGTGTCGCCCAGGCTGCCGTGCTCGTCCTCGGCGATCTTGCGCAGGATGCGGCGCATGATCTTGCCCGAGCGGGTCTTCGGCAGGCCCGGCGCGAACTGCAGCCAGTCGGGGCTGGCGATCGGGCCGATGTCCTTGCGGACCCACTGCACCAGCTCCTTCTTGAGCTCGTCGGTCGGCTCGACGCCCGCATTGAGGGTGACGTAGGCGTAGATGCCCTGCCCCTTCAGATCGTGCGGGGCGCCGACGACCGCCGCCTCGGCGACGTCGTGATGCTCGACCAGCGAGCTCTCGATCTCGGCGGTGCCCATGCGGTGGCCGGAGACGTTGATCACGTCGTCGACGCGGCCGGTGATCCAGTAGTAGCCGTCCTCGTCGCGGCGGCAGCCGTCACCGGTGAAGTACATGCCCTTGTAGGTCATGAAGTAGGTCTGCTCGAAGCGCTCATGGTCGCCATAGACCGTGCGCATCTGGCCGGGCCAGCTGTCGGCGATGCAGAGGTTGCCCTCGGTGGCGCCTTCCTTGGTCTGGCCCTCATTGTCGACGATCACCGGCCGGATGCCGAAGAACGGCCGGGTGGCCGAGCCGGGCTTCAGCTTGGTCGCGCCCGGAAGCGGCGTGATCAGGATGCCGCCGGTCTCGGTCTGCCACCAGGTGTCGACGATCGGGCAGCGGCTGTCGCCCACCACCTCGTAGTACCAGCGCCAGGCCTCCGGATTGATCGGCTCGCCGACCGACCCGAGGATGCGCAGCGACTGGCGCGAGGTCTTGGTCACCGGCTCGTCGCCCTTGGCCATCAGCGCGCGGATGGCGGTGGGCGCGGTGTAGTAGATGTTGACCTTGTGCTTGTCGATCACCTGCCAGTGACGCGAGGCGTCGGGGTAGGTCGGCACGCCCTCGAAGATCAGCGTCGTCGCGCCGTTGGCGAGCGGGCCGTAGACGATGTAGCTGTGGCCCGTGACCCAGCCGACATCGGCCGTGCACCAGTAGATGTCGCCGTCCTTGTAGTCGAAGACGTACTGGTGGGTCATCGAGGTGTAGACCAGATAGCCGCCGGTCGTGTGCAGCACGCCCTTCGGCTTACCCGTCGAGCCCGAGGTGTAGAGGATGAAGAGCGGATCCTCCGCGCTCATCTCCTCGCACGGGCAGTCGGTGCTCTGGCCCTCGACGGCGTCGTGGTACCAGACGTCGCGGCCGTCCTTCATGTCGACCGAGTTGCCGGTGCGCTGCACGACGATCACGCTCTCCACCGAGGTGACCTTGTCCAGCGCCTTGTCGGCATTGGCCTTGAGCGGCACGTTCTTGCCGCCGCGCGGGCCCTCGTCGGCCGTGATCAGCATCTTGCATTCGGAATCGTGGATCCGGTCGGCCAGGGAATCCGGGGAGAAGCCGCCGAAGACGATCGAATGGATGGCGCCGATCCGCGCACAGGCGAGCATCGCGTAGGCGGCCTCCGGGATCATCGGCATGTAGATGCAGACCCGGTCGCCCTTGCTTACGCCGCGCTCCTTCATCGCATTGGCGAGCTTCGCGACGTGCGCGTGCAGTTCCTTGTAGGTGATCGTCTTGTCCTGGTCCGGCTCGTCGCCCTCCCAGATGATCGCCGCCTGGTCGCCGCGCTTCTCGAGATGGCGGTCGACGCAGTTGTAGCAGGCGTTGAGCACCCCGTCCTCGAACCATTTGATCGAGACGCCGGGGGCCGTGAAGTTGACGTTCTTCACCTTGGTGAACGGCTTGATCCAGTCCACCCGCTTGCCGTGCTCGGCCCAGAACCCCTCCGGATCCTCGATCGACGCCTTGTACATTTCCTCGTAGGTGTCGTCGTCGATCCAGGCCGACTCGGCGATCTTGCTGGGTACCGGATAGACTTTTCCTTCCGACATGGGCGGTTGTCCCCTCTGTTCTTCCTACCGGCATGGCGGCGCGGGCACGCCTAGACCGGGTTCGTTCCACGCCCGTACCCGCACGGGTCCCATGTCGGGGACCCGCGTCGGCGACGGGCGCGCTGTTCTTGGTTGGGCATGTTGCCCAACTCCGGCCCGTGCATCAACCGACTGGATTGTCGATCAGTTGCACATGAAAAGACCGTCGCCCGTTTGATCTCGGTCAACACCTAAGCGATACAGCGGCGATATCAATCGCCCACTCGATCCTTGTGGACGAGGAATGGGGCCGTCCCGGCCGTCCCCCAGGCGCGCAAAGGCGCCCGGGCGGACGGGCTGAGGGACATTCAGACCGCAATCCGGCAGCCAACCGGATTCGACCACAAGCGATGGGAGAGTCTGCCAACATGGCCAAGTACGCCGTGACGCCGACCGGACGAGAACGCCGGTTCGGCGAGAACGAGATCATCGTCTCCAAGACGGATCTGAAGGGGCGCATCATCTACGCCAACGACGTTTTCCTGAAGATCGCCGACTTCACCGAGAAGGAGGCGCTGAACCAGCCGCATTCGATCGTGCGCCATCCAGACATGCCGCGCTCGGTCTTCAAGCTGCTCTGGGACACGCTCGAACAGAAGCGGGAGATCTTCGCCTATGTGAAGAACATGGCGAAGAACGGCGACCACTATTGGGTCTTCGCCCATGTCACGCCGAGCCTGAACGAGGCGGGCGAGATCATCGGTTATCACTCGAACCGGCGTGCGCCCTACGCCAGCGCGCTCGAGAAGGTCGAGCCGCTCTACGCGCAGCTCCTCGAGACCGAATCCGCGCCGCAAAACGCCAGGCAAGGGCTAGCCGCCGGGGAAGCGCTGCTGAAACGAACGATCGAAGACACGGGGATGAGCTATGAAGAGTTTGTTTTCACGCTTTGACGCGGCCGGCGGCGGCACGCCGCGCAAGCGCGGCAGCCGCGAGGCCTTCGAGGCGGAGATCGCGCGCACGACCGAGATCTGCCGCCGCGCCGCCGCCGGCGACATGGAGGCGCGCGTCGTCGGCATCGACGACGACGGGCCGGCCGCCGAGCTGCAGCACGCGGTCAACGGCATGCTGGACGTCGTGGACGCCTTCACCCGCGAGGCGGAGGCGTCGCTCGACCATGTGGCGCGCGGCAAGTACTTCCGCCGTATCCTGCTGCGCGGCCTGCAGGGAGAGTTCCGGCGCTCCGCCCAGTCGATCAACGAAGCGGTCAAATACATGCAGTCCCGCGACCAGCGGGTCGGCCAGATGGCAGACGATTTCGACGCCTCGATCAAGGAGGTCGTGGACGTGGTCGCCAGCGCCGCGACGCAGATGGAATCGGCGGCCGGCGGCATGCGCGCCCAGGCCGACGGCACGGCCGAGCGGGCGGGCGCCGTGCGCGAGGCGATGGATTCCGCCACCCACAATGTCGAGACGGTCGCGGCCGCGTCCGAGGAGCTCGCCGCCTCCACGCAGGAGATCGGCCGATCCGTCGAGCGATCGAGCGCCGCGACGGCGCAGGCCGTCGAGGCCGCCGCCGACGCGAACCGCAAGGTCGAGGGCATGAACGCGGCCGCGAACCATATCGGCGAGGTCATCGGCCTGATCCGGGAGATCGCCGACCAGACCAACCTGCTCGCCCTCAACGCGACGATCGAGGCGGCCCGCGCCGGCGAGGCCGGCAAGGGCTTCGCGGTCGTCGCGAACGAGGTGAAGAGCCTCGCCAACCAGACGGCCACCGCGACCGAGGAGATCACCAAACAGGTCAGCGAGATGCAGGGCGTCACCCGCGAGACGGTGACCGCGATCAAGGAAATCGGCCGCATCATCGACGAGACGCAGGAAATCGCGACCTCGATCTCCTCGGCGGTCGAGCAGCAGAACGCCGCGACCCAGGAGATCGCCCGCAACGTCCAGGAAGCGGCGGGCAGCGCGCGCGACGTCACGGCGACGATCGGCGAGGTGTCCGGGGCGGCCCGCGAGACCGGCCAATCCGCGGGCGAGGTGCTGCAGTCGGCGGAGAACCTCACGCAGCAGGCGGAAACCCTGCGCGACGCGGTCGCGACCTTCCTCGCCAACATGCGCGAAGGGTAGCGCAAAACCGTTGCCCCGCCTCGCCCCGGCGCTAGGATCGCCGCCGAAAGCGATCCACGGATCGGGACGAGAGGGACGGAAGCGGTGGAGGACCAGCGGCGCGGGCGACCGGATGGCGGCACGGACAACCGGCCGATCTGGCAGTTGGCCGCCTCCCAGACCGTCATCTGGGCCGGCACCTACTACATGTTCCCGGCCACGCTGCTGCGGGTCGAGGCGGCGACCGGCTGGTCGAAGACCGAGCTGACCGGCGCCTTCACGCTCTCGATCGCGGTCTCGGCCCTGGCCTCGCCGCTGGCCGGCCGGCTGATCGACCGGGGATATGGCGCGCAGCTGCTGGCCGGAAGCGCGCTCGCCGGGAGCCTGCTGGTAGCCGCGCTGGCCGCGGCCGACCATTTCTGGCAGGTGGTGCTGATCTGGATGCTGCTCGGTCTGGTGATGGCCGGCGGACTCTACATCCCCTGCTTCTCGCTGGTGACGCGGGCGCGCGGCCCGGCCGCCCGGCGCGCGATCACGCTGATCACGCTGGTCGCCGGCTTCGCGGGCACCGTCTCCTTCCCGAGCGCACACTGGCTCTCGGACCTGCTCGGCTGGCGCGGGGCGCTCGGCACCTTCGCGGGCGCGATCCTGCTGGTCGCCCTGCCGCTCGCCTGGTCCGGTGCGCGCCGGCTGGAACGCGAAGCGCGGCAGCGAACCCGGCAGGCCGCGGCGGGGGACGGCGCCACGCCGCGCGGCGCGGGGCCCGCCATCTATCTGCGGGCGCCGGCCTTCTGGCTGCTGGCGGTCGCCTTCGCGGCGCTGGCGCTGACCCACGGGGTGGCGATCAACCATCTGCTGCCGATCCTGGAGGAGCGGGGCACGCCCGACGACATCGCGGTGCTGGCCGCGGCCGCGATCGGCCCGATGCAGGTGGTGGGCCGGCTGCTCATGCTCGCGGTCGAGCATCGGGTCTCCAGCCGCGCGATCACGGCGGCCTGCTTCCTGGCGCTGATCGGGGCGATGCTCTCGCTGATCGGGGCGGCGGCGAGCCTCGTGCTGCTGCTGCCCTTCGTGGCGCTCCTGGGCGCGGGGGCGGGCGTCACCAGCATCATGAAGCCGGTGGTGACCCGCGACATCCTGGGTGAGGCGGATTTCGGCGCGGTCTCGGGCGCGCTCGCCGTGCCGTTCCTGGCGGCCTTCGCGGCCGCGCCCTTCGCCGGATCGCTGATGTGGGAGGTGGGCGGCTATGGATTCGTGCTCGCCCTGCTGACCGCGACGACGGCCATCGGTCTCGCCGCCTTCCTGCTGGCCAGTCGGCGGAGGCCGGCCTTCGCCTAGCCCTCCGACGCCTCGGCCTGCAGCGCTTCCGCGAGCCGGCGCACATTGACCGTCGCGTTCAGCCCTTCATCCAGCGCGAGCTCGAAGGAATCCCGGATCTCGCCCAGCGCCTCGCCGCAGACCGCCAGTTGCTGAGCGGCCGGTGAACTCTGCTTGTCCGCCGGCAGGGCGGAGAGCTTGTCGGCGACCGCCGCCTGCGCGCGCATCAGCCCTTCGATCCGCGCCGGCCCGTCCTCCTCGGAAATCGCGATGGTCTGTTCGTTCGACAACTCGCCCGCCATCGCGACGAGCGCGTTGCGCACCCTCAACTGCGTGTCGGCATCCAGCTTGCCCGCCACCAACCGCAGGATCGGCGGGATGTTGTTGAGCAGGATACTCTCGATCTTCTCCGACATATCGGCCTGATCCCCTTGGTCGCGCCCCCTCGTCACATCCGCGCCCGCCGCCCCAACGGCTCGGCGCGGACCCGCCCCATGTCGGCGTTCCGCGGTGCCACGTCAAGACTGGGCTGACGTCGGCGGCTCTTCGTCGACCTGGACGAGGTCGGTGAACCCCTCGGGCGTTCCGAAGCCGAGATCGATGAAACAGCGTGCGCGAATATGCGCCGAGACCAAACCGTCCTCCGGGTCGGCGGTGGCCCGATCGTCGCTTAGCACCTGGTCGAAGAAGAAAAGGTGGCTGGCCGGACCGTCGCCGGGCGCGTCGCGGAAGGGCACGCCAAGGACCTCGCATTCCGCCGCGCCGCCGCTGCGGAAGCGCTGCAGGATATCGACATACATGGCGCAGGGTTGGGCCACGCAGGCATTGAAGGCGGCGAGCGCGGCCTCGCGCCGTTCCGGTTCGACGAAGGCGGTGTAGGACTGGCCGGTCGGATTGTAGCCGAAGCGGTTGACGACATTCTGTCCGACGATCCGGAAGATCGCGTCGCCCTCGACGATATGGAACAGCACGGCGTTCGACAGGAAGCGCTTCACCCGCGCGGGGTCGAGCGTGCGCCGCAGGGGGATCGCGCCGTCCGCCTGGGCCATCAGCTCCTGATACAGATCGGCCAGCGCCGCGCAAGAGCGCGTGCGGAAGCGCCCCGAAAGCGCAGGGAAGCCGTCGGCACGCTCCGCCGGCTGCGGGACCCAAACCATGTCGTTACTCCCAGTCCCCGCAGCTTATGCCAGGCGGGGGCCAGTTCAAGCCCCCGCCCTGGATACCGCACCGACTGCCGACCGACGGTCACCAGTTCTGTTCCGCCCGCGCGATTGATTTCCCGGCGCGGCGCCAGAATACTGCCGACGCTTGCGAGACGGCGCCCCTCGACCGTCTCATCCTTGGAAAGGTGTGAGCGATGCCCACCTCCGACGCGCCCGGCGCGCGTGATCCGGCCGCCGTGTCCTGGCGCACCCCGGCCCTCATCCTGATCGCCGGCTGTCTGATCTCGCTCGTCGGCTTCGGAGTGCGATCGGCCTTCGGGATCTTCCTGGAGCCGATGACGCTGGCCCAGGGCTGGAGCCGCGAGACCTTCGCGCTCGCCATGGCGATCCAGAACCTGTTCTGGGGCCTCGGGCTGCCCTTCGCCGGCGCGCTGGCCGACCGGTTCGGCGCGCCCCGGGTGCTGGCCGTGGGCGCGGTGCTCTACGCGCTCGGCGTCGCCGGCATGGCGCTGTCCGAAAGCGGGCTGATGCTGCAGCTGACCGGCGGCGTGCTGACCGGGCTCGGCGTCGCCTTCACCGCCTTCTCGATCGCGATCGCGGCGATGGCGAAGGTGGTGGGGCCGGAGCGTCGGTCCCTCGCGCTGGGGATGGGCACGGCGGCCGGCTCGGCGGGCCAGGTGATCTTCTCCCCCCTCGGCCAGGCGCTGATCGCGAGCCTGGGATGGTACGACGCCCTGTTGATCGTCGGCATGACGACGCTGCTGATCATCCCGCTCGCCTTCATCCTGCCCGGCATCACCAAGGACGAGGCGCAGGACCCGCTGGCCGACATGACGATCGGAGCGGCGCTGCGCGAGGCGGGCGGGCACCGCGGCTATATCCTGCTGACCGCGGGATTCTTCGTCTGCGGCTTCCACATCGCCTTCATCACGGTGCATTTCCCGGCCTATATCACCGGCCTCGGCCTCGACCCGGCGGTCGGCGGCTACGCGCTGGCGCTGATCGGGCTGTTCAACATCGTCGGCTCCTTCGCCAGCGGCGCCTTCGGCCAGCGCTGGTCGAAGCGCTGCGGGCTGTCGGGCATCTACTTCCTGCGCGCGATCGCGATCACGGCCTTGCTGATGGCGCCGAAGACCGAGGCGACGATCCTGATCTTCGCGGCGACGATGGGGGCGCTCTGGCTCTCGACCGTGCCGCTCACCACCGGGCTGGTGGCGCAGATCTTCGGCGTGCGCTACATGGCCACCCTCTTCGGCATCGTGTTCCTGAGCCACCAGATCGGCAGTTTTATCGGCGTCTGGCTCGGCGGCTATCTCTACGACACGGTCGGCAGCTACGACGCCATCTGGTGGGCGGGGGTCGTGCTCGGCCTGTTCGCCGCGATCGTGCATCTGCCGATCGACGAGCGCCCGCTCCAGCGCCAGCGCGCGCCGGCCTGAGCGCGCCATGCTCTAGCGGTTGCGGGCGACCCGCCCGGCCGCGGGCTGCGGGTTGGGCAGCGGCAACAGACGCGGGCGCATGGCGCGCTGCTTGCGCGCCGGGGTGGCGGCGTAGATCTGCTTCTGCGCCTCGATCAGCAGCACGCCGCCCACCGTGTTGAACCAGCGCCGCCCGATCCGTTCGACGGCCGGCGCGGCATGCAGCATCACCGGCCAGCGCACCGGCGGCATGTAGAGCGCGCGGCTCGCCTGCGTCGGGTCGAACTGCGCGTCGCGCAGCAGACGCTGGAACTGCGCCCGGCTGAAGGGTTTGCCATGGCCGAAGGGGCTGCGGTCGCTGCGTGCCCAAAGCCCCCGGCGCGACGGCACGACGGCCAGCAGCCGACCGGTGCCGTTCAGGACCCGCCAGCATTCGCGCATCAGGGCGCGCAGATGCTCGGTATTCTCGACCGTATGGACCAGCAGCAGCCGATCGACCGACATGTCGGGAAAGGGCAGCGCCGTCTCGTCGGACAGGGCTACGCGGTTGCGGCCCTCGCGCGGCCAGCGGGTCACCCCCTGATAGGCGGGCATGATGGCGATGGTGCGCTCCGCCTCGCCCTCGAACTGCGTCAGATAGGGCGTCGCGTAGCCGAGACCGACCACGATCTGGTCGCGCACGTCGGGCCAGAAGCGCCGAATCTCGGGACGAATCAACTGGCGCGCGGACCGGCCGAGCGGTCCGCGGTAGAATTCGTTGAGATCGACGACATCCGTCCACATTGCGGGTCGGACTATAGCGCCTCGCCGTGTCCCGCGCGAGACGCGCGACGCGTCCGACCCGCCGCCCCTTCAACTCCGGCTTCGGGCGCTTAGGTGGGAGGTCATGCGGTTTGCGCAGCGAGGATGCAACCCGCGCCCACGAGAGCGCCCGGCATCGAACAAGGAAGGTGCCGGGCTGAAACGCGGATGGAGTATCGGTACCATGAAGAGTTTCTCGACGACCCTGGCCGCCCTTTTCCTGTCGACCGGCCTCGCCGCCGGCCCGGCGCTGGCCCAGCAGAGCGGCCAGAGCACCGGCCAGGCGGCCCAGAACCAGCAGATGCAGCAGATGCCGGCGCCGGACATCTCCGAGGAGGAGCGCGCCAAGATCGAGCGTCTGCTCGACCTGACCCGGATCGACCGGACAGTCGAGTCGGTGGCGCCGCTCGCCACCAAGCAGATGGGCCAGATGCTGCAGAAACGCGCGCCGGACATGGGGCAGAACAAGCGCACGCAGCTCGTCTCCTCCGTCGCCGACACCTTCCAGGCCGGCCGGGACGAGCTGACCCAGGCGCTGGTGCCGGTCTACGCCAAGGTCTTCACGACCGAGGAGATCGACCACATGCTGGCCTTCTACGATTCGCCGACCGGCCAGGCGATCGCCGACAAGCGGCCGCAGGCGATCGGCATGGCGCGCCAGATCAGCCGGCAATGGAGCCGCAAGATGGCCCAGCAGGCCTTCCAGCAGGTCAAGCAGGACGCGGCCGACATGGGCTACCAGCTCTGATCCGCATGCATGTTTCCGGGAGAAGGGCGCAGGCAGGCACGCTTCGCCCTTCTCTCCACCCCTTTCCTGCGGTTAGATAGCCCCCATCTTGCTGGCAAGACATGCAAGACAGGAGCATCCGATGAGCCTCGACGTTCGCCAGATCCCGGTCCTCAACGACAACTACGTCTATCTCGTGCGCGAGAGCGAAAGCGGCGCGGTCGCCGTCGTCGACCCGGCGGTCGCGGAACCGGTGCTGCGCAAGGCGGACGAGCTCGGCTGGAAGATCACCCACATCCTCAACACCCACCATCACGGCGACCATGTCGGCGGCAATCTGGAGATCCAGCAGGCGACCGGCTGCCACATCGTCGGCCCGCGCGCCGACCGGCAGCGCATCCCCGGCATCCAGACCGAGGTGGGAGACGGCGACACCTACCGCTTCGGCGAAGCCGTGGCCGAGGTGTTCGACGTGCCGGGGCACACGCGCGGCCATATCGCCTACTGGTTCGCCGACGACGATGTGCTGTTCCCGGGCGATACGCTGTTCGCGCTGGGCTGCGGGCGGCTCTTCGAAGGCACGCCGGAACAGATGTGGCGAAGCCTCGGCAAGCTGCGCCGGCTGCCCGACAGCGCCAAGGTCTATTGCGCGCACGAATACACCCAAGCCAACGCCAAATTCTCGCTGAGCCTGGGCGAGGACAATGCCGACCTCTCGGCCCGCGCCAAGGAGATCGACGCGACCCGCGCGGCCGGCAAGCCGACCGTGCCCTCGACGCTCGGCCAGGAGAAGCGCACCAACCCCTTCCTGCGCGCGGACGATCCGGCGCTGGCCCAGGCGCTCGGCATGGCAGGATCCGCCCCGGTCGAAGTCTTCGCCGAGGTGCGCCGGCGCAAGGATTCCTTCTAGCACGCCCTATCCCCACAACGGCGCCGCGGCGCCCGCCCTCGCGAAAAGGAGCCCGGTCCCGTGCAACTCTATTACAGCCCGACCTCCCCCTATGTCCGGAAGGTGCTGATCGCAGCCATCGAGCGCGGACTCGACGAACGCATCGAGCGTATCCGCACCGACGGTTTCGGCGAAGAGCATCGCGCCGCCAATCCGCTCGCCAAGGTGCCGGCGCTGGTGCCGGACGACGGCGGGCCGGCGCTCTTCGATTCAATCGTGATCTGCGACCATCTGGACCGGATCGGCGACGCCCCGCGCCTCATCCCCGAGGACGGCCCGGCCCGCGACCGGGTGCTGCGCCTGCATGCGCTGGGCCAGGGCATGACCGACGCGGCGCTCTTGCTGCAGATCCAGAAGGTGCGCCAGCGCACGCTCGACGATCCGCTGCCGGAGGATTGGTGGATCGAGCGCCAGCGCACCGCGATCCGCGCCGCCGCCGACAGCCTGGAGGCCGATCAAGGGCCGCTCGAGGGCGCGCTCGATCTCGGCCAGGTTTCGGTCGCGACGGCGCTCGGCTATCTCGATTTCCGCTTCCCCGATCTCGCCTGGCGGGAAGGACGGCCGCGGCTCACCGCCTGGTACGAGGCCTTCGCGGCGCGGCCGGCGATGGTCGCGACGGCCCCGCCCGAAGCGTGAGGCGCGCGGCGACGCCATGAGCCAGCCCGACGCGCGGACGATGATCGAGCGGCTCGCCCTCGAACCGCATCCGGAAGGCGGTTGGTACCGCGAGACCTACCGGCATGTCCCGGAGGATGGCGGGCGCGGGGCGATGACCGCGATCTACTACCTGCTGGAAGTCGGCGACGTCTCCGCCTGGCATCGGGTGAACGACGCCGACGAGATCTGGCACTGGTACGCTGGCGCGCCGCTGGCGCTCACCCTCTCGCCCGACGGGCACGATGCGGAGGCGAGGCGCCTGGGTCCCGAGCTGGCGGCCGGCGAGGCGCCGCAGATCCTGGTCCCGAAAGGCTGCTGGCAGACGGCGGAGAGCCTGGGGCATTGGACGCTCGTCGGCTGCACGGTGGCGCCCGCCTTCTCCTTCGACGGCTTCGAGATGGCGCCGGCCGACTGGCGGCCGGTGCCGCGCGCGACCCGTGGCGGCTGAGGCACCCGACCCGCGGCTGTCGGCGCTGGCCGACGCGCTGGCGCCGTCGGGGCTGATGCTGCGGGGCGGTTTCCATCCGAACGCGGAAGACAAGCTCGACGGCGGAACGCTGGTGATGGTGGGCAATGCGGGCCCCGCGCTCTGGCGGGCGTTCGAGACGCATGCGTATGCGCCGGACGCATCCGATCCGATGGATCGCTGGACGCGGGCGCGGGTCGACCCGCTGGCAGCGAGTTTCGGGGCGCGCGCCCTCTACCCGTTCGGCGGCCCGCCCTACCATCCCTTCCAGCGCTGGGCGATGCGGGCCGACGATGTGCATCCCTCGCCGATCGGGCTGCTGATCCATCCGACCTATGGGCTGTGGCACGCCTATCGCGCGGCGCTGCTGTTCGCGGAGAGGCTTTCCCTGCCGCCGCGCACGGAGCGGCCGAGCCCGTGCGAGAGCTGCGCGGAGAAGCCCTGCCTCACCGCCTGCCCGGTCGACGCCTTCGATGCGGCGGCCGGCTACGACGTCCCGGCCTGCACGGCGCATATCCGCGGGCCCCGGGGCGCGCCCTGCCGGCAGCGCGGCTGTCTGGCGCGTCATGCCTGCCCGGTGGGACGCCCCTACGTCTATGACGACGCGCAGTCCGCCTTCCACACCGCCGCCTTCGAGCGCGCGCGGGACTGACCCCGCCCCCCGAACAAGAAAACGCCCGGCCGGGGATGCCGGCCGGGCGCTCGTTCGTCGGATGCGGGTTGGCGATTATTCGCCCCGCATGATCCCGAGAATGCTGAGGATGTGAATGAACATCACGATGAAGTTGCCGTAGAGACGCAGCGCACCGAAGACGGCCATCTTCGCGACCGCGTCCTGGCCGTAATGCTCCGCGTACATGTTCTTGATGTCCTGGGTCTCCCAGGCGGTCATGCCGGCGAACAGCAGCACCACGCCGATCGACAGCAGCAGCCCGAAGCCGGTGCTCTCGATGAAGAAGACGTTGATCAGCATCGCGATGATGATGCCGATGATCGCCATCATCATGAACTTCGCCATCGGCGCCAGGTCGCGCTTGGTGACGTAGCCGAACAGGCTCGCGCCCGCGAACATGCCCGCCGTGATGAAGAAGGCCCGCGCGATGTCCATCACGCCTTCAGGCGACTGCATGAACATGTAGATGAAGGGCGAGATCATCACGCCCCAGAGCGCGCAATAGACCCAGTAGTAGGCCTGGGCCGCCATCATGCTCTTCATCGTGATGATCTTGGGCGAGAACCAGCCCATGCCGATGAGGGCGATGAACAGCACCCACTTCATCGGGCCGACGGCCAGCGTGTACATCAACTCCGGCTGCGTCGCCATGAAGAGCGTCAGCACACCCGTGCCGGCCACGCCGAGCGCCATGTAGTTGTAGACGCGCAGCATGTAGGCCCGCAGACCCTCGTCGATCTCCGCGCCGGCCCGCGTGCCGGCCGTCGCTGCGTAATTGCGGTTGGGATTAAGCGCCATCTTTCGTTCGCCCCTTCTGATCCCCGTTTTGAATTGCTTTCCGGACGACCTTCCAGGCCGCCGGAGCCCAGCGGTATATTGGCAGATCGCGGGTGAATTTCAACGGCACCCGGCCGCCGCGACATTCTATTTCCGTGCTGCCTTTGCGCCTATTCGTTGCGCAGCAGGGGCGCCGCCTTGCGCCCCAGCGCGATCCAGGTGCCGACCAGCCCGCAGCCGATGGTCACCGCGACCGCGAGCAGCACGGTCGCGGCCAGCGCCTCGGGCACGAAAATCCATTCCGCGCCCATGATCTCGGCCACCACCACATAGGCCGCGCCGGCTCCGACAACGCCGGCGATCAAGGCCGTGATCAACCCCATCAGCCCGTATTCCAGCGAGAAGGCGGCGATCACGTCGCGCCGGGTCGCGCCCAGCACCTTGAGCACCACGCTGTCGTAGATCCGCCGCTCATGCCCGGCGGCAAGCGCGCCGGCCAGCACCAGCACGCCGGCCAGGATCGCGACCGCCGCGATCGCGCGCACCGCGATGCCGAGATTGCCGAGGATCTCGTTGACGCTCTCCAGCACCTCCTTGACCCGGATCGCGGAGACGTTGGGGAAGCGGTCGACGACGGCGGCCTCGAGCGCGGTCTCCTGATCGGCCGGCAGATAGGCGGTGGCGATGTAGCTCTGCGGCGCCTGCTCCAGCATCCCGGGCGAGAAGACCATGACGAAATTGATGCCGAGCGAGGTCCAGTCGATCTTGCGCAGATTGGCGATCTCGGCCTCGACCTCGCGGCCCAGCACGTTGACGGTCAGCGTGTCGCCCGGGGCGAGGCCGAAGGCGCGCGCCGCCTCGACGTCGAAGCTGACCAGCGTCTTGCCGGAATAGTCGGCCGGCCACCACGACCCCTCGACCACCTCGCTGCCCTGGTTCGGCGGCGTGCGCGCCCAGGTGATGCCGCGATCGCCGCGCAGGATCCAGGCTTCCTCCGGCGGCGGGTCGATCTGTTCGACCGGCACGCCGTCCATCGCCGTGATCCGGCCGCGCAGCATCGGCACGGCGTCGACGTTCCGCACCCCCTCGAAGCTTCGGGTGAGTTCCAGGAAAGGCTCGATCTGATCCGGCTGGATGTCGATGAAATAGTAGCCCGGCGCCTCGCCGCGCAGGGTCTCGTTGACCTGCCGGTTGAGGTTCGCCTCGATCAGCGCGACGGCGGCCAGCACGGTCAATCCGAGGCCGAGCGAGACGACGACGCTGCCGGTCGGCGCGCCGGGCCGGTGCAGGTTGGCGAGCGCGAGGCCGAGCCGCACGCCCTTCGGCCGCGGCAACCGGGCGGCCACGCGCATCACGCCCCAGGCCGCCAGCCGGAAGGCCAGAAGCGTCGCGGCCGCCCCGCCGACGAAGCCGGCGGCGACGCGCGGATCGTCCGCCGTCAGGAGCGCGAGCGCGGCGAGGCCAACGCCGCCGGCCGCGACCGCCACGATCGTCCGCGGGCCCGGCCGGCCGGTCACCGGCGTCAGGATATCGCGGAACAGCGTCGCCGCCGGCACCTGGCAGGCCTTCGCCAACGGCCAGAGCGAGAAGACGAAAGTGACCAGCAGCCCGAAGCCGACCGCGACCATGAGCGGCTCCGCATAGAAGCCGAGCCGCGCCTCGACCGGCAACCGTTCGGCCAGCAGCGGCGCCGCCAAGAGCGGTGCGCCGGAGCCGATCAGAAGCCCGATCGCGATGCCGACCAGGGCGAGCAGCCCGACCTGGATGAGATAGACCTGGAAGATCGTGCGGGCCGAGGCGCCGAGGCATTTCAGCGTCGCGATCGTGCCCGTCCGCCCGGCCAGGAAGGCGCGCACCGCGTTGCCGACGCCGACACCGCCGACCAGCAGCGCCGTCAGCCCGACCAGCGTCAGGAACAGACCGACCCTGTCGACGAAGCGCTGGATGTTGGGCGCCGCGTTGTCGAGCGCCCGGATGCGCCAACCGGCATCGGGGAAAGCCTGTTTCAGCCGGTCGATCCAGGCATCCACGGTCTGATCCGGCGCCAGCCGGATACGGTAGTGGTAGCGGATCAGGCTGCCCGGCTGGACCAGGCCCGTCGCCGGCAGGTCCTCATAGGCGATCATCACGCGCGGGCCCAGATTGAAGGCCTGGGTGCCGCCATCCGGCTCGTCGGCGATCACCGCGGCGAGGCGGAAGGTCTGTTCGCCCACCCGGAAGCGGTCGCCGACCGCGATGTCGAACCGCCGGGCGAGTTGCGGGGCCACCGCCGCGCCGGGCACGCCGTCCACGGGGCGCAGCGCCTGCTGCAGGCCGCCGCCACCGTCCAGCGTCACCGCGCCATAAAGCGGATAGGCCCCGTCGACCGCCTTCAGCTCCACCAGCCGGCGGTCGGACCCGTCGGGCAGGATCGCCATCGCGCGCATGCGCACGATCTGGCTGACGGCGTCGCTCTCGGATTCCAGCCATTCGCGCTGCTCGGCGCTCGCGGTCTGGTGAGTGAGGCGCAGATCGACGTCCCCGCCAAGCAGGATCTTCGCGTCCTGGCGCAGCCCCTCCTCGATGCCCGAGGCGACGGAGCCGACGCCAGCGATCGCCGCCACGCCGAGCGCGAGGCAGGCGAGGAAAACGCGGAAGCCCTTGAGCCCGCCGCGCAATTCGCGCCGGGCGATGCGCCAGGCGAGCGCCAGCGTCGCCTGGTCCGAGGGGGAGGAACCGGTGGTCGCGGTCATCGGCGCGGCCCCTCCCTCAACCCGCCTTGCGGGTGGGGGAGGCCGCGCGCTCATCCTCGGCGATGCGTCCGTCGGCCATGTGGATGACCCGGTCGCAGCGATCGGCGAGCTCGCGGTCGTGGGTGATCAGCATCAGCGTCGTCTCGTGCTGGGCCGAGAGATCGAACATCAATTCGATGATCTGCTGGCCGGTGCCGCCGTCGAGATTGCCGGTCGGCTCGTCCGCCAGGATCAGGTCCGGCTGGGTCGCGAAGGCGCGGGCCAGCGCCACGCGCTGCTGCTCACCGCCGGAAAGCTGGCCCGGATAGTGCGTCGTGCGATGGCCGAGGCCGACCGCTTCCAGCATCGTCTCCGCGCGTTCGAAGGCGTCGCGGCGGCCGCCCAGCTCCAGCGGAATCGCGGTGTTCTCCAGGGCCGTCATGGTGGGGATCAGATGGAAGCTCTGGAAGACGATGCCGACATGGTCCCGGCGGAAGAGGGAGAGGTCGTCCTCGCTCAAGCCGTCGAAATCCTTGCCGCCGACGCGCACGGCGCCGCTGGTGGCGCGTTCCAGCCCGGCGATCACCATGATCATCGAGGTCTTGCCGGAGCCCGAGGGGCCGACGAGGCTCACCCGCTCGCCGCGCGCGACCGCCAGGTCGATGCCGCGCAGTATGTTGACCTCCCCTGCCCCCGACCCCAGTCTAAGGTGCACATCGCCGAGGGCGATCATCGCATCCGGCGACGGTTCGGCAGGTTTCCGCGACGAGGATTGAGGCATGATGCGTCCCTTGGTGAAAGGCGTGACGGGCTTGAGCCGATATGGCGCGCGCGCCCTGCGTTTCAACGCCCTGTTGCGCCTCGGGAGCCTGATGCTCGCCCTCCTCCTCGCCGCGCCGGCTGCGGTGCCGGCGGCGGAAAAGCCGGTGATCCTGGCGCTCGGCGACAGCCTGACGGCCGGCTACGGCCTGCCGAAGCAGGAAAGTTTTCCCGCCGCGTTGGAAACGGCGCTGGCCGAGGCCGGCCATCCGGCGCGCGTGATCAATGCCGGCGTCTCGGGCGACACCTCGAAAGGCGGGCTGTCGCGGGTCGACTGGCTGTTGGCCGAGGATCCGGACGTGATGCTGTTGGAGCTCGGCTCGAACGACGGGTTGCGCGCGCTCGACCCCGCCCAGACCTACGAGAATTTGAAGGCGATCATCGCGAAGGCCGAGAAGACCGGCATCCACGTGCTGCTGGCCGGCATGCTGGCGCCGCCCAATCTCGGCCGCGAATACGAGGAGGAGTTCAACGCCATCTTCCCGCGCCTCGCCAAGGAACACGACGTTACCTACTACCCTTTCTTCCTCGAGGGCGTGGCGGCTGAGCCGTCGCTCAACCAGGATGACGGCATGCATCCCAACGCCAAAGGCGTCGAGGTGATCGTCGAGAACATCCTGCCCAGCGTCGTCAAGGCGCTGGAGCGCGCCCGTGGCGCGGCCGAGGAGAAGGCCTCGGGATGAGTTCCGACACCGAAAGTCATTCGGCCGCCCCCTTCCTGACGGCGCACGGGACCGGGCCGCGCTGGCAGGACGCGGCGGGCGCGGTCATCCAGCAGCTCGGCACGCTCGACCAGAGCTACCGGCTGGGCATCGTCTATGTGACGCCGCCCTTCGCCCAGGATCTGCAGGATCTGGAGATCCTGCTGCGGCAGGCGACCGGGGTGCCGCACTGGATCGGCACCGTCGGCTACGGCGTCATCGCCAACGGGCTGGAGACGGTGGAAGAGCCGGCGATCGCCGCCATGGTGCTGCCGATCGAGGAGGAGGCCTTCCGCGTCTTCGACGGCGTGACGGAGGAGACCGACGCGGTCTCGCGTGACCACACGGACTGGCTGGGGACGGTGACCACCGCGCCGCTCGTCATCGCGCATGCCGACATGGCCAACCAGTTCGTGCCCGGCCTGATCCGCGACCTGTCGGAGGAGACCGACGGCTACATCGTCGGCGGCCTCGCCTGCGCCAGCGGCCGCGGCGCGCAGCTCGCCGACGGTCCGACCGGCGGGGGGCTGAGCGGCGTCATGATCGCGCCGGAACGCACGCCGCTGCAGACCGGCATCACCCAGGGCTGCTCGCCCATCGGGCCGGCCCATGCGGTGACCCAGGCCGAGGGGCCGGTGATCCTGACGCTCGACGACCGGCCGGCGCTGGAGGTCTTCAAGCGCGATATCGGCGAGCCGCTGGCGAGCCATCTGGAGGACGTGGCGGGCAACATCTTCGCGGCGCTTCCCGTTCCCGGCTCGGACCAGCGCGACTACATGGTCCGGCCGCTCACCGGCATCGACGTGCAGAACGGCGTGATCGCCATCGGCCAGGGGGTAACGGAAGCCGACCACGTGATGTTCTGCCGGCGCGACCGGCAGGCCGCGGTCGAGGACATGCGGGCCATGCTGGCCGACCTGAAGCGCCGCGTCGGCGGGCGCGACGTGCGCGGCGCGCTCTACATCTCCTGCGCGGCGCGCGGGCCGCACCAGTTCCAGCCGCCGGAGCGCGAAACCCAGCTGATCGCCGAGTGCTTCGGCGACATCCCGCTGGTCGGCTTCTTCGCCAACGGCGAAATCAGCCGCGACCGTCTCTACGGCTATACCGGCGTGCTGACGCTGTTCTTCTAGGCCGGTCTTCCGAACATCATCGCATCACCATCGAGGGGAGCCTTTGTTCCATGCAGTACCGCAAGCTCGGCCATACGGATATCGAGGTCAGCCTGATCTGCCTCGGCACCATGACCTGGGGCGAGCAGAACAGCGAGGCGGAGGGGCACGCCCAGATCGACCGCGCGATCGAGCGCGGCGTCAACTTCCTGGACACGGCCGAGATGTACGCGGTGCCGACGCGCGAGGAGACGCAGGGCCGCACCGAGGAGATCCTCGGCACCTGGCTCGCCGCGAACAAGCAGAGGCGCGACGATCTGGTGATCGCGACCAAGGTGACCGGCCGCTCCGATCGGTTCCCCTATCTCCGCCCGCACCTGCATGGCGGGGAGACGCGGCTCGACCGGCAATCGATCATGGAGGCGGTCGACGGCAGCCTGAAACGCCTGCAGACCGACTATATCGACCTCTACCAGCTGCATTGGCCGGAGCGGAACACCAACACCTTCGGCAAGATCAACTACGCCCACGATCCGGACGACGACCCGGTGCCGATCGAGGAGACCCTGCGCGCGCTCGACGAGCTGGTGAAGAGCGGCAAGGTGCGCACCATCGGCCTCTCGAACGAAACGCCCTGGGGCATCATGAAGTTCCTTGAGATCGCCGAGCGCGAGGGCTGGCCACGCGTCGTTTCGGTGCAAAATCCCTATAACCTGCTGATGCGCACCTACGAGGTGGGCTGCGCCGAGGTCTCGATCCGCGAGCAGGCGGGGCTCTTGGCCTATTCGCCGCTGGCGATGGGGGTCTTGTCGGGCAAGTACCTGGACGGCGCGCGGCCGGAAGGGGCACGCCTCACCCTCTTCGGCGACATCTTCCAGCGCTATCTGAGCGAGCGCGCGCAGGCCGAGACCGCGAAATATGTCGAGCTCGCCCGGCGCTACGGGCTCGACCCCGCGGGCATGGCCTGCGCCTTCGTCAACACGCGTCCCTTCGTCACCAGCAACATCATCGGCGCGCGGACGCTGGAGCAACTCGACGCGCTGATCGATTCGGTCGATATGGATCTGCCCGAGGATCTGCTCGACGAGATCGCGGCGCTCTACGCCAAAACCCCTGTTGGCTATTGAAGAATCAGGTGATTATGTAGCTAAGAGGGGTCAGTTCCTGGCTGCTCCGGTCGTCCCGGAGCCCGCCTCTCGAACGATGAAGGAGCGCGCCCATGGTTCGTTTGTTCGTCGCGCTGCCGCTTCCCGGCGACGTCCGGGAAAGCCTCAGGGTGATCTCCAACGGCCTGCCGGGCGCGCGTTGGGTCCCGCCGGAGAATTTCCACATCACATTGCGGTTCGTCGGCGAGGTCGATCACGACGTGGCCCACGACATCCATGACGCGCTGGAGCGGATCGACGCGCCGGAGGTGGATATCGCACTCGACGGGCTCGATTGGTTCGGCAACAAGTGGAAGCCGGGCAGCGTCTACGCCAAGGTGCGCAAGACCGACGCGCTGACGCATCTTCAGCGCAAGGTGGAATCGGCCGTCGTGCGCGCCGGCCTGAAGCCGGAGAGCCGGAAATTCTGCCCGCACGTCACGCTGGCGCGCCTCAAGCACACGCGGATCGACGAGGTCGAACGCTATATCCGCGACCGCCACGCGCCGGAGCCGACCCGCTTCACCGCCGAGCGCTTCGTGCTCTATTCCAGCTTCCTCTCCTCCAACGGCCCGATCTATCAGGAGGAGGCCGACTACCCGTTGCGCATGGTGGCTGAGCCGGGCTGGTAACGGGCCGCGCCGGCCCCTCACCCCACCGCGCGGCGCAGGATGGCGTCGGCCTGACGGCCGTAACCGCTGCCGAACAGTGTCGCGTGCACCAAGAGCGGATAGAGCAGATAGAGGTCCTTGCGCGCCTCGAAGAAGCCGGGGGCGATCGGCCGGTGCTCCCGATAGCGCGCGAAGAAACGCTCCCCGAAGGTGCCGAAGAGCGTGGTGAAGGCGAGCTCGACCTCCGCATGCGCGTAGTGCACGGCGGGATCGATGAACCCCGCGATCCGGCCCTGGCCTGCGATCACGTTCCCGCCCCAGAGATCGCCATGCACCAGGCTTGGATGCGCCGGTTCCGCCAGATGATCCGCGAGATCGGCGCACAGCCGCTCGATCCGATCCATCGTCTCGCCCGCGATGCCGCCGGCCCGTAGCGCGGACCGGCCGAAGGGCAGCAGCCGCCGTTCGGCGTAGAAATCGCGCCAACTCTCGATCCAGCCGTTCGGCTGGTCGAGCGGCCCGATCAGCGTGTCGCGCTCGAGCCCGAAGCGCTCGCCGCGCACGTCGTGCAGCGTGGCGATCAGGTCGGCGGCGTGTTCCTCCGCCGGGCCGTCGATCCGCCCGCCGCCCTCGATGAAGTCCATGATCAGGAGATCGGGCGCCGCATGATGCACCGCCGGCACGGGCAACTCGCTGCGCGTCGCCAGCAGCTTCAGCATCCAGCCTTCGAGGTCGAGCCGGCCGCCCGCGCCCGCCAACTTGGCCACCAGGCGTCTGCCGTCGGGCATATCGACGCGTACCACCTGGCCCGCCGCGCCACCGCCCAACGGATCGACCCGGTCGGGACGTTCGTCCAGGGCCGCCTCGATCCGGTCCGCCAGCGCCGCCATGCCGGCGCCTACCGGCTCTCCGAGAGCCGCGCGAGCCAGCCGCGGCAGCCCGCCTCGATCAGGTCGAGCGCGTATTCATAGTCTTCCCGCCCGCCGTAATAAGGGTCGGGCACGTCGCCCCGGCCGGCGTCCGCCGCCTCCAGGAACATCGCGACCTTCGGCGCATGCGCCTCGCCCGCGCGGCGCATCAGTTGCGCATGGTGGCCGTCATCCATCGCCAGGATCAGGTCGAAGCGATCGAAATCCCGGTCGTCGAAGGCCCGCGCCCGCAGGTCGGAGAGGTCGTAGCCGCGCGCTTGCGCGATCTGCTGCGCGGTGCCGGTCGGCGGCGAGCCGACATGCCAACCGGCGAGACCGCAGCTGTCCGTCTCCACCTGGCCGTCCAGCCCCGCCGCCCGCGCCATGTGCCGGAACACCCCTTCCGCCGAGGGGGAGCGGCAGATGTTGCCGGTGCAAACGAACAGGATACGGATCGGGTCGGCCATCGTCGTTTCCTCTCAAGCGCCGCGGCTTTCTTGCGGGGCGTTGGGCTTGGTACCATGTTGCCGTCAGGCAATGAAAGCGTGAGGCAGGATGAGCATCGCCTACGATTGGGACAAGCTGGGGCTGGCGCGCGTCGACGGGCCGATCGTGGTGCTGACCGGCGCCGGAATCTCCAAGGAATCCGGAATCGACACCTTCCGCGACCAGGGCGGGCTGTGGTCGAAATTCTCGATCGAGGAGGTGGCGACGCCCGAAGCCTTCGCCCGCGATCCGCTCAAGGTGCACGACTTCTACAACATGCGCCGCCGGGCCCTGCAGCATCAGGACATCCGGCCGAACCCGGCGCATGAGGCGATCGGGCGGCTGGAGCGGGACTGGCCGCACGAGGTGCTGACCGTCACCCAGAATGTCGACGATCTGCATGAGCGTGGCGGCGCGGAACGCCTGCTGCACATGCATGGCGAGCTGTCCAAGATCCGCTGCGAGGCCTGCGGCGACGTGCGCGACTGGCGCGAGGATCTGTCGGTCGAGACGCCGTGCCCGGCCTGCGGACGCCCGGGTGGCTTGCGCCCGCACGTGGTCTGGTTCGGCGAGATGCCGTTCGAGATGGACCGGATCGAGGCGGCGCTCTCCGAGGCCGCGCTCTTCATCGCCATCGGCACCTCCGCGACCGTCTATCCGGCCGCCGGCTTCGTCATGCTGGCGCGCGACCAGGGCTGCCCGCTGACGTTGGAGATGAACATGGAGGAGACCGACGGCTCCGGCTTCTTCCATCACTGCATCGAAGGACCCGCGGGCGAGACCGTGCCGGCGCTGGTGGAGCGGCTGCTGGCGCGATGAAGGATCTCGACACCCTGCTCGACCGGGTTCGCGCCTGCCGGCTGTGCGAGAAGCACCTGCCGCTGGGGCCGCGGCCGGTGGTGCGGGCCAAATCCTCCGCGCGGCTTCTCATCATCGGCCAGGCGCCGGGCACCCGCGTGCATGAGAGCGGCGTGCCCTGGGACGACCGGAGCGGGGAGCGGCTGCGCGACTGGCTGCAGCTCGATCCCGAGACCTTCTATGACGCGGGCCGCGTCGCCATCATGCCGATGGGCTTCTGCTATCCCGGCCGCGACGCCAAGGGCGGCGATCTGCCGCCGCGGCCGGAATGCGCGCCCGAATGGCATGACGCCATCCGCGCGCATCTGCCCGACGTGGCGCTGACCCTGCTGGTCGGATCCTACGCCCAGAAGCGCTATCTCGGCGGGCGGGAGAGCATGACGGAGCGGGTGCGGGCCTTCGAGACGCACCTGGCCGAGGGTTTCCTGCCGCTACCGCACCCCTCCTGGCGCACGACCCACTGGCAGAAGAAGAACCCCTGGTTCGAGGCGGACGTGCTGCCGGAACTGCGGCGGCGGGTCGATATGTTGCTGTAGTCCCGTCGGCCCGGAGATCACCCCAGGCTGTGCGCCGATGACCGGCACCGCCCCCCGGCTCGCAGGCCGCGCCGACGGATTTTCTCAGTCCACCAGCTCTCATCCTCGTTCTGACGAAAGTCAGAACCCATTCCAGAGACCTCGCGCCTCGCGCCCCGCGCCCGCCGGGCGCGTTCGGCACTCGTCTCCGGCATGGACGCTGACTTTCGTCAGCGTGTGGAGTGATACCAAGTCGCGCTGATTATGACCGATGAGGACGGCCCTCCCGGGTTCTCGGCTAGGAGCGTTCGCCGCGGCGATGCGGGGCATCGGAAGGCGGGCGCGACGCCGTCCGAGGGC
>MRWG01000543.1_pt1 | contig 38670 bp, 31 predicted proteins | sample 1013341 | NCBI WGS metagenome assembly MRWG01 (sample SAMN06117577, study PRJNA244670) | biofilm metagenome | biome: Water; feature: Cathode Biofilm; material: Biofilm; isolation source: microbial consortium enriched at the cathode of a solar microbial fuel cell | place: USA: District of Columbia ... | reverse complement strand
GGGGCGTGGGGGACGCTGGACGAGGAGACCCGGCGCGCGATCATCGACTCGTACCGCCTGGCGTACGTGGGGGAGCAGACGGTGAACTGGTGCCCGAAGCTGGGCACGGCGCTGGCCAACGAAGAGGTGATCGACGGGAAGAGCGAGCGGGGGGGGTTCCCGGTGGTGCGGACGCCGCTGCGTCAGTGGATGCTGCGGATCACGGCGTACGCGGATCGTCTGCTGGAGGGGCTCGAGGGGTTGGACTGGCCCAACTCGACCAAGACGATGCAGGCGGAGTGGATCGGTCGGAGCGAGGGTGCGGAGATCGATTTCCCGCTGGTGGACCGGGACGGCTCGCCCTCGGGGGAGGCGCTGCGTGTGTTCACGACGCGTCCGGACACGCTGTTCGGGGCGACGTACATGGTGGTGGCGCCGGAGCACCCGCTGATCGAGATGGCGATCGACGAGGCGCGCGAGGGCGTGGACATCAAGCGTCTGACGAACTACGTCGAGTGGGCCAAGAACCGTTCGGACGTGGAGCGTCAGGAGTCGAAGGAGAAGACGGGGGTGTTCACGGGGATCTACGCCGTGAACCCCGCGACGGAGGAGCAGATCCCGGTCTGGACGAGCGACTACGTGCTGATGGGGTACGGGACGGGGGCGATCATGGCGGTGCCGGCGCAGGACCAGCGCGACTGGGACTTCGCCAAGGCGTTCGACCTGCCGATCGTGCGCACGGTGCAGCCGCCGGAGGGGTTCGACGGAGAGGCGTACACGGGGGACGGGGCGGCGATCAACAGCGGTTTCCTGAACGGGATGGGCGTGGTGGACGCCAAGCGTCGGATGATCGAGTGGCTCGAGTCGAACAAGTCGGGCGCCAAGCGGATCAACTACAAGCTGCGCGACTGGCTGTTCAGCCGGCAGCGGTACTGGGGTGAGCCCTTCCCGATCGTGTACGACGCGCGCGGGAACCACCACGCGGTGGGTGATGACAAGCTGCCGGTGGCGTTGCCCCGGATGACCGATTACCAGCCGGTGGAGTCCGACGAGCCGACGCCCCTGCTGGGCAAGGCGACGGACTGGCTGAAGACCACCGCGGGCGAGGCGGGCGTCGTGGGCCTCGACCCCGAGACGCCCGTTACGCGCGAGACGAACACGATGCCCGGCTGGGCGGGGTCGTGCTGGTACTTCCTGCGGTACTGCGATCCGAAGAACGCGGGCCAACTGGTCGGCGAGGAGGCGGAGCGGTACTGGATGGGCGGGGGCGGGGTGGACCTGTACATCGGTGGAGCGGAGCACGCGGTGCTGCACCTGCTCTACGCCCGGTTCTGGCACAAGGTGCTCTACGACCTGGGGTACGTCTCGACGCCCGAGCCCTTCCAGAAGCTGTTCCACCAGGGCCTGATCACGAGCCACGCGTTCCAGCGCGCCGACAAGAGCCTGGTGCCGGTGGACGAGGTGGAGGACGCGGGGGACGGGCGCTTCGTCGAGATCGCGACGAAGGCGCCGGTGGCGCAGATCACCGCGAAGATGAGCAAGTCACTCAAGAACGTGGTCAACCCGGATGAGATCATCGAGCAGTACGGCGCCGACACGTTCCGGCTCTACGAGATGTACATGGGCCCGCTCGAGGCGTCCAAGCCCTGGAACACGAAGGACACCGTGGGGCTGCACCGCTTCCTGCAGCGGGCCTGGCGCCTGTGCGTGGACGAGGAGACGGGGGAGTTGAAGATCGCGTCGAGCGAGTCCGAGGATATCGAGCGGGCGCTGCACAAGGCGATCGCGAAGGTGGGGGAGGACATCGAGCGGCTGAGCTTCAACACCGCGATCGCGGCGATGATCGAGTTCGTCAACGAGGCGACGCCCTCGCAGGACGGCTCGGGCGCCCCCCCCGCGACCCTCACCGAGTCGCAGATCGACCGCTTCGCCCGGATCCTGGCGCCCTTCGCTCCGCACATGGGCGAGGAGCTGTGGTCCAGGCTCGGGCGGGTGGAGAGCGCCGGGTCGATCGCCCACGCGGCCTGGCCCGAGCACGACCCGGCGATGCTGGTCGCCGACACGATCGAGGTCCCGGTGCAGATCCTGGGCAAGGTGCGCAGCAAGATCGTCATCCCCGCGGACGCGGACCAGCAGGCGATGGAAGCCGCGGCGATGGCGGACGATCGGATCCGCGAGCTGATCGACGGCAAGACGGTGCGGAAGGTGGTCGTGGTGCCCGGGCGGCTGGTGAACATCGTGGCGAACTAGCGCTGTCACGCCCTCCGGGCGTGGGGGGTGGGGCGCGCTGGGGGGTTCGTGCGGTGGCGGCGTGGGCTACGGGCAGGGGAGGCCGGAGTCGCCGTTGGCGCCAGTCGATTTGCTGCCGGTCAGCTCGGGGACGAGCATGAAGGGACCGGTGGAAATGATGATGGGGCCGTCCTTGCCGACGCCGCCCCCGACGGAGGACGGGGCGCCGAGCATGGAGTCGCCGCCGTCGCCGCCGCTGCCACCGAGGGTGTTGAGAACGAGCACGGGGAGGGAGTCGGGGACGAGGGCGCCGGTGTAGGTGAAGGAGCCTCCGGCGCCTCCCGAGCCGCCTCGGGCGCCCTGGGTTCCGCTGCACGGGCCGCACGCGTCGTTGGAGCCCTCGCCGCCGGACCCGCCGCGTCCGCCCTGGGAGTTGAGGGTGACATTGAGGTCGTTGACGAGGGCGGAGATGCGGATGAGGCCCCCGGCGCCGCCCTGGTCACCCGGCTGGCTGATGCCCGCCTCGCCACAGCATTCGGGGACGCCGTCGCAGTCAAGATCGAGTGAGGCTCCCACTCCACCCACGGCGCCGTGACCGCCCGCTCCGCCCCGGGCATGGATCTCGGCGGAGCCGGAGAGGGAGGGCGTCGTGGGGTTCGTGACGGGATGGAGTGCGGCGACACAGACGTCGCCGGCGTTTCCTCCGGGGCCGGCGTTCCCGGCGTTTCCTCCGTTGACCGGGGGGTGGCACGCGCCCGAGGGGCTGCCGAGGAGTTCGAGGAGGTCTTCGGGGTCGCGATCCTGGGCGCGGAGGGCGCGGACGATCAGGGCGATCGAGGGATCGGTGTGGGCGCAGGCGATCTCGATGCCGCTCTGGCCCGGGCGCCCGTTCCCGCCGGTCCCGCCGTTGGTGTTGATCGTGACGTCGCTCAATGGGTCCGCGAGTTGGACGAAGCGTCCGATGATGGTGACCTCGCCGCCGTTGCCGCCGGCGCGTCCGCTGCCCCCGTTCACGGAGCTGACCCCGCACCCGCCGCAGGCGCGGACGCCTGCAGATCCACCATGCCCACCGGAGCCGCCGGAGGTGTCGATCGTGCCGTTGATCTCGATCCGGGCGTCGATGGGGGTGCTGTTGTTCTGGCGAAAGTCGACGTCGCCGCCGGCGCCGCCCTGTCCGCCTTGGCCCCCGTCGCCCCGTTCGCCGCCCGCTCCGCCTTCGCCGCCGTGACCGCCGGCGGTGGTGATGAAGCCGGAATCGATGATGTTGCCCGAGGAGGCGATGCTGAGCCTGCCGCCGTCGCCGCCGGAGCCACCCGGCCCGCCGGAGCCGGTGGCGCCCATCGGGACGTGAAAGCCGTTCGTCCCGTGCTCGCCGGAGAGATCGATCGTGCTGGAGATAAGCACATCGCAGCAGGAGGCAGACCGGGCGGCGTGGGCGCCCTTGGGAGCGCCGTGTGGATCGGCGTCGGGCGGGGCGGAGCAGATGGTGCGGAGCAACAGGCCGTTGGCGTCCTGCCCCGGGTCGCCGGCGGGGCGGCTGAAGCTGTTGGGTGGGCGTCCGTGGATCGGTCCTTCGACGATGATGCGCCCGTTGGTGACGGTGATGGTGGTGTGCGTCGTGAGCGTGATCCCGTCGCCGGTGATGATCAGGTCGGTGTTGAAGTAATCGAGTACCACGGACTGGTGGCCCGGTTCCGGCGTGAGCGTCCCGGAGAGCAGGGTTTTGGGCAGGTCGCAGTCCCCGCCGAGGGCGGTGGATGCGAGCAGGATGCCAACCAGAGACCCGAGCTTGGATGCGCGCATGAAAACACCCCTCAAGCTGAGAGGGGGAGACCCCGTGCGGTCCTCCCGGCAGGAATGTCCCCCTCGGCCCCGCTTCCTCATCATGCGGGACCGACACATATTACATGACCGGGGCGAGCGTGGGGCACGCTCGTCGTGGGGGCGGTGTGGGCGGGCGGTGAATACCCTTGCCCATGAGCACCTCCCCCCACGACACGTACACCTCGCCGCTCGCCTCGCGCAACGCCTCGCCGGAGATGCTGCGGATCTGGTCGCCGCGCCATAAGTTCACGACGTGGCGGCGGATCTGGCTCGCGGTCGCCGAGGCGCAGCAGGCGTGCGGGCTGGAGATCACCGACGAGCAGATCGCGCAGATGCGCGCGCATGTCGAAGTCACCGACGAGGACATGGAGCGGGCGGCGCAGTACGAGAAGGACCTGCGCCACGACGTGATGGCCCACGTCCACGCGTACGGCGACGCGGCGCCGGCGGCGAAGGCGATTATCCACCTGGGGTGCACGAGCCAGGACGTGGTGTGCAACGCGGACATTCTTTGTCTGGATGACGCGATCGCTCTGGTGCTCGCCAAGCTTGCGCGGGCGGTCTCCTCGTTGGGGGGATTCGCGGCGTCAACCGCGAGAACCCCGTGCCTCGCCTTCACGCACTATCAGGCGGCGCAGCCGACCACAATGGGCCGAAGGGCGGTCCATTGGGCGCACGACCTGGCGATCTGTCGCAGCCGCATCGCCGACGAGGTTGACGGCGCTCGGCACATCCAGCTTCGAGGCCTGCGCGGCGCCACCGGGACGGAGGCGTCCTTCCTGAGCCTGTTTCAGGGTGACAGCGGGAAAGTGGACGAGTTCCAGCGCCGGTTCCATGAGCGATTGGGGCGATTCGGTGGTGCGGGCACGCATGTCTACGGCGAGTACGACATCGTCGGTCAGACCTACCCGCGCGTGGTCGACACGTTCGTGCTTTCGGATCTCGCCTCGATCGCCTCCGTCCTCCACAAGGTCGCCACGGACATCCGCCTGCTCTCCAACCGGAAGGAGCTGGACGAGCCGTTTGGAGCCAAGCAGATCGGGTCGAGCGCGATGCCGTACAAGCGGAACCCGATGAAGTGCGAGCGGATCTGCGGCCTGACGCGGTTCGTCATGAACCTCGTCGGCAACGCGTACGACACCGCCGCGACGCAGTGGCTCGAGCGGACGCTTGACGACTCGTCCAACCGGCGCCTGTCACTCCCCGAGGCGTTCCTGGCGCTGGACGGCGCGCTGGACCTGATGCACCAGGTGGCATCGGGGCTGGTGGTGCACGAGGCGATGGTGCGCCGGAACCTGATGGCCGAGCTGCCCTTCCTGGCGACGGAGAACATCCTGATGGAGTGCGTCAAGGCGGGCGCGGACCGCCAGGAGTATCACGAGAAGATCCGCGTGCACGCCCAGGCGGCGGGGATGCGCGTCAAGCAGGAGGGCCTGGACAACGACCTGCTCGATCGCCTCAAGAACGACCCGGCCTTCCACACGCCCGCGCTCAGCCGCGAGCTGGACTGGGAGGGGCTGATGGACCCGATGCAGTACGTCGGGCGGAGCGTCGAGCAGACCGAGCGGTTCCTCAAGGAGGTCGTCGAGCCGTTGCGCGAGCGGTACGCGAGCGAGCTTGAGGCCCTGGGTGACTCGGACCGCGGGGTGTAGTCGGGTCGGGCTACTCGCCCGGGTGGTTCTTGTCGGGGAGAACGTTCCCCTTCATCGCGGTGACGACCACGAGCGTGACGAGCACGAAGGCGGTCATGACGAGGGCGAGGCGGTAGAGGCCGGCCCCGGTGGCGACGCCGATGCCGGCGCTCGCCCAGATGGTGGCGGCGGTGGTCATGCCGTGGATGGCGCCCCCGGACTGGATGATCGCGCCGGCGCCGAGGAACCCGACCCCCCCGACCACGCCGCTGACCACGCGGAGGGGGTCGAGGTGGGCGCCCCCATCGCCGAAGGCGACGACGAGTTCCATGCCGGCGAGCATCGCCCCGCAGGCGCCGATGGAGACGAGGATCATGGTGCGGATGCCCGCGGCCTTGTCCTGGCGTTCCCGGTCCCACCCGATGGCGCCCCCGAGGAGGGCGGCGAGGGCGACGCGGAGCGTGATCTCCCAGATTGACAGGGGTTCGATGGGCACGGGGCCTCCCGGGTGGGGGATGGGTCGCGGGCGATGTCTGATGCGGGGCTTGTGCGGGGTGGTCCGGGGACCGATGGTACAGGCTCCGGGGGGCCGGCTGCAGCCGCGGCGGGGGCCCGCGGTAGAGCGAAGGGTCGGGCGCCGCTTGGACCACCGGGCCGGCGGGAGATCAGAGACACACAGGAGTCTGGTGATGAAGAGGACAATGCGAGCGGGCGGCGCCGCCCTTATTGGTGGGATGATGTTGGTGGCGGGGACGACAAGCGTTGCGCTTGCGGGTCCGGAGCAGGAGAGCGCGGCGAAGAAGCCGGACTTCCCTCCCTTCGACGCGGTCACGAAGGGGCTGACCGAGGTCGTCTCGACGACGGACGGGTCGAGCGGGCTCTACGACCTGTACAAGGACGACAAGACGGGCAAGCTCCTCGCCGTGCTCAACAGCGGGTACGAGAAGCAGCTCATGATGATCTCGTGCACGATCTCGGGCGGCGACCCGCAGGCGGGCGTGATGGGCCCGACGCACTACGTGAAGTGGGAGAAGATCGGCAAGCAGCTCGCGCTGGTCGCGCCCAACCTGGGCGTCCGGACCGACGGGGACAAGCAGGCCAAGGACTCGATCGAGCAGCTCTACACGGGGCGGGTGATCCTGAGCGTGCCGATCCTCGCGATGAAGGGGTCGCGCCCGGTCATCGACTTCGGGGCGATGGCGACGCAGCAGTCGGCCCGGTTCTTCGGCCCGTCGGTCTTCGGCGGGTACGGCCCGAGCGGGGGCGCGATGAACGCGCGCCTGGCGAAGCTGACCAAGAGCAAGGCGTTCCCGGAGAACGTGATCGTCGAGTACCAGATGCCCCGGGCCAACGGGCAGATCGTTCGGCTGACGCTGGACGTGAGCGAGCTGAAGGGGACGCCCGGGTTCAAGCCGCGCAAGGCGGACTCGCGCGTCGGGTACTTCTATGACTTCCACGAGGACTACGCGAAGATCGCGACCGAGGACGTGACGGAGCGCTACATCGCGCGTTGGAACATCGAGAAGGCGAGCGACCGGCTCAAGGTCAGCCCGCCCAAGGAGCCGCTGGTCTGGTACATCGAGCACACGACCCCGGTCGAGTTCCGGCGTTACGTCCGTGAGGGCATCGAGCTGTGGAACGAGGCGTTCCGGGAGATCGGGATCGATGGCGCCCTCGAGGTCCGCCAGCAGGACGAGTCCACGGGCGCGTTCATGGACATCGATCCGGAGGACGCCCGGTACAACTTCTTCCGCTGGAACACCTCCAACCAGGGGTACGCGATCGGCCCGAGCCGAACCAACCCGTTCACCGGGGAGATCCTGGACGCGGACGTGGTCTGGCACCAGGGGCTGACGCGGGCGGTGCGCGGGATGCTGACCAACCTGGCCGATGACCTGACCGAGCAGACCTTCAGCCCGGACACGCTGGCCTGGTTCGACGAGCACCCGGACTGGGACCCGCGTGTGATCCTCGCCTCGCCGGAGCAGAAAGCGCAGGCGATGGCGATGCGCGCCGTCGAGGCGCAGGGCGCCACCGAGCACGAGCTGGGCGACGCCGATCACCCGTGGACCCGCTGGTCGAGCGACCAGACCAACAACGCGTGCAGGATCGGGAACATGCTCTCGGTGGACATGTCGCTCGCCGCGGCGGCGATGGACGTCGGCATCCTCAACGCCGACGCCGAGAGCGACCTGCTCGACGGGCTGCCCGAGGAGTTCATCGGGCCGATGATCCGGTACATCACGGCGCACGAGGTGGGGCACTGCCTCGGCCTGCAGCACAACATGGCCGCCTCGACCATCCGCTCGCTCGAGGAGATCAACTCCCCGGGGTACGAGGGGCCGACGATCGGCTCGGTGATGGACTACTGCGCGCCGAACATCAACCACGGGCTGGGAGAGGTGCAGGGCCCCTACGCCACGCCGACCGTCGGACCGTACGACCGCTGGGCGATTGCCTTCGGGTATGGGCCTGAGGAGAAGCTGGAGCAGGTGCTCAGCCGGGTGAGCGAGCCAGACCTCATCTTCGTCAGCCAGGTGGCGATGAGCGTCGGCTCCGACCCGCGGAACATGACCTGGGACTTCGGCGCCGACAACCTGCAGTTCGCCGAGTCGCGCCTGAGCCTGGCCAACGAGCTGCGGGCCAACCTGCTTGAGGACGTGGTCAAGGAGGGCGAGCCGTGGGCCGTGGCCCGCCGGCGTTTCAACGCCCTGATGGGCACGCACATCCAGTCGATGTTCATCGCGGGCAACTGGATTGGTGGCGCCTTCACGAACAACGACTGGAAGGGTGACCCGGGCGATCGAGCGCCGATCGAGGACGTGCCCGCCGAGCGTCAGCGTCGGGCGATGAAGCTGATCATCGAGAACTCGTTCGAGGACGACGCGCTGGGCCTCACGCCCGAGCTGGTCCGCCACCTGGGCAAGGAGTACTGGTGGGACCCCTCCGGCATGAGCGAGCTGATGGCCGACCCGAGCGCGACGGTCCACGACATGGTCGGCAGCGTGCAGAGCGTCGGGCTCTCCCTGCTGATGAACCCGGGGACGCTCCGGCGTGTCTACGACAACGAGTTCCGGACCCAGGGCCAGGACGACGCCTTCACGCTGCACGAGCTGATCTCGGGCGTGACCGATGCCGCGTGGCGCGAGGTCGCCAGGCCGGGCGAGGAGATCTCCAGCTTCCGACGCAATCTGCAGCGCCAGCACGTGGAGTACCTCGTCACGCTCTCCCTGCTTGATCGGGGCAGCCCGGTCCTCCGGACCATCAGCACGCTCGCCAACGTGGAACTCCGGCGCATCGACAAAATGGCGGACAAGGCACAGGACGCCATGGACGAGCCGTACTCGAGCGCGCACTTGAGCGATATCCGCATGAGAATCGGCAAGGCCCTCGACGCGGCGTACGTCATCGAGCGCTGATCAAACCACGAGCCCTCTCCTCGAGCGCCGGTCCCCCGTGGGGCCGGCGCTTTGTTTGCGCGCCGGGCTCACGTGGCCGGGGGAGGCTGGTCGTTCCCCTCCTCGTTCCGGCGTCCGTTCTCCTCCTCGTCCGGTCCGAGCAGCGCGTGGGTGATCCAGTTGGACCAGAGCAGCCCGAAGACGATCACGAAGATGGAGACGCCCAACTCGATCTCACCGACGCCGCAGGCCGCGCCGATCGCGGCGACCGCCCAGATCGCCGAGGCGGTCGTCAGGCCGCGCACGGCCTTCTTGGAGTGCAGGATGGCGCCGGCGCCCAGGAAGCCCACCCCGGAGATGATGTAGCTGAGCACCCGGGTGGGGTCCGTTCGGATGGTCTCCCCCGTGTCGTGGCTGTTCATCAGCTCGATGCCCAGGGCCGCGAACCCGGCGGCCCCGACCGCGACGAGCACCATCGTCCGCGTGTCGGCGGGTTTCTCTGACCTCGAGCGCTCCCACCCGAGCAGTCCTCCCATCACCCCGGCCGAGAGCAGGCGGATGAACAGCTCGGCCCGGTGGCTCCCGAACAGGGGGGTGTCGGTCAGCTCGGCCAGGGTGGCCACGCAGAGTTCCGGCGTCACGGCGGTGCTCCTTTCAGCGAACGAACACTCTATGAGGGCGCGGGGCGGGTGAGGCGAATCCGGGGAGAAGGGTCGGGTCATGTTGGGGTTGTGCGTGGGGTGGGGGTTCCTGGGGGAGGTTGACCTCCGCCCAGACGGGAGCGACACTTGCTCACCTCGGGGCCACGGATGGATCCCGCCCCGCTCCCCGGACGTACCGGGTGCGGGGCATCGCGGACGCCGTCGTTCGCGCGTGCGGGGAGCCCCGGGCGACCCATCGTCAGACGCGTCAAGAGATTCGGCGCCCATCGCGCCGGCGCAGTTGGAGCTTTCTATGGCAGCGCGAACCGGAGCGAGCGTCGGCGTCGCCGTCACCATCACCATCCTCGGCGTGCTCAGCCTCGCGCTGTTCGTGCTCTCGATGGTGTTCTACGGCAACGCGGCCCGAGCCCAGCAGGAGCTGGCCCAGGTGCAGAACGAGGCCGAGGACTTCATCCGGCCCTCCGAGCGTGAACGCGAGGGCGTTCGCCGGGCGTTGACGCTGGCCGGCGACGAGCGCAAGAGCGTGGTGGACTACCTGCTGACCCAGCTGCGCGAGAGCATGACCCTCGCCGCCGGTCCCGACAGCGCCGACCTGACCGCCTCCGGGCTCCGCGAGCAGATCATCGATCTGGGCGGGGGCGACGGGGACTCGCTCGCGGGCATGATCCGTGATCGCGAGGCCACCATCAACGACCTCCAGACCCGACTGGCGCAGGCCGAGGCGGACCGACAGGACGCGCTCGACCGCGCGGCGGCGGAGTCCGCCCGTGTCGCGGCCATCGAGAGCGAGTTCAACATCGCCAGCCAGGCGATGGGGGACGACGTCGGGACGATGCGGGGCGACCTGCAGTCCGTCTGGCAGCGCGTCGCCGACCTCGAGTCGGACATGAACGACCGCGTCAGCCGCATCCAGAACGACGCGGACTCCGAGCAGACCCGCCTGCGTTCGACCATCGCCGAGCAGCGTTCCGAGATCCAGGTCCTCAAGACCCAGGTCGCGCGTCTGCGTGGCGAGGGGGGGACCGACCGGATCCAGCCTCTCGCCGAGGAGTCGCTGGTCGATGCGGATGTCCGGCGCGTCGACCCGGTCGCCCGCGAGGTCATCCTCTCGATCGGACGCGGGCAGAAGGTCATCCTGGGCATGACCTTCGCCATCTACGCCGACTCGACCGAGATCCGCCCCGACCCCATCACCGGCGTCTACCCCCGCGGGAAGGCGACCGTCGAGGTCATCCGCGTCAACGACGGTTTCAGCGTCGCCCGCATCATCGAAGAGTCGCGCGGCAACCCGATCGTCAAGGGGGACGTCGCCGCCAACGCCGTCTACGACCCCAACAAGACCTACAAGCTCATGGTCTTCGGCAACTTCGACATCAACGGGGACGGCGTGGCCACCCCCCTCGAGGGCGAGGACCTCAAGGCCCTCATCCGGCGCTGGGGCGGCGAGCTGACCACCCAGATCACCGGCGACGTGGACTTCGTCGTCCTGGGCGAGAAGCCCGTCCTCGGCCCCGAGCCCCCCACCGGCTCCCCCGTCGAGGTTGTTGAGGAGTACCTGCGTCGCAAGCGCATGATCGAGCGCTACGACCAGCTCTTCGAGCGGGCCCAGACCACGGCGATCCCCGTGCTCAACGAGAACCGCCTGCGCACGCTCATCGGTGACTTCCCCAACTGAGCCCGGACCCAGATCGCGAGAGCACACGCATGGGCGCCCGTCCCTCGGGGCCGACTGCACTGCAGCGGTCTCTGATTCACCCGGCGACCTACTACGCGATCCGGGGCGCGCTGATCGCCCCGGGCGTGATCGGGCTTGGTCCGTCCATTGACGCCGCGCGGCGCGCCGGGCGCGCCTTCGGCTCGGCCCGGTTCAACCGCAAGCGCGTTGAACGCGCCATGGGGCACATCGAGCAGGCGATGCCCGAGCTGGACAAGCCCGCCCGCCATGAGCTGGCGATCCGCTCCTACGAGCACCTGTTCGAACTCGGGGTCGAGATGACCTCCTGCGCGCGCACGATCTCGGAGGACGCCTGGCCGCACCACATGCGCCTGGGGGACATCAAGCCCGCGATTGACGTCCTTCTCTCCGGCAGGCCCACCATCCTCATCACCGGGCACTGCGGGAACTGGGAGGTCCTCGGGTTCACCATCGCCCTCCTCGGTTTCAGCGTCCAGAGCATCTACCGCCCGCTCGACGTCCGCCCGCTGGACACCTGGGTCCGCGAGTCGCGCGGGCGGCGCGGCATGATGCTCCTGGACAAGTTCGGCGCCATGCACCAGCTCCCGCAGATCATGCGCGAGGGGCGCGGCGCGCCCGCCTTCGTCGCCGATCAGAACGCCGGCGACCGCGCCCTCTTCGTCCCCTACTTCGGGCGCCTCACCTCCACCTACAAGTCCATCGGCCTGCTCGCCCTCGAGCACGACGCCACCCTCATCGCCGGCATGGCCCGCCGCCTCCCCAAGGGCTCGGGCGAGGGCAGCGTGCGCCACCCGGGCGCGCTGGACTACAACATCGAGATCCAGGGCATCCTCGAGCCCCAGACCTACCGGGAGGCGGAAGACCCGATGTTCTTCCTCACCGCGTGGTACCGGCGGGCGATCGAGAAAATGGTTCTCGCCGCCCCGGAACAGTACCTCTGGATGCATCGGATGTGGAAGAGTCGCCCGAGGCACGAACGCCTCAACCGGGCGTTCCCGGACCCCCTCCGGGAGAAGCTGGCGGCCCTGCCCTGGAACACCGACGAGGACGTCGCCCGGATCGTGGACCGGTCCGAGCGGGATCGGGCCTTCCTCGCCGAGCACGGCCTGAATCGGATGCCCTGAGGCGGGGGCGCGTTCCCCGACGCGTTGCCCGGCGCGTCGAGCGGGGAGATACTGACCCGAACAAGGGTGTGGGAGATTCACGATGACTGAGACTGGTGGACGCCTGGAAGATGTGCGCGTGCTGATCGTGGATGACGATCGGGACGTGCTCGAGTCGATCGACACGGTCTTTCAGGCCGAGGGCGCCCTGACCCTTCTCGCGATGGACGGGGACGAGGCGGTGCGGATCTGTCACGAGGACCCGCCCGATCTGGTCGTCCTCGACGTGATGCTCCCCAAGCGATCCGGCTTCCTCGCCCTGGAGAAGATCAAGGGGTACGAGAACGCCCCGATCGTGATCATGGTCACCGCCAACGAGGGTCGTCGCCACCAGGCCTACGCCGAGAGCCTCGGCGTGGATGACTACCTGCTCAAGCCCGTGCCCCTCAGCCGCCTGCTCGACACCGCGGTCCGCCTGCTCGACGAGGAGGACGCCGAGGCGGATGAGGAGGAATAGCCTCGCCCGGGCCGCCCCCGCGCCCAACAATCGGCGGTGGCCAGACGCAAGAAGCGACAACTCGTCCTGCTCAACCCCAGGGATCCGCAGGACCCCTCCGAGGGGTACGCCCCCCTCGGCTCCCCCCGCGAGCTGGAGGAGGCCCTGGCCCCCTTCAACACCGCTCCCGACGGCTCCAAGGGCGCCTCGCTCGGGACGCTCTTCCTGTACGGGCCCGGCATCATCGTCGAGATCCCACGCGGGCACGACCTCATCCAGCAGGCCCTGGTCACCGTCGTCGAGCAGGACATCGCCTTCCCCGTCCTGATGCGGATCTGCCGCGACAACGCCTGGAAGCTCCAGGACGTCGAATCCGGGCAGATGTTCGGCTAGAGGCGTCCCCCCCGAGGGCCGATCTACAATCCACCATGCCGACGTACGTGTACGAATATCTGGACAAGGACGGGAACGGGACGGGCGAGTGCTTCGAGCTTGTCGAGCCCATCACCGCCGACGCGCTCACCGAGCACGAGGGGCGTCCGGTTCATCGCGTGCCGCAGGCCCCCAACATCGCCGGCAAGTGGTCGGACATGAAGTCCAAGAGCGCGCTGAGCAACTCCAACCTCGAACGCCTGGGCTTCACGAAGTACCAGAAGAACTCCGACGGGGGACTCTCGCGCGTCGCGGGCAACGAGGGGCCGAAGACGGTCAATCCGCTGGACGACTAAGCGGGTCGCCCGGCGCCGGCCTCGCCCCGGAGCAGAGCACGAGCAGAACGCCGAGCAGCGCCGCCGTCTGCGCGTTGAGATGAACCACGTCGAATCCCCCGGCGAGGAAGAGCCCCATCAGCGCGAACGCCGGGCCCGCGTCGTACGAGCCCAGCCGCTCTCCCGCCTGCATGACAAACCCGGACCGCAGCGCGAGCACGAAGACGCCCAGCGCCAGCCCCACGCCCACCAGCCCCGTCGTCGCCCCGATCTGGATCAGCGTGTTGTGCGCGTGGTCGTGCACGGGCAGGCCCGCCTCGTCGGGATGCGTCGATCGCACGTGCGCGGCGTACCCCCCGAGCCCGACGCCCCCGATCGGACGCTCCCGGATCGCCTCGACGCCCCAACGCCCCATGAGGAGGCGGGCGCCGGTGAACGAGTCGTAGTCCCCCTGCGCCGCTCGGCTCAGCTCCTCGCGCGCCTCGGTCACCCGGCTCTGCACCAGCCCGCCGGCGACGAGCCACCCCAACGCCAGGGTGAGGACAAGCACGCAGAGGCCCGCCAGCAGGGAGCGGGCGCTCGGCCAGCGTTCGCGCAGGCGCACCACACCCGCGATGAAGAGCGAGACGACCACGAGCGCCGCGCTGGCGATCCAGGCGCCGCGCGTCCCGGTCGCCAGGACGCCCATGCCCGTGACCACGCACCCGGTGGCGCCGATGAATCGCCAGCGCCCCCGCCCCATGAGCGCCGCGGGCAGGTGCAGCCCGAGCGCGCCCGTCAGGAGCGTTCCACCCACGACCGGGTCCCACCACCCGGAGTTGCGTCCCAGATGCCGGTTCCACTGGAGGAGGGGAAGGTCGAGCGCCGTGCCGATGACGTGCAGCGTCTGGACGAGGTTCCCGAGCGCAAACCCGATGCAGAGCGCGCCGATGAACCATCGCCGGGCGTGCATGAGCGGCCAGAGGATCAGCCAGAGCCCGAGCACGCGCACCTTGGCGAGTTCATCGAGGCCCTGGGCCGGGTCGGGCGTCCAGAGGAGCGTGAGCGCGCTCCAGGCGACAAACGCGACCGAGAGCAGCAGGATCGGCTGCAGGAGGCAGGAGGGGTAGCAGCGCCAGGTGTTGTTGAGGCGGATGAAGGTGTAGACCGCCGCGGGCGCCAGCGCAATCTCCGTGGCGCTGGTCGAGGTGGTGAAGACGACCAATCCGACGACGATGAAGAGCCACTGCAAGCGGACGCCGATCAGGTCGCGCCGGTGCTGGCGGTCGATCGCGTCGTTCATGCTCGCCCGGTTGATCCAGGGCACCCGGGCCAGATGGGCGAGGAATCCGCCGCCCGCCCCTTGCGGTTCGCCGGAAGATTCGGATGATGTGTGGGGTTGGCCCGATGTCACGGGGGCATGATGGGCCCGGGGAGGGGCCCGGGCAAGCCGTGACGGGGCGGTGACGAACCGGGGCGTGGCCCACGCCGAACAATGGGGGGGACAACCCCCCGGGAGCGAGCCATGGACGACATCCGCCGCGTGCTCACCGCCGCCTCCAAGCGGCTCTTTCTGATCGATCTGCTCAAAACGCTCTCGATCTGCGCGACGGTGGCCCTGGGCCTGATGGTCCTGGCCCGCATCGGGCAGAAGCTCTATCCCTTTGAGCTGCCCTGGGCGTCGGTCTTCCTGGGCGCCGCCGCGGCGTCGGTGGTCGCGGCCCTGATCTGGAGCGCCCTCCGGCGCGCCCGCGAGCAGGAGGTCGCCCGCGAGGTGGACGAGCGCGCCGGCCTGCGCGAGTCGATCTCCACCGCCCTGTGCGTCGCCCCCGAGAAGACCGCGTGGTCCAACGTCGTGGTCGAGCAGGCCGGCGAACGCGCCCGGCGTGTCGTCGTGCGCGACGCGATCCCGATCACCCCGCCGCGCGTCTGGCCCGCGGCCCTTGCCGCGGCGCTCGCGCTGGCGATCGTGTGGTGGCTGCCGAGCTACGACGTGGCGGGCCTGTTCGCCAAGAAGGAAGCCGCCCAGGAAGAGCAGCGTCAGATCCAGCAGGTCGTGGGCGAGGTGAAGGCGAGCGAGAAGAAGCTGGAGGAGCTGCTCGCGCAGACCTCGGTCGATCTGGACGACGAGGACGCGGACGACGAGGGGGACGAGGACGCAAGCCCGGACCAGCCCACCCGGGCCGACGAGGTGCGCCGCGCCGCGATCAAGAAGCTCACCAAGCTCTCCGACAAGATCAAGGATGCGCAGGAGGGGGAGAAGAGCGCCCGGCTCGAGGCGCTCAAGCAGTCCCTCATGCGTCTGCGCGAGCCGGGGGAGGGGCCGATGACCGAGTTCGCCCGCCAGCTCTCGCGCGGGAACTTCGCCGACGCCAAGGAGCAGCTGCGCGAGATGAGCGAGCAGCTCTCGGCGGGTGAGATGGACGAGGAGGCGGCCAAGAAGCTCCAGAAGCAGCTCAAGAACCTCGCCAAGCAGATGGACGCGCTCGCCCAGAGCCGCGAGCAGCTCGAGCAGAAGCTTCAGGAGGCGGGGCTGAGCGAGGAGCAGGCCAAGCAGGCCGCCCAGGATCCCTCCAAGATGTCCGAGATGCTCGAGCAGAACGCGCCCGCGCTCAGCTCCGAGATGATGAACCAGCTCTCGCAGATGGCCCAGGCCCAGCAGAACGCGAGCGAGTCGATGCAGTCGATGTCGCAGGCGATGCAGCAGATGGCCCAGTCCATGAGCCAGCAGTCCATGGGCCAGGAGGGCGCCCAGAGCATGGAAGACCTCGCCCAGCAGCTCTCCCAGATGGAGATCGCCCAGGGCGAGATGGAGGCCCTCGACTCGGCCATGAGCGAGATCCAGAGCCAGATGCAGCAGATGAGCCAGGGCATGGGCGAGTGCGCCTCCTGCGGCGGGGACTGCTCGGGCGAGTGCGCCGGCGGGGGCGACGGCCAGTGGGGCGAGGGCGACAGCATGACCGAGGGCAAGGGCTCCGGCGGGCCCGGGCAGGGGTACGGCCAGAGCCCCGACGAACGCCCCATGGACTTCATGCTCGAGAAGAAGAAGCAGAAGGTCGCCAACCAGGGCGGGCCCGTCATCGGTTCGTCGCTCGTCTTCGGCAGCCAGGTCCGGGGCGAGTCGGTCGCCCAGTTCGAGTCCGCCGTCGGGCAGGGGCGTGCCGAGGCGGCCGAGGCGATCGAGACACGCCGCATCCCGCGGGAGTACGAGCGTGCGGTGCAGCACTACTTCGGTCGCCTCGAGGCCCGCGCCAAGTCGCGACGGGCGGGCGAAGATGCGGGCGACACCGACGAGTGACGTTCACCCCGCCTGCCGGGTCTGCTACGCTCGACCCATGAGCATCCCGCGACGGTGTGTCATCGCGATGAGCGTGGTCTTCGGAGCGATCGCCCTCTGCGGGTGCTCCGACACCGAAACGGAAGATGAGGCCCCGCACGCCAGCGTCGTGCTCTACTCAAGCGTGGACGACGAGCTGCTCCGCGAGGTGGTCAGCGCGTTCGAGCAGGAGTCGGGCATCCGCGTGGACCTGGTGGGTGACACCGAGGCGACCAAGACCACCGGCCTGGTGATGCGTCTCATCGCCGAGCGCGACCGCCCGAAGGCGGACGTCTGGTGGTCCTCCGAGGCCTTCGGGACGATCCACCTCGCCGAGCAGGGCGTGCTGGAGCCCTACTCGAGCACCTCGGGCGAGGCGGAGTTCGTGGGCGAGTGGCCCGAGCGTCTGCGCGACAGCGACGACCGGTGGTACGCCTTCGCCCAGCGCGCCCGCGTGATCGCCTACAGCACCTCCCGCGTCCGGCCGGACGACGCGCCCGCCTCACTCGCCGAGCTGACCGATCCGGCCTGGAAGGGACGTGTGGGCATCGCCCGCCCCGCCTTCGGCACCACCCGCGGCCACCTGGGCGCGCTGATGGACCAGTGGGGACGCAGCGCTTTCAAACGCTGGTGCGAGGCGATGCGCGACAACGACATCCGCATCTACGACGGGAACGCCTCGGTCGTCCGGGGCATCGCGCAGGGCGAGATCGACGTCGGGCTCACCGACACCGATGACGTCTGGAGCGCGCAACGAAACAACTGGGAGGTCGGCCTCGTCTACGAGACCCCCGACCCGCACACGGGCAACGGGCTCTGGCCCTCCCACGGCGCCATGGTCGTCCCCAACACCTGCGCCCTGATCCGGGGCGCCCCGCACCCCGACCAGGCCCGCCGCCTCATCAACTTCCTCATCAGCGCCCGCACCGAGGCCCGCATCGCCCAGAGCGCCTCGCGCAACGTCCCCGTCACCCCCGTGGCCCGCGAGATGCACCCCGAGCTGGAGATTCCCGGCGCCTGGACGCCCGACCTGGAGCGGGCCGCCCGCGCCATCCCCGAAGCGCTCGAGATCTGGGACGAGGTCTTCGGGCCCTGAGCCCGCTCACCCCTACGATCGGGCATGCAAACCGCCCCGGGGACCACGCTCGAAAAGCTCATCCGCGATGAGCTTCCCTCCCTCGTCGAACTCCGCCACGACCTGCACGCCCACCCCGAGCTGATGTACCAGGAACGACGCACCAGCCAGGTCGTCGTGCGCGAGCTGGAGGCGATCGGGCTTGAGATCAAGAGCGGCTTGGCGGGGGGCACCGGCGTGCTCGCCCACCTCCCCTCCACCCGGCGTGAGCAGGGGCCGAGCGTCGCCCTCCGGGCCGACATGGACGCCCTGCCCATCACCGAGAACACCGGCAAGGCGTACGCCTCCACCCACCCGGGCGTCATGCACGCCTGCGGGCACGACGGACACACCGCCATGCTCGTCGGCGCCGCCCGCGTGCTCGCGGCGCTCGAGGATCGCCCCCACCCGGTCACGTTCATCTTCCAGCCCGCCGAGGAAGGGGGCGCCGGCGCGGAGCGCATGTGCGACGATGGCGCCCTCCGGGGCGCCGGGGCGGGGGGCCTCGGCACGCCCGTCGCCCGCGTCTTCGGGCAGCACGGGTGGCCCGACTACGAGCTGGGGACCGTCGGCACACGCCCCGGCCCTCTCCTGGCCGCCACCGACGAGTTCGACGCGGTGATCCAGGGGGAGCAGGCTCACGCGGCCTACCCGCACCAGGGCGCCGACCCGATCGTCGCCGCCGCCGCCATCGTCACCGCCCTCCAGACCGTCGCCAGCCGCAACGTCGGCCCGCTGGACGCCTGCGTGGTCACGGTGGGGCAGATCAGCGCCGGGACGGCGCACAACGTGATTCCGGCCTGCGCCTCGCTGGGGGGCACGATTCGGACGCTCACGCCCGAGACGCGCGAACTGGCGGTCCGGCGCGTCCAGACGATTATCGAGCAGGTCGCCCGGGCGCACGGGTGTACGAGCCAGACCACCCATCGGGAGGGATACCCGGTCACCTACAACGACGAGGGGGAGGTCGAGCGGTTCTTTCGGGTCGCCGACGCGGCCCTGGGGCGGGATCGGGTCGTCCGCGTGGAGCATCCGACGATGGGGGGAGAGGACTTCTCGTACTACGGTCGTCACGTGCCGGCCTGCTTCGCGGTCCTCGGGGTTTGCCCCCCGGGGAGCGACCATTGGCCCCGGCTTCACCAGCCGGAGTACGACTTCAACGATGACGCGATCCCTCTGGGGGTTGAGATGCTGTGCCGAATCGCCGTTTCAGAGGGGTGAGGGGGGATCTGCGGGGTATGCGGCATAAACCGCGCGAACGTCTGGGCAAGAGCTGGCGTAGGGTTGGATCGTCGGGTGTGGGCGGGACGTTCCCGCACCCCGTGACGTCGGGGCTCGGGAGGCCCTTCAGTGCAGGCGCCCCAGCGCCGACGGAATCCGAACCATGAGACGGACATCAACCATCGTGACGTGCGGCCTGCTGGCGACGCTCCTCATCGCCCAGGGCTGCCGCGTCGAGCGAACCCGAAGCCAGCGTTATCGGGCCCGGGAGATCCAGGGCGTGCTCAACTCCGAGGCGGCCCGCCTCGCGGAGCAGGGCAGCGTCTCGCGTGAGGACTTCGAGCGTCTCGTGGGCATGTACCACGACCTGACGACCTCGGTGATCCGAAGCGCCGAGGCCAAGCCCCTCCGGGTGCAGGACGCCGAGGACGACCTCGACCGCCTCGCCGTGGAGGTCAAGGGCCTGCCCGCCTTCGAGCAGCGCTCCGAGCGGGCCCAGGCGGAGTTCGACGAGACGATGCGAGCCCAGAAGATGGCGCCCTGGAAGCAGTGGCGCGGGCGCAAGCTGGCCCGTGAGCGTCGCAAGGACCTCATCGAGGCCCAGAAGCGAGCCGAGGCGAACACCGCTCAGGAATGACCTGAGGCGATCCCTGACCCCACACCAACGCCCCGCCGACGCGGGGCGTTGTTTGTGCGCTCCTTCCGTATCATCCCCCGTTGGCCGACGACCCGGACACCCCGATGCTCGACGAGGAGGGCTTTGAGCCCGCGGACGCCCCGCCCCCGTGGGGGAGCGAGAGCCGCGAGGAGCGGCTCCGACGCCTCCTCCGGGCCGCCCGGGAGCTGCCCCCCGTCGCGGGGGTCTACCTGATGAAGGACCACAAGGGGGTGGTGCTCTACGTGGGCAAGGCCAGCCGGCTCCCGGACCGGGTCTCGAGCTACTTCGTCCCCAGCGCCGACCTGGGGCCGAAGAAGTCGCGGATGCTCGACGAGATCCACACGTTCGAGGCGGTCCGGTGCGAGGGCGCCTGGGAGGCCCTGCTCGTCGAGAACCGGCTGATCAAGGACATCAACCCGCGATACAACGAGCGCCTCACCGACGACAAGAGCTACCCCTACCTCGTCGTCACCCGGGCCGAGGACTACCCGCGCGTCTTCATCACGCGCAACCCCTCGGGCGTCCGCGCCGACGGGTCGGTGGATCTGCTGACCAGGAACGGGCGCATCTTCGGGCCGTTTGCCAGCGCCGGCGCCCTGCGCGAGGCCGTGCAGATCCTCCAGCGCGTCTTCAAGTTCCGCACGTGCAAGCTGGACATCGAGTACGGGGACCGGAAGAACCGGTACTTCCGCCCCTGCCTGCTCGCCTCGATCGGGCAGTGCACCGCCCCCTGCAACGAGTCGATCTCGCCGGAGGCGTACAAGGAGGACATCGACCACTTCGTCCGCTTCCTCGGCTCGAAGCGGACGACGATCCTGCGCGAGATGCGGGCGGAGATGGAGGAGGCCTCGCGGGCGCTGCGTTTCGAGCGGGCCGCGGCGCTGCGCGATCAGATCCGCGCGATCGAGAAGCTCGACGAGCGCGCCTCGCGCGCCGACGCCTGGCAGCCGGAGCAGGAGATCGGGTACATCGACCCGGCCAAGGGGCTGCGTTCGCTCGCGCGGGCCATCGGGCTCGAGACCCCCATCCGGTGTGTCGAGGGGATCGACATCGCCCATCTGCAGGGGGGGGAGACGGTGGGCAGCAAGGTCTGCTTCGTGGACGGGCGCCCCTTCAAGAACGAGTACCGGCGCTACCGCATCAAGACCGTCGAGGGGGGCAACGACGACTACGCCTCCATCCGCGAGGTCGTCAGCCGGCGCTACCGGGAGGCGGGCGCGGGCGCCGAGCTTTACCCGGACGTCATCCTCATCGACGGGGGGCTGGGCCAGCTCCACGCCGCCCTGGAGGCCTTCGAGACCCTCGGCGTCCAGCCCCCGATGGTGATCAGCCTGGCCAAGAAGGAGGAGCTGATCTACGTGCAGGAGCGTTCCGAGCCGATCCGGCTGGGGCGTGACAACCCGGGGCTGCGTCTGTGCCAGCAGGTCCGCGACGAGGCGCACCGGTTCGCGCAGCACTACCACCACATCCTCCGGCGCAAGAAGACGGTGGGGGAGTAATCTCCCATAGCATCCCCGCATGGCCTCACCCGCGACCAAGAAAGCGCTCCTCGACCAGGCGAACACGGCCTACGCCGGCGGGAACTACCGCGCCGCCGCGGAGCTGTTCCGCAAGCTCCTCAAGCTCGAGCCGAAGAACCCGGGCGTGCACCTGAACCTGGGCAAGTCCCTCTCCCTCTCGGGGGATGGCAAGGGCGCCAAGCGGCACCTGCTCGAGGTGCTCAAGGTGCGTCCGAACGACCCGACCGCGCTCGCCCAGCTCTCGACGGTGTACCGCCAGCTCGGGCGCATGGACGACGCGCTGCGCGCCTCGGAGAAGGCGGTGCGCGTGAACCCGGGGCACGCGATGACCCTCTGGAGCCGCGCCGACCTGCTCCGGCTCAACGGGCGTTTCGAGGAGGCGTGCGAGCTGCTCCGACCCGAGGCGGAGAAGCCGGGCGCCGACCCCACGCTCGTCACCATGTTCGCGATGCTCTGCCGCCGGTTCGATGGGGTGGAGCGGGCGGTGGAGGTGCTCCGGGACCTGCTGGAACGGTCGGACCTCACGCCCACCGCGCGGGCGCAGGCGGGGTTCCAGTACGGGCAGATGCTCGACCGGGCCGGGCGGTACGACGAGGCCTTCGAGGCGTTCAAGGCCGCCAACGAGCTGCGGGCGCCCAGATGGGACCCCGAGCGTCTCGAGCGCCTCGTGACCGAGCAGATCGAATCGACCACCCCGGAGCTGTACGCGAGCATCCCCGAGTCCACGCTCACCTCGGAGCTGCCCGTCTTCGTGCTCGGGATGATCCGTTCGGGGACGACGCTCACCGAGCAGATCGTCTCCAGCCATCCCGACGTCGTCGCGGGGGGTGAGCTGCAGCACATGCTCGAGCCCGTGCAGGACCTGCTGGGCCCCGGCGCGCGGGACCTGAAGGGGGCGTTCGAGTCCGGGCGCCTGACCGCCCAGTCGCTCACCCGGGCGGGGAGCGGGTACGTCCAGAAGCTCAAGAAGCTCGGCCCGAAGGCGCAGCGCGTCACGGACAAGATGCCGTACAACTTCCAGTTCCTCGGGCTCATCCGCAAGATGCTCCCCGGGGCGCGGATCGTGCACTGCGTGCGCAACCCGCTGGACACCTGCCTCTCCTGCTACTTCCACGACTTCACGGGGAGCCACGACTACTGCTACGACCTGGCCCACCTGGGGCACTACACCCGCCAGTACCAGCGCCTCATGGAGCACTGGAGGAAGACCCTGGGCATCGAGGTCTTCACCATGGACTACGAGCGGTTCGTCAACGACCAGGAGGCGATGACCCGGGAGCTGATCGATTTCCTGGGTCTGGCGTGGGACGAGGCCTGCCTGCGCTTCCACGAGTCCGGGCGGGCGGCGGTCACCTGGAGTTCCGAGCAGGTCCGCGAGCCGCTCTACACCCGCTCGAGCGGGCGCCACGCCAACTACGAGAAGCACCTGGGCCCCCTGCGCGAGGCCCTGGGGGACCCGGGCGCCTGAGCCGGGCGTTGCGGAGCCGGCCCCGGGCGAGCCGATGAAGGGCCCATGCCCATCCCGACCTCAAACAGCGCGATCGAGAGCAAGCCCACCCCGCCTCCGGCGCGCGACGCGCTGTCTACCCCGGAGCTGGACCGCCTGCGCGCTCGACGCGAACGCGTCTACGCCGCGGGATCGGTCACGATGGCCTCGGGGGAGGCCTTCGAGATTTTCCCGGCGGGGATCCGGGAATGGCCGGGCCTCTGGCTGCGCGACGCGATCGTGCGCGAGGGCGCCCAGCGGACAATCGAGACGGGCTTCGGGCTCGGGCTCAGCGCCCTGTTCATGATCGAGGGGGCGATCGAGGCGGCCCACCGTGGGGGGCGACCCGCCCACGCGCGACACACCGCGATCGATCCCGGGCAGCGGGGCGAGTTCGACAGCGCCGGGCTGCTCAACATCGAGAACGCCGGGGTGAGCGGGCGCCTGGAGCTGATCGAGGAGGACTCGCTGCTCGTCCTGCCCCGCCTGATCGACGCGGGGCGGCGTTTCGACCTGGCCTTCATCGACGGGCAGCACAACTTCGACTCGACGCTCATCGACGCGGTCTACCTGCTCCGCCTCCTGCGTCCGGGGGGGCTGCTGGTGATCGATGACCAGTGGCTGGCGCCGGTGCGCAGCGCGACGGACTTCGTCGCGCGGAACCTGGGCGTTCGCGTCGAGACGCCCGACGTCCCGTCGGCGGCCAAGCGGTTCGCGGTCCTCCGCGCGCCGGAGCGTCCGGTCGAGCGCGCGTGGGATCACTTTGTTCCCTTCTGGGCGGGCGCGGGGGAGACGCCGGCGCCGCCTAGCGCCGGCTGAGGAAGAAGGCCATCCAGAGTGTCTCGTCGTCCTCGATCGTGACGGGGACCCAGACGGTGTGCGAGCCGATCCCCGTCTCGTGCCCGTGGCGTGAGGAGCGGACGTGCCAGGAGGGGTAGTGGACGGGGCGGTCCACGACGCGCTCGCTCTTGCCCACGTAGTACGAGGTCCAGATCGCGTGGTCGGCGCCGATGTCGGCCGCGAAAGCGCGCAGCTCGCGTCCTTCGGGGCGCGGGTCGTCGAAGCTGGTGAACCGCGAGGCGCCGAGCAGGGTCCAGGCGTCGGTCCCCCCGGGGAGCTGGAGCGCCTCGATGAGGCGGTCGGTGTGGGCGCGCTTCTCGTGCTCGGGCCAGTCCTCCCAGTAGACATCGCTCTCGGCCCAGGCCTGCTCAAAGGCGCGCAGGGCCTCGTCCACGCGCTCGAAGGGCGCCGGGCGGACCACGACCGCGTCGGTCGGGATCGGCGGTCCGGTGACGATGCCGGGCTCGGGCTCGAAGTTGCGTTCCCAGGGGGAGGCGGCGCAGGCGCCCAGGGCGAGGGCGCTGCCCAGGAGGGCGAGCGTGTGAAGCGACCTTTGGATCAAGATGGGCACCGGCGTCTCCAGGTTCAAAGCATGCGAAGCCAACGGAACAGAAACACCTCGCCGATCGCGAGCACGACGAGCAGGACGGCGACGATCGCGAACCCCCACGGGCTGTTGGCCAGGGGGATCCCCCCGACGTTGATCCCGAGCAGACCCGTGAGCAGGCTCAGCGGCATGGCGACCGTCGCCACGATCGTGAGCAGGTAGACCGTCTTGTTGATCTTCGACTCGCGCCGGGCGCGCATCTCCTCCTGCGTGACCGCGGCGCGGTCGCGCAGCTCTTCAAGGTCCTCGGCGATGCGGGCGACCTGATCGCCGATGATGCGCAGCTCCGATCGCTCGCGCGGGGTGATCAGCTCGGTCGGCTCGAGGGCGAGGCTGAGGATCGCGTCGCGCTGCGGGACGAGGTGGCGCCGGTAGGTGATCGCCTGGCGCCGGATCGTCGCGAGGATGCGCCGGTGATCGGGGTCGTCGATGTCGTTGTCGAGCATCTCGCTCTCGACCCCGTCGAGCATGTCCTCCAGGTTGTCCACGCTCGGGGCCATGCGCGAGACCAGACCGGCGCTGACGCCCGCGAGGAATCCCCCGACGGTGGTCGGCAGGCGCCCCTCCTCCCCCCGCCGGCGCATCTCGACGATCGTCTGGAACCGGAAGGCGCGCAGCGTGATGATCCGGCTGGGCTCGAACCACATGCGGATGGAGATCATGTCGTCCGGCTCGGCGCCCGGGTTCATGTTCACCCCGCGCAGGATCACGAGCAGCCCGTCGCCGACCGCCTGGAAGCGCGGGCGGGTGTCCTCGGCGAGCAGGGCGTCGGAGACGAGGCGGTCGAGCCCGGCCTCCTCCCGGATCCAGCGCTGGGCCCGCTCCTTGGTCCGGTCCAGGTGGATCCAGAGGGGGTGGTCGGGGGCGCCCTCCTGCAGCTCGTCCCACCCGCGCCGCCGATCGCGCAGCTCCGCCCGCGAGCCGGGGAGCCGGGTGGCGAGGATCAGGCCCTCGTCGGCGTTGAAGGGGGTGAAATCATGGGCCTCGGGCATCGGGCCGGGTGTCCTGTCGCGGCGATCAGGGCGCGCCGTCGGGGGTGGTGATCGGTCGGGTGATCCTACCGAATCGGGGCGCCCGCACATACTCAACGAATCCGTCGTGATACGCCACGTACCCGCTCCCGTCCCGGTACAGCCCCGGCTCGGTGGAGAGCAGCACCTTGCCCGGGACGCCGGTGAGGCGCTCGGCGGGCACGTACCGGAGGAAGGGGGCGTCCGAGTCCACGTTGGAGGTGAAGGCGGACGCGGGCGTGCCGTTCAGGATGAGGAGGCGGCGCCAGTTCTCCCCCGGTCCGGGGAGGCGCCCCTCGTTGGCCTGGGCCAGGGCGCGCAGGTCCGCCGTGATCGTCTCGATCTGGGCCATGTCCCGGGCCAGATTGGCCTCGTGGATCGCCTGCAACCGGGGCATGGCCAGCGCGGGGAGGAAGAACGCGGTCTGGACGCAACTGAGCAGCAGGCCGACGGCGCTGATCGACGTCGCGGCGATCGCCAGCCCCCGCCCCCCCCGGGGCGCGGTCGGTCCGGTGCGTGTGATCCCCACAATGCCCATCGGGAGCGAGACGAGCGCGAAGGGGAAGAGGCAGAGCGAGGGGAGGGAGAGCACAAACGCGGTGATCGCGAGGTTCGAGACCGGTCGCGGCTCGGGTGGTGTGCGGTCTGGCGGCTCCCGGTACGGGTTCCACGCTTCGGTCATGTTCGTCCCCCCATGGGCGCCCTGGTCCGACGCAGGCGCCCGCCAGCTTAACTCTCTTCGAGCGCCCGTTGGTAGCGCGACATGACATTCGAGCGGGTGATCAGGCCCATGGGGCGGGTCGGGTCGCGGTCGTGGACGAGGCAGAGGCTCGAGACGTCGAGCTTGGCGAACTTGTCGAGCACGGTGTCGAGCGTCTCGTCCGGGTGGACGGTGGGGATGTCCGTCCGCACCAGCTCGGCGACGAGCAGGAGCGGGATCGCCTCGCGGTCGATCAGGGCGGTGCGCATGTCGGCGCCGGTGACCATGCCCATGTACTCCCCGTCCTGATTGACGACGACGAAGTCGGGCACGTTGTGGTGGGCGTGGAGGGTGATGAGCTTGCTCAGGGGGTCGGAGGCGTAGACGGGCTCCTCGGGGAGGGGGGTGACCTGGGCGCTCATGACCGGGACGCGCCTGAGAAGCGTCAGGTCGCGCCCGGAGCCGATCCGGATCCCCTTCTGACGCAGGCGGGCGGTGTAGATCGAGTCGGGCATGAGGCGGCGCGCGACCATCGTCGAGACGATCGCGGCGAGCATGATCGGCGCGAGCACGCGCGGCTCGCGCGTGAGTTCAAAGAGGAGCAGGATCGCGGTCAGCGGGGCGAAAGTCGTGCCCGCGACAACCGCGGCCATGCCGACGAGCGCGTAGCTGGCGGGGGAGGTGGTGTCGTCGATGAGCCCAAGGCGTTCGAGGGCGATGCCGAACGAGCCCCCGGCGGTGGCGCCCAGGAAGAGGCTCGGAGCGAAGACGCCCCCGGAGCCCCCCGATCCGAGTGTGAAGGTCGTCGCCATCGCCTTGCAGACGAGCAGGAGGGCCAGGAAGAGCACGGTGGCGCGGATCTCGCCCCCCTCGTGGTAGGTGCGCGGCTCGAGCAGGGCGCTGATGGTCTCGTACCCGTTGCCGAAGAAGCGGGGGGTCTCCCCCGCGCTCTGGGTCATGACCAGGTACGCGATGCCCAGCACGCCGATGAGCAGCGCGCCGAGCACGGGCATGACGATCGGGTGCACCCGCAGTCGCTCGAAGAAATCCTCCATCGCGTGCAGCAGGTGCGTGAAGCCCACGGCGACAAACGCGCACACCAGGCCCAGCACCACGTAGCCGGGGAGTTCTCCCGGCGTGAAGACATACGCCCGCTCGAACAGCTCGGCGGCGAAGATCGCGTCGTTCTGCCCGTAGTAGACCTGCGTGAGCGCGGTCGCGAAGACCGCGGCGATGACGATGGGTGTGAACGTCCGCAGCGAGAAGTCGCGCAGCAGGATCTCGAGCGCGAAGAAGACGCCCGCGATGGGGGCGTTGAAGATCGAGGCGATGCCCGCCGCGGCGCCGCAGGCCACCAGCGTGCCCATGTGCTCCTTGTTGACGCCCAGCCGGCGCCCGATGGCGCTGCCGGTGGTCGCGCCGATCTGGATGATCGGGCCTTCGGCGCCCGCCGAGCCGCCCGAGCCGACGGTGCAGATGGAGGCGATGACCTTGACGACCCCGATGCGCGTGCGGATGCGTCCCCCGCGCCGGATGAGGGCGTCGAGGACCTGCGGGACGCCGTGCCCCCGCGCCTCGGAGGCGAAGAAGTGGATCAGGGCGCCGGTGATCAGGGCGCCGAGCATGGGGAGGAGGGGGAGCGTCCAGAGGGGCCAGCGGGAGCGGGTCTGGCCCGCCCAGTGCTCCACCTGGTAGAGCGCGGTGGCGAACGCGATCGCGCCCAACGCGGTGACCAGCCCGATGAGCGCCCCCACGACGGTGAGGTACCAGTCCGGGCGCAGCCCGAGCTTGTTGACCAGGGGCCTGGAGATCGTCTCGATGCGTTGTCGGAGGGGGTTGCTCATGCCGGAGGGGAGGACTCTACCCCGCCCGCCGGCGTCGAACGCGGGTCATCCCGCCTTGGCGGAAGACTCCGCGGCCCGAGGGTCGTGGTCGAGCACGAGTTCCTCCACCTTCGGCGCGTCGGGCAGGGGCTTGCCCTTGGCGTCGGTCAGGGGCGTCCCGTCCAGACGGGTGATGATCGGGATCGGGTGCTGCGCCTCGTGCTGCTCGAGCGCCTTGGTCAGCCGCTCCTTCACCGCCTCATCAAGCTCGGTCCACTTCCCCCGCCCGCGGCACTTGGGGAAGCGCGAGCACCCGAGCCAGGGCCCCCGCACGCCCGAACGCAGGTTCAGCGGGCTCTCGCAGATCGGGCAGGGCAGGTCGGTCTCGTACGGGGGGATCGAGGGGGCGACGACGAACCCCTTCTTGTCGATGTTCAGGATGATCCCGAAGTCGCTCGGCTCGTCGTCCTCACGCGAGGTGGCGATGAACGGCCCGAATCGACCCGTCCGACGCACCATCGGGCGCCCCGTCTCCGGGCAGCGCACGTCCACGAACTCGGCGGCCATCGGGCGTCCCTCGCGGTCGCAGGGACAGGCGTAGTTGCACTCCGGGTAGGTGGAGCAGGAGAGGAAGCGTCCGTTCTTGCCGAAGCGGTAGACCAGGTCGGAGCCGCACTTGGCGCACCGGTATTCCTTGGGGGCGGGTCGGATCTCCGCCTTGGCGTGCCCGAGTTCCTCGTGGGCGCGTTCGAGGGCCTCGCTGAAGCGGGCGTAGAACTTCTCGAGCATCTCGATCCAGTCGAGGTGCTCCTCCTCCACCTTGTCCAGCTCCTCCTCCATGGTGCGCGTGTAGCTCACGTCCATGATGCGGGGGAAGGCCTCGACGAGCTTGTCGGTGACCACCTCGCCCAGGTCCGTCGCGTAGAAGGCGCGCTGGATCTGCTCGACGTACTTGCGGTCCTGGATCGTCTGGATGATCGAGGCGTAGGTGGAGGGGCGACCGATCCCCTCGCTCTCGAGGACCTTGATGAGCCCCGCCTCGGTGTACCGCGCGGGGGGGCTGGTGAACTTTTGCTGGGCGTCGAAGGCGAAGGGGCTCAGCGGCTGCTTCTCCTCGAAGGCCGGGAGGTTCTGCTCGTCGCCCGCGCCGGGCACGCCCGACACCTTGTAGAAGCCGTCGAAGACGAGCACCCGACCGGTGGTCTTGAAGACGCAAGGGGTCTTGGGATCGCGCCCCCCCTCGATCAGGACGGTGGTGGCGTCCCACTTGGCGGGGGTCATCTGGCTGGCGACGAAACGCTGCCAGATCAGCTCATAGAGGCGGAACTGGTCGGGCTTGAGCGCACGCTTGACGCGGTCGGGGGTGCGCGTCGGATCGGTGGGGCGGATGGCCTCGTGGGCCTCCTGCGCGTCCTTGTTGGAGGACTTGTAGACGTTGGGCTTCTCGGGCAGGTAGTCGGCGCCGTACGTCCGCGAGATGTGCGACCGGGCCGCGTCGATCGCCTCGGGGGCGACGTGCGTGGAGTCGGTACGCATGTAGGTGATCAGACCGGTGGGGCCCTCGCCGGGCAGGTCCACGCCCTCGTAGAGGCCCTGGGCGGCGCGCATCGTGCGCTGGGCGCCGAACCCGAGGCGGCTGGAGGCCGCCTGCTGCATCGTGCTCGTGATGAATGGCGCCGAGGGGCGGCTGGTTGTCCGCTTGGTCTCGATGGACTTCACGCGGTAGGTCACGCTCGTGTCGGCGGCGCCCGTGATCGTCCGCACCCAGCGCGCCGGCCCCTTCCCCCGGTCGTTCTCCGTCACGTCGGTGGTCACGTTGGTCAGGCCGGCGGCCTCAACCACCTTCGCCACGTTCCCGGAGATGTCCCGCCGATCGGGGGTGTCGAACCCGTCCCCGTCCCCGCCCTCGACGCGCGGGTTGAACGGCTGCCCCCCGACCTCGACCAGCTCACCCCGCACGCCCGCGTTCCGCCCGAGCCACGCGTTCTGCTTTTTGATGCTCGGGCCCTGCCCGCGACGCGGTCCGGCCTCTTCCTTCTCTTGCAGGAACGCCCCCCAGAGGGGCGCCAGCTTCTCCGCGTCCGCCTCGCTCATCGCGAAGCAGCCCTCGATCTTCCAGTACTCGTCCGGGACGAAGGCCTGGATCTCACGCTCCCGCTCGACGACCAGGCGGACCGCGACGGACTGAACGCGCCCGGCGCTCAGCCCCCGGGCCACCTTCTTCCAGAGCAACGGCGAGACCTGGTAGCCCACGATCCGGTCGAGGATGCGCCGCGCCTGCTGGGCGTTGACGCGGTCCTCGTCGATCGGGTGGGGGTGCTGGAAGGCCTTGGTGATCTCCCCCTTCGTGATCGCCGGGAAGATGACGCGCTGCGCGTCCTTCGCGTCGATCCCCAGCTCCTGCGCCAGGTGCCACGCGATCGCCTCCCCCTCCCGGTCGAGGTCCGTCGCGAACCAGACCTTCCCGTTGGAGTCGAGGACTTCCTTCGCGGCCTTCTTCAGGTCGCGGATCACCGCCTCCTTGCCGGGGAGGATCTGGTACGTGGGGGTGAAGCGCTTCTCCAGGTCCACGCCCGGGACGGGGGTCTTCTTCCCCTTCTCGCTCTTGCTGGGCAGGTCGCGGACGTGCCCGACCGAGGCGAGCACCAGGTAGTCCGGGCCCAGATACTTGTTGATGGTCTTGGCCTTGCTCGGGCTCTCGACGATGACCAGGTCCTTGCCCTTGCCCATGCCCGCCTTGAAGCCCAGGCCCTTGCCCCCCCGCGACGAGGCCTTCTTGGAGGCGCCGCCCGAGGCCTTCGTGGTCTTATTCTTCGCGGCGCCGGATTTCTTGGTGGTCTTCTTGGCCATGTGCTGCGTGGAGCCAATGCCCGGCGGCGGGGCGATGTCAAGCCGGGGGGGTCGGGTCCGCCCCCCTTCCGGGCTCGGGGGCATCCTCGGCCCGTTCGCCCCACGGGCTTGACCCCGACCCGTCCGGAGATGGGGGGGGAGACCTGTCGATTCAGGACATAAACAGTTGGTGGAGAAGAGTTTGCGCGTGATGGCTGGGGGGTGCGGTTTCTGCCTCCAGCCAGACCGAGCCCGGGTGGGCCCGGAGGCGCCGAAGCCAGGTCCGCTGATTCTTTGCGAATCGGCGGGTCTCGATCTTGATCCGCTCGATCGCGTCCTCCAGCGAGGCCCGGCCTTCGAAGTGATCCACCAGTTGCTTGTACCCGAGGGCCTCCCCCGCCTGCGGGCCCAGACGCCCCGACCCCCACAGCTCCCGAACTTCCTCGACGAGTCCCTGTTCGACCATCGACCGCACCCGGGCGTTGATCCGCCGGTTGATCGCCTCGGTCTCCCAGCTCAGCCCCACGAGGACCCGGTCGGAGCGGTCCGGCTGGGCGTTGGCCCACTGGGTCTGCAGGTCGCTGATCGGGGTCCCGGTCTGGCGGAAGACCTCCAGGGCCCGGATGGTGCGCCGCTCGTCGCTCGGGTGGATGCGCTGTGCCGCCTCCGGGTCGACTCGTTCCAACTCGGCCCGGCGCGCAGGGGCGGGAAGGGCCCGGAGCTGCTCACGCAGCGCCTCATCCGGCGGCGGGCCCTCGAACAGGCCGTGCAGGATCGACTGGATATAGAGGTGTGTGCCCCCCACGACGATGGGCAGGGCGCCCCGGGCGCGGATCTCCTCAACCGCCCGCTCCGCGGCGCGCAGCCAGTCATGGACACTGAACCGCTCGGTCGGCTCGACGACATCGATGAGGTGATGCCGGACGCCCCGGCGTTCCTCCTCGGTCGGCTTGCCCGTGCCGATGTCCAGGCCCTTGTAGATGAGGTAGGCGTCGGCGCTGACGATCTCGGCGCCGCCGCGCCCGAGCGACTCGTACGCGAGCGCCAGCTCAACCGCCAGCGCGGTCTTGCCCCCCGCGGTCGGGCCGCAGATGACGGGGAACTTCGGGTGTGGTGGCGGGGGCGTCACGGCGCGATGCTAGCGCGACCCCGTGGAGCGAACGGCCAGCCGAGGCGCGTGGTCGGCGTCTCAGGCGGCCAGGTCGATGTCGCCGAAGCCCTCGTCCTCGTCGTCCAGGTCCGTCTCGAACCCGCCCCACTGGTCCTTGGGCAGGTGCCGGTGGTGGACGTGGATCACGCGGGAGAGCTGCGACCCGAAGTGCTCGGCGATGATCGAGAGCATCTTCACGTCGTTCTCCCCGAAGGGGGTCCGCTTGTCGCGGAAGAGGGTGATGACGGCGAGGCACTCGTCGTCCTCACGGCAGGCGATCACCATCGCGGTGGACTCGCCCAGCCAGTGGGCGTCCTCGCCCAGGTATCGCTCGAGGTCCGCCGAGCCGGACATCGCCAGCACGCGGTCCTGGTGCTCGAAGCGGGGGGCCATGACGTTGGCCAGGTGATCCATCATCACCTCGGCCGAGTCCTTCGGGCAGTCGTAGTTGACGTACGCGCCCAGGGAGAACTCGCCGGAGGTCGAGGGGAGGAAGATCGCGGCGTTCGTCGAGCCGACCTTCGCCAGCGTGTACTCGAGCAGCGTGCGGAGCAGGCTCTCGACGTCCAGCTCCTGACGCAGCAGGCTGGTGAGTTCGGCGGAGACCGAGACATCCTCGAACTGGTCCGACAGCTCGCGGTACGCCTCGACCAGATCGTTGCACAGCTCGCCGACGTGCCCGGAGACTTCCTTGCGGGCGCTGTTGAGCTGATGGCACAGCCGACGGAGGCGGGAGACCCGCGCCTCGCGCTCACGCTGGCGGCTGGCCCGTTCGCAGGCGGCCTCCAGACGCGAGAGCATGTCCTCGTCGCTGACGCTCAGGGCGATCAGGTCCGTGGCGCCCGCACGCATGGCGTGCATCGCCTCGTCCAGGTCCGCCTCGTCGGAGAGCATGGCGCTCACCGCGCCGGGGCTCGAGAGGCTGATCTCCTGCGCCAGCTCGCACCCGAGCCCGCCCCCGATGCCCGTGTCGATGAGCGCCAGGTCGTGCAGGCCCTTGCTCAGACGCTTGCGTGCGTCCAGCACCGTCTTGGAGACGCTCAACGCGTCCACTCGCTTGCCCAGGAGCTTGACCAGCCGACGCTGGACGCCCGAGCGGGAGGTGACGAGCAGGACGCGAACCCCCGCGCACGGGGAGCGACGCTCTGCCCCGGGGCTCTCACCCCGGCCCGTGCTGTTGGTTTCCGATGCGCCCATGTCTCTGCCTTCTCCTGCGCGGGCCTCTACGCGGCCAGCCGTCCAACAAACCCACCACCCGGCGCCGGAGCGCTCCTGGGAATCGCGATCGTCGCCACGCACCCGCCCTCGGGTCCGTTGGAGAGCGAGATCTCGCCCCCCTGAAGCTCGATCAGGCGCTTGGCCCGGGCGAGCCCCAGACCCGTCTGCCGACCCGCGCCCTTCTCGGAGAAGAACGGGTCGAACGCGTGCCTCGAGGCCCGTCGGGAAAGTCCCCGACCGTGATCCACGATCCGAAACACCAGTCGGTCATCGAGCGGGTCGGTTTGAACGCGAAGCTCGACAATCTCGTTCGGCGCCGCCTCCATCGCGTTGACGATCAGCTCCGTGAGCGCCGCGAGGACTTGTTCTCGGTCGCCCTGCGCCAGCCCCACGCCCTCGTCACAGATCACCCGGGCGCCGCGCCCGGACCCGCACCGACGACGCGCCCGCTCCACGCCCTCACGCACAAGTGACGCGGGCTCAAGCGCTTCGGTGCACGGCTCGGGGGGGCACGCCAGCAGGTGCATCGACTCGATCAGTTCGCCCAGGTGCTCGCTCGCCTCCACGATCGCCTGCGCCGTCGCCCGGTCCGCCGCGCCCTGCAATCGTTGCGCGAGCATCTGCGAGCGACCCCGAATAATGGTCAGCGGGTTGTTCATCTCGTGCGCCGCGCCCGCGCTCATCTCCCCCAGACGGGTCATCGATTCGCGTTCGGTCATCGCCGCCTGCATCTCCGCCAGCTCGCGGCTCGACTCGGCGAGCGTCTCGCCCAGGCGACGGGCGCGCTCGTGGCGTGCGGCGCCCATCACCGCCGCGGACCACGCGCTCGTGATCGCCCCCAGCTCCTCGCGCGTGAAGCCGGCGCTCTGCGGGTCAGGCTCGTGGAGGAGCACCGCGGTGATCGCGTCGGCCTCTTCACGCGGCGCGCCGGATCGCCCGGGGTGGGTCCCGGCGCTGCACAGGGCCAGCAGGCGCACGTTGCGCAGGTCCGCCGCGTCGCTCAGGTAGTCGCTCAGCCAGGGGAGGGCGCCAACCGCGCCCATGGTGAGCTGGCTCGTGTCCGCGAGGGTGGCCAGGGCTCCGCCCCCCGAGATCCCGGGGGGCGCCTCCGCCGAGTGGGCGCGCATCACGCGTCCCCCGGCGCCGAACTGCGTGATCAGCCACGGGCGCCCCGCGCCCGGCTGGTGGACCGAGGCGTAGAAGCCCGGCCCGAAGACGGACTCGGCGCTCGCGGCGACCCGCCCGAGCGTTTCGCTCACGCTCATGTCCGAGGACCAGTCGGCGTGGAAGGCGCCGATCGCGTCGAGGACGCGCTTCTGGTGGTCGCTGCGCCGCCCGCGACGGAGCAGCGCCTGGTTGAGCGCGCTGAGGCGTTCGTTGGCGCGGGCGATCGATTCGAGCATCAGCTCCGGGGGTGTGCGCTCGTCGAGCCCGAGGACCGCGCACCGGGCGCCGAGCGCTTCGAGCAGGTCCGGCAGGATCTCTGCGCCCGCCTGCGGGGGAAGCCCGAGGTGGGAGGCGAGCGACTCCACGTCCGCGGGTTCGCCAAAGTCTCCCGACCAGCCCAGGTGCTGGCGCCGGCAGAGGGCCTTGGCGAGCGTGACCACGCCCACCAGTTCCCGCTCCGGGGTGTCCGGGAGGGAGTGGATCGGCTGGGCGTGCAGCCAGATGACGTCCTGGATCGCGCTGGGCAACCCCCACCGGCGGGCGATGCGCCGCCCCGCGGTGTGGTGGTCCAGCCCGATCACCTGTCGCTCCACCGGGGCGCTGTCGCAGGCGCGGCGCTCGGCCAGCGCCACGACCCGCTGGTACGCCCGCGGGAGCACCAGCTCGAGCGTCAGGCGTCCGATGTCGTGCAGCAGCCCCGCCACGAACGCCGCCTCCGGACGCACGCGCACGCTCGGGTGCCTTGAGGCGATCAGCTCCGAGGCGCACGCGACCCCGATGGCGTGTCGCCAGATCCCCGTCCGGTCGAACCGTCCGACCCCCTCGGCGCCCTCCCCGTCCGGGTCGAGACCCTCCGCCTCGCGGTCGAGCAGGTCGTAGACGTGGACGCTGAGCACGGCGGACTGCACCGCCTCGAGCCCGAGCATGATCACCGCCCGGCGCACCGTCGTGATCTGGTCGCCCAGCCCGAGGTCCGCGCGACGGCAGAGGCCCAGGATCCGGGCGCTCAGCGCCGGGTCGGACTCGATGAGGGTCACGATCTCGTCCAGGTCCGCGTCCTCGGCGCCGCTGACGCGCATCAGACGCGTCGCCACGGGCGAGAGCGTCGGCAGGGCGTCCACGCGCTGGAGGATCAGCTCCACCTGGGCCGCGCGGTCGCGGTCATGCGGGTTGTCGCCGAATCCGGGAAGCGCCACGGGTCGAACTCCCCGGGGGCCCTATCGGGCGGACCCGTTGTTGCTCGCGCTGCTCGTCAGGCCCAGCAGCTTGGACATCCGTTCGATGAGCTGGTCCACGTCGAAGGGCTTGCGCAGGAAGTCGTCGGCGCCCGAGCGCATCAGGGCGTTGATCTCGTCCTCGCGCACCACGCCGCTGACCACGATGATCTTGGTGTCGCCCATGGTCTGGCTGTTCCGGATCCGGTCGCAGACCACGTTCCCGTTGATGTCCGGGAGCATGTAGTCGAGGATGACCAGGTGCGGGCGGAAGCTCTCGGTGAGCAGCCCCGCGTCGTACCCCGTCCCCGCGGTCCGGACCTCGAACCGCCCGTCGTGCTCGAGCAGATCGACGAACAGATCCACGATCTTCGGGTCGTCGTCCACCACCAGCACGCGCCGCGTCTCGCTCTCGATCGCGTCGAGCGGGATGTCGTTCTTCTGCATGAAACGGATCAGCTCGTCACGCGGGATCCGCCGGAAGCGGCTCCCCGGGACGCGGAATCCCGACAGACGGCCGGAGTCAAAGCACCGGATGATCGTCTGCTGGCTGACCTTGCAGACCTTCGCGGCCTCGCCGGTCGTGAAGATCTTCTTGTCGCTCCAGTCCTGGCTTTCGGCTTCCGACGCCATGGCGACTCCTTTCGGCGCAAGCGTCGCCGGGCCGATCCGTGGCCCCACGGGGCGACCATGCCCCGACGCGCTTACCCAAGCCGCTATCGACGCAAGGCCAACCCAACTTCACAGCGCTTGGCCGGACCGACCGAGAACGGGCACGTCCGAGAATGACCGGGCCGCTACCCGTGCAGCTCACGCCACTTGCGCACCGCCTCGGGCTCACGCGGGTAGATCGGCGCCAGCTCCAGCGGGTCCACCGGCGTCATCGCGTGCCCCACCCCGAGCAGCGCCTTCGCGCTCAGCTTCGGGCGGACGATCGAGATCCCCAGCGCCCCCGCCCGCGCTCGCATCCCCTCGGGCAGGTGCTCATCCCCCACGAGCGTGCGCACGCCCAGCCCCTCGAGACCCTCGGCGTCGATCACACCCACCGGTTCCGGGTGGTCTGTCCACCCGCTTTCCACGAGGCGCACCCCGAACGTGGTCTTCCCCTTGGACGCCAGGCAGATCAGCGCCGGCGCCAGCTCCCGGTCGAGTTCCGCAGCGATCACCAGGGCGGTGGGCACGGGGACCACCTCCGCGCCCAGGCTCTCCCCGAGCATTTTGGCCGCCGCGATCGCGATCCGCAGGGCCGTGAACCCGCCCGGTCCGGTGGAGACCAGCACGCGTCCGATCCGGTTGGGCGCCAGCCCGCGCCGGCGCATCACCCGATCGATCGCGGGGATCAGGTCGTCCCCCCGGCGCGAACCGGTGCGCAGCGTCTCCTCATCCAGGACCTCGACGCCCCCTCCGGCGGGCCGGCCCAGGGCGACGCCCGGCTCACCCATCGTGGGGTTGCTCGTCTCGATGGCGAGGATGATCTGGCCTGGGTGCATCGGGCGAGCTTAGCGGTCCGCGTCCCACTTCCGCCGTCGCTTGCGGTCGCTCTGCTCGCGTTTCTCCTGCAGGCGGCGCTCGATTCCGCCGCGCGTCGGACGCGTCGGAACACGACGCTTCGGGCGGACCATGGCGCGGACGATCAGCTCGCGCAGGCGCTCGGCGCAGACCTTCCGGTTGCCCAGCTGCGTGCGTTTCTCGTCGGCGCTGATGAGCAGCTCGTCATCCCCGACCACCTGCGAACCGGCGAGGCGGCGCAGCCGCGAGCGGGCGTCGGGGGGGATGGGCAGATCCTCGATGCGGATGCGCAGCTGCATGCGGGTGGACCGCTTGTTGACGTTCTGCCCGCCCGGGCCGGAGGAGCGGGAGGCCTCGTAGCGGAGCAGGGCCGGGGGAACGCGAACGCCGGGGGCGATCTGCTCACCCCCCGCCTCCTCCCCCCGCCCGCTGGATGAGACCGACGCGTCCATGGCGGATCGTTGGCGCGGGGCGGGGATGGGCGCGGAGGATTTTTTCTTGCCCATCTTCAAGGAGTGTGAGCCTCCCAGGGGCGTGAAGGGGGATGGAGAGAAAGGCAGGGGCGTTGACCGGCCGGGGCGGTCCTGCGATACTTCAAGTCCCGCCGGTGACACCGGTTGGGAAAGTCGCGAGCCAGCGCGGGCTCACGCCGGCATCCCGGGCGTCATACCCCTGGAGTCGTCGTGTGCCGCCCGAACCGGTCGCGGGGGGGAAAAGTGGGTGGCCGGGTTGGCGCGTCGCGTCGCCGGGCGGGGTGGACAGAGAGAGCGAGAGGCGCGGCGACATGAAGACCATCACCAAGAAGAGCCTCATCGATCGCATCGCCGACGAGACCGGGCAGAAGCGCGTCGATGTCAAGAAGACCGTGCAGCTCTTTCTCGACCACGTCATCGAGGAGCTGGGCGAAGGTAACCGGCTTGAGTTTCGAGACTTCGGGGTGTTCGAGGTCCGTCAGCGGGCCGAACGCACCGCGCAGAACCCCAAGACCCTCGAGCGCGTCGTCGTGCCCGCCCGGCACACCGCCAAGTTCAAGGTCGGGCGGCGCATGCGCGAGGCGCTCGAAGCCCTCGATCGCGCCCACGCCGATCTGGAGGTCACCGTCGTCCCCGGGGTCTCCAACGGCACGCTCGCCTCCCACAACGGGCACATGAGCAGCGCCAACGCCTGAGCCCGCGAGCCTCACCCTGATCCGATTCCGCTCAGGCGGCCTGTGCGAGTTGACGCACGCGCGTCTGCGCCCGCTCGAATCGGATGGCGACCGGCTGCATATGCAGATCCGAGCCCCCCGCCCGGACCACGGTCCCCCGGATCATCCGTTCGGCGACGATCAGGGCCTCGCCCTCCCACGAGAAGCCGACCTCGACCTCCTCCCCCACGTGCAGGGGGGCGCCCGCCTCGAGCACCAGCAGCACGCCGGTCTCGCTGATGTCCGCCGTGCGGGCGGCGAGGTAGCTGGTGGTCCAGGGACGCAGCACCTTGCATTCGAGCGTCGCGCTGATGCGTCTGGACTCGCACAGGCCGCCTGAGCGGAATCGGATCAGGGTGAGGCTCGCGGGCTCAGGCGTTGGCGCTGCTCATGTGCCC
>MRWG01000542.1_pt1 | contig 38808 bp, 35 predicted proteins | sample 1013341 | NCBI WGS metagenome assembly MRWG01 (sample SAMN06117577, study PRJNA244670) | biofilm metagenome | biome: Water; feature: Cathode Biofilm; material: Biofilm; isolation source: microbial consortium enriched at the cathode of a solar microbial fuel cell | place: USA: District of Columbia ... | reverse complement strand
ATTACTTACCTGGTACTCGCGGTCTCCGGCCTGATCGGTTCGGCCATTGCCTGGGACGACCTGAAAAAGGCCGCCCGCAAAGCCTGAACCCAAGCCGCCCGCGAGGCGCACAGTTTTGACGATTTTCCTACCCCCCTGGAAAAACTTCGGGAGCCATCTTGGCTCCCTTTTTTTTGGTTGCTTCTGTCGCGAGCATGCCGGGGGTTTGGTGCCAGCCGGGGAGTGGCATCGCGATCGAGGATCGCTCCCACACCGGAAGGGGGTTTGGCTGGGTATGTCGCGAGCATGCCGGGAGTTTGGTGCCGACTGGGGTGGTTTCGCGGCCAGGGGCCGCTCCCACACGAAAAGCCGGTTTTGGATTGGAGTTAGAAGCGGGCGGGGGATTTACGACCTGACAGTGATATCGACCTGCTGGTGGAGTTCGAACCGGGGCGAAGCCCCTCGCTGGGCAAAATGGTTGAGATACAGGAGGCTTTCTCCGCCTTGCTGAATGGCAGGCGGGTAGACCTGGCAACCCCTTCTATCCTTAACAACCCCTACCGGCGCCGCGCAATACAAAAGGACTTGCGGGATCTTTATGCGGCCTGAAGACCGTGACGCCGCGTACCTACAGGACTTGGGATGATCACCGATCGATCAGGGCCCGGACAATGGCCCGGTTGGCTTCGGGAAAGGCGTAATCGGCCAGTCGTTCCGGGGCCACCCAGGCGATTTCCTGGCCCTCGTTGCCCCGGGGTTCGCCCGCGAAGCGATGCACTTCCCATATATCCAGGTACACGGCTTTGTCGGGGTAACGATGCTCCACAGCCATCATCCGGCTCGCTTCTTCCACGGCAATGGCGATTTCTTCCCGCAACTCCCGCCTGAGAGCGGCGAGCGCTTCTTCGCCCTTATCCACCTTGCCGCCCGGGAACTCCCAGAGTCCACCCTGGTGCAGGTGGTCGGGACGTCGGGCTATAAGAATCCGGTCTCTTGCCGGCGAATGAATAACGGCGGCGACAACGTGGATGGCCTTCATGTCCGGTATTCGGCGTTGATTCGCACATAGTCGTGGGAAAGATCCGAGGTCCACACGGTTTCCGAGGCGTCGCCGCGCCCCAGGTGGATGCGGATGGTGATTTCCTCCTCATCCATCACCGCCTGCCCGGCTTGTTCGGTGTAGGTATCGGCGCGACCGCCCCGCTCGGCAATCAATACCTCGCCCAGCCAGATGCTGACACGGTTGACATCCAGTTCGTGCAAACCGGCTCGGCCCACGGCGGCAAGGATCCGACCCCAGTTGGGGTCCGACGCAAACAGTGCTGTCTTGACCAGCGGCGATTCCGCCACGGTATAGGCCACCGCCAGGGCCTCCCGGCCGTCACGGCCGCCTTCCACCTGCACGGTGACGAACTTGGTGGCCCCCTCGCCATCCCGGATGACCCCCTGCGCCAGCTCCCGGCACACCGCGTCCAGTGCGGCCTGGAATTCGGCCCGGTTGTCGTCGCCGATCGCGGCCCCGCTCAACCCCGTGGCCACCAGCGAGACAGCGTCGTTGGTGGAGGTGTCGCCATCGATGGTAATGCGATTGAATGAGCGGTTCATGGCGGAAGTGAGCATTTGCTTCAGCTCCAGTTTCGAAGCCCCGGCGTCGGTGGCAATATAACCGAGCATGGTGGCCATGTTGGGCTTGATCATGCCCGCGCCCTTGGCGATACCGGTAATGGTGACCCTCTTCCCCCCCAGGGACAGACGCCTGCTGGCGCCTTTGGGCCGGGTGTCGGTGGTCATGATGCCCTCGCCGGCATCCCGCCAGCCGTCTTCGGTGCAGGCTTGCAGTGCCGCCGGCAGGCCCTCGAGGATTTTTTCCACGGGCAGGGGTTCGCCGATAACGCCCGTGGAGTAGGGCAGCACCTGTTCCGGCCGGCAACCGGCCAGTTCCGCCAGGGCCTCGCAAACCCGGCGGGCATCGGCCAGGCCCCGCTCGCCGGTGCCGGCATTGGCGTTGCCGGTGTTGGTGACCAGGAAACGGGGGCTGCCCTTGACCAGGTTATCCCGGGCAATCTGCACCGGCGCCGCGCAGAAGGCGTTGCGGGTAAAGGTTGCCGCCACCGTGGCGGCTTCGTCGAAGGCCATGATCACCAGGTCCTTGCGGCCCGGTTTCTTGATGCCCGCCGCGGTGGTGCCCAGCCGGAACCCGGCCACGGGATGCATTTCGGGGAAGGTGGGTTTGCCGACTGCCATGAATGTTCCTGTTTTATTCGGGTTGCCAATAGTAAGGCCCGGACACACTGGCCGGGAAGCGGGAACCCATCAGCCCGCCCGGGATATCCGACCCTGTGGGAGCGAGCCTTGCTCGCGATACTTTCACTCTCGACTGGGGGGATACGTCACCCCTGTGGGAGCAAGCCTGCTAGCGATGCTTTCACCTTAGTCGGGCCGAGATCCACCCCTGTGGGAGCAAGCCCCGCTCGCGATCGCTTTGCTTGTATCCAGCCCGCCCTTGCCTTTGCTTTGCGGCCTCTTTACGCCAACCGCCCGTGGCAGTGCTTGTATTTCTTGCCGGAGCCGCACGGACAGGGCTCGTTGCGGCCCACCTTCTCACCCTCGCGGACGTAGGGTTGCGAGGGAGGCGTCGCCGGCTTTTCCGGTTGCGGTTCTGCGCCCGCGGCCATGGCACTGGTCTGGGCATGCTGGAATTCCATCTGCTGCCGGGCCCTGGCCTCCTGCCGGCGTCGCTCCAGCTCCGCCACTTCGTCGTGGCTGCGCACCTCCACGCGGTAAAGGAAGCGGATAGTCTCGTACTTGATGTTCTCGAGCATCTCCTGGAACAGGGCAAAAGACTCCCGCTTGTATTCCTGCTTGGGGTTTTTCTGGGCGTAGGCGCGCAGGCCGATGCCCTGGCGCAGGTAGTCCATATTGGAAAGGTGTTCCTTCCAGAGATTGTCGAGCACCTGGAGCATCACCTGTTTTTCGATAACCCGCAGATCAGGCCCGATCTGCTCGGCCTTGGCCGCATAGGCATCGGTGGCGGCGGCCCTGATCCGTTCGCGGATGCCCTCCTCGCTCAGGCGCTTGTCCTCTTCCAGCCACTGGCCGACGGGCAGTTGCAGGCCCAGTTCGGTCTCCAGGGCTTCTTCCAGGGCGGCGACGTCCCACTGTTCCGCCAGGCTCTGGGGCGGAATGTAGGAGCTGATCAGGTTGTCCACCACATCGTTGCGGATGGCCTCAATAATCTCCGTGATCTCTTCCGCTTCCAGCAGTTCGTTGCGCTGCTGGTAGATGACCTGGCGCTGGTCGTTGGCCACGTCGTCGAATTCCAGCAACTGTTTGCGCATGTCGAAGTTGCGGCCTTCCACCTTGCGCTGGGCCTTTTCGATGGAGTTGGACACCATGCGGTGCTCGATGGCCTCGCCCTGTTCCATGCCCAGGGCGCGCATCATGTTGCGTACCCGGTCCGAGGCGAACAGGCGCATGAGGGGATCTTCCAGGGACAAGTAGAACCGGGATACGCCCGGATCCCCCTGGCGGCCGGCCCGGCCCCGGAGCTGGTTGTCGATACGCCGGGACTCGTGTCGCTCGGTGCCCAGCACATGCAGGCCCTCGGCCTCGATTACCTTGTCGTGGCGCGCCTGCCAATCGGCCTTGGCACTCTCGATCTGTTCGGGCGTGGGGTTTTCCATGGCCGCCACTTCCGCTTCCCAGTTTCCCCCGAGCACGATATCGGTGCCCCGGCCCGCCATGTTGGTGGCAATGGTTACGGCCCCGGGCCGTCCCGCCTGGGCGATGATCGTGGCTTCCTTTTCGTGAAACTTGGCATTCAATACCTGGTGATCGATATCGGCCTTCTTGAGCATGTCCGAGAGCAGTTCGGACGTCTCGATGGACACGGTACCCACGAGCACCGGCGCGCCTTTATCGACGCAGGAGCGGATATCCTCGATAACCGCCTCATATTTCTCTTCCTGGGTCAGGAATACCAGGTCGTTCAGATCCTTCCGGTGTACCGGCTGGTTGGTGGGAATCACCACCACCTGGAGGCCGTAGATCTGCTGGAACTCAAAGGCTTCTGTATCGGCGGTGCCGGTCATGCCGGCGAGTTTGTCGTAGATACGGAAGTAATTCTGGAAGGTGATGGACGCCAGCGTCTGGCTCTCGCTCTGGATCTCCACCCCCTCCTTGGCCTCGATGGCCTGGTGCAACCCTTCGGACAGGCGCCGGCCGGGCATGGTGCGGCCGGTGTGCTCGTCGATCAGGATCACCTGCCCGCCCTGGACGATGTACTCCACGTTCTTGTGGAACAGGTGCCGGGCGCGCAGGGCGCTGTGGACGTGGTGCACCAGGTTGAGATTGCCAGGCTGGTAGAGACTGTCGCCTTCCTCGAGCAGGCCGTCGCCGATGAGCAGCTCCTCGGCCTTCTGGTGACCCTGCTCGGTGAGTTCCACCTGGCGGGTTTTCTCGTCGATCACAAAGTCGCCGGCGGCGTCGGCCAGGTCGCCTTCCTCCCCTTCTTTCTGGGAGACGGGTTCGAGCAGTTTCACCAGGGCGTTCATGCGCTTGTAGAGGACCGAGCTGTCCTGGGCCTGGCCGGAAATGATCAGGGGTGTGCGGGCCTCGTCGATGAGAATGGAATCCACCTCATCGACAATGGCGAAGGCGTGGCCGCGCTGGGTCTTGTCTTCCAGGCGCAGGGCCATGTTGTCGCGCAGGTAGTCAAAGCCGAATTCGTTGTTGGTGCCGTAAGTGATATCGGCGGCATAGGCTTCCTTGCGGCTGACCGGCCGCACCCGGTGGCCGGTCTCGCCGGCGTCCGGATCGTATACGAAGGAATTGGGGGCATCGACACCCCTGAAGGACTGGATAATCCCCACTTCGAGGCCCAGGGCGCGGTACAGGGGCCCCATCCACTGGGCGTCGCGGCTGGCCAGGTAGTCGTTGACCGTTACCAGGTGCACACCTCGTCCGGGAAGGGCATTGAGGTAAATGGCCAGGGTCGCCACCAGGGTCTTGCCCTCGCCGGTGCGCATTTCGGAAATCTTGCCCTCGTGCAGGGCGATACCGCCGATCAACTGGACATCGAAATGGCGCAGGCCGAGGACCCGCCGGGATGCCTCGCGCACCACGGCAAAGGCTTCCGGCAGGAGCGCCTCGAGGCTCTCTCCGCTGTCGATACGCGCCCGGAACTCAGCGGTTTTTTCCTTCAGGGCCCCGTCGTCGAGGGCCTGGATCTGTTCTTCGAGCTGGTTGATTTTCTTGACCAGCTTGCCCATCCGCTTGAGTTCGCGGTCGTTTTTATTGCCCAGTACTTTTCTGACTGCCGTGCCCAACATGACAAATGTCTCTCGCAATTAATTCGCTGTTCAGGGCCTGTCATCAGGCCCTGGGGGAAACCCCCGGCGCGAGCCGGGGCGGGTATAGGAGGGGTTGTTGTCAGCGGAGAGTGCGGTGGATATAACTGGACGGATCGACCGGGCGGCCGTTCTTGTAAACCTCGAAGTGGACATGGGGGCCCGTGGACCGGCCACTGGAACCCATCAGGGCGATCTGCTGGCCGCGCTGGACCAGGTCACCCACATCGACCCTGTTTTCCTGGTTGTGGGCATATCGGGTCACGAAGCCTTCGCCATGGTCCACCTCGACCATGTTGCCGTAGCCCCGGTATTCACCGGACCAGGTCACCACGCCCGAAGCCACGGCCACCACGTCGGAACCCTTCTTGCCGGCAAAGTCGACGCCGCTGTGCCAGCTGCGCCTGCCATTGAAGGGATCGGTACGATAACCGAATACGGAGGACATCCAGCCCTGGGTGATGGGCCGGCCGGCAAGGGTGCTGGCGCGGCTGATCTTGCGGTCGGCGAGCATGGCCGCGAGCAGGCCCAGTTGCTGCTGGCGGTCCTCCAGCTTGGCGTCCATTTCCGCGAACAACGCCTTCAGGTCGCTGTCGAGCACCGCCTCGCCGTCCAGGCTTTCGGGGCCGCCCAGGGGCGGCGCCGAACTGAAGTCAAACTCGCCCTTGTCCAGGTCCGCCATGGTAGTGAGGCGCTCGCCGAGGGCATCAAGGCGCACCAGTCGCGCCTGCATCTGGGCAAGCTTGAGGGACAGGGCCTCGACCCGGCGCTGGGCCCGGGCCTCGGTTTCCGCCAGGACCCGGCGCTCGGCTTCCAGTTCCGCTTCCAGGCTGTCGACCGACTCTTCCAGGAAGAGGTCGATTTTGCCCCCGCCCACATGGATGCCCAGCAGGGCGCCGGCGGTCACGGGCAGACCCAGCATGCACAGGGATATCAGCACTTTCGCCCAGCCGTTGAAGGCCAGGGTGCGCGAACAGCCCTTGCGAATGAGGATCACTTTCAAAACGTCAGACTCCCGCTGTTGTTCGTCATCAGCCATCCGCCGCTTCGTTCCTCGCCTGGCCATGGATTAACTGGCCAGGACCGGCTGGATATAGGAGATTGGCGCCTCGTCGTTCTCTTCCTCGAAGGTGACCATCTCCCAGGCATCGGTATCGGCAATCAGGGCACGCAGGGAAGCGTTGTTCAGGGCATGCCCGGATTTGCGCGCCACGAACTCGCCAATCAGGCTGTTGCCCAGCAGGTAGAGGTCGCCGATGGCGTCGAGGATTTTATGTTTGACGAATTCGTCCTTATAGCGCAAGCCGTCCTCGTTGAGAATGTGATCCTGGTCCACAACGATGGCGTTCTCGAGGCTCCCGCCCCGGGCAAGGCCCCTGGAACGCAGGTACTCGATCTCGTGCATGAAGCCGAACGTGCGGGCGCGGCTCACCTCCTTGACGAAGGAAGTGCTGGAGAAATCGACACTGGCGGTCAGGGCCTTGCTGCTGAGCACCGGATGGTCGAAATCGATGGTGAAGGTAACCTTGAACCCGTCGAAGGGCTTGAACGTGGCCTCCTTGTCGCCGTCCCTGACAGTGAGTTCCCGCTTGATGCGGATAAACTTCTTGGGGGCATCCTGCTCGACGATACCCGCCGACTGGATCAGAAAGACGAAGGGGCCGGAACTGCCGTCCATGATGGGCACTTCCGAGGCGGAGACCTCAATCACCGCGTTATCGATACCCAGCCCGGCCATGGCCGAAAGCAGGTGCTCGACGGTGGAAACGCGCACCTCGCCGTTGACCAGGGTGGTGGACAGGGTGGTATCCCCCACATTGCCGGCATCGGCCTGGATATCCACCGGGGGGTTCAGGTCGGTACGGCGGAAGACAATGCCGCTATCGACCTCGGCGGGCCGCAGGGTCAGGTAGATCTTCTCGCCGGTATGGAGGCCGACGCCTGTGGCGCGGATGGTGTTTTTCAGCGTGCGCTGTTTGATCACTGGCGGTGTCTCGCTGACGGAACCACGGGGTTCCGATCAAAATGAAAGGGCAGATATTAACAGATGCGGGAAAATGGCTCCATCCCGCCGTCGGCTGGCTTTATGCGGTGCGCATGGGCGGAGGAGTCGCGCAGAGGCGAACAGGGGCAATCATGGCGACAGGGACAGCGACCCCGTTCCGCGGAGGGGTACTCGCGGACCGGGGCTCACTGTAACCGCAGTCAGTCGGCCTGGCGGCGCAGGAATGCCGGGATATCCAGGTAATCCATATCGGCGTCCTGACGCTGATCGAGTTTCCTGGCCGTGGACCCTTCGCCACTTACCGCCACCGGCTGGCGCCGGGAGATGGTGGGCTTGTCCAGTTCCCGGTAGTCCGGTTCCGCCTTGACCGCCCGGGCGGCCACTTCCTCCCGGACCGCCGTGGGCTTGTGCAGTTCCCCCGGCTTGCCCAGGCCCGTGGCGACGACGGTGACCCGCAGTTCCTCGCCCATGTCCGGGTCAATCACCGTGCCCACCACCACGGTGGCATTCTCGGAGGCGAACTCCTCGATGGTATCGCCGACATCGGAGAACTCGCCCAGGGACATATCCGGGCCCGCGGTGATGTTGACCAGGATGCCACGGGCGCCCTGCAGGTTGATGTCCTCCAGCAGCGGGCTCTGGATGGCGGACTCGGCGGCCAGCCGTGCCCGGTCCTCGCCGGTGGCGGTACCGGAGCCCATCATCGCCATGCCCATCTCCGACATGACGGTGCGCACGTCGGCGAAGTCGACATTGATCATGCCGGGGCGGATGATCAGGTCGGCAATGCCCTGGACGGCGCCCAGAAGCACGTCGTTGGCGGCCCTGAAGGCGTCCAGCAGGCTGGTGGTCTTGCCCATCACGCTCAACAGTTTCTCGTTGGGGATGGTGATCAGGGAATCCACCTTGTCCTGGAGATGCTTGATACCCTCCTCGGCGATGGCCCGGCGCTTGCGCCCCTCGAAACCGAAGGGCCGGGTGACCACGGCGACGGTGAGAATACCCATCTCCCGGGCCACATCGGCAACGATGGGCGCGCCGCCGGTACCCGTGCCGCCGCCCATGCCGGCGGTAATAAAGACCATGTCCGAACCCTGGAGCACATCGGCGATGCGCTCCCGGTCCTCCATGGCCGCCTGCCGGCCGATATCCGGGTTGGCGCCGGCGCCCAGGCCCTTGGTGATACTGTTGCCCAGTTGCAGGATGGTGGCCGTGGGCAGGTCCTTGAGCGCCTGCGCGTCGGTGTTGGCGCAGATAAACTCAACGCCCTCCACATGGCTGTCGATCATGTGCCGGACGGCGTTGCCGCCGCCTCCGCCGACACCGATCACCTTGATTTCAGCATTCTCGGGAATGCTATCGACGATCTGGAACATAGTGTTTACCCCTCACGTGTTGCCGTTGCAAAGTTGCGCTGAATGAAGCTTTCGCTTCAAAGGTTGCCCTGAAACCAGCCCTTGAGCCGGTTGATCAAGCCGTCCAGGAAGCCGCCCCGCGCCTCGCGGCGCCGTCGCTGGCTTCCGGCACCTTCGCGGTCCCGCTGCTGGCCGTACAGCAGCAGGCCCACGCCGGTGGAATGAATCGGGTTGTTGACGATATCGGTGAGGCCGCGAATGTCGTGGGGAGACCCCAGCCGCACCGGCATATGGAAAATCTCCTCGGCCAGTTCCACGGCGCCCTCCATCTTCGAGGTGCCGCCGGTAAGAACGATGCCCGCCGCCACCAGGTCCTCGTAACCGCTGCGCCGAAGTTCCGCCTGGACCAGGGTGAAGAGCTCGTCGTAGCGGGGCTCCACCACCTCCGCCAGGGCCTGCCGGGACAGGTCCCGGGGCGCCCGGTCGCCGACGCTGGGCACCTTGATGGTTTCGTCGGCGCCGGCCAGCTTGGCCAGGGCGCAGGCGTAACGGATCTTCAGTTCCTCGGCGTGGGGCGTGGGCGTGCGCAGGGCCATGGCGATGTCGTTGGTGACCTGGTCGCCGGCGATGGGGATAACCCCCGTATGGCGTATGGCGCCGTCGGCAAAGACGGCGATATCCGTGGTGCCGCCGCCGATATCCACAAGGCACACGCCCAGCTGTTTCTCGTCTTCGGTGAGCACCGAGTAGCTGGAGGCCAGCTGCTCGAGGATGATGTCCTCCACCTCCAGGCCGCAGCGGCGGATGCACTTCTTGATGTTCTGGGCGGCGTTGGCGGCACAGGTCACCAGGTGGACCTTGGCCTCCAGGCGGACCCCGGACATGCCCAGGGGTTCGCGCACGCCCTCCTGGTTATCGATGATGAATTCCTGGGGCAGCACATGCAGTATTTCCTGGTCGGCGGGGATGGCCACCGCCCGCGCGGCGTCGATGACCCGCTCGATATCCTGCTGGAGTACTTCCCGGTCGCGGATGGCGACGATGCCGTGGGAATTGAGGCTGCGGATGTGGCTGCCGGCGATACCCGCGTAGACGGAGTGGATATGGCAGCCGGCCATCAGTTCCGCTTCTTCGACAGCGCGCTGGATGGCGTGGACCGTCGATTCGATATTGACTACCACACCCTTTTTCATACCCGAAGAGGGGTGCATGCCGGTGCCGACGATCTCCAGTCCCCCGGGACCGATCGCGCCGACAATCGCCACCACTTTGGATGTGCCTATATCGAGGCCCACGATCATCTGTTCTGTACTAGCGTTCGCCATCTGTCGCCCTCTTTGCCGGATTCCCGGTTGCCTTTTCCCTGTTCATGCGTTCTCGTCTTTGCGCCAGCGCACCGCAACACCGTTGCCGTAGCGGATATCCACGGAAGCGATGTCCGCGGCACGGGCCTTGAGCTCCCGTTCCCAGACCAGCAGGAAGCGCCGCAGCTTGCCGGCCAGGTTGTCCCGGCCCACGATCAGGGCCGGGCCCTGCTCGAAGTGCAATTCCCAGTTGCCCCGGGGCGCCTGCCGGAACTCGCTGATTTTCAGCCCGGTGGGCTGGAGCATCTGGGCGATCTCCCGGTAATGGCGCATGATCTTGCGGGCATCGCCCTCGGCCCCCGCCAGCAGGGGTAGATTGTCCAGGTCGCCGGCCCGGGCCATATCCAGGGTCTGGCCCCGGTTGTTGAGGAAAGCCGTATCGCCCCACCGTGCTATGGGGGTTTCCTCGTCGATGCGGATCACCACCTTGTCGGGCCATTGGCGCCGCGCGCTGGCGGACTCGATCCAGGGGTGCTTTTCGAGCCCCTCGCAAATCTGCTCCAGGTCCAGGCTCAGGAAACCGCCGCTCAGGTTGGCGGCGACGATGTCCTTGATCTCCGAGGCGGTGACCCGGCCGATCTCGCCGTCGACCCCGATAACCGCGATGGGTCGGTCCAGTTTCTCGAACAGCAGCACCCCGCCCCAGGCGACGGCGGCGACCACCGCTGTTCCCGCGATCGCAGCCAGGGCCCTGAGCAGCCCCGCCAGCCGCTGCCGCCAGGAAGGCCGCGCTTTCCGGATCGGCGCTTGCCTGCTCGCGCTCTTCATTGCGCTCCCCCGTTCACGATGTCGCCGTCTCCAGTATCCGCATCACCAGATCCCCGAACGACAGGCCCGCGGCCCGTGCCGCCATGGGCACCAGGCTGTGGTCGGTCATCCCCGGAATCGTGTTCACTTCCAGCAGTTGGAAGCGGTCGTCGGCGTCGAGCATCACGTCGACCCGGCCCCAGCCCTCGCAACCCAGGCTGTTGAACGCTTCCAGGGCCAGGGCCTGCAAGGCCGATTCCCGTTCCGGAGCCAGGCCGCAGGGACACAGGTAGCGGGTGTCGTTTGCCAGGTACTTGGCTTCGTAGTCGTAAAAGCCCCGCTCCGTCTCCAGCTTGATTACCGGCAGGGCCCGGCCATCGAGAATGGCGACGGTGTACTCGGCACCCGACAGCCAGCGCTCGGCAATGACGTCGCGGTCGAGCTTCGCGGCCCCGGCCCAGGCATCGCGCAATTGCGCCGGCGTCGATGCCACCGCCATGCCCAGGCTCGAACCCTCGTGGGAGGGCTTGACCATCGCTGTACCGCCCAGATCGTCGAGGGCGATTTGCCAGTCGGTATCCTCCCGCAACATCACGAAATCCGCCGTGGGCAGTGCCAGTCCCCGCCAGAGCAGCTTGGTGCGCAGCTTGTCCATGGCCAGGGCGGAAGCCAGCACGCCGCTGCCGGTATAGGGCAATCCAAGGAAACCCAGGGCGCCCTGGACGGTACCGTCCTCGCCGCCGGGACCGTGCAGGGCGACAAAAACCCGGTCCGGGGCCAGATCCTCCAGGACGCGAATCACACCGGGGCCCGCATCCACGCCCACGGCATCGACGCCCTGCTCCACCAGCGCGTCGAGGACGGCGGCGCCGCTGAGCAGGGATATTTCCCGCTCTGCGGAGGTGCCCCCGTAGAGCACCGCCACCCTGCCGAACTGCTGTGGATCAACCGCCTTCGTCATTTCCATCCTCTACCGTAAATGCCTGTCGGCCAGCATTCTCACCAGTTTGCTGACATTGCCCGCGCCCTGGGTGACGACAATATCGCCGCCCCTGACCATGTCCCGGACGATATCCGGCACCTCGTCGATGCTGGCGGCGTAGATCGGGTCCACCAGCCCGCGCTGGCGAATGGTGCCGCACAGCTGGCGGGCATCGACGCCGGGGATGGGTTCCTCCCCGGCGGAATAGACTTCGGTGACAATCAGCACGTCGCAACTGGACAGCACCCGCACGAAATCCTCGTAAAGGTCCCGGGTCCGGGTATAGCGGTGGGGCTGGAAGACCATCACCAGGCGCCGGTCCGGCCAGCCATCGCGCACGGCCTTGATAATGGCGGACACCTCCCGGGGGTGGTGACCGTAGTCATCCACCAGCATGGCCTTGCCGCCGGGCACCGAGTAATCGCCGTAGACCTCGAAGCGCCGGCCCACGCCCTGGAAGCTCTCCAGTCCCCTGATAATGGCCTCGTCGTCCAGGCCCTCGTCGGTACAGACCGCCACCGCGGCGGTGGCGTTGAGGACATTGTGCTGGCCGGGAATATTGAGGCTGATCGCCAGGGGTTTGCGGCCATCCGGACGATGCACCGTAAAGCGGGACCGACGCTCCTTGAGGGAGAGGTCGCTGATCTGGAAATCCGCATCGTCGGCGAAACCGTAAGTGAGCACCGGCCGCGAGACATCGGGAATAATTTCCCGGACGCTGGGATCATCCACGCACATCACCGCCAGGCCGTAGAACGGCAGGTTGTGGAGAAACTCCACAAAAGTGCCGGTGAGCCGGGAAAAATCGAATCCGTAGGTTTCCATGTGGTCGGCATCGATATTGGTCACCACCGCCACCATGGGCAGCAAATGCAGGAACGAGGCATCGCTTTCGTCCGCCTCGGCCACCAGGTAGCGGCTTTCGCCGAGCCCGGCATTGGCGCCCGCGCTGTTGACCCGGCCGCCGATAACGAACGTGGGGTCCTTGCCGCCGGCGGCCAGAATTGCCGAAATCAGGCTGGTGGTGGTGGTCTTGCCGTGGGTGCCGGCCACGGCGATACCGTGTCGGTAGCGCATCAGTTCCGCCAGCATTTCGGCGCGCCGGACAACGGGCACCCGCTGGCGTCGGGCGGCGGCGATTTCCGGATTGTCGCCCTTCACCGCCGCCGACTGGACCACCACGTCGACGCCCTTGATATGTTCTTCGCTGTGACCGTAGCGGATGGTGGCGCCCATCTCCGACAGGTGCCGGGTGTTGGCGTTTTCCTGGAGGTCGGAGCCGGAGATCTCGTAGCCCTGGTTGAAAAGGACCTCGGCGATACCGCACATGCCGCTGCCCCCGATGCCCACAAAATGGATACGTCGGATGCGGCGCATTTCCGGTACCTGGTAGCCAGCCGTCATGCCATCACCTCCTCGCAGATGTCGGCCACCGCCGCCGCGGCACCGGGCCTAGCCAGGCTCCGGGCCTGTTCCGCCATGGCCAGGAGGCCCTCGCCATCGGCGAGCAGACCGGCCAGTTCAGTGGCCAGGCGCCGGGCATCCAGGTCCCGCTGCTGAACGAGACAGGCGGCCCCGGCGGTGACCAGCCACTCGCCGTTGCGGGTCTGGTGATCGTCGATGGCCGCCGGGAAGGGAATCAACAGCGACCCCACGCCGGCGGCGGCCAGCTCCGATACCGTCAGGGCGCCGGCCCGGCAGACGACAAAATCCGCCCATTCGTAGGCTTCGGCCATGTCGTCGATAAAAGGCATCACTTGCGCTTCCACACGGTGGCGCTCGTAGTTCTCCCGGGTGGACGCCAGGTGCCGCCGGCCGCACTGGTGGCGAATAAGGGGACGTTGCCCGCCGGGCAGCCGGGCCACGGCTTCCGGCACCAGGCCGTTGATGGCCAGCGCCCCCAGGCTGCCGCCCAGCACCAGCAGGCGTGGCCGGCCCCGTCGGCCCACCCCGCGCCCGACGGGATCGGCAATGCCGGCAATGTCCGCGCGCACCGGGTTGCCCACTACTTCGCCCCCGGGCAGGGCCCGGGGAAAGGCCTCGAGCACCCGGGTGGCCAGGCGCGCCAGTATGCGGTTGGTGGTGCCGGCGACGGCGTTCTGCTCGTGGATCACCAGGGGCCGGCCCAGCAGGCGTGCGGCGAGGCCACCGGGACCCGCGGCAAAACCACCCATGCCCAGCACCGCGTCCGGGGCTTCCCGGCGCACTATGGCGAGGGCCTGGCCCAGGGCCCGCAGAATCTGGAACGGTGCTTTCAAAAGCGCCAGGCGCCCCTTGCCGCGTACCCCGGCCACGTCGATAAAGGACAGCGGATAGCCGCTCGCCGGCACCCGCTCGGCCTCGATGCCGGCGCGGGTACCCAGCCAGGTCACGGCAATACCGCGACGGCGCAGTTCGTCCGCCACCGCCAGCGCGGGAAACACGTGTCCGCCGGTACCGCCTGCCATTACCATCACTTTTCCAGTCACCTTCCGCCTTCGCCTTTCTGCCGGCCCGGGGCCCGTCCCCAGGCGGCGTCGTCCATTTCCGCGCCGATGCGCAACACCAGTGCCACCATGGCAAAACTGATCAAAAGGCTGCTGCCGCCGTAACTGACGAAGGGCAGGGTCAGGCCCTTGGTGGGCAGCAGCCCGGAGGTGACGCCGATATTGATAAAAGCCTGGCCGCCCATCAGCACGCCGATGCCGAACGCCGAATAGGCCGCGAACCAGTCCTGGCGCCGCACCGCCCATCGCGCCACTACGAAAATCCGTTGTATAAGCAGGGCGTACAGGGCCACCATCACCAGCACACCCAGGAGGCCGAATTCCTCCGCGAAGATGGCGAAGACGAAATCGGTGTGGGCCTCGGGCAGGTAAAAGAGCTTCTGGATACTGTTGCCCAGGCCCACGCCCAGCCATTCCCCGCGACCAAAGGCAATGAGCGACTGGGTGAGCTGGTAACCGGTGTTGTACTGATCCGCCCAGGGGTCGAGAAAGGTCACCAGGCGCTGCATCCGGTAGGGAGAGGCCACGGCAAGCAGAGCCAGCATGCCCCCGCCGGCACCCAGCAGGCACAGGAACACCCAGAGTTTGACCCCCGCCAGGAACAGCAGCGCCAGCACGGTGCCGGAGATCACCACGGCGGAACCGAAATCCGGCTGTATCAGAAGCAGCAGCACCACCGCCGCCAGCATCGCCACCGGCGCGGCGAAACCCTGCCATTGTTCACGCATCCGGCGCTGGTGCCGTTTCAGGTAACCGGCGGTGAAGATCACCATGAGCAGCTTGGCCACTTCCGCCACCTGGAGATTGAGAGGCCCCAGGGCAAGCCAGCGGCGGGCGCCGTTGACTTCCCGCCCGACCCCCGGAATCAGCACCAGCATGAGCAGGACCAGGGCCATGATGAGCAAAGCCCGGCTGTTTTCCAGCCAGATGCGCGAGGGCACCCGCAAGATCACCGCGGCGGCGCCACAGCCCAGCACCAGATAGAACAGGTGGCGCTTGAGGAAATACATGGCGTCGCCGTAGTTGTCGTCGGCAAACGTCACGGACGCGGACGCCACCATCACCACACCGATGGACGCCAGGGCGGCAACCGCCAGCATCAGGGAAGGGTCAAGCCGGCCCGGAAGGCTCAGCAGGCGAACGACGGGGTTCCGGGTCATCGCGGCGACGGTCATGACAGCGCCTCCACCGCGGCGGCGAACTGCCGGCCGCGATCCTCGTAACCCTCGAACATATCGAAACTGGCACAGGCCGGAGACAACAGCACCTTGTCCCCCGTCCCGGCAGCCTCCGACGCGGCCGTCACCGCGCCCGCCATGGAGGTGGCGAACACCACATCGGCGACCGGGGCCAGGGTATCGGCCAGGGGCCGGGCGTCGTCGCCTATCAGCACGGCGAGCTTGACGCGGCCCCGGGCCGCGTCAGCCAGGGCCGAGAAATCCTGGCCCTTGCCCTGACCGCCGGCGATCAGCACGATGTCCGGCCGCTCGCCGGCAAAACCGGCAATGGCGGCGCTGGCGGCGCCGACATTGGTGGCCTTGGAATCGTCAATCCAGAGGACGCCGTTTTTCTCCGCCACGGTCTCGCAACGGTGGGGCAGGCCCCGGAAATGGCGCAGGGTCTCGAGCATGGCGTCCATGGACAGCCCCACGGCGTGACCCAGAGCCAGGGCGGCCAGGGCATTGGCGATATTGTGGCGGCCGCGAATACGCAGCTCGGATACCGGCAGCAGACGCTCGCGAAAGTAGGTCAGCCAGTCCTCTCCATCCTGCCCGGCAAGACCGAAACCGCGTATGTCCGGCGCCCCCAGTCCGAACTGCCACTGTCCCACGCCGGCGGCGAGCAGGGGCTGGCTGAGGGTGTCGTCCCGGTTGACCACCGCCTGGCGGGCGCCCCGGAAAATACGGTGCTTGGCCCGGTGGTAGCTGAGCAGGTCCGGGTAGCGATCCATATGGTCGGCGCTGACATTGAGCACCGTCGCCACTTCTGCGCCCAGGTTCTCCACCAGTTCCAGCTGGAAGCTGGACAGCTCCAGTACGTAGAGGTCCCGGTCGTCGTCGAGCAGGTCCAGGGCCGGCGGTCCCAGGTTGCCGCCGACGCCGACATTTCTGCCGGCGGCCCGGGCCATCTCGCCCACCAGCGTGGTAACGGTGCTCTTGCCGTTGGACCCGGTGATGGCAACCACCGGCGCATCGGCGGCATCGGCGAAGAGCTGGATATCGCCGGTTATGGCGACTCCCTGCTCCCGGGCCTCTTGCACGGCTGAATTCGAAAGCGCAATGCCGGGACTCACGACCAGGGTATCCGCGGCGCACAGTGTCTCCGCCCGGATACCGTCAAGCTCCACGGAAATATCGGGAAACTCCCGGGCCAGGCCGGCAAGACCCGGGGGTTCGGGGCGGCTGTCCACGACCATGAAGCGGCGCCCGGTGCGGGCCAGGTGGCGGGCCACGGACAGGCCGGTGGCGCCCATGCCCACCACGACTGTCTGCCTGTTGCTCGCTATGATTTCAGCCACTTCCATACCTGTTTCGTGAAAACCTTTTTATCCGACCTTTGTGTTCGTCTCTATCGCAGCTTCAGGGTCGCCAGCCCGAACAGCACCAGCATCACGGTAATAATCCAGAACCGCACGATGACCCGGGGTTCCGGCCAGCCCTTCAACTCAAAGTGATGGTGGATGGGGGCCATCCGGAAAATCCGCTTGCCGGTGAGCTTGAAGGAAGCCACCTGGAGGATCACCGAAACGGTTTCCAGCACGAAGATCCCGCCCATGATGAAGAGCACGATCTCGTGGCGGGTCACCACGGCGATGGTGCCGATGGCGGCACCCAGGGCCAGCGCGCCCACATCGCCCATGAACACCTGCGCCGGATAGGTGTTGAACCAGAGGAAACCCAGGCCGGCGCCACCCAGGGCGGCGCAGAACACCACCAGCTCGCCGGTGCCGAGAATAAAAGGGATATGCAGGTACTCGGCGAACTGGGCATTGCCCACCAGATAGGCAATGACGCCCAGGGCGCCGCCCACCATCACCGTGGGCATGATGGCCAGGCCGTCGAGACCGTCGGTGAGATTGACGGCGTTGCTGGAACCGACGATCACCAGATAGCTGAAGACGATATAGAAAAGCCCCATGTCCAGGGCGACGGTCTTGAAAAAGGGCACGATAAGCTGGGTTTCCGCCGGGCCGGTGGCGGTTATGTAGAGGAACACCGATGCCCCCAGCCCCGCCACCGACTGCCAGAAATATTTCCAGCGTGCGGGCAGGCCCCGGGAGTTCTTTTCCACCACCTTGCGGTAGTCGTCCACCCAGCCCACGGCGCCGAAGACGAAAGTCACCGCCAGCACCACCCACACATAACGGTTGGAAAGGTCCGACCAAAGGAGGCTGGACAGGAAAATGGCCATGAGGATCAAGGCGCCGCCCATGGTGGGGGTTCCCGATTTGCTCAGGTGGCTCTGGGGGCCATCCAGGCGCACCGCCTGGCCGATCTGCAGTTTGTTGAGCCGGCGGATCACCGGCGGGCCCAGAATCAGGCAGAAGCCCCAGGCGGTAAGCACCCCCAGGATGGCCCGGAAAGTCAGGTACTGCACCACGCTGAAAGCGCTGATGTATTGGCTGAGATAATCGGCGAGCCAGACCAGCATTATGATTCTCCCTCGACGAGGCGGTTGACGATGTCTTCCATCGCGGCGCTGCGCGAGCCCTTGACCAGGACCGTGACATCGCCGTCCAGCATTGCCAGGAGATCATCCAGCAGGGCGGCCTTGTCGGCGTAGGCATCACCGCCCCCGAAACCGGCGACGATGGAACGGGCATGCTCGCCCACCGCCAGCAGGTGCCGGATGCCCCGTTCGCGAGCGTAGCCTCCCACCTCGTTGTGGAGCCGGGCCGCGTTGGTGCCCAGTTCGGCCATCTCGCCCAGTACCAGTACTGTCTCGCCGCCCTGGTCGGCGAGCACATCGATGGCGGCCTTAACGGAACCGGGGTTGGCGTTGTAGGTGTCGTCGATCACCTTGATGCCGTCGCGACCGGCGCGCAGCTGCATGCGTCCGCCGAAGCTGTCCAGGCTGATCAGGCCGGCCACCACCGCTTCCAGGTCGGCGCCGGCGGCCATGGCGCAGGCGGCGGCCGCCAGGGCATTGGCGACATTGTGCCGGCCCGGCAACGGCAGGCTCACCGGCGCCTCGCCCTTCGGGGTCACCAGGGTGAAGCGCACACCAGTGCCGGAATTGCCCCTTTTGCCGTTGTCGAAACGGGCGGTGAAATCGGCGTCCGGATGCGTCAGGGCATAGGTGAGTCGCTCGCTGCAGGCCATTTCCCGCTGCCAGAGATCGCACCAGGGCTCGTCGAGATTGAGCACCGCGATACCCGTGGGCGGCAGGGCCCTGTAGATGTCGCCCTTGGTGGCGGCGATGGCCTCGAGGCTTCCGAAACCGCCCAGATGGGCGGGCATGACATTATTGACAAGACCAACCCTGGGCCGGGCAATGTCGCACAGGTAGGCGATTTCACCCGGACCGCTGGCGCCCATTTCCACCACCGCGTACTTGTGCTGGCGCTGAAGAGCCAGAAGGGTCAGTGGGACGCCGATATGATTGTTGAGGTTGCCCCGGGTGGCATGGGTGGGACCGCACCGGGAGAGTATGGCGGCGATCATTTCCTTGACCGTGGTTTTGCCGCTGCTGCCGGTAATGGCGACCAGGGGCCCCGCGAACTGATCCCGGGCCAGGCGCCCCAGGTCCGCCAGGGCCGCGGTGGTATCCGGCACCACCCACTGGGGCAGGTTGAGGCGTTTGTCCGGGCGCTCGACTACCAGGCCGCAGGCATCCAGGGCCGCGCTTTCGAGAAAATCATGGGCGTCGAAGTGCTCGCCCTTGAGCGCCACGAACAGATCTCCCTCGCCGAGGGCGCGGGTATCCGTGGACACAGCACTGAACCGGCAGTCCGGGTAAATCAGGGTGCCGCCGTAGGCCAGGGCCGCGTCGGACAGGGTCAGGGGCCGCACGGTCATGCCTCCCCTCCCCGGTCGACGCGACGGCGCAGGGCCAGGCGCGCCTCGACCGCATCGCTGAATGGCAGGCGCTCGCCGGCCACCTGCTGATAATCCTCGTGCCCCTTGCCGGCAATAAGGACGGTATCGCCTTCAGCGGCGGCATCGATGGCGAATCGAATGGCCTGGCGGCGGTCGGCAATGCGCCGGGCCGCGTCGCCGGCACCGGCGGCAATGGCCTCGATAATGGCCTGCGGCTCCTCCGAGCGGGGGTTGTCGCTGGTAATCACCAGGCGGTCGGCGCCGGCTTGGGCCACCGCCCCCATCAGGGGACGCTTGGCGGCATCCCGGTCGCCGCCGCAGCCGAATACGCACCAGAGCGTGCCCTGGCAATGGCGGCGCAGGGCCGCCAGGGTTTTTTCCAGGGCATCCGGGGTGTGGGCGTAATCCACCACCACCTGGACCGGGTGCCGGGGGTCGACAATCTCCATGCGCCCGGGCACGGGCCGCAGGCGGGGTAACAGGCGCAACACGGTGTCAAAGGCCAGCCCCTGGGCACAGGCGGCGGTGAGCACCGCCAGCAGGTTGCCGAGGTTGTACTCGCCGAGCAAATGGCTTTCCAGGTCGCCCTCACCCCAGGGGGTCGTGACCCGGGCCGAGACGCCGTCGTGCCGGAAGCGGACCTGCTCGGCAAACACCCGGGCCCGGTCCTTGCCCTCGCCCCCCAGGCTGTAGCCCAGCTTGTCGAGGGTATCGGGAAGCGCTGCCAGCAGGCGACGGCCGTAACTGTCGTCGACATTGATCACCGCCCGCCGCAGACCGGGCGTGTCGAACAGCCGCGCCTTGGCGGCGCCGTAGCTATCCAGGTCGCCGTGGTAGTCCAGGTGGTCGTGGCTGAGGTTGGTGAAGACGGCGGTATCGAAACGGACTGCCGCCACCCGGTGCTGATCGAGACTGTGGGAGGAAACTTCCATGGCCACGTGCTCGACACCCCCCTCGCAAAACCCGGCAAGGATTTGCTGGGTGCGGATGGCGTCCGGGGTGGTCATGCCGGTGTCCGTCAGTGGCGCGCGCCCCTTTTCCAGGGCGCCGTAACCGAGGGTGCCGAGAACGCCGGCGGGAATACCCGCGAGATCGAAAAGCTGGGCCAGCAAATGGCTGCAGGTGGTCTTGCCATTGGTGCCGGTAACCCCCGTCACCGCCATTCGGTGGCTGGGCTCCCCGTAGAAGCGCCCGGCGATGGCACTGAGCTCCCTGTTCAGCTGTTCGACCCTGATCACCGGGATTGACGGCAACCGGGACACGACACTGTCGAAACCGCGCGCTTCGGCGACAATGGCGACGCAACCGGCCGTTTCGGCCTCCCCCATAAACCGCCGGCCATCGTGGCTGGCACCGGGCACCGCAAAGAACAGGGTGCCGGGCTCCAGCGCCCGGCTATCCAGGCTCATGTCCGCCACGACCAGGTCGCCGGCACCGGCCGGCAACGGATGCCCCGGCAGCAACTGTGCCAGGGTAATACCGGCTTGAGTACGCTCGGCCGCCATCACGATGGGTCCCCCCCGCCGCCGTCGGCCCCGCCCCGGGCCACGCGGTTGTCGTCGCGCGCGTCCGGCGGCACCCGCAGCCGGCGCAGGGCGTCGGCAGTGACCCGGGAAAACACGGGAGCAGCCACCAGCCCGCCGAAATAGCTGTCGCCGCGGGGATCGTCGATGACCACCACGGTGACAATGCGCGGGTCGCTGGCCGGCGCCATGCCCGCAAACAGCCCCATGTAACGATCGTCCAGATAACCGTTGGGCCCCACTTTGTGCACGGTGCCGGTCTTGCCGGCAACGCTGTATCCCGGGATGGCCGCCCTGGTGCCGGTACCGGCGGCGCTGGTGACACCCACCAGCATATTGCGGATGCGCCGGGCAATGTCGGCGTCCAGGACCTGCTCCCCACGGGGCGCTTCTTCCACCTTGACCAGGGATACGGGCTTGAGAACACCATCGTTGGCGAGGACACCGTAGGCCTGGGCCACCTGCAGGGGTGTGGCGGAAAGGCCGTAGCCAAACGCGAAGTTGGCCCGTTCCACGGGCCGCCAGCGCCGCTGCTCGGGCAGCATGCCCGGACTCTCGCCGGGGAAACCGGTGCCCGGGCTGCGGCCCATACCGACGCGCTCGAACATGTCGCGAATACGATCCGGCGACAGGTTCATGGCGATCTTGGTGATGCCCACCTGGCTCGACTTCTGGAGAATGCCGGCGAGATCAAGCACGCCGTAGTTGGAATGATCGGTAAACGTCTTGCCGGCCATCCAGATATAACCGGGAGAAGTATCGATGGTGGTTTCCGGGGTGTACTTGCCGCTTTCCAGGGCCGCCGCCACGGTCAGCGGCTTCATGGTCGAACCCGGTTCCAGCTGGTCGGTGACCGCACGATTGCGCATGGCGGCGGTATCCAGCTCGGTGCGGTCGTTGGGGTTGAAGGAAGGCTGGTTGACCATGGCCAGCACTTCGCCGGTGTGGGTGTCGAGCATCACCAGGGAACCGGCCGCGGCCTGGAAGCGGTTCACCGCCGCCTTCAGTTCCCGGTAGGCGACATACTGCAGGCGCAGGTCGATGCTCAGGGCGATATCCCGGCCCGGCTTTTCGCTGCGGATCAGGCCCACGTCCTTGATAACCCGGCCCTTCAGGTCCTTGAGCACGCGCTTTGCGCCGGGCTCCCCGGACAGCCAGTTCTCGAAGGCCAGTTCGATCCCTTCCTGGCCGCGATCGTCGATATTGGTGAAGCCCACCAGTTGCGAGGTGACCTCGCCGGCGGGATAGAAGCGCTTGTACTCGCGCTGGCCGTAAACGCCCCGGATATTCAGATCGAGGATGCGGCGGGCATCGGCGGGGGTCAGGTGCCGCGCCAGGTACATAAACTCCTTGTTGCGATAGCGGGCCATGCGCTCCCGGACCACGGCGACATCCAGGTCCAGACGCCGGACCAGCTCGGCGAAGCGCGGCGCGGCCGGGTCCAGCTCCTGGGGATTGCACCACAGGGAAACCACGGGCGTGCTCACCGCCAGGGGTTCGCCATTGCGGTCGGTGAGCAAGCCCCGATAGGCCGGGATGGTTTCAGTGCGGACGGTGCGGGCCTTGCCCTGATCCTGGAGGAAGCGAAAGCCCCGGTCGGCATCGCTGATCACCTGGAGGCCGGCAATGTGCCAGACCGCCACGGCGGGCAGGCACACTAGCACCAGCACCACCAGCAGGTAGCGCCAGCGCGGAATCGCCAGTTCTTTGATCCGTTTTCTGCTCAAGGTTTCACCATGACCACGTCGTCGGTTTCGGGCACCTGCATGCCGAGTTTGTCCTGGGCAATGGCTTCAATGCGGGTCAGGGACGCCCAGGAGCTCTGCTCCAGGAGGTACTGACCCCACTGCACCTGCAGGCGGTTTTCCTGCCGCTGGAGGCTCGCCAGTTCGCTGTAGCGCTGGCGGCACAGATGGCTCACCTGAACCACCGCCAGCGCCGATGCCATGACCAGCAGCCACAGGGCCAGGGCCCATCGTCGCCAGAGCGGTGCCGCCACGGTCACGCCACCTTCTCCGCCGCGCGCATGATGGCGCTGCGGGCCCGCACGTTGTCGCTCACTTCGTTCTCTCTCGCCTTCACCGGCTTGCCCAGGGAGCGCATTCGGCGGGGCACATCGACATCCCGCACGGGAAGGCCCCGGGGCAACTTGGGCCCGCGCTCCTGTTCCCGGATAAAACGCTTTACCAGCCTGTCCTCCAGGGAATGAAAGCTGATCACCACCAGACGGCCTCCCACTGCCAGCAACTCCAGGACATCGCCGAAGAGGTGCTGGAGGTCCTCCAGCTCCCGGTTGATAAAAATGCGTATGGCCTGGAAAGCCCGCGTCGCCGGGTGCTTGCCCTTCTCCCAGGCGGGGTTCGCCGCCGCCACCAGCTCCGCCAACTGCCGGGTGCCGACAATGGGCTCCACCGCCCGGGCCCGGACGATGGCCGCCGCCATGCGTCGGCCGAAGCGCTCCTCACCGTATTCCTTGAGTACGCGGGCAATCTCTTTTTCTTCCGCCACCGCCAGCCACTGGGCGGCACTCTGGCCCGACTCCGGGTCCATGCGCATATCGAGGGGGCCGTCCCGGAGGAAGCTGAAGCCCCGTTCGGCGCTGTCCAGTTGCGGCGACGACACACCCAGGTCGAGCAGTATTCCGGTCACGCCCGCCGCCGGGCAGCGCTCGGCCACGTGGGCCTTGAGGTCGCCGAAAGAGCCGCGAACGATTTCAAAACGCGGGTCGGACCCGAAACGCGCGCGACCGGCGGCAACCGCCTCCGGGTCCTTGTCCACGGCGAGCAGACGACCCCTTTCCGAGAGATTCTCGAGAATGGCCGCGCTGTGCCCGCCGCGGCCGAAGGTGCCGTCCACGTAGAAACCGTCGGGGTCGGTAACCAGAACCTCGACGGCCTCATTGAGCAATACGGTCGTGTGTTCGACCTTTGCGTGCATACCCTTGAGCCTCCCTAAAGGGACAGGGACTGCATTTCATCGGGGATCGCAAGATCCCCGGCGGCTTCCTCCAGCCAGGAGTCGCGCTGCTTGTTCCAGTTCTCGTGACTCCAGAGTTCGAATCGATGGCTCTGACCCACCAGGACCGTCTTTTTTTCGAGTTGCGCATAGGCGCGCAGTTCCGGCGGCACCAGCACCCTGCCGTTGCCGTCCAGCTCCATTTCCCGGGCGTGGCCAATCAACAGGCGCTGCAGCCGTCGGGTGGACGCATTGAATGTGGACAGGGAAGCGATCTCACTCTCGACCTTTTCCCACGCCGGGAGCGGGTAGATAAAAAGGCATGTATCCTGTATGTCGATGGTGGCGACGAGACAACCGTTGCACTGGGCCATCAACGCATCACGATACCGTGCAGGTATCGGCATACGGCCCTTGGCATCCATGTTGATTTCGTTGCTGCCTCGAAACACCGGCTTCCCCGTTTATTGTTCAGGGAGAATATGCCACTTTTTCCCACTTTCTCCCACCTGCTGACACTATATTCCGGGTTCAAGTGAAGTCAAGGAGAGAAATGGCAAAATCATGGGAAAATGCGGTTAAAATCCAGAAACTTACGGCTATTTAAGCCGCCAGGACTTGAGCGAACACGGCTAACAAAAACAAAAACACTGAGCTGAGAGAGCAAGTTAAAGTAAAGTCTCAAGGTTGAGACCGTTTTCGAATTAAAGCCCGTACTCGATATTCGCACCGGCTATAAACAAACAGTTCCCGTAAAAATGACCGGAATCAATGGTTCCGGGCGGCCTGTACACTATTCTTTTGAATGCAGATGCTCCGGAGGCAGCAATGAACGACCTGATGGCAAGGCTACGGCAGGACCACCGCAATCTGAGCCGGCTTTTCGATATGCTGGAGGAGCAGGTGGCCCGCTACGACCGCGACTCGGACCGGGAACCGGATCTCCTGCTGATCCTGGATATCGTCGCCTACCTCAACGACTACCCCAGGGTCTACCATCACCCGCTGGAAGAAGAGGCTATCGCCTACATGGCGGAACGCCATCTGGGCGAGACGTCGGTCAATGACTTTATCCACCATCAACACGAGGACCTGGAAGCGGCCACGAAAAGACTGTCACTGCTGTTCAAAACGATCGCCAACGATCAGCCGGTCGCCATTGAAGATATACGGGCGGCCCTGGACGACTATCTGGCCCTGTCGCGCAAACACCTGAAGGAAGAGGACGACCGCCTGTTCCCGGCCATGGAGGCTTCGCTCAGCGATGAGGACTGGCGCACAATCGCCTCGCGCCTTCCCGAACGCCGGGACCCCCTCTTTACGGAAGATCCCGACGAGGCCTTTGCCGATTTGAAGAGCCGGCTGTAGATTCCATGAAGCCCTGGCGGCAGCTCTTCGCTTTTCCGTTCCGTGTCTTTTTCGTCTCGGCGGCAGCCTGGGCGGTACTCGCGGTGTCCCTCTGGGCGCTTCAGGTCAGCGGGCTGTTGTCCCTGCCCCTGGCTTATCCGCCGTTTTTGTGGCACCGCCACGAAATGCTGTTCGGCTTTCTCAATCCCGCCATCGCCGGCTTTCTGCTCACGGCCGTGTGCGTGTGGACCGGCACCGAACGGCTGCACGGCCCGCCCCTGTTGCTGCTGTGGCTGGTCTGGCTCAGCGGTCGCGTCATCGCCACCTGGGGCGGGCAGGACGCCGCTGGCTGGGGCATTGCCATCGACCTGGCCTTCCTGCCCCTGGTGGCCCTGGACGCCGGCCGGCGTATCGTCGGCGCCCGCCAGTGGCGGCAGCTGGTGGTGCTGATGGTCATTGCCCTGCTGTGGCTGATGCAGGCCGGCACCCTGACCCGGGGGCCGGCCATCCGGGGGCCGGCCATTTATACCGATGGCGCCCTGATACTGGCGGCGGCCCTGATGCTGATTATCGGCGGCCGGATCACCCCGACCTTTTCCGCCAACTGGCTGCGCGGCCGCGGCGAGGACCCGACCCGGGTGCGCACCCTCTTTCCCCTGGAACTGGCCCTGCTGACGAGTCTGTTTCTCCTGTTGATAGCGGCCCTGCTGGAACATGCCGGCGCCCTTACCGTCATGGCTATTGTCACGGCCCTGTTGACGCTGGCCCGACTCGGCCTCTGGCGGGGCTGGCTGTTTCGACGCGAGCCACTGCTGTGGATACTGCACCTGTCGCTGCTGTGGATACCCGCGGCGCTATTGCTGTTGGCCGGACACCAGGTCCTGGGCTGGCCCGCCACCGCCTGGCAGCACGCCCTGGGGATAGGCGCCATGGGCGGGCTGATCCTCGGGGTGATGACCCGGGTGGCCCTGGGACACACGGGGCGGCCCCTGCAATTACCGGCGGGCATGGTGGCCGCCTACGGCCTGATCCAGGTGGCCGCGCTGGTGCGGCTGCTGACCGTTTTCCTGGTCGTCCCCTGGCAGTGGGGTATCGGTGTCTCGGCCATCGCCTGGGTCGCCGCCTTTGCCCTGTTCCTGTGGCGCTATCTGCCTGTTCTCTGGAGCCCCCGGGCGGATGGCAAGCCGGGCTAGCAGCCGGGCGGACAGGGCTACTGGCATCAATCAGGGCGCGCTTTTAATAGGCGAAAAATTCGGGGTGGTCGCGAGGACTGTCTGAGCGCAGCGAGTTCCGCAGCGCCGACTTTTTCGGCTATGTCGCGACCGATGCCAATAGCCCTGTCCGCCGGTGTGAACTCTTAGCGCTTTAAAATCAACGGGTTAGTTATGACCGTCACCGAATCATATACCAAGGACGCCACCGGCCGGGGCTGGGCGGTGGTGGTTTACGGACTGCTACTGGCGAGCATCATGGCGGTGATCCCGGCCCTTATCGGGGCAATGATCGCCCACTCGCAGCACCGGCGCAGTGCAAGCTGGGTGGCCACTCACCTGCGCTTTCAGATCCGCACCTTCTGGCTGGGCGCGGCGGCCTGCGCCCTGGCGCTGCTGGCCTGGCAGTTGCTGGGCTATCTGGCGGCCCCGGCCATGGCAGCCTGGGTGTTCGGCTACCTGTTTTTTACCGCACTGCTGATCTGGCTGGTGGGGCGCTGCGCCTTCGGTATTTACCGGTTGACGGAAAACAGGCCCATCGACAACCCGCGCAGTCGCGGATTCGGATTCAGGCGGCGGTAATCTGCCGATAGATGGCGGGCAGGGCTGCGGGAAGATGCTCCGGGCGGCTGACCATGGCCCAGGCGCCCGGGCCAAACAGACGCGGGATATACTGGCCGGCATCACTGTCCACCGTGATACCGAAGACCCGTATATCCTCCCGGCGGGCATCCAGGATCGCCCGGCGTGTGTCCTCGATGGCGTATCGCCCTTCGTAGTAATCGGTGTCGTTGGGCTTGCCGTCGCTGAGAACCAGCAACAGCCGGTGTTTCTGTGGGCGCGCCGATAATGCCCTGGCAACGTGCCGGATGGCCGGGCCCATGCGGGTATAGTAGCCGGGCTCCAGGGCGCCGATGCGCCGTGCCACCCGCTCGCCCATAGGCTCGTCGAAATCCTTGAGGGTATTGACCCAGACCCGTTCCCGCCGCCGGGAGGTGAAACAGTGGATGGCGTAGTCGTCGCCGCCACGGGCCATGCCGTGGGCCAGCACCAGCAGCGCCTCTCGGGCCACATCGATCACCCGCCTGTCCTCGAGCCAGGCGTCCGTGGACAGGGACACATCCACCAGGATATCGACGGCCAGGTCCCGCGCCCGGGGCAGGCAGGCCAGATACAGGCCGTCGCTGGCCGTACCGGTGGCGGCCATATCGCAACGGGCACGGACGACCGCGTCCATATCAAGGTCCCCACCGTCAGCCTGGCCCCGCAACACCTCACGACGGGGGCGCAGGGCCTCGAACTGGCGCTGCACTCGGCGGATATCCCGGCGTGTCAGTTTATCCGGCGGCCGGCTCCGCCTTTCCTCGCGGTAGGGTTGGGCGAGAACCACGCAGTGATCCGGCAGATAGGCTCGCTTGCGATAATTCCATTCCGGATAGGTATACGTGCCCGACAGGGTGCCCCCGGTAACCGCATCCGGCGCCAGGTCCAGTTCCAGGTCAAGGCTGGCGGCGGCCTTCTTGCGGTGGGGACCGACGGCGAGCTCCTCGAGCTGCTCGGCGGAACTTGCGGCATCCTTGTCCTCCTCGTCGTCAACCAGGCGGTTGAGATTGACCATCTCGGCGATGGAGAGCATTTTCTCGAAACGATTGAATACCAGGGGATCGTCCCGCTCGCTCTGCTCCTGGCGCCGGCGGCTGGCCTTGCGGCGGCCCTCCGGGCCCGCCTGGGCCCGGGGGCTGCGCTCGACATCATCCTGTTCCTGCCGGGCCTCGACAGCCATACCCAACAATACCGCCTGGCCCCACAGGGGAACGGGCAGGGGGGGACGGTAGCCCCGGGGCGCCCGCCACTGAGCCGAAGGACTATCGGATTCAAGAATCAGGTCGCTGAAAGCGCGAGCGGTTTCATCCAGGGGGGCCGGATCCCCCAGCATATGCCGAGTAACCCGCTCCAGGCTGCTTTCAAGCGCCGGCAGACGGCGGCGCGGCCGCAGCGCCAGCAGCGCGTGCCGCAACCGCCGGTAACGGGATTCCATGCCCGGGTAGCGGGTCAGCACCCGGCGACTGGCGTGCCTGTACTCCCGCAGGGCAAGAATATCCCGGCGCAGGGGGTCCGGATCGTGGGGCGGGGGCCGGGAGCTGGCCAGGAAGGCCGCCAGCCAGAAGTAAAGGTCCCGGTTGAGTTCGCGCTCGGGAAACAGGTCGATCCGGGGAGGTAGCAGCAAATGTTGCTCGTCGAGCCGGGCACGTTCCACCGGCTCCTGGTCAAACCCCAGGCGCTGGCGCCAGTTGAGCCGGTGGCCGGAGGCGCGTGCGGTGATGGCCTCGACCTGAATTCCGGGATCCCCGCCGCTGACCCGAAAGAACACCGCCAGCGCCGACGCCACCTCCCGGAGTTCGGCGGTGGCCGCCGGGTAGCGGGGGTAGCTGGTGCTGCGGGAGGCCCAGCGGTGCCAGTGCCGGCCCACCCACTCTTCCAGTTCCAGGAACTCCAGCACCCGGTGCCCGACCATCAGTCTTCCCCGAAGGTGGCACGAATCGCCTCCAGCAACCCTTCCCGGACATCGGGATCGTCGCTTAAGGGTTCCACCAGCGTGGCCCGGGCCGCCTGCATCACCGGGAGCCCGGCCGCCATCAGGGTGGCGCAGTAAATGAGCAGGCGCGTGGACACCGTCTCCTCCAGGTCCTGGCCCTTCAGGGACCTCAACTGCGCGGCCAGGTTGACCAGGCCGGTGCAGCGGTCCGCAGGCAGGCCGCTTTCCCGGGCGACGATAGCCCGCTCCTGGTCGGGGGGAGGAAAATCGAAGCTGAGGGCCACAAAACGCTGCCGGGTGCTGGGCTTTAGGGACTTTAAAATATGCTGGTAGCCGGGATTGTAGGATACCACCAGCATAAAGCCCGGCGGCGCACTAAGCAGCTCGCCGGTGCGCTCCAGGGGCAGCAGCCGGCGGTCGTCGGTGAGCGGGTGCAACACCACGGTGACATCCTTGCGGGCCTCCACCACCTCGTCCAGGTAGCAGATCCCCCCTTCCCGCACGGCCCGGGTCAGGGGGCCATCCACCCAGCGGGTTTCGCCCCCCTGGAGCAGGTAGCGGCCGGTAAGATCCGCCGCGGTCAGGTCGTCGTGGCAGGACACGGTGTACAGCGGCCTGCCCAGTTGTGCGGCCATGTGGTTGACGAAGCGGGTCTTGCCGCAGCCGGTGGGCCCCTTGAGCAGGAGGGGGAGGCCGTGCTCCCAGGCGTGCCGGAACAACACGCACTCGTCTCCCACGGGCTGGTAAAAGGGTATCTCGGCCCCGGCCTGGAGCGCGGGTTCAGACGAATAGGACATGGGCGTGATTCCGTTTCAATTCTGTGCGGCCGCCGAGCCCGGCGCGAGCGGCTAAAGGCCTCCGGCTCGGCGAGCGGCGATTCAGGCGGCTTCCGGCGCCTCGGGGGCCCCCGCCGGCAATTGCTTGCGGGCCGGGCCGAAGATCGCATACAGGAACAGGACCGCCGCCACGGCCACCACCACCCCGGCACCCAGGCGCATGGCATAGAACAGTCCCAGCTGGGACTGGACTTCCATATAGTTCATGCCCATGACCCGCTGCAGGTGGGTTTGCACCACGCCGGCGAAGGTCAGGGTAAAGGTCATAAAACACATGGCGGAGGTCATCATCCAGAAGCTCCACATGTTGGGAATCTGGTTGTAGGGTTGCATGCGCCGCAACTGGGGCATGGCGTAGCTGATCACCGCCAGCACCATCATCACATAGGCGCCGTAAAAGGCCAGGTGCCCGTGGGCCGCCGTCACCTGGGTGCCATGGGTGTAATAGTTGACGAAGGACAGGGTATGCATGAAACCCCAGACGCCGGCGCCAAAAAAGGCCACGGTAGCACTGCCCAGGGTCCAGAGCATGGCGGCCTTGTTGGGATGGTTGCGGCGCCCTTTCCAGAACATATAAAAGGCGAACATCACCATGGCGAAGAAGGGCAGTACCTCGAGGGTCGAAAAGATACTGCCGATGGGCTGCCAGTACCAGGGGGCGCCAATCCAGTAGTAATGGTGCCCGGTGCCCAGCAGCCCCGAGAACAGCGCCAGCCCGATGATCACATACAGCCACTTTTCGATAATCTCCCGGTCGACACCGGTCATCTTGATCAGCAGGTAGGCCAGCAGCGAACCCATGATCAACTCCCAGACACCCTCGACCCAGACGTGGACGATCCACCACCAGTAGAGCTTGTCAACGGCAAGGTTACCGGGGTTGTAGAAGGCGAACAGCCAGAAGATGGCCGCCAGCCAAAGGCCCAGCATCAGCACCATGTTGATGGCCGTTTTGCGGCCCTTGTACAGGGTCAGGCTGGTGTTATAGAGAAACATCATGAAGGCGATGGTAATCAGGATTTTTGCCCACAGGGGCTGCTCCAGGAACTCCCTACCTTCGTGGATACCGAACTGGTAGCCGATCAGCGCGCCGGCGCCGGCCAGGGCAAAAATGGCCAGTTGCAGGTAGGCGATCATGGGGCTGTGAATCTCCGTTTCCGCCTCTTCCGGCATCAGGTAGTAGGTACAGCCCATAAAGCCGAGCAGCAGCCAGACGATCAGCAGATTGGTATGGCTCATGCGCATGATATGAAAGGGCATGGCCTCGGTCATGAATTCGGGAAGCACATAGACGGTGGCCGCCAGCAGGCCAAATAGCACCTGCAACGCGAACAGGGCCATCGCCACCGCAAAAAAAGGAAGGGCTACCCGCTGTGTCTCGTACTTCATGGGCTGTTATCTCCTGTTATTGGTTGGCGCGTGCAAGAATCAGCCGGCGGGATGCGGGGGCCAGTCCTGGGTATCGATACCGTCGACCCAGCGGAAGAAATCCACCAGCGCGTCCAGCTCCTCCTCGCTGAGATCGAATGCAGGCATGGTCCGGCGTCCCGGCACGTTCAGCGGCTGGGCCTTGATCCAGCCCTTGATGGCGGCCCGGGCCGCCTGCGGATTTTCCCGCCCCCCGTAGCGGTGCCAGACATTGCCCAGTTCGGGCGCGAAATAGGCGCCTTCGCCGAGAATGGTGTGGCAATTGATGCAGCTGTTCTGCTCCCACACATGCTTGCCCCGCTCGACGGAGTCGGTCAGGCCTTTCCGGTCGGTGGAATCATTGACCATATACCAGTGACTGTGGACGGTCAGGGCGGCAAAGGCGATAAAGAAGAAAAGGGAGCCGCCAAAGAAGATATTGCGGGCCGCCGATCGGGTGAGTGTCTCCGCCATTGGTTTTCCCCCTGTGCTGGCTGGTGCTGGTTATTAGCATTCCAGCGGTTGTGGTGCCGACCACCGAAAGCGTAGCAGCCAGCGGTAAACCTTGCCCATCGAACCCGCACCCGGCAACCCCGGCCCCGTCCGGGACGGAACAAGCCTAGCCATGCTGTTTCTTGCCGGCGGGCTGCCCGGCAGGCGCCTTTTAACGATCAGCCTGTTCCAGGGCCTTCAGTGACCACAGGAAAATACCAATCACCGCGAAAAAAACGCCGGCCGCCACCAGTCCAGCCGGCGGCGCACCGGCGCCGGCGAGCACCAACCAACTGGTGGCAAGCAGCACCGTGGCCAGAGTCTTGGTACGCCGGGACAGCGCCCGGTGCCGGTACCAGGCCCGCAGGGGTGGACCGAACCGGGGATGACGATAGAGCCGGAACTGCAGGCGTGGCGAGCCCCTGGCCGCGGCCCAGAATGCCACAATCAGGAAGGGGGTAGTGGGAAGCAGAGGCAATACGGCGCCGGCCATACCCAGCGCTACCGACAACACTGCCAGCCCCCGGTAGAAGGTTCCGGTAAAACGGCTGGTCCGCTTCGCCATGACAACGGTCACCCCGCCAACCCCGGTCTATCGACCCGTTCGTTGCCAACATTTGCGCCCACAACCATCAGCAGGTCCTCAGGTGGCGTTCTTTAGCAACTGGCGCCGAATATCGCCGATTGCCTTCATGGGGTTGAGTCCCTTCGGGCAGACATCGGTACAGTTCTGGATATCGCGGCAGCGCATGACGCTGAAATGATCGTCCAGGGCCGCCAGCCGTTCATCGGCGGCGGTGTCACGACTGTCCGCCAGAAAACGCTGGGCCTGAAGGAGTACCGCCGGCCCCAGGTACTTGTCCGGGTTCCACCACCAGGACGGGCAGGCCGAGGTGCAGCAGCCGCAAAGAATGCATTCATAGAGACCATCCAGCCGCGTCCTCTCCTCCGGGGACTGGCGCCGCTCCCTGGCCGCGGACGGTTCATCATTGATCAGCCAGGGCTTAACGCGGAAGTACTGTGCGAAAAAATGCTTCTGGTCCACCACCAGGTCGCGAATCACGGGCATACCCGTCAGTGGACGAATCACCAGCGGCCCCTTGCCACCCGTTGCCTCCGCCACCGGCGTAACACAGGCAAGCCCGTTCCTGCCGTTGATATTCATGCCATCGGAACCGCACACACCCTCCCGGCAGGAGCGCCGAAACGCCAGGGTGGGATCGGCATCCTTCAGGCACTCGAGGACATCGAGCACCATTTTGCCGGCAAAACTTTCATCCACCTGGCAAGCCTGCATAAATGGCTCGTTATCGGACTCGGGCTGGTAACGGTAGATTCGTACGTCAATCATAAAAGTTCCCCGCGCGGTCAGGCGTTGCCCCTGACATCAGACCCGGCTTCCCGGCAACGCTAGTGTAGCCAAGAAAAACAGGGTGGGGACAGGAGGCCAGGGGGAAGCAGTTTGACAGAGACCGGCATCGAGGTCCGGTCCCAACGCCGCTGCGATCACCGCCTCCGGCCACGGCCACGACCGAAGGGATCGGTGCCCTTGAATATCTCTATATCGTGGAGACCGAAGGGCTTTTCCATGGACTCGCTCATATAGAAGTCGGGGTGATATTCCTTGTCCTTCCAGACGTACCAGTCGTCGTCCTCGATGCCCTCGTACTCGATCACCAGCACCGCGCCTCCGGGCGCCTTGCCGTTGTTGGAAACGTGATGCTCATAATGGTCGTGGGTGATCCAGCGACCCGGATTGTTCATTTCGATAATCACATCGTAACGCTCCCCCGGCGCCATATTGAGCACATCCACCGGGTAGGGATGTTCCAGGGGGAGGCCGTCCTTGTGGGTCACCAGGGCGTCGTGGCCGTGGGGGTGGAAGGCCACGGGGATGGTGGCGGCATAGAGGCGCAGCCGCACCACGTCACCTTCCCTGACCCGCAGGGGCTGGGTCATGGGAAAGGACTTGCCGTTGATGGAGAAGTAGCTGATGGGCTCGTTGGGATGACCGCCCTCGCCGTAGGTGTCCGCCACCTCCGGGTTCCAGCCCGAGAACATCACGATGGCCTCCCTGGTGACATCCTCGACAATGGCCGCCGGTTCCTTGGGCTCCACCACCATGGGCCCCCACATGCCCCGGGTACCCACATGCTCGGGCACATTGACGTGGCAGTGATACCAGAGGCTGCCCGGCTTGTCGGCGGTAAAGCGGTAGGTGTAGCTCTCCCCGGGCTCGATGCCCTTCTGGGTGATATCCGGCACGCCGTCGGAGCGCCAGGTGCCGGTCTGGTAGGTGCCGTGCCAGTGGATGGTGTGGTTGAGGGTGGAATTGTTGTGCACCACCACTTCCACCTCGTCCCCTTCCCGGACATGCAGCAGCGGCCCGGGCACCTGGCCGTTAAAGCCCCAGACTTTCGTGGTGAAGCCGGGGGCCACGTCCAGGTCCACTTCGTCGATGGTCATTTCGAACTGGCGAAGTTCGGCCGTGGCTGTTGCCGCCAGCAGCAAACCGGCGAGCAGGGTCAGCAGTACGCGCTGGATCATGATTGTCTCCTATTCCTGACAGCAGAGGCGGCGCAGGTAGGCCACCAGGTGGTCCACCTGCTCGTCGCTGAGGTTCTTGCCCCAGGCGGGCATCAGCACCGATTTGTCCACCGCCGAACCGCCGTGCCTGATGGCCTTGGCCAGTTCGGCATCGGTGCGGGCGGACATCTCGCCGGGGTCGGTGTGATCCCGGGGCTGTACCGACATATCGGCGACATTGATACCGCCGCCGCTGCCGTCCATGCCGTGGCACTGGGTGCAGTAAGCCTCGTAGATCACCTCGCCCTTGTCCGCATCACCGGCCCAGGCCGTTGTCGCCGCCAGCGCGGCCAGCGGGATCAGTGTCTTCAGCAGGGTTTTCATCATTCCTCCTCCACGATGGCCTTGAGGTAATTGGCCAGCTTGCCAACCGCGCCGTCGTTCAGGTCGCCACCGGGCATCAGGGTATGGGGATCCCAGGCCACGGGGTCGGCGATATAGGACGCGATAAATGCCGGCTGCAACCGGTCCCAGGCCGTGTACAACTCCGGGCCCGACAGTCCGCCGTAACCCGGCTCGTCCTGGTGGCAGGCGATGCAGTTATTGAACTTGGCGAAGTTCATCTGCCCCATGCGCCAGGCGATATTCCCGGGTTCATAGGTCACCGCCTCGATGCGCTCGTCGTAGGGCCGCAGGGTCATCAGGTAATCCGCCACCTGGGTCGCCCGTTCCCCGTTCAGGGCCGGATGGGGTTCGAGACTGTCCTCGTCTATGCGGTCTTCCTCTCCCTGGGCGGTATCGATATGGGCGGGGGGATAGTCCCCGGCCGGGCGGATACGGACGGGGTCCTGCAACCACTGCTCGAGCCACTGCCGGCGGAACTTGTTGCCGGCGAAATACAGCGGCGGCCCGCCGCGCTCGGCCCGGTCTTCTATACCCTGACTTTCGTAGTCGGCCTTATCCAGAGCGTGACAGCCGGCACAGTTGTCCACCACGAAGTCGGCGGTGTCGCTCGCCACCGCCAGGGTCGGGCCGGCGGCGAGCAGGGTGATGGCGCAGAGTCTCAGTCCGGGTATCACGATGACACCTCCTTAGCGCAACAGGATTTGATCGCCACGGCCCTTGTCGGCATCGGCGCCCTCGTAGTTCATCAGCACCGAGATGGCGCCGTTGAGGGCGTGCTTCATGCGGTGATCGACAATGGCGTTATTGGTGGGCCTGTCCGCCGGGCTGACAATATCGAAGATCATGCCGTGGGCAGGAGCCACGTCCACCGTCTGCAGGCCCCAGGAGACGTTTTTGGGATTGCCGTTGTCCCAGACCCGCTCCCAGATGCCGGCGATGGGGTGAAAGGCCGCCGCTTCGTTGATCATGGCATTGACGAAGTGGATACGGACCCGCTCGCCGGGCTCGGACTCCAGGGTCTGGCTGGCGTTGGGATCGTGCACCGGGTCGTAGTGGAAGACCTTGCCGTTGATCAGGGCGGCCTTCCAGCCCTCGTTCATCTTCATTTTGTCGGCGGAGGTGCCGGCTTCGAACAGATCCCCCTGGACCAGCACGTATTCGCGGTCGGGCCTGGGAAAGTCCTCGCTGTAACCCTCTTTGGGGTCGACGATAATGACCCCGTACATGCCCCGGGCGATGTGCTCGGCCATGGAGTCGCTGCCGCAGTGATAGATAAAGACGCCGGGGTAGTCCGCCCTGAAGGTGAATTCCTTGGTTTTGCCGGGCTTGATGGATTCGAATTCATCGAGCACATCCACCCGGGCGGCGTGGAAGTCGATGGAATGGCTCTGTTCGTTGTCCGGGTGGTTGGTAAGGGTGAAATCCACCACATCCCCCTGGGTGACCCGCACCACCGGCCCCGGCACCTGGCCCTCGTAGGTCCACATGCGCTGGGTGTTGCCGGCGTTGTCCACCACCAGGTCCTTCTCCACTACCTTGAGTTTCACCTGGACAGTTTCTGCCAGGGCAGTGGCGGCTAAAAAGGCCAGGCCCATGACGAAGGCATTGCGATACCGTGTTTTCATGATTTTCTCCTACCTGTGGGATTGTGAGTGCTCTTCTTCCTTAACATCGATCTTCTATCTTCAACATCCTTTCAACATCCGTGCCAGATATTTTTCGCTTGCTATTCATGTGGTTACCAATTTACGATGTAGAAACAACAACAGCGCATAGGCTGTCTTTTCGACACAATTGGCATACAAATGACAACATCCGAGACCTTTGCCAACCTTGCGGATATCGTCGCCGATCTGTCCCGCTCCATCCCCCGGGAGGAGCGCTTCCAGCGCCTGCTGGACGCCTTCCGCCGCAGCTTTCCCTGCGATGCCATCGCCCTGCTGGAACTGGAGGGAGACCAACTGTTGCCCCGGGCGGTAGAGGGGTTGAGCAAGGACACCCTGGGGCGGCGCTTTGCCGTTCAGCACCAACCCCGCCTGGCCCAGATCATGAACAGCCGCACGCCGGTTCGCTTTCCGTCGGATTCCGCCCTGCCCGATCCCTACGACGGCCTGGTGGAAAACGTCCACGAGCATCTTTATGTGCACGATTGCCTGGGGGCCGCCCTCTATGTGGACGACGAACCCTGGGGCGCCATCACCCTGGATGCCCTGACACCGGATATTTTCGAGACCATCGATATGGGTGTCTTCGAGGCCTTTCTCGCCGTGGCCGCCGCCACGGTGCGCGCGGCCGACTGGATTCACGAACTGGAGGAGCGCCTGCAGCGCCGGCAGCGCATCGAGCTGAGCCAGGACAGCCAGGGCGTTGAGGAAATGATCGGCGAGAGTGCGGCCATGAAACAGCTTCACCGGGAGGCCGAAACCGTGGCCGCATCGGATTTGACCGTGCTGATCCTGGGTGAAACGGGGGTCGGCAAGGAGCTGATCGCCCGCCTCATTCACCACCACTCCCACCGCGCCGCCGAACCCATGATTCATGTCAATTGCGCGGCGCTGCCGGAAAACATTGCCGAGAGCGAACTGTTCGGTCACGTGCGGGGCGCCTTCTCCGGCGCCACCGACAACCGGATGGGGAAGTTCGAGCTCGCCCACGAGGGCACGTTGTTTCTGGACGAGGTGGGGGAACTGCCCCTGGCGGTTCAGGCCAAGCTGTTGCGTGCCCTCCAGGACGGCGATATCCAGCGCATCGGCAGCGACAGGCACCACAAGGTGGACGTGCGCCTCATTGCCGCCACCAACCGGGACCTGAAGGAGGAAGTGGCCCGGGGGCGCTTCAGGGCCGACCTCTACCATCGCCTCAGCGTCTACCCGTTGGTGGTGCCGCCACTGCGGGAACGCCGCGACGACATCCTGCTCCTGGCCGGGTATTTCCTGGCCCGGGACCAGCGTCGCCTGGGCCTGCGCAATGTTCGCCTGAGCGCGCGGGCCCGGCACTGGCTGACCCGCTTCGACTGGCCGGGCAACATCCGGGAACTGGAACACACCCTTTCACGGGGCATCATCCGGGCCCTGAGCGCGGGCCAGGACAGGGAGCGCATCGTGGAAGTTGACATCGAACACCTGGGCACCGAACTTACCGTCCCGTCACCCGGGCAGGCCCGGGATCACGGCGAGCCCGCCGAGGTCGAAGACCTGCCCATGAAAGAGGCGGTCGACGACTTCAAGCGCCGGCTGGTGGAGGAACGACTAAGGCAGCACCAGGGCAACCGCGCGGCAACGGCCAAATCCCTGGGCATGGACCGGGGAAATTTTTCGCGGTTGGCGAAAAGACTGGCTATTCAGTGAGGAGTGCAACCCCCTGAACGGCAGGAATTTTTAAAATCGCGGGATAAAAAGTCAGAGTCGGCCTGTAAGCCGGGTAGCTCGCCTTTACTGCGCTGATTTTCAAGAAAATTTAATTGAATTATACCCAATGTGTACCACTTTGTGGACCACCCACACTCTATTTGTTGCGGTTATAACTAATGAGCTTAAATAATCTAATCCTTCGTCTCACCCCAGGTGACTGCGTGAAGGTATTATTGGAGTGCATTTCATCGGCCTTTATATTCTTATATCGAATATCTTGATTATTTTTATTCTTCTATAGAATATACCACATTGCTAGCCATAACCTTGAGGAGCCAAAGCCACGTCCTACATTCCTGAAGCTCTCCTAAAAAGGTATCATCTCGCCCGGCGTGAGCGTGGGAGCTACATCCGCCCGAACGCTTCTAACAAACAAGAACCGATTGAGTTGAAGTAATGCCCATACTCCACTGGCTGAACAAGGGTGATGCTGTCACCGCAGCCAAACGCAGCCCCTACCGATTGCTCGAAGAAGTGTCCAGTCTTTCCATTGGTGATCCTGATAATGAAAACCTTTTGATTCAGGGAGACAATCTGGAAGCCTTGAAAGCCCTGATTCCGTTTTATGCAGGGAAAGTAAAGTGCATTTACATTGACCCACCCTACAATACAAAGTCAGCTTTTGAGCACTATGATGACAATCTAGAACATAGTATTTGGCTATCTGTTATGTACCCCAGGTTGGAAATCTTATGGGAGCTATTGAGCGATGATGGTGTAATTCTGATTAGCATCAACGACGATGAAGGCCACTACTTGAAAGCGATCACTAGTGTCCGGAATATTAGTTGAATAGATTCAATTGGTTACTGAATTTGGTCTCATTCATGCTCTGTTCACATCCCGTAAGTAGTT
>MRWG01000541.1_pt1 | contig 38866 bp, 34 predicted proteins | sample 1013341 | NCBI WGS metagenome assembly MRWG01 (sample SAMN06117577, study PRJNA244670) | biofilm metagenome | biome: Water; feature: Cathode Biofilm; material: Biofilm; isolation source: microbial consortium enriched at the cathode of a solar microbial fuel cell | place: USA: District of Columbia ... | reverse complement strand
GTCGCCGCCGTCTGCAACGCAGCCAAGCGCTGCCGCTCCACCGGCGGTTTCTTCACCTCCGGCAGCGGCCCCGTCATGGCGGCGCAGATCCAGCTTCTGGGCGCAAGCGACCCCGAAAATGTGCGCCTGAAGGTTTACGAGAAAATCGAAGAAATCCGGGCCATTTGCGACGAAACCGACCCGCTTTTGGTGAAATTCGGTGGCGGTTTCCGCGATATCGATGTGCGGGTCATTGCGAGTGATGAAGGGCCGATGACCATCGTGCACATCATCGTCGACACGCGCGACGCAATGGGCGCCAATGCGGTCAACAGCATGGCCGAGGCGCTGGCCCCGCGGCTCGCCGACTGGACCGGCGCGCGCACCTTGCTGCGCATTCTCACCAATCTGGCAGACCGGCGCGTGGTGCGCGCCCGCGCCGTATGGAAGCTCGAAGAGATCGGCGGCGAACAGGTGCGCGACGACATGCTGTCCGCCTACCGCTTTGCCGACGCAGACCCCTACCGCGCCGCGACCCACAACAAGGGCATCATGAACGGCGTCAGCGCTGTCGTGCTGGCAACCGGCAACGACACCCGCGCCATCGAGGCCGGCGCACATGCATTCGCCGCGCGTGATGGACGCTATCGCTCCATGTCGCGCTGGGAAAAGGACGCAGACGGCAATCTGGTCGGCATTCTGGAAATGCCGATGGCCGTGGGCCTGATCGGCGGCGCGACCAAAATCCACCCGACCGCCCAGGCCAATCTGAAGCTGCTCGGCGTCGAAACGGCCGATGCACTGGCCCGCATCATCGTTTCCATCGGCCTTGCCCAGAACTTCGCCGCCATGCGCGCACTCGCCACGACCGGCATCCAGAAGGGACACATGGCGCTGCATGCGCAGAATGTCGCCCTGATGGTCGGCGCGGTCGGTGACGAGATCGATCTGGTCGCGAGCGAACTCAAGACCCTCGGCAAGGTGCGGCAGGATCTGGCCGAAGAGATTTTGAAGCGCATCCGGGGCGACAAGTGAGCACGCGCGTCTCAATCGTCGAGGTTGCGCCCCGTGACGGGTTGCAGGCGCGCAGGGAACACATCGAAACCGCCCACCGCATCGCGCTGATCGAGCAGCTGCGCCGCGCCGGCATTACGCGGATGGAGGTGGGCGCGTTCGTCTCCCCAAAACGCGTGCCGCGCATGGCGGACACTGCGGATGTCATGAAAGCCGTCGGCGCGCCAGAACGCGTCGGCGACATGGTGCTGGTCGCAAATGAGCGGGGGCTGGAACAGGCGCTTGAAGAAGGCGCGCGCGCGGTCGCCGTTTTCACGGCGGCAAGCGATGATTTTGCGGAAAAGAACATCGGCTCCACGGTCAGCGCCTCTCTTCAACGTTTCGCGCCCATCGTTGCGCGGGCGCGTGACGCGGGCGTGTTCGTGCGCGGCTACATCTCCACCATCACCGACTGCCCCTATGCCGGCCAGGTGGCCCCCACGGCCGTCGCCCCTGTGGCCAAGGCCCTGCGCGAGATGGGCTGCCAGGAGATCGCCCTTGGCGAAACGCTCGGAAAGGCGACACCGGCGCGCATTGCCGCCGTGGTGGAAGCGGTCGCAAAAAACGTTCCAATGGATGAAATCGCGGCCCATTTCCACGACACTTACGGCATGGGCGTCGCCAATGTCTGGGAAGCGGTGAGGCTCGGCGTTCGCACCGTGGATGCGGCAGCGGGCGGCCTTGGCGGCTGCCCCTTTGCCCCCGGCGCAGCCGGCAATGTGGCGACGGAAGATGTCGTTTATCTTCTGAACGGCCAAGGCATGGAGACCGGCATCGCGCTCGGTCCGCTTCTCGACGCCGTTTCCTTCTGCGCGGACACGATGGGCATCGCCCCGACCAGTCGCGTCTACAAAGCGCTCCGCGCGCCCGAGTGCTGATGATGGAAAGCCAGCCGTGCTAAAGCTGGCTGGCTTTCGCTCTCGTCAACAAGACAGCGTCAAAGATATGCGGCAAGGCCGGCGAGCAGACCATCGATCTGCTCCGGCGTATGGCTGGAGAAGACCGCGATCCTGAGCGTTTCCACCGGCGGCGCATCCGAGTAACCGCCGGCGCTCACATGCTTCACCATGATGTCGCGCGCGCGAAGCTTCTCGCTCACCTGCTTCAGATCGACCGACGCCTGAACATTGAAGATCGGCACGGGCGTCTGCGGAACAGCGAGCCCCAGCTCGGCGAGGCCAACGCGCATATGCGCCACATTCGCGCGCAGCGACTGGAGCATGGCCGGGCTTTCCATGAAAAGCCGCAACCCCGCACCAGCCGCAGCCGCAGCCGGAACCGGCGGAGGCGACGCGCCAGCGACGACACCGCCCTTGGTCGCGATTTTCTCCGCAAGCGCACGACTTGCTGGCACGACGCCGCCAAAACCGCCAAACGCCTTGCTGAGCGTGCCGGCGCAAAACGCACGGTCCCCTTCAAGGCCGAAATGCTCGAGCGTTCCACGCCCCGAGCCGCCGAGAACCCCAACGCCGTGGGAATCGTCGATGCAGAGCAGCCCGCCCGGCCAGGCTTCCAGAATATCGGCGTATGCATCGAGCGGAGCGAGCGCACCGGTTGACGGGAACACACCATCGCTCACCACGACGGGCACCTGCCCGGGTTTTAGATGACGGCGCATTTGCTCTGAAAGATGCTGCGGATCGCGGTGCTTGAAACGGACAACCGGCCGCTCGGCGCATTTCAGCGCGTCATTCACACTGAAATGGGATCGTTCATCGGCAAAGGCCACATCGTAATCGTCACGCAGGGCGAGCAGAAGCGCCATTATGGAGAGATAACCGGAAGCCACATAGGCTGCGGCATCGCAGCCGAAATGCTGACAGACCAGTGCTTCGGTCTCCGTATAGACCGGCATGTCGGCGCGGGTTGCCGGGCCGAGCCCATACGTCCGCAATGCCTGCACCGCCGCCTCAATGACGACGGGATGCCCATGAAGGGCGTGGTAACTGGTTCCGCAAAAGTAATCGACGTCACGGCCGCCTATGCGCATGCGCGCGCCGATGGGCGAATCCATTCTGTCCTGCGCGTCCAGTGGCTCCTCAACAATCATTCTGCATTCCGCCCAATGGTTTCGCATTCAAGACCGGCGATGAAACCGGCATCCAGATCAGCGCCAAGTCCCGGAGCATCGGGCACCATAATGCGCCCGCCCTCGCCATAGACCATGCCGCCAACGACCGGATCTTCACGCAGCATGTCTGCGCCGTCCAGATCCGCGAAAACGATATTTCCGCGTGACGAGACCAGATGCGCGGCAGCGGTGAGCCCCAGACGGGTCTCGGTCATGCAGCCGACCATGCATTTTATGCCTGTCGCTTCAGCCAGGGCGTTGATTTTCAGCGCCACGTGAATTCCGCCAGACTTCGCCAGTTTGATGTTGAAATAATCGCAGGCTCTGGTCGTAACGAGGCGCATGGCGTCATGCTCGTCGAAAAGCGCCTCATCGGCCATGATGGGGATCGCTCCAAGCGAACGGGCGGCGGCGAGACCCTCGAAATCCCAGGTTGCAACAGGCTGTTCGCAATACTGGATGTCAAAGGCCGACAATCGCCTGAGCGCCTGAAGCGCCTCCACCCGGTCCCAGCCCTGATTGGCGTCGATCCGAATGGCGATGTCCGGCCCCAGAACGTCGCGGATCGCCGCGACGCGCGCCACATCCTCCGCAACGCCCGCGCCCAGCTTGACCTTGACCGCCGTGAAGCCGCGTTCGCGGAACTCAAGAGCGTGCGCAGCCATGGTCTCGGGCGTATCGATGCCCACCGTGTTGTCGGTGACGATCTCCCGCCTTGGCCCCGCCAGAACCGCGTATAGCGGCAATTGCGCCGTCTTTCCCAGAAGGTCGTAAAGCGCCATGTCGAAAGCCGAACGGATCGTGGCGTTGTTCGGCAGGAAGGCGCGCATGCCGGCGACGCAACCGTCAATATCCAGCGGGTCCCGGCCGATCAGCCATTGCGCCAGATCGCGCGCATTGGCCAGCGCGGCCTCCCGGGTCTCGCCCACCACGGGCCGAAAGAGGTTGGCCTCCCCGAGCCCGTAGAGGCCGTCATCCGTATGCACCCTGACGAAAATCGTCTCGGTAACGCTCGTCTCGCCAATGGCGATCCGGAACGGGCGCTTGAGCGGCAATCCCGCCTTGAAAATCTCGATATGCGAAATGGACATGATACCCTCGTGACCGCTCAGGGTCGCCGCTCCAGAAACATTTGACCGACACGAATGCCCCGCCTGCCTTCCTCATCGACGGCATCGAGTTCCAGAAGCTCGTTGTCGTAGAGGATGCCGTGCATCCTGAAGCGACCCGGACCGACCGGTTCGCACGCATGCGTGCAGAAATATTCGATCAGGCATTTGAGCCCCCCATTGGCGTAAAACAGGTTGGTGACGTTGAAGTCCGGCCCGTAATCGCCAAGATGCGGCGCGATTTCCGCCGGAACTTCACTTTGACAGGGTTGGGTTTTCCGCCATTCCTTGTCTTTCCAGCGCATTTTGTCCTGCGCCGGGAAAGCGACATCCATATGTGCGTAATCCGCACCCTCACCGTAAATGCGGCCATCGATCCGGAAATCGGCCCCTGAGACGCGGCGAAGTTCCAGCGGCACGCCATCACCCATAAGGTAAAGCCGCCCATTGCTTGCGCGCACTTCCACGGCCTCGCCCTCGGTCGCATCCTGCTCGGCATAATGGCCAACGAGGTCCTCCAGCTCTTCGGGAGCCAGAGGCGTGCGTGGCTTCGGCGGCACCGGCGCCGCCCCCATCTTGCGATCAGCCAGTGCGAGTTGCAGCCCCTTCACGGTCAACCGGCTGGCGATCTGGTTGCTGAAATCCAGTGTCGAGAAAATCAGCGCACCGAGACCGGCAGCTGGCAGAAGCGTCATCTGGGTCGCAAAACCATAGACCGCGCCGCCATGGCCAATCGACATCCAGCCATCCACCTCTCCCAGTCCGAAGCCAAGGCCATAACCCTTCAGGTCACCGCTATAGCCCGGCGGCCGTTCTCCGACGGGCATCCACATCCGCGTCAGGCTTCCAGGCGAGATGATCGAGGCGCCGTCAGACGTAAAGCCACCACGAAGGAGCGTGCGGGCGAAGAGCCCCATGTCGGACAGCGTCGAATAGATGTTGCCGGCGGGCGAACCACCGAGATCGAAGACGGGTGCGGGAACATCCGCTTCCATGGTCCACATCCACGCAGGCGCAAGCCGCGCCAGAAGTTCCGGCGATACGGTGTTGGCGCTGTTCGACATGCCGATCGGGCGAAAGAGATGATCCGCAACATAGGTGTTGAAATCACAGCCGGACACGAGTTCGACCACCCGCCCGACGACCGCAATGCCGGCGTTGGAATAACGGAAAACGCCCGCGCTGGGGTCTTCCTTCAGGGTGGATTCCGCCAGTTCGCGCACCGTTTCGGACAGAACCGGGCGCTGGGAATCGAGATAGTGACCGCTCTTCGGCTCACGCACCAGACCGGAGGTGTGGCTCATCAGCTTGCGCAGCGTGATGTTGTTGCCATGCGGCCCGGACGGGTCGTTGTCGAAGGGATTGTGCGGTGAAAATTCCGGCAGATACTCCCGGATATCGGCATCGATATCGACCTTGCCCGCTTCTGCAAGCTGCATCAGCGCAAGCGCCGTGAACATTTTCGTCAGTGAGCCGATGCGAAAGGCCGTATCCTCACCCATCGCATGGTCCAGATCGCTGCGCCTGACATGCCCGCTCGCCAGGACGCCATCCCGGTCGACAAGCACATAGGACACGGAAGGGAGAGCCTTGTCCTCCACTTCATGGGCGACGAACTTCTCAAAACGCTCCGCGAGCGATGTCACATCTGAACTCAAGATTGCCCCCTATTTTGCGATCCGCGGATCGAGAATGTCGCGCAATGCGTCTCCGACCAGGTTCCAGGAGAGAACGAAGAGGAAGATCGCCATGCCCGGGAAAAACAGCGTGTACCAATAGGCAAAGGGGTTATCGCCCTGCCCAACGATCCAGTTGCGCGAATAGGCGATGAACTGGCCCCAGTCCGCATAGCCCTCTTCCGTTCCGACCCCGAGAAAGCTGAGCGCCGAGGCGGCCAGAACCATGGAGCCGGTCGCCATGGTTGCCAGAACCAGAACCGGGAAGAAGGTGTTGGGAAGAATGTGCTGGAGGATAAGACGCCTGTCGCTCGTGCCATAGGCACGCGCCGCATGCACGAAATCCATCTCCTTCACGCGAAGGATTTCGCTTCGCACGACACGCGCATAATTCATCCAGCCAAACGCGCTCAGCGCGATGATCATGGGCACCAGCCCCTTGCCGAGCAGCGCCGTGAGCACCATTGCAGCGATGAGAATGGGAACGGCCATGAAGACGTCGACGATGCGCATCAGCACTTCATCGACCAGACCGCCGTAGAACGCGGAGACAGAGCCGATGAGCACACCGACGAAAACGGAAATGAGAACGACGCCAAGGCCGATCTTGAAAGCCGTACGGGTGCCCCAGACCAGGCCGTAATAGATATCGAACTGGCCCTGCGTCGTGCCGAACGGATGTTCGTCGGAGGGTGGCTGCGGCTGCGCCCAGAAGCCGGCGCGCGGCGTGTCGTAAGGGCTGATCTGATAGGGTTCGGGAACCGCCAGGAGCGGCGCAAAGAGCGCCACCACGACAAAGCCGACCAACAGAACCATGCCGAACATTGAAAGTGGATTGCGCAGGAGATAACGGAGCACGGTCATGCCAGCTTCACCCTCGGATCGAGCAGCGGATAGAGCAGGTCCACGACCAGATTGATGACGACCAGAACGAGCGCAAAATAGAGCGCGAAGCCGAGCACGCCGGGAAAATCCAGATTGGACGCGGCATCGGCGGCAAACCGGCCAATGCCATGATAGTCGAAGATCGTTTCGGTGATCACGACGCCCCCCATCATGTAGGCCAGCTCCATGCCGGCGATGGTGACCACGGGCAGCATCGCATTGCTGCGCCCATGCTTGTTTTGAACGACCTTTTCGGGAAGCCCCTTGGCGCGCGCCGTGCGGATATAGTCCTGTCGCAGGGTCTCCAGCATGCTGGTGCGCATCACCCGCGTCATGCTGGCGAGGTTGACATAGGTGAGCGTTATGACCGGCGCGATCAGATGCCGTATAGCGTCGAAGAACACCGCCATATTGCCGTTGAGCAGCGCATCCAGCGTGTTCACACCGGTGTAGCGGGTGAAGGCGTCGCCGGCCACGACCACTTCCGCCCACTGGCTGAGACGGCCGGGCGGAAACCAGTTCAGCGTGCCGTAGAAGATCAGCAGCATCATCAGGCCGAACACGAACACCGGAAACGACCAGCCAATGATGGTGAAGATGCGAATGGCGTGGTCGATGCCCTTGTTCAGGTGAACGCCGGCCTTGGTGCCAAGCCAGATGGCCCCCAACAGGCTGGGGATGAAGGCGAAGAAGACCAGCTCCGCCGTTGCCGGAAACAGGTCCAGCAGCGCCTCGGACACAGGCGCACGCGCGGTCTCCGACCAGCCGAGATTGCCCGACAGGACATTGCCAAGCCATTCCTTGTACTGAACGAGAAATGGCTCATCGAGACCGTATTTCTCAATGAGAGCGGCGATCTGTGCGCTGCCCCCCTTCAGAAATTCCGGCCCGGGCGCATAAGCGGCGAGCCGCTGCACGGGCGACAACATCATCTGCAGGGAGAAGATCATCAGAGTGAGAGCAAGCAGCACCACGGGAATGAACACCGCTCGGCGCAGGAGATAATACAGCATGGCATCCATGTCTTCGGGGGAGCGAAACCGGGCGGCCTCCGCGCTGAGCGCGCGGAGGCTCATGGATCGTGGCGTCTATTCAGACTTGGTGACCTTGTAGAAATCCCATGCGCCGTACAGCATCATGTTGTGCACGTAGCCATCCACCCAGTCGCGCGAGACCACATGCGTGTAGTCCTCCCACAGGAACTGCGTGGTCGCATATTCATGGCTCATTTCCTGCAGCCGCTCATAGATTGGCCGGCGCTTGTCAGGATCGTTCAGCGCCCACGCCTCTGCGAGCAGACCGTCGAACTCCTTGCGCATCAGCTCGCGATAGCCCTCACCGCTGAACCCTGCAACAAGACCCGTGCTGGCCAGATAGTAGGTGGCGGCGCCCAGCGGACCACCCGGATCCGAATAGTCCGGCCCCCAGCCCATATAGGCCATGGGCAGGCTCGGATTGTTGTTCGTGTAGATCTGGTCGGAGATCGTGGCCCAGGGCAGCGCCTGGATCTTGAGGCGGAACTTGGGATTGATGCGCGCCAGATTCTGCTGGAGAACGGAAAGCGCTGCGTTTGCCAACTGCGTGCCCTCAGTCATATACGCAGTCATCTCGAAGCCGACATCCCACAGCTTGCCATCGAAGGCCTTGCGGAAATGCTCTTCGGCTTTCTCGGGATCAAAGCTGTAGACGGGACTGTCGTCGCGATAGCCCATCAGGCCACGAACCGTCGGGCCGCGCAGCTGCACCGTGTTGCCGAGGTTCACCTGCTCGAGAAGAAGCTGGTAGTTCTGCGCGTAGTTGAAGCCCTTGCGCACATCGATGTCGCCGAAGAAGTCCGGCGGTATGCCTGCGCCATCCAGCTTGCCGCTGCCGATTGCCGGATTGCCATCGGCCTGAACCGGCCACATGAAGAACAGGCTGCGTCCGAAGATGTTCTGCAGCCCCTCTCGAACCTTGATGCCCGGGCGGGTCTTCATCTCCTTGAGAAATTCGACCGGCGTTGCAACCACATCGGCGTCACCCGCTTCGAGCTGCAGGCGTCGCGTGGTCCATTCGGGCACGGAGCGCAGCACAACACGCTCCAGCTGCGCCGGGCCATCCATATAGCCCTCGAAACGCTTCATCACGAGGCGCTTTTCACCCTGATCCCACTCTTCAAGCATGAACGGGCCACTGCCATTGACCTGTTCGAACAAGGCGCTTTCGCCAAGGTCCGGCTTGTGGAACTCCACCCAGCTGTCGGCCGTGCCCGGCCAGGCTCCATGGTCGACAGCCCATTCCCTGTCGATCACCGAGGTGGCGTAGGGCAAGGCGATCACGCCCAGCGTGGCAGGGAAGGATTTCTCCAGCGTGAGAACGAGCTTGCCATCCTCGACGGTGATTTTCTCGGCAAGCGCATCATGCACCGCGACAAGGCCGGCCTCGTCCAGATCATCGAAGTTCTCGACACCGGCGAGCGCCGTCGCCCAGGCGCGGATATTGGGATAGGTCCCCGCCGTCACCATCTCCGTCACGGCATTGGCCATCCAGGATTCGCCCTGCAGGATCGCCCGCATGAAGCTGTAGCGAACATCTTCTGCGGTGATCTCACCGTAACCCGGCTCGATGCGCCCGCGCTCCTCCTCGTTCAATTCGTCGTAGTAGCGCCACTCGATCTTGCCGTTGGCGCCTTTGAGGCCGACCTTGTGCGCATAGATCCCCTCGCGGATCGGAAACGTGTAGCGAACCGAACCGTCTTCACCCGTCTCGATCAGACCATTTTCAAGCGATGGCACCTTGGAGGCGATGGAAGGAACGAACTCGGAAATGTTCGATCCGTCATAGCCAAGAAGCCGGTTGTACATGTTCAAGGAAGCATAGGTGCTCGGCGTGTTGCCGATATAGGCAGGGTCGAGAGACTGGATCCCGTCAGTCCAGAGAAAGACCAGAGTTCCGGGATTGTTGACCTGCGCATTGCCGATTCCGACCGGGCCAAACACGGCACAGGCGGCCAACAGGGCGATTTTCTTGAGCATTGGATTTCCCCTCAATTCAGATTCTGCGCTGAACCGTATGCCCTTTGGGCGGGCTTATTTTTGCGCAAACGGTAGGGGGAGCTTTGCAGGCTGTCTAATACTCTTTATAGATGAACTATGCAAAAACTGCATGGAGAGCATCTTGGAACTCATCTGGATGGAAGACTTCCTTGAGATTGTCGCGTCGCGGAATTATTCGACCGCAGCCGCAGCGCGAAACATCTCTCAACCGGCCTTCAGCCGCCGCATAAAGGCACTGGAACGCTGGGTCGGCGTGGAACTCATCGACAGAAGCACCTATCCGGTCCAGTTGACAAAGGCCGGGACACTCTTCCTGCCGCGCTGCCAGGAACTGGTTCGCGAGCTATACCGCTTGCGCAACGATTGCCAGCAGCAGGCGGGCACCCGCCAGAACCCGGTTTCTTTCAGCGCGCTGCACACAATCGCGCTGTTCTTTTTCCCCGAATGGATCAAGGGCGCGGATGCCTCCAGATCACTGCTGCCGGTGAGCATGCAGGCGACCGATTTTTACGAGTGCGTCGAAGCCCTCGCCATGGGCAGGAGCGATTTCGCGATCGTCTACAGCCACCCTGAGGGCCCGCCGGTTCTGACCGCCGGACCTTTCGAATCCGTGTGTCTCGGCATTGATCCGCTGGTTCCTGTCTCCGCACTCGATGCGGAAAGCAGGCCGCTTTATTCACTGGATCACGATCAGGAAAGCCGCATTCCCTATCTCGCCTACTCCTGGAACGATGGCTATCTGGGCAAGCTGGTTTCGCTCATCCATGCGCGCCAGGAACGCCCCCTGCCACTGGCAACCGTGTATGAGACATCGATTTCCGAAGGCATCAAGCGCATGGTGATGGCCGGCGAAGGCGTGGGCTGGCTGCCGCTGTGCTGCGTCAGGGACGCCATCGAACGCGGCGAACTCTGCCAGATCGGCGGACCGGAACTTCAGCTCGACATGGAGGTGAGGCTTTTCCGGCGGCAGGGCTCACGCAGCCCGCATCTCGAAACATTCTGGCACGGAATCGAGCTTGCAATCACGCCATGGGAAACACGACGGACGGCTGACAGGCAGGATTTGGCCGGGCCAGCTGCGGCAGAATGATTTATGCAAAAAAAACATAACGCCCGGAAACACTGACAAAGCCTGACTTTCCCGCCTGCGCCCGTTTCCGGCTCTCTTGACAAGCCCCGCTCTTCGCCTCCCGATCTGGCCAAAACGGTCCCTCGATCACGCGATGCGACCTGTCCAGGGGAGGTGGCGGAAAGATGAGCCATGTTGACGCCGAACCGGCAATGCCGGCCGAACGGGTGCTGGAGGTGGAGAACCTCAGGATCGCCTTTGCGGCGCAAAGCAAGACGCCGATCGAAGTCGTGCGCGGCGTCTCGTTCCACATCGACCGGGGCGAGACGCTGGCCCTCGTCGGGGAATCGGGCAGCGGGAAATCCGTGACGGCCATGACCCTGATGCGCCTCACGGAGCATGACGGGGCCACGATCACCGAAGGTTCGATCAGACTGCGGGGACGCGAGGGACGGGTCATGGAGATCACGCGCATCCCGCTGGACAAGATGATCGATGTCCGCGGGGCGGATGTCTCCATCGTCTTTCAGGACCCGATGTCCAGCCTCAACCCGGTCTTCACCGTCGGCGAGCAGATATGCGAGGCCATCGTCCAGCATCAGGGAAAGTCGACGCGCAAGGCCGAACAGATCGCGCTGAAAACGCTGCAGCTCGTTCGCGTGCCCGATGCCGCGCGGCGGATGAAGCAATACCCGCACGAGTTCTCCGGAGGCATGCGCCAGAGGGTCATGATCGCCATGGCGCTCTCCTGCAAGCCGTCGCTTCTCATCCTGGATGAGCCGACCACGGCGCTCGATGTCACCATTCAGGCCCAGATTCTCGACCTGGTGCGTTCGCTTCAGGAGGAAATCGGCATGTCCGCCCTCTTCATTACGCATGATATGGGCGTCGTCGCAGAAGTCGCTGATCGCGTCTGCGTGATGTACAATGGAGCGCTTGTGGAACAGGGCGACGTTTTCTCGATTTTCGAGGCGCCCCGGCATGAATACACCAAGGCGCTGATTGCCGCCGTTCCACAGCTTGGCAGCATGGCGGAAACGGACATGCCCGCCAAATTCCCGCTCGTGGAGTTCTCGCGGAACCGCAATGCCGGAGCAGGCGCATGACCGGGCCTTCGCAAAACCAAGATGCCCGGCCGCTTCTGGAGGTCGAGAACCTCGTCACCCGCTTCGACCTGCGCTCGGGCCTGTTTGGCCGGGTCACCGGGCGCGTTCACGCGGTCGAGAATGTTTCATTCTCCATCGCGCGTGGCGAAACCCTAGCGCTTGTCGGAGAATCCGGCTGCGGGAAATCGACCATCGCGCGCACCGTGATGCATCTCGACCGCCCCGTCTCCGGCTCCATCCGCTTTGAAGGCGAGGAAACGGTCGGCGTATCGTCGCAGAAGCTGCAGTCATTTCGCCGTCACGTGCAGATGGTGTTTCAGGATCCGTTCGCCTCGCTGAACCCGCGCATGACCATCGCCCGCGCGCTGATCGACCCGATGCTGGTGCAGGGTGCCGGCGGGTCCCGCGCAGACATGCGCAGGAAGGCAGCGGAACTTCTGAAACGGGTGGAACTGAACGAAACCCATCTCGACCGCTATCCGCACGCCTTTTCCGGAGGCCAGCGGCAGCGCATCTGCATTGCGCGCGCGCTCGCCCTCGATCCAAAGCTCCTGATAGCGGACGAAGCAGTGGCGTCGCTGGACGTGACCATTCAGGCGCAGGTGATCAATCTCTTGATGGACCTGCAGGCGGAACTCGGCATTTCGCTCCTGTTCATCAGCCACGACATGGCGGTGGTGGAACGCGTGGCGCACCGGGTTGCGGTGATGTATCTCGGCGAGATCGTCGAGATTGGCGACAGGCGCTCCGTCTTCGGAAACCCGCAGCACCCCTATACCCGCAAGCTTCTCGGCTCGGTTCCGGTGGCCGATCCGCGCCGCCGGCCGGAACGGCGCACCCTGATGGTCGATGAGATTCCAAGCGCCGTACGCCCTCCCGATTACACGCCCGTGCAACGGCCCATGCAAAGGATTTCCGACACGCATTTCGTGCGCGCGGAAAGCCATGCGGCCTGACTGTCCGGGGAAGCAGAGCAACGCTCGCCGGCGGCGCGTGTGACAAATGATGAAAGGTCAAGAACTCATGAACGATGGGACTTTGCCCCCCAGCCTCCCGAACGGCACACCGGTATGGTGGCGCAATCCGGACGTCCTCCCCGTCGACGCTGCGATGGCGCGAAGCTCGCTTGATGGCGAAATGGTGAAAGAGGCCGAAGACGCGTGGGAATGGTATGGCCCGCTTCTGGCCCAGCTGTTTCCTGAAACCAGGGCCGACGGCGGCCGCAATCGTTCGGACCTGCGGGAACTGCCCCGGATAGCCGGGATGATCGGGCTGAAACGCGGGCGACTTCTCGCAAAATGCGATTACGCCCTGCAGACCACCGGCAGCATCAAGGCGCGCGGCGGTGTGTTCGAGGTACTGACACACGCCGTCGACATTGCCCGGGAAGCCGGACTTGTGGAGGATGGCGACGACCTTTCGAAGCTCGCGACGCCGGAGGCGAAAGCGTTCTTTGCCAGGCACCGGCTTCTCGTCGGTTCGACGGGCAATCTGGGTTACAGCGTCGGTCTGGCCGGGTGCAGGCTCGGTTTCGACGTCGAAGTGCACATGTCGCACGACGCCAAGCAGTGGAAGAAAGATCGGCTCACCGCGCTTGGAGCCTGCGTGGTGGAGCATGGCAGCGATTTCTCGCAGGCCGTGTGTGCCGCGCGCGAGGCGGCGGACAGACAGGCCGACAGCCATTTTGTCGATGATGAACGCTCGATCACGCTGTTCATGGGCTATGCAGCGGCCGCGCGCGAACTTGCAGACCAGCTTGAAGAGGCCGGCATCCCCGTGGACGCCGATCACCCGCTGCATGTCTATCTGCCATGCGGTGTGGGCGGCGCGCCCGGTGGCGTCACATTTGGTCTGAAACGCGTTTTTGGAGACGCCGTGCGCTGCATTTATGTCGAGCCCGTCGCATCGCCCTGCATGCTGGTGCAGCTGGCGCTCGGCACGGACCGTCCGGTCAGCGTCTATGATTTCGGCCTGGACAACCGGACAATCGCCGATGGTCTGGCCGTCGCGCAGGCTTCCCAGCTCGTGGCCCGCGAGACCCGGCACATGGTCGAAGGCATAGCCACCGTCAGCGACGAATCCCTGCTGGTCTGGCTCACGCATATGTGGCGTCTTGAAAAGATGCGACTTGAACCTTCGGCCGCTTCGGGGTTTGCTGCACTTGTCGAATTCGGGGGGGAGATAGAAGTGCCGGACAGCGACAGGGAGATCACGCGTGTGATCTGGACGACCGGCGGCGCATATCAGCCCGAAACGGAGTTCGCAGTCGCTCTGGCACGAGGAAACGATCTGATTTCGTCAATGTAAAAGCACGCATTTCTGGGAGGTATGCAAATGATGAACCTGACATTATCGCGCAGGGTGTTTCTTGCCGGCGCAACGGCCCTGTCCGTTCTGGCAGGCGGTTCGACCGCGACACTGGCGGCAGCGCCGGCCGACACGCTTGTCATCGCCAAGCCGGCCGATCCGCAGTCGCTCGACCCTGCCGTGACGATGGACAACAACGACTGGACCGTGACTTACCCGGCCTATCAGCGCCTCATGAAATATGAGACAAAGGACGGGAAAGGACTGACCAGCGTGACAGGCGACCTAGCCGACAGCTGGGAAGCCTCTGAAGACGGCCTCACCTGGACCTTCAAGCTGAAGGACGGGCAGAAATTCGATGACGGCACGGCCGTTGATGCGAATGCCGTGAAATTTTCTTTCGACCGGCTGTTCCGCATTGGTCAGGGCCCCTCGGAAGCGCTGCCGAGCGGTGTGGAAGTGACCGTTGTCGATCCGATGACCGTCTCGTTCAAGCTGGGCGAGACCTACGCTCCCTTCCTTTATGCACTGGCAAACAATGGCGCTGCCATCGTCAACCCAAAGGTTGCCGAACAGGGAGACGATGACGGCAAGGCGTATCTCGCCTCCAACACCGCCGGCTCGGGCCCATATCGCCTGGCCAACTGGGAACGCGGCCAGACCATCACGATGGAGCCCAATCCGCATTATGGCGGCGACAAGCCCGCCATCGACAAGATGCGCATCGTCATCATCGGTGAGGCTTCCGCGCGGCGACTGCAGCTTGAGGCAGGCGATGTGGACATCGCCGAAGCCCTGCCGGAAGACCAGCTCGAGGCGCTGGAGAGCAAGGACGGTATCGCGGTCCAGAACTATCCGAGCCTGCGCGTCACCTATCTCTACATGAACAACCAGAAGGCGCCGCTCGACAATGCCGACGTGCGCAGGGCGATCTCCTATGCGGTTGACTATGAGGGGCTGATCGACGGCATTCTCAATGGCAATGGCAAGCAGATGCACGGCCCGATCCCGGATGGCATGTGGGGACGCGACGAGAGCGTCATCCAGTACAACCGCAATGTCGACAAGGCCAAGGAACTGCTCGCAAGCGCCGGGGCCGATGGCGCGGAGATCACCTTCCTCTACTCCGATGTCGACCCGAACTGGGAGCCCATCGCCATCGCAACCCAGGCCAATCTGGCCGAGATCGGGCTTAACGTTAAACTGGAGAAGCTTGCCAACGCCACCATGCGCGAACGCTTCGACACGGGCGATTTCGGCATGGCGACGGGCAACTGGACCCCGGATTTCGCTGACCCCTACATGTTCACCAGCTACTGGTTCGATTCCGATCGCCACGGCCTTGCCGGCAACCGGTCCTGGTACACGAACGAGAAGGTCGACGAGCTCCTGAGGGAAGCGGCGCTGAGCAGCGATCAGGCAGAGCGCGAGAAGCTCTATGCCGAGGTGCAGAAGATCGTCACCGACGAAGCGGCTTACGTCTATCTCTTCCAGAAAGACTACCGCATCGCCATGCGCGACAATGTCGAAGGGTTCGTTTTCAACCCGATGCTCCTGGACATCTACAACATCGCCGGCATGAGCAAGTGATGCACGGCTGAAACGACATGCACCGCCCGGGAGCAAATGGCCGTTCCGGGGCGGTGCACGGGTCACGTCCAGCAGAATTCAGGTGAAGGTGAACTGTGCAATATCTGAATGTGATAAGGAAACGACTGCTTTTCCTTGCTCTTGTGGTGGTCGGCGTGTCGATGATCACCTTCGCCATTTCGCATCTCATACCCGGCGATCCAGCCATGCTGGTTGCGGGCGACCGGGCCACCCCTGAAATCGTCGAGCGTGTTCGTGAAGACATGGGGCTCAACAAGCCTCTGCCCGAACAATACTGGATCTATCTCAAGGGCATTCTCTCCGGCGATCTGGGAACTTCCCTGCGCACACGCAGGCCCGTTGCAGAAGACCTCAAACTCTATTTTCCGGCGACGATGGAACTGGCGCTCGTGGCGCTGATGCTGGCGACAGCCGTTGGTGTTCCGCTTGGCGTTGCCTCGGCCGTATGGCGCGACAAGCCCATCGACCATCTGGTCCGCGCACTGGCGGTGACGGGCATTTCCACGCCGGCCTTCTGGCTCGGGCTTCTTCTGATTGTCCTGTTCTATGGCGACCTGGGAATTCTGCCGGGTGGCGGACGGATAAATCCTGACATACCCCGCCCACCCACGATAACCGGCTTTCTTCTGATCGACTCTCTCCTTGCCGGCGACATGACGGCCTTCACCAGCGCCCTCCGCCACATCATCCTGCCAGCCCTTACACTCGGCTTCGTGCATCTGGGCGTGGTCGCCCGGCAAATCCGCTCGGCCATGCTGGAGGAACTGCAGCAGGACTATGTGCGCACCGCGCGCGCCAATGGCCTCAGCCGCCGCAGCGTCATCTTCCGGGAGGCGCTGCCCAATGCGCTCATCCCGTCGGTCACGGTCATGGGGCTGGCTCTCGGTGATCTTCTCTATGGGGCGGTTCTCACTGAGACGGTTTTCGCCTGGCCCGGCATGGGCGCCTATGTGGTCAATTCCATTCAGGCACTGGATTTCCCGGCCGTGATGGGCTTCACCGTCGTGGTGTCCTTCGCCTATGTCCTCGTCAATCTGGCCGTCGACCTCCTCTACATGGTGATCGATCCTCGCATCAGGAGCGTCAACTGATGGCGGAAGCACAAAGCACGGCCAAAAGGTCCAGATTCGACTTCGGGTATTTCGGCTACCAGCTGAAGCGCAGCCCTCTCACCATGGTCGGCCTGATCATGGTGGTTCTGGTTCTCATCGTGGTGATATTCGCGCCTGTTTTCGCCACGCACGACCCCAACGCCATCGATCTGCGCGCAAGGCTGGCACCGCCCTCCATGGCGCACTTCTTCGGCACGGACGAAGTCGGTCGCGACATCTATAGCCGCATCCTCTTTGGCGGCCGACAGTCCATCGCCGTCGGTTTCTTCGTCGTGTTTCTGGCCGGCCTCACGGGAACGGTTCTGGGGGCGCTGTCCGGCCTGATCGGCGGACGCACGGATACGGTGATCATGCGCCTGATGGACGTGGTTCTTTCCGTTCCCTCGCTGGCGCTGATCCTGGCGCTTGCCGCAGCGCTTGGCCCCAGCCTGGTCAACGCGGCGCTTGCCATCGCGATCGTGCGGATACCCTTCTATGTGCGGCTCGTGCGCGGACAGGCGCTTATCGTTCGCGAGATGGCCTATGTGAAGGCGGCCCACACGTTCCGCGCGGGGCGGCTGCACATATTGCGATGGCATATCCTGCCGAACACGCTCTCTCCCGTGATCGTGCAGGGCACGCTGGACCTCGGCAGCACGATCCTCCTCGCCTCGGCGCTCAGCTTCATTGGCCTTGGTGCGCAGCAGCCCACGGCCGAGTGGGGCGCGATGGTAGCGACGGGGCGAAACTACATTCTCGACCAGTGGTGGTATTCGGGCTTCCCCGGCTTTGCGATCCTGTTCACCGCCACCGGCTTCAATCTTTTCGGCGACGGCGTGCGCGACATGCTCGACCCGCGCCAGAAAGCACGCTGACATGCGCAAGACCGTTCTGGATATCGACAATCTGTCTCTCGAATTCCCTGTCTACAAGGGCACGGTCAGCGCGGTGAACCGCGTCTCCCTCCATGTGCAGGAGGGAGAGATCGTCGGCATTGTCGGTGAATCGGGCTCCGCGAAATCCGTCACCGCCATGACCGCGATGCGCCTGCTACCGAGCGAATCCTTCAGGATTCGTTCTGGCCGCATCACCCTGCTCGGCCAGGACATGCTCGCTCTCAGCGAGCAGAAGCTTGCATCGATGCGTGGCCGCGATGTTGCTATGATCTTTCAGGAACCGCTGACCGCCCTGAACCCGACCAAAAAGGTCGGCGCACAGATGCTCGGCGTCATCCGGCTGCACACAAAGCTGAGCGAGCGTGAGGCCAGGCTCCACGCGATCAAGCTGCTGACGGACATGCGCATCAACGATGCCGAGGAAATTCTCGAACGCTATCCATTCGAGCTGTCCGGCGGCATGCGACAGCGCATTCTCATCGGCCTGGCCTTCGCCTGTTCGCCCAAACTCCTGATCGCCGACGAACCGACCACCGCACTCGATGTGACGGTTCAGAAACAGGTGCTGCAATTGCTGCGCCAGAAGGCCCGGGAGCTGAACACGGCCATTCTGTTCATCTCGCATGACCTGGCCGTCGTGTCGCAGTTCTGCGACCGGCTTTATGTGATGTATGCCGGATCGGTGGTGGAAACGGGGCCGACACGGGAGGTGCTGCGCGCACCGAAACACCCCTATACGCAGGCTCTGATCCGCGCCCTGCCCGAGAGCGCGGCGCCGGGACAACCGCTGCGGTCGATCCGCGGCGTTGTTCCAAACCTTACCGACATGCCAACCGGCTGCGCCTTCCGTGAAAGATGCGACAGCGCTTTCGAGGCCTGCAGCGCCATTCCTCCGCTCTTTTCGCTTGATGAGGACAACCGCGCATCGGCCTGCTGGCTGTGTGAGAAGGAGCATGCGGCATGAGCGGCAGTAAAACACGCGACACCGTGCTGGAGCTTTCCGACATCAGCGTCCGCTTTCCCTCCGGTTCCGACTGGCTGGGCAGACCCACATCGCATGTGCACGCGCTGAACGGGGTGGATCTCGACGTTCAGCGCGGCGAAACGCTGGGCATTGTCGGGGAATCGGGCTGCGGCAAGAGCACGCTCGCGCAGGTTCTGCTTGGGCTTCTTCAGCCGAGCGAAGGCCTTGTTTCAGGCGCGGCCGCGAGCGACGAGTCCGCATTGCAGATCGTGTTTCAGGATCCGCAGTCATCCCTGAATTCACGCATGCGCGTCTGGCGCGTGATCACCGAGCCGGTCTTCGCGCGACAGCGCAAATCGACGACGGAACTGCGGCGGCTGGCCGTGGAGCTTGCCGCCAAGGTGGGGCTGCGCGAGGAGACGCTGGACCGATACCCGCATGAGTTTTCGGGTGGTCAGAGACAGCGTATTGCGATTGCCCGGGCGCTCTCTTCCGATCCCGATGTGATCGTGCTCGACGAGCCAACCTCGGCGCTCGACATTTCGGTTCAGGCGCAGATCCTCAACCTGCTCGATGAGCTGCAGCGTGAACGCAGTCTCACCTACATCTTCATCTCGCACGACATATCGGTGATCAGCCATATGTGCCGCCGCGTGGCCGTTATGTATCTCGGCCAGATCGTCGAGATCGGCGACGCCGCAAGTCTGCTGACGCACCCGCGCCACCCCTATACGCAGCTTCTTCTGGGCAGCGTTCCCAAGCTCGAAGAAGACGGGCTCGGCGAATTCATCGAGGAAACCGAATTGCCGAGCAACCGCCGGCTTCCCAGCGGCTGCTTCTTCTTCGATCGCTGTTCCTTCGCCACCGAGGCCTGCCGGCAGCCGCAACAGCTCATCGACGGCGTGCGCTGCTGCCGCGCCGAAGAACTTGCCCTGACAGCGGCCGGATAACCGGCCGCCTGCCGTTTTGCCAAATAGTTAGGCCGTCAGCCAGCGCTCCAGATTGGCGGCAACGAAGGCGTCGTCGTTGAGTTCGGGATAATCCCGGCAGATGCGCTCGAGCTCTTCCATCTGGCCGGGCCCCATGGTCTCGTCCGGATTGAGGCACCAGGTTCCTTCAAGCAGGCCCTGCCGACGCAGGACTTCGTGCAGGCAGGCAATGCAGCCGGCAAAATCGTTTGCCACGTCAAACAGAACGCCATTGGCGTCGGTGGTGCGGGCGTCGAACTCCAGCCACTCGCTGGCGCTCCTGCTGTCGGGGCGCTCATGGATATCTTCGAGCAACGCCACGGCCTTGCGCGTCCAGACCGACCAGTGCCCCAGAAGCCCGCCCTTGATCCGCACGCTGACCGGCGCACCGTCGCGCATGAAGGTGAACTTCGTCATCAGATCGGAGACGATGTGATCGTCATTGCCGGTGTAGAGCGTGATGCGGTCTTCCGCGCGGGCGTCGATCACCGCGCGCACCACGTCGAGCGTGCGGTAGCGATTGAACGGCGCCATCTTGATCGCCACCACATTCTCGATCTCGGCGAAACGTCGCCAGAATGCATAGGGCAGAGGCTGCCCGCCAACGGCGGTCTGCAGGTAGAAGCCCACCACCGGGATGACACCGGCAACGGCGCGGCAATGAGCGATCAGTTCGTCCACGCTCGCATCGCGCATCGCCGCCAGGCTGAGAAGCACGGCGTGATAGCCCTTGGAGCGTGCAAGCTCGGCCTCGCGCACGGCCTGTTCGGTCTTGCCGACCGCGCCGGCCACCATGAAGGGGGTGCTCGCATGGGCGTTCGCCTCTTCCGCCGCCAGCGAAAGAACCGGCTCCAGAAGACCATGATCGCGGATCTCGAACTGCGTGGTGTGAACGGCCACGGCAAGCCCGATGGAGCCCGCATCAAGGTAGTAACGCGACAACGCGCGCTGACGGCGTTCATCGAGCCGGCGGTCGGCATCAAGCGCCAGCGGATGCGCCGGGATCACGCCTCCCTTGCGCAGTGCGGCAAGCGGCGTTGCGGGAAGATCGCTGATTTTCATGTTGAAACTTTCGTTGTCAGGCCTTCGGCATGGAAGGCAGGTCCTGTCCGTCGGCTTCCGGGCGCAAATAACCCAGAATGACCTCGATCACGTGCTCGCGGCGCTGCGCGAGCACTTCGGACGTCTTCGGCAGGCCGAAGATCGCCGACAGTGTCGACCGGTTGGCAATGAAGAAGTAGCAGATGCTTGCGATGGAGATGTAGAGCTGCACGGGATCGACGCCGGAGCGGAACTTGCCCTCGCCCTGCCCGCGCTCCAGGATCGTCTCGATCATCGCCACGAGCGGGCTGTTGAGGTCCCGCGCCTTGACCGAATGAGCCACATGCACGCCACCGTGCATGTTCTCATCATTGATGAGCGATATGAACTCCGGGTGCGCGCTCACATAGTCGAAAGAGAAACCGATAAGCTCCCGCATGGCAGCCACCGGCTCGCGGTGGGCCAGGTCGAGCTGACGCTCGGCGCTGCGGATGGCCTCGTAATTCCTCTCCAGAACCGTGCTGAACAGGGCCTCCTTGTTACCGAAATAGTGGTAAATCAGGGCCTTGTTACAGCGCGCACGCTTGGCGATCGCGTCGATGCGCGTTCCCTTCAGTCCTTTCTTCGCAAACTCCTTCGAGGCAGCGTTGAGAATGCGGGCGCGCGTCGCCGCTGCGTCGCGCGTCGCCTTCTGGCCCGTTCCGGACCCGTTTTTCTTCGCTGCCCCGGCGCCGGCCGTGGGCCGGTCAGTATTTTCCATCGCGCACCTCGAAATGGGTCGGCTTGCCAAGCGAGCGGCCGCCCTCTTTCATCCAATCTGCCGTCCACTCTATCAGCCGCGGCAGCGGGACGGAGGGATAGCCAAAGAGTTTCTGCTGCAGGCTCGTGTCAACGATCCATGCCCGCTCCTGCTCGGAACCTTCCAGAACCGGCTCCTTGCCGAAGAACTCGCCAAACTTCTGCGCGAGGCTGCGCACATTGACCAGTTCCGGACCCGAAAGGTTGAGCACAAAGGGCGGATTATCCGCGTATGCCAGCGACTGCAACGCAATGTCGTTTGCATCGCCCTGCCAGATCACATTGCAATGGCCGCTGTCGATCTGCACGGGCTCGCCCTGCTGCACCGCATTGGCGACATCGTGCAGAACGCCATAACGCATGTCGATTGCGTAGGAGAGACGGATCAGCGCCACGCGCGTGCCATGCACGCTGGCGAAATGCTCGAACATGCGCTCGCGGCCCACGCAGGAATTGGCGTATTCGCCCGGCGGGTCGAGCACCACATCTTCACGCGCGCCCTGCTCGGTGATCTTGACGAACGGATAAACGCAGGCCGTCGAGAAGGCGACGATGCGCGAGTCCTTGAACGCCTCGGCGACAATCGCAGGAACCTGAACATTCATGGCCCAGGTCAGGCCCTGATTGCCGCTGGAACCGAATTTGCGGCCAGCCATGAAAAGCACATTCTCCGTCTTTTCGAGGCTTTCCACCGCTTCGCGGTCGAGAAGATCGCATGAAACGGTCTCGATGCCCCAGCCTTCCAGCTTTTCTTTCAGCCCCGGCTCGGAGAAACGGGCGACGCCGATGACGCGCTTGTGGGGCGCGGCGCGCTTGGCCATGCGCGCAAGCGTCGGCCCCATCTTGCCGCCAACGCCAAGAATGGTGATGTCGCCATCCAGCTCGGCGAGGACGGAAACAAGGCGGTCGCTCGGCTGCGACAGCATGTCTTCGAGCTGGGCTTCATCCAGAACGGTGTCAGGCAGGGATCGGGTCATGGTCTCAGTCTCCTGTGCCGGCATGTCCGGCATCGCTTTTGTTGAGGCTATCGAAAGTCCAGTCGGCAGCGCGTGTGCGCTGACCGAGGTCGGGCAGGCAGGCGAACCCCATGCCGGGGACCTGCAATGAGGCAATGTCGAGCGCGCCGCCATTAATGGCGGTGACGATGGAAGAACCCTCGCGCCGATAAAGATCGGGATGGGCGGCCAGAGCGGCCTCCGCCTCACGGGCGGGCAAATGCTCAAGGCCATGGAAATAGTGGTGGCCGTTGCGCTCCACATGCGTGATGCCAAGCGCGGCCACGACCGCGAGATCGGCCTGAAGCGACACCACCGGCAGACAGGTGAGATCTTCCGCCGACTGGAAGTAGACGCCCGGCCCCGCTTCGCGATTGCGCGTTTCGGCAATCATCGCGTTCAGCAGGGAGCGGATGACGCCCTTGCAGTTCTTGTGGCTCACACCGTGATAGCCAAGCGCAATCGCCTCATGATAGGCGCCCGTCCAGCCATCGGCCTCGTCGATCAGAAGTGGCTTTCCGATTGTCTTGAGAGCCCTGGGGTCCAGCGGCGCGGAAAGCGCGACCGAGCGTTCCAGCGGCTGCTCGATGAAAAGGATCGCATCATAGAAGCGATCAAGCGCCGGATTGCCGCGAATGGCGTCCATCAACGCGGCGAACTCCTCAAGCCGGTTGTATTGCTCATTGCCGTCGAGCGTCAGCGCGAATGCCCTGCCGGTCCGATCCATCAGCCCTGCGATGCGCTCCAGCCGCGCCATGTCCGATGTGGGATCACCGGAAATCTTGATCTTGAGATAGCTGAGATCGTCCTGCTCGATATAGTCTGCGAGCGTTTCGGGCAGACAGTCATCAAGCCGGTCAGCCGACGCGATGTCGCCCGCCTCAATCGGATCGACCAGACCGACCGTATGGCGCAGTCCGATGCGCTCCAGTGGCTTTTCGGGAAGGATCGAGGCGGGCGACATGCCCGCAAGCTCGGGAAAGACCGCGCCGCCATCAATGCCGAACGCATTGCCGCGCACCATGCCGAAGAAGCTCTGCCCGGTTGCCCGTCCCAGCGCATCGATGATGGCGCGCTCCACCATTGAGACGCCAAAGGAAGCGCCAAGCCTGTTGAAACCGGCTGCGACTGCGCGACGGTCGACTTCTTCATCAAGCTGCCGCCAGAGTCTGAACAGGGAACCCTCCAGCAGGTTTCTGGCGACGGCGAGCGCTTCCTCGACCACCCAGAGGAGGTCTGCAACATTGTCGGCCGGCGTCTTTTCCGGCCGCTTGTCGAACCATTTGTAGGCGAGAAGGTCGGAGGCATAGCCCAGAACCGGCTTGCCATCGACGAAAACCTCAAGCTCCAGCGTCGCGCTGGCAGCGGCTTCCATGGTCACCACGCCGAAGCGGAACGGCATGCGCGCAAAGGCATTGGCAATGCCGATGCGGCCACCGATGACCTTGAGTTTGGTCGTGCTCATGAACACTCCTTCCGCATTTCCAAAAGTCCCCGGACATAGCCTGCGGCGAAGGCCGCAACACCCGGCCCATCGGGGTGGTAGTCGAACGGTTCCACGGCGATGACGCCGTCATAATCATGCCGGACGAGGCAATCGACGATTGGTGCAAACCGGTCTGCGCCAAGGCCCGGCCCGCGCTTGGAGCGGTCGTTGAAATGGATGTGGCGCACATGGCCGCCGGGCAGAAAGCGGTCCAGAACCGCTTCTGCGGGTTCGGCTTCGCCGCCCACCGCCGCATAGGTGTCGAACATGGTCGCAAAGCCGGGCGAGCCAATGGTTTCGACAAGCTTCATCGCTTCGGCAACCGTGTTGACGAAATCGTCCATTGAGGGTGCAAGCGGTTCGATGCAGTAAAGAACACCGGCATGCGCCGCCGCATCCGCTGCTGCAGCGAGATGTGCCATGGCGATGTCGCGCGCATGCTCGGGCGAAGCCGCGTCGCGCAACTGGCGCTGTCCGGGCGAACCGTGAACAAGAACGCTGCCGCCCAGATCGGCGCAGAGCTCGACCATCGCCAGCATGTGATCGCGGGTGCGGGCGGCCACAGCGGCATCGTCGCTCGTAAGGGAGAGCCCTTCCGGGGCGGTCAGAAGCCAGTGCAGGCCGGTGATTTCAAGTCCATGGTCGGCAGCCACCTGCCGCAGACGGCGACGCTCGGCAGCGGGAATGGAGGCAGGCTCGTCCGACAGGGTGAAGGGCGCCACCTCCAGCCCGTCATAACGCAGCGCGCTTGCCAGTCTGCACTGTTCCTCGAAAGAGAGGTCGCGCAGCACTTCATTGCACAGAGAAAGTTTCATCACGTCACCCCGGCAACCGAACGAGGAAGAGATCGGTGAAAACGAAGTCGATGGCGAACGCCGCAACTCCGGCCAGCACCAGACCACCGATCACGAGCTTCCAGATGGGCAGGCTTCGTTCGGTGTCGATCAGCTCCGCCCCCACCGTGAAGACGAAGATGAAAAGCGCCGTGGCCAGGATGAACGGCATGTGGCCGAACAGCAGCGTTCCATAAAGAAGCACCATCACGATGGTGAAGATCGTGCGGGCCGCACTGGCGCGGGTCCATTCCGTGATGCTTGGCCGCGCACCCTCAGCCAACACCCGGCCCGACATGCCGCGCAGCAGAAGCACGACGCCGAGAACGCAGAGAACCGCACTCAGAAGCCCCGGCGTGAGACCCGGCACAGTGAAAGGATCTGCGCCCCGCGCCTCAAAGCGCGGCATGCGAAGCGAGCCAACCAGTCCGGCAGCGCCCATCACCGCCACCACGATGCCGGAGATGAAATCGGTCCTGTTGATGGTGCGCATGCTCATGCTTCCTTCTCCAGTGCGATCTGCGGCAGCGGTTCCCGCACAAGCGCGCGGTCGATGGCTTCAAGAAGGGCCGCGATTTCCAGAGCGCCCTCATCGGCGGCGCACAGGGTCGGCTCGCCGCCTTCGATGACGGATGCGAAGAGATCGAAGCTCTTTGCCAGAAGAGATGACGGTGTAACCCCGATCACCTGTTCGCTGGTCATTGCGCCCGGTGAAACCTTCCAGCCCCCGGCCGACGGTGTGTAGGAGACCTGCGCCTGCGTGAGCGTATTGCGGTTGAAATCGATGACGATGTTGCCGGCATCGCCGATCAGTCGCAGCCGCTTTGTGGTCACCGCGCCCGGCATGAACCCGTCTTCCACCTCGCCGCAGGCAAGGACGCCAAGCCGCAGATTGCCGGATATGCCTTCCTCGAAAGCAAGATCGATGCGGATGTCATCGTCCTTTTCCGCGCCGAGCAGGCTTACCCCACGGGCCTCGACCGAGCGCACGGGAACGCCTGCCAGATGGCGCATGAGATCGAGGAAATGCACGCCGTCATTTTCGATGATGGTGGAATCGTCGCGCATGCGCTTCCATCCCGAGAAGTCGCCTTCGACCGCCAGCAGGCGGCCGATGGCCCTCGACGCGATGAGCGCCTTCGCCTTTTCGACGAGCGGATGACAGCGCAAAACGAAGCCGATCTGGACGGCGCAGCCTGAGGCATCAACCGCAGCCATCAGCTGCCGCGCCTCATCCAGCGACGTGACTGCCGGCTTCTCGATGAAAACGTGTTTGCCACGCGCGAGAGCCGCCAGAGCCACGGGCAGGTGCAAACGCGGCGGCGTGACGATGTCGACGAGATCGACCTGATCCAGATAGACGGACGGATCCTCCGCAACATGCTCAAGGCCGAGGGCGCGCGCCCTTTCGCGGGCAGACGGATCGGGATCGCTGATGAACAGGCGCGGGGCCGTCATGCTTTTCCGCCAGGCGGCGGCATGCTGCGCGCCGAACGCGCCAAAGCCGCAAAGGAGAACGTTTCGCACCGTCATTGTGCACCTCCCCGCGCGAACCGCGCACGGAAGGCGGCGACGCGGCGACGCACGGGCGGCAGGCTGAAAATGATGATGAGAAAGACCAGCGAAGCGATCACTGCGCTTATCGGGCGCGTTACGAACGGCAGCGGATCGCCCTGGGTCAAAGCGAGGCTGCGGCGCAGATTGTTGTCGAGGATCGGCCCAAGCACGACACCGAGGATCATCGGCGCGACCGGGAAACCGGCCTCGCGCATCATGAAGCCGATCAGGCCGAAACCGATCATGACCCAGACATCGAAGATGCGGCCGGCAATGGCGAATGCGCCGACGGTGCACAGCACGAAGATGATGCCCATCAGCCATTCACGCCGCACGCGCAGGATGAGCAGCAGCGGGCGCGTGAGAAGGAGGCCGAGGATCAGCATGGCGCAGCTCGCCCAGAAAACCATGGCGACAACCGAATAGAAGAAGTCGGCCTGCGTGATCATGATCAGTGGTCCGGGGCGCAGGCCATGGATGATCATGGCGGCGAGCAGAACAGCAGCCGGCGCGGAACCGGGAATGGCAAGGGTCAGAACCGGGATCAGCGCGCCGGGCACGGCGGCGTTGTTACCCGTCTCGGCGGCGAGCAGACCCTCGGTCGAGCCCTGCCCGTATTCTTCCTTGCGCTTGGAAGCGCGCTTTGCGGCAGCGTAGGAAACCCACGCGCCCATATCCTCGCCGACACCGGGAACAACGCCCATGAACGTGCCGATGAAGCCGGACCGCAGCCAGGTGCGCGCATGGCCGAAGGAGGAAAGCGCGGAGCGGAAGACGCCCGTCACCTTGCCGGCGACGGCGCGCGTCGCTTCCTGCCGCATGACGATGAAGACTTCCGTGCAGCCAAACGCGCCGACGAGTACCGGGAGAAGGCCGAAGCCGCCTTCAAGGTCACGAATGCCATAGGAGAAGCGGGCATAGGCATGGATGCTCTCCTGCCCGACCATGGCGACGAGCAGACCGAAGAAACCGGCGATCCAGCCTTTCAGCGCGTCATCCATGGCGGTGAGCTGGCCGCAAAGGACAATGCCGAAGACGGCAAGCCAGAAAAACTCGAAGGAGGTGAAATCAAGCGCGAATTCCGCAAGCCATGGGGCAACCAGCGCCAGTCCGACCATTCCCACGACCGACCCCAGAAAGGAGCCTGTGGTCGCAACGGCCATCGCCTCGCCTGCGCGCCCTTTCCGGGCAAGCGGGAAACCTTCCAGAGCGGAAGCCGCATTGGCCGGCGTGCCGGGAATGTTGAGCAGAATGGCCGTGCGTCCGCCGCCATAGATCGCGCCGATGTAAACGCAGATCAGAACCAGGATCGCCGTGTTCTGCTCCATCGCGAAGGTCAGCGTGGTCACAAGGGCAACGCCCAGCGTGGCCGTGAGGCCCGGGATCATGCCAACGGTGATGCCGAGGAGCGTTGCCCAGAAAACAACGATGATCTGCGCGGAAAAACCGATCTCGGCGATCGCGCTCAGGAAATGAGTGAGTCCGTCCATGGCCATGCTTGTCGACAGGAGGGGGCAGCGCGGCCAGGAAGCTGGCAGCGGAAACCTTCCGGTTGCGTATAGGCGAAGCGTCAGGGGCTCCCCCGCCTCACAGCAAGGGGAGCCGCAATTCCAGCCCTATTCGGGGCGCGGAATACCGAATTTGCTCGGATCGTTCGGCGCAGCGCCGCTGTCGAACTGCTGCCAGGCATTGATCGAGAGGAAGGGCAGCGCGGTCTTCGCGGCTTCCTCGCCATGGGTCGCCTTGAACAGCGCACCGCGCTCGGCGGCGTGCTTCTTCATGACGTCGGAATTGGCGATCTTTTCCGCCCAGACCTTGTCCATGGCGTTGAGCACTTCCTTGGGCGCATCGGCAGGAATGTAGATGCCGAAGAAGTTCGGCGCGCTGGCAACCTCCGGCAGCCAGTCGGTGACCGGTGGAACCGTGCCATAGCCCTGAAGCTCAAGCGGTTGGTCGGCAATGACAGCGAGAGGACGCAGACGCCCGGCGCGGATCATGTCCACCTGCTCGGTCGCCGTCTGCGCGGTAAACTGCGTCTCGCCCGAAACCGTGGAGATTACGGCGGGATTGCCGCCTTCATAGACGATCTGGCGGAACTTGATGCCGGGCGCGGCCTTCTCAAGCGCCTGCATGGAGATCGCCGTGGCGGAGGAAAGCCCGCCGGAAGAAACCGTGATCGGCTCGCTTCCCGACTTCATGGCTTCCAGAAGATCGCCGAAATCCTCCCACTCGCTGTCGGCGCGTACCGAGACGAGGCCCGGATTGGCCACGTGGAGGTAAAGACGCCACTGATCGAGGTTCGCGTCGAGCGTTCCGAAAACGGGATAGGCCCCGAGATCGGCAGCCGCGCCGGCGGCCATGGTCATGCCGTCATGCGGCGCTTCCCAAACGGCGCGTGTGCCAACGGAGCCCGATGCGCCGGGCTGATTGAGAATGACGAAGTTCTGGCCGAAAGCCTTGCTCAGCTCTCCCGCGACGACGCGGGTGACAGTATCGGTGGAGCCGCCAGCGGACCACGGGACGATGATCGTCACCGGTTCAGTGGGCTTCCACTCCTCGGCGAAAGCCGGAGCGGCAAGCAGCGCTGACGCTCCGAAAGCCGCAGAAATCAAGCGTGCGGCAAGTGTCTTGCTCTTCATTTTTGTTCCCCTAACTAACCAAACGGTTAGATAATTAGCGATGTCTTTTGGCTTTCTGTCAAGCGCTTTTGTCGCAGGCTGCCGAGACGCGCGCGCCACATGTGCCGGCAAACGAATGCAGAGCCGCCCGCAATGGCTGGCCGATGGGACAGAAGACAGTCCCTTCCCCGCTCTCAAAAATATGCGTGATGAAGCCGGCCGGTCGCGCTTCGGCGAGAGACCGGCAAGCCAGGCAAGACGGCGTGTCCCGGCTATTGATGGCGCATTGGAACGGCCGGAAAGCCGGCCCTGTTCTCTAGCCCTTAACGGCGCCCGCCATCATTGTTCCGCTGATCTTGCGGTACATGACCAGCCCGAGAAGCATGGGCGGCAATGCGCCGACCATCATAACGGCTGCGGCCACACCCCATTGCACACCGCCGCCGGAAGCGGCGAAGAAGAACGATGCGCCGACCGTTACGGGCACAGCCTTCGAGGTCGTCAGCATCAGGCCGAACAGGAACTCGTTCCACGCGGTGATGAAGCCGAAGATCATGCTGGTCACGATTGCCGGACGGATGACGGGCGCAATGATCTTCACCAGAATGCCCGGCCGGCTCACGCCGTCGATCATGGCCGCTTCATCGAGTTCGAAAGGCACATCCGATATGGCGTTGACGAGAATGATCAGCACCAGCGGGATGTTGACGATGGTCATCACAAGGCCGAGGCCGAACCGCGTGTCGAGCAGGCCCAGAAACTGGAACATCATGTAGATGGGGATCGCGAAGATCACCAGCGGCACCGCCCGCAGATTGACGATCAGCGGCAGCAGCGTTTTCTCGCCGAAACGGCCGCGCACGATTGCATAGGCCGCCGGCAGCGCCAGAAGAACGGCCAGAAGCGTGCCCATCGCGGCAATGGCGAAGCTGTTGGCAAGATAGAGGAAAATGTTCAGCCGGTCCGAAACCGTGAGCACCGTCACATAGTTCTCGAGCGTCGGCGCATTGATCCAGAGACCCGGATTGGTCGAGATCTCACGCGCGCTCTTGAACGAGGTCACAAGCGTGACGATGAGCGGAAAGTTCATTGCAAAGGCGGCAAGGCCGAACACGGCCCAGCGGATCGCGTTGAGCATCTATCGTCTCCTGCGCCGGGCAAAGCGGTTGAGGCCGTAAAGCACCATGAACGATGCCACAAAAAGGACGACCGAAGCCGCGACCGCCTTGCCGATGGCAGCCTGCTTGAAGAAGGCTTCGTAAATGTAGATCGACAACGAAGTGGTGGAGCCGCCGGCCCCACTGCCGGTCAGCACGTAGACATTGTCGAAAACCCGGAAGCCATCGATGAAGCGGATCAGAAGCGCCGCCGCCAGTGTGGGCAACATCAGCGGTAGCTCGATGCGCAAGAAACGGGCAAACCCGGTCGCACCATCGATTGCAGCGGCTTCCCGAAGCTCCTCCGGAATTGCCTGATAGGCCATGTGGAACAGCAGGAAGGCAAATGGCGTCCACTGCAGCGTCTCGACCACGATCAGCGTCCAGAAAGCCGAATTGGGACCGAGAAAGGCCGGGCTGTTTCCAAACCAGGCCCAGAGATAATGCGGCACGGGGCCGGCGAACTCGTGCAGAACGAGGCGATACATCAACCCCATCAAGGCCGGAGCCACCATGAGCGGCAGCATGAGAATGGCAATCGGCCAGCTGCGGTTCTTGAAAAGCGGGGCCAGGAAAACAGCCAACCCAAGCCCGATCAGACATTCCAGAACAGCGGTCAGCAGGCCGAAGCGCAGGGAAAACCAGTTGGCGCGCCAGAACGCGCCATCGGTGAGAACAGCTACGAAATTGCCAAAACCGGAGATCTGCGGACTGCGCAGTGTCTCGAAGCTGATTTCGGAAACCGAGTAGATCAGATTGACGATGGCCGGAAAGCCGAGACAGACCAGCAGAAACGCCATCAGCGGCGTGGCAAGCAGCGTCCATTCGGTGCGATGGGTCGTTTCCATGGTGCTTCTTGGTCTGTGATCCAGATCGGTTTGGTGGTCGGCGCTGCCCCTCATCCGCCTGCCGGCGCCTTCTCCCCGCGCACGGGGAGAAGGAAGAAGTGGCAACGTCTATCTCCCCTCCCTCCCGCGTGCGGGGAGAAGGGGAGGATGAGGGGCTGACGCCAGCTTTACTTCAGGAGATCCGCCATGCCCTTCTCAACATTGGCAAGTGCGGTATCGAGGTCCTGCTGGCCCGACCAGTAGCCCGTAAACTCCTTTGCCTGCAGCTCGTAGATGGCAAGCGCATTTGCCGATGCGCCACCATTCATCACGTAGCCATAAGCGCCGGCATATTCGCCAAGCTGTACCAGATCCGGCCGCTCTTCCGCCACTGCTGCGACAGCCTCGGCCGAGAGAGCCGGCGCACCGCCCGCACGGGCGTAGATGAGGGCTGCCTCTTCGGTGGAAAGCCATTTCAGGAAGGCTTTCGCGCCGTCCTTGTTGCCGGCGCTCTTGTTGAGGCCAAGACCGAGACCATGGATATGCGTGGCCCGGCTTTCAGGCCCGGCGGGTGGAGCGATGATGGCGGTCGCGTCACCCACTGCGGGGGATTTTTCCGCATTGGTGAGATCGGCGGCAGCCGCGTTCCACTGCACCATGGCGGCCACCTGCCCCGCCGCATAGGCGGCATTGGCTTCGCCAAACTCGTAGGAAAGCGAGTCGCGCGGCGTTGCGCCGGCGTCGTAGAGCATCTTGTAGAGCTCAAGCCCCTCGCGGAATGCATCCGAATTGACCGTGATATTGCCTTCGGCATCCATCCAGTCACCACCATAGGAACGCGCGGCCGACTGCCATAACATGATGTTGAACAGCAGGTTCTTCATCTGCAGAACGGTGCCGTAGCGGGTCGGGCTGTCCGGGTTCACCGCCTTGGTGAAATAAAGCGCGGTGGCCGCATAATCGTCCCAGGTCCAGTCATCGGGGTTCTTGGGCTCAAGCGGCTGGCCGAGATGCTCCTTGCTGATTTCCGCGTAACGCGCTTTGGCGCTGTCATCGCTCATCAGCGCATCGATCAGGTCCTTGCGGTAATACATGAAATGCAGAGAAAGATCGGTCGGCACGCCATACTGCTTGCCGTCGAACTGCATGGTCGAAAGAACGGCATCGCCATAAAGCGCCTGCGCCCCGTCGGACAGTTCCACCGGCTCCATGAACGGCGCATAGCGGCCGATCGAATAGGTGGCGAGCAGGTTCAGATCGAACGCATCGGACCCTGCAGCGAGATCTGCCTGCAGCTTGTCCCAGAAGCCGTCGCGGTTGAAGAACAGGAGTTCGACCTTGTTCTCATCGCTGATATCGTCCCTGGCGTTATAGGCTTCGGCTGCGGCGCGCAGCGCCGTCTCTTCAGGGCCGCCCGGCCAGCCGAGCACGGTGACCTCGGCGCTTGCCACGCCAGCCCACAGGCCCGCAGCAAAAACGCTTCCTGCCAACATGGCCGCAAATCGTGCAACAGGTCTCATATCCATTCTCCCATTCATTGTTTGACTTGGTTTTGTGTCGTGTTTTGAAGTGCGAGATCAGCGATGCCCACAACGCCGGCCCTCTCCCCCAGCCGGGCCGCCACGAGCCGTGGCTTCAGCCGTTCCGGAACGTGATCCAGCTGCGCTTCAATGCGCGCGCGATACCCCGGGGCAAGCCCGATACCGCCGCCGATGACAATGCGATCCGGGTCGAAGCTGAGCTGAATGTTGCGGCACAGAATGGCCACGCGCCGGGCCGAACGGTCGATGATTTCGTTCGCCCAGACCGCGCCCCTGGCCGCCGCGTCAAAAACGTCATGCGACGTTGCGCCCGGCTGATGCGCCGCCGCGGAAGCGGCGATGAAATTGCCCGAAACGTGATCCTCCAGCGCGCTGTCATCCCCGCCGGCGCCTTCGAAGTCCTGCCCCCGCAGGAGGCCGAAATGCCCGGCAAGTCCGGTTCTCAGCCGCCCATCCATGACGATGCCGCCACCAATGCCCGTGGAAACGGTCAGGAAGACGAGATTGCCCTCGGCTTCGCCGAAGCGATATTCGCCCCACGCTGCGGCCTGCGCATCATTGGCGGCGATGGCGGGCGCGCCGGAAAGCACGCCAACTGTTTTGAGCAGTGGAAAGCGGTCGGGAAAATCCAGCGTCCTGCGGTTGAGCGGGGACCAGAGCCCGTCATCCACGATGCCCGTTACGGCAACGCCGACACATCCATAAGCGCCCTTCCAGTGCTCGATCTGCGCAAAGAGCGCTTCGAGCCACCGGGCGGGCCCGCCCATATCGCGCGGGGTCGGCACTTTCAGGCTGTCGACAACGGTCTCTCCGCGCACGAGCGCGGCAAGCATCTTCGTGCCGCCAATGTCGAGCGCCAGAACCGTCTGAGCCTCACGCATTGCGCGCTCCCGCCTCGGCGTCCATATCGGCCCGGAACCAGGAGGTGACATGCTCGGGCCGCGTGATCGCGGAGCCGACGACCACCAGCCGCGCCCCGGCCTTCAGCGCTTCGCCCGCATGACGCGGCAGGCGAATGCAGCCTTCCGCCACCACATGAGGCGTGAGCGCACGCATGGCGCTGATCAGTTCAAGGTCGGGCTCCGTGGGTTCCGGCCCTTCCGTGTAACCGGAGAGCGTGGAACCAACCATGTCGGCCCCTTCGTCAAGCGCCTGTCGGGCATCGGAAACAATCGAGCAATCGGCCATGGCGAGCTTGCCCGCCGCGTGGATGCACCTGACCAGATCGACCGTCGGCACGGGGCGCGTCCGCTGCGTGGCGTCATAGGCGATGACATCTGCGCCAGCTTCTGCAAGCGCCTCCACATCCTCGATCCACGGAGTGATGCGCACGGGCGACGTGTCCAGATCGCGCTTGATCAGGCCGATGATCGGCGCATCGGTGGCGGCCCGCACGGCTTTCACATAATCGGCAGATTCGATGCGCAGCCCCTGCGCGCCGCCGGCAAGCGCCGCCAGCGCAAAGGCAACGACAATGGGCGCTGTGTCCATCGGCCCGCCGGTGACCGGCTGGCAGGAGACGATCAGCCCGTTTTCGAGCGCTAGGATGCGGTTCGGCACGCTTTCTCCTCCATCTGTGGAGGATATCATAGGCAGACAAAATACCAGATAACAACCAGTTTCAAACTGGTATTAGCGGTGCAGCTCTATGACGAAATCGTAGACATCGCCACGATATTTGGTTTCCGTGAACTCGACGATCTGCCCGTCTTCCAGAAAGCAGCGACGCTCCATCACCAGAAGGCTGGTCTGCGGCGGGGCCTCGAGAAGCCGTGACTCCTCCGGGGTGATCGGGGTCGATTGCATCCGCTGCACCGCACGCACCGGCATGGCCCCCCGGGCTTCCAGAGCCTGATAGAGGGAATCGCCCACCTCGGCGGGTCTCGGCAGAAAACGCAGAGGCAGCGTCGCCGTCTCGATCGCGATGGGCGTGTTGTCAGCGGTGCGGATGCGCCTCAGGCGCGCGACCTCATCGGCAACCGAGATGCCAAGCGCCATCATTTCCGTCGGCGAGGGACGCCCTGTTTCCTTGGAAATCCATATGCATCCGGGCTCCAGACCACGCGAACGCATGTCCTCTGAAAAGCTCGTCATGGTGGAGAGAGATTTCTCCAGCCGCGACGAAACCACCGTTTTTGCGCCATGCCTGCGATGCAGAAGACCATCCGCCTCCAGATCCTCAATGGCGCGGCGGATGGTGACGCGGGACATGGAGAGTGCGGCGCAAAGGGTGCGCTCGCTCGGGATCACGGCGCCGCGTTTCAGCCGCGACGAATGAATGGCTTCCGCCAGCGCCATTTCGACCTGGCGATAGAGCGGCTCGGCTCCGTTTCCGCTGGCGATATGCCCCCGTATGAATTCGAGAAGTGCCGCTTCATCCATTCCGCTCTGCCTCGGTGTTTGCGTCCGCTGCACATGATGACAAAATTTCTACAGGTTTTGAACTGGTATTATTTTATATGCTGCTTATTCAAGCCCGAGAGCCGCGCCGCAGTGTTCAGGATCGTCTAGAACGTATCTTTGAAAAATAGGTGCGTTACGGGACCTTGCCGGTCGTCGAGCGAATGATCAGATGCGTTTCCAGCACATAGGAGGCATCGCGCACCGCCTGTGATTCCAGCACTTCCAGCAACAGCGAAACTGCCAGTTTTCCAGCTTCTATGGAGCGGCTGGAAACGGTTGTGAGGCTCGGCACCGTCAATGGCCCCAGCGCATCGTCACAGCCGACCACCGAGAATTCGCCGGGCACGCTGACGCCGCGCTCGCCAAGGCCCGCCAGAATGCCCTGCGCCGTCACATCGTCGAAGGCAATCGCCGCCGTCGCGCCCTTTGCGAGGATGGCATCGACTGCCTGCAAACCGGCTTCGAAACTCGGGACACTGGCCGAGACGAAGCTCAGTTCAAGGCCAAGTTTCTTTGAGGCCCGACGCACGGCTGCGCGGCGCTGCTTGTTGGACCAGGATGTGGATGGACCGCTGACATAGACGATGTTGCGGTGGCCGAAATCCGCCAGATGCTGGGTCGCCTCGGCAATGCCGGTGCCACTGTCGATCAGCACTTTCGGGATGCCCTTCACATCGCGGTTGATCAGAACAAGAGGTCGCAAAAGCGCATGGGCCGCGATGCGTTCGTCCGAAAGCCGGGGCGATGCCAGGATGATGCCCTCGACCTGCCCGGAAAAACGACCGAGAAGCTGGTCCTCTTTTTCCGGATCTTCATCGGAATTTCCGAGAAACACGCAAAAATCGGAGCGATCCGCCTCGACCTGGGCCGCGCGGATCATGGGCGGGAAAAACGGATTTGCGACATCCGGCACGATCAGCGCCAGATTGCCATAGCGCCCGGTGCTGAGCGCACGGGCCGTGTGATTTGGCACGTAACCGAGCTTGCCGGCAGCCGCCTTGATCCGCTCGACCGTCTCCGGACTCAGCATATCGGGCCGCGTGTAGGCGCGGGACACGCTTGAGCGCGCCACCCCGGCCTCCTTCGCCACCTGACTGATTGTGACGCCGCCTTTGCGTTCCGCTGCCACCGCCTGCCCTCGAACCTTGTGCTTTTCTGGCGACAAGATGCACCGCCGAGAGACGTCAGGCAACCGGTTGACATGCAACCGGTTGCACAGCATAGTGCCCGCATTCTTGTTCTACTCTGCCGCAAGGCCCCTGCGATCAGCGGGCGCAATCTTCGGAGACATGATTTGCAGCATAGCCAAGCCGCGCTCGAGCCAACTCCGCTCGTTGACAGAAAGATCGACAGGCTCACCGTAAAAACCTTTGCAGACCGCGACGCGATGGGGGCCGCGGCTGCCGCCGACATCGCCAAAGCGCTGCGCGAACGGCTGGCCAGCCAGAAGATTGTGCGCGTCATTTTCGCGTCCGCGCCGAGCCAGTCCTCGATGATCGAGCAGCTTCGCGCCATGCCCGACATCGACTGGTCGCGCGTGACCGCCTTTCACATGGATGAGTTCATCGGCCTTGCGCCGGATGCGCCCCAGCGCTTCGCGCACTGGCTGAACCGGCATATTTTCGATGCGCTTCCGCTGGCTGCCGCAAACCGGATCGACCCCGGTGCAGACCCGGACGCCGAAGCGCAACGCTACACCGCGCTGCTCAATGAAGCGCCCATCGACTTTGTGTGCCTCGGCATCGGCGTCAACGGCCATATCGCGTTCAATGATCCGCCCATCGCCGATTTTGACGATCCGCTGGACGTCAAACTCGTGGAGCTCGACGCGGTCTGCCGCCAGCAGCAATATGATGATGGCGGCTTTGAGAGCCTCGATGCGGTGCCGCGCACCGCGCTGACGCTCACCATTCCACGGCTGTTGCGCGCCGACCGCATGTTCTGCATCGTTCCGGGCGCTCACAAGCGCGACGCCGTGCGAGGAACGCTGCACGGAGAGCGGACGACCGCTTGCCCGGCAAGCATTCTGCGCGAACATAAGAACTGCACACTCTATCTGGACAAAGAGGCCGACCCCGATGCCTGAGATCAACGCCGACGCGATCTGCGCAGACTATCTCGCAACGAGCCACGCGCTCATGCAGCGCATCCTTGTCGAAGAGCGTGACACTCTGAACAAGGCCGCCGAGCGCCTCGCCTCCCAGATCGAGGCAGACCGGCTTATCCACATCTTCGGCCCCGGCGGGCACTCCAATCTCGCCAGCCAGGAGGTGTTTTTCCGGGCCGGCGGCCTGATGCATATGAGCGCGATTCTCGATGAAGGCACGCTGCTATCCAACGGCGCATTGCGCTCCATGGCAATCGAACGCACGCCGGGCTATGGCCGCGTTGTCATTGCCGATGCCCGCCTTGGCGAGGGTGACGTACTGATCCTCGCAAACGCCTATGGCATCAACGCAGCCCTGATCGACGCCGCACTGGAGGCGAAGTCTCGCGGGGCGTTTCTTATCGGCGTCAGCTCGCGTGAACACGCCGAAAGCACGAGCCCGGATCACCCGGCGCGCCACCCGGAGAAGAAGAACCTGCATGATGTGGTCGACATCGCCATCGACACGAAAGTTCCGATCGGCGATGCGGTGGTCAGCCTGCCCGGCATGACCGAGAACATCTCCGCCATCTCCACTTTTGCCAATGCGTTCGCACTGAACTGCCTGGTGATCCGCACCGTTGCCAAACTGCTCGACCGTGGCGTCGAACCGCCGGTCTGGCGCAGCGGTAACGCACCGGGTGGCGATGAAGCAAACGCCCGCTTTCTGGCCCGCTTCCGCGACCGGGTTCGCGCGCTGTGAGCACGGAGAAGACCATAGCCGGGCGCGACCCCGTTACCGGAGGCAGCATCGCCATCACGATGCGCGACGGGCGGATCGCAGCCATTGCCGAGACGGGCTCGCAGGACGAAGCCTATCTCACGCCCGGCCTGGTCGACCTTCAGGTCAATGGTTATGCGGGCCTCGACCTGAACGACGGCGCGCTGACGCCGAAGCGTGTTTCCGAGCTTACCCGCATCATGGCCGGGCTCGGCGTGACCACCTATCTTCCAACCCTTGTGACCGGATCGCGCGAGCGGCTGCTTGATGGACTTGACGCCATCGCCACGGCGCGGCGCGAAGACGTTCTTTGCGCGCGCATGATCCCCGGCGTCCACATGGAAGGCCCGAGCATCGCACCGGAGGACGGGCCGCGCGGCGCGCATCCCGCAGAGCATGTGAGGCCGCCCTCCCTCGAAGAATTCGATGCGTGGCAAAAGGCGAGCGGCGGTCTTGTCCGCCTCGTGACCCTTGCACCCGAATATGAAGAGGCCCCGGCCTATATTCGCGCCATCACGGCGCAGGGCGTTCATGTCGCCATTGGGCATTCCTCTGCCACGCCCGAGCAGGTGCATGCGGCAGCCGAAGCCGGCGCACGGCTCTCGACACATCTTGGTAATGGCGCAGCCGCGCTCATGCCCCGCCATCCGAACCTGATCTGGGCGCAGCTCGCCGATGACCGGCTGACCGCGACGCTTATCGCCGATGGCCATCACCTGCCGGACGACACGTTCAAGACCATGCTGCGCGCCAAGGGGCTGGAACGCGTCCTTTTGGTTTCCGACAGCGTGGCGCTGGCCGGCATGGAGCCCGGCATCTACCGCCAGCCGATTGGCGGCGATGTCGAAGTGCGCGCCGACGGACGCGTGGGCATTGCCGGGACACCTTATCTGGCCGGGGCCGGCCTGCCCTTGATCGAGAAC
>MRWG01000540.1_pt1 | contig 39099 bp, 38 predicted proteins | sample 1013341 | NCBI WGS metagenome assembly MRWG01 (sample SAMN06117577, study PRJNA244670) | biofilm metagenome | biome: Water; feature: Cathode Biofilm; material: Biofilm; isolation source: microbial consortium enriched at the cathode of a solar microbial fuel cell | place: USA: District of Columbia ... | reverse complement strand
CGTCGTTGCAGGTCAACATGCGCGCGGGCGCGGTGCCCAAGGACCGCGACGGCAACCCGATGCTGAAAGTGCCGGTGAACCGGCTCTGAACGCGCTTTCCTGCTGATTTCCCGGTCCAGATCGGCTAGGACCGGGAAAAGCCCCAAGCGATCGCCGAGAGCCGATGGACCCCAGCTACCTGACTACCAAGGAAGTCGCCGACCTGCTGCGCGTCCGCGAACGCAAGGTCTATGACATGGTCGCGGCGGGCGAGATCCCGCATCGCAAGGTCACCGGCAAGCTGCTGTTTCCACAATCCGAGATTACCGCCTGGATCGAGGGCGAGGGCGCGCTGCAACCGCCCGCGCGCCCCGGGGTGGTCACCGGCTCGCACGATCCGCTGCTCGACTGGGCGCTGCGCGAGAGCGGGTCGGCGCTGGCGACGCTGTGGAACGGCAGCATGGGCGGGCTCGACGCCTGGTGCCGGGGCGAGGCGGCAGTGGCGGGGCTGCACATCCCCGGCGAGGAAGACTGGAACATCGCGGCGCTGGAGGCGCGGGGGATACGCGACGCGGTGCTTATCGGATGGGCCACGCGGGTGCGCGGCCTGATCCTGGCGCCGCAGGTGGCCGACATGGTGCGGGATTTCGCCGACCTGCGCGGGCGGCGGGTGATCCTGCGGCAAGAGGGGGCAGGCACCACGGCGCTTTTCGCGCGGTTGATGGCCGAGGCGGGGCTGACACCCACGGACCTCACGACCGCTGCCAGCCCCGCCCATACCGAGAGCGAGGCGGCGGCGGCGGTGGCCGCTGGCGAGGCCGAGGCAACGCTCGGGATCGAGGCGATGGCGCGGCAGTTCCGGCTGGTGTTCCGCCCGCTGCTGCGCGAGCGGTTCGACCTGCTCATTGACCGGCGCGCCTATTTCACAGAGCCGGTGCAAAGCCTCGTGAGCTTCATGCGCTCCGAGGTGATCGCCGCCAAGGCAACGGCGCTGGGCGGCTACGAGACCGGCGGCATGGGCACGGTGCGGTGGTTGTCGCCGTAATGTGACCACAGGCTTGACCGGGGGCCGATCGCCCCGTAGCGTTTTAATGGTCGGCCCGGTATTTCGGGTCATTGGATTTCGTGATTATGGGCATTCGCGCACGCATCGCGGGCATGGCAAAGGGCAGGGTCGCCCCGGCCCTCTTGGTGCTGCTTCTGGGCGTGCGCGTCGCCACCGCCGCCGCCGTAGAGTGCCAGCACGAGCTTGCCGATGCAGCCCGCGCCGCGGAGCGTGCTCAGGAGGCGCGTCTGGCAGAGGTGATCGCGCTGGGCGGTGCGCTCTGCCTGTATGCTGTCGGTGCGCCGTCGGACACGGCAGAGCAGGAGGACCGCCCGCACCTGAACGCGCCCTGCCCCTTTTTCAAGTCGCCCGTCACGCTGACCGATACGGGGCCAGAACCGGCGGCGCGGATCGTCGCCTTCTCGCGCCTCGCGCCGCTCTCCGACGCGGGCTGCCCAGAGGCGCAGGCCCCTGTCGCCGCCTACAACGCCCGCGCCCCACCGCCGCTGGCCCGGGGATAACCGGCATGTGCGCCTGACGGGCCTTCCCGTGCGGTGCGTCGCTCTCCTTCGGCGTGCTGCATCTCCAGCGGGACATCCCATGCGGCAAGCGTTTGCACCCCGGTTTCGGCCCCGCCGCCCTCTCCAGCGGGCAGGCGGGGCAATCACCGAAACCCGGGATGCGCGGCCCTGACGGCCCATGCCCGCCCCCGCTGCGCCCCTGGCAGAGATTGAACCCAAGCGTTTTTCATGAGAGTTTTCGAGGTACGGATACGGTCACGGGGCGCTCTTGCCACCTCTTGCCACCGTGCCTGCCTCGCGTGACGAGGCTTGCCGTCTAGCTGTCACTCCATCGCGCCGAGGCCGGTCAGTCCGTTGCGCGCGGGCTGTCGCTGCCCCCGATTTCCAGAGAGAAGGGCCGCGGCAGCGCCGGTTGGCCAAGCCGGGCGCGATAGATTGGCAGGCTCTCCGCCACGCGCATGACGTAGTTGCGCGTCTCGCGAAAGGGCAGGTTCTCGATCCAGTCAACCACCGCCTCGGGGGCCATGCGCCGCGGATCGCCATAGGTCCCTAGCCAGTCCGCCACCCGCGACGGCCCGGCATTGTAGGCGGCGGCGACGAGCAGCGGATTGCCCTCGTACCGCCCCCGCAACTGCGCCAGATAGGCGGCACCGAGCCGCACGTTGTGGCGCCAGTCCGTCACCAGCCGCGCGGCATCCGTGTCGAGCCCGCTGTCGCTGGCCATCTCGCGCGCCGTGGCGGGCATGAGCTGCATCAGCCCGCGTGCGCCCGCGCCGCTCATCACCACGGGATTGAACTCGCTCTCGCGCCGGGCGATGGCGAGCGCCCATTCCATCGGCACGGGCAGGTCCATGTCCGTGAGGGGATGGAGCGGGTAGTAGATGGCGGGCAGGACGATGCCGCGTTCGGCCGCCGCCTTGCCGAGCATGACTTGCAGGTAGGGCGTTCCGATTTCTTCGAGCATCGCGCCCATGCGGGCAAGGCCCTGCCGGTCTTGCGTCTCCGAGAGGTGCAGCAGGAATTGCCGGGCCAGCCACGTCTCGTCCATGTCGAGCGCCAGCGTGACGATCTCGTGCAGGTCGGTGCGCGCGAAATCCGCCTCGCGCCATGGTGGGACGGTCCCGGCGCCCGAGACCCGTTCGGCGATGTCGCGCTCGATCCGTTCCGCCGCGAGCAGCCCGTAAAAGCTGGTCGGGTGATCCGCCCCTCCGGCATAGGCCGCGCGCGCCGCCTCGGCGTCACCGCCGGCCTCGACCGCCCGGCCGAGCCAATAACCCGCACGCCCCAGCGAAATCGGTGTGCTGACGGCGCTGCGGAAACGCTGGAAATGATCGCGCGCGAGGTCGGGCTCACCCAGATGGATGAGCGCGATATAGCCCGCGAGCCATTCGAGATCGGCGTAATTCGCACCCTCGTCAAGCTGGTGCAGCGCCGCGATCTCGTAGGCGCGCGCCGCTTCGCCGTCCCGCATCGCCTGGCGAGCCAGCGCGCGGCGCCAGCCGGCCCAGCGCTCGGGCACGCCCAGCCCGCCCCTGATCCGGCTCTGGCGCAACAGCACGGCGATGGCGTCCTCGGCGGAACGCGCGAGGTAATGCTCGAACAGCGCGAAGGCGATGCCGGGGTCGCGAGCCGCGGTCGCGCTCACGCCATCGGGGCCGGACTCGGCCACGCGCGCCCGTGTCTCGGCTCGCTCGCGCGTGGCGTCGCTCACCAACGGCAGCGTCAGGGCGGCGTCGTCGAGCCCGCGCCACAGCGCCATGTCAAGCCGTGCCTCGTGATGGGGGGCCAGCAGCGCGCCGAATTCGCGCAGGAAATCGGCGTGCTCGGCAGCGGTGAGATCGAGCGTGCGCCATGCCATCACGATTCCGGCCTCGGCCTCACCCTGCCGCCCACGCGCCAGCCGCGCGCGGGCAGCAGAGAGCGCGCCGGTGCCCGTCTGCGGCACGTACCCGTCGTAGAAGGCGAGCACCGTGTCAAAATCCGCACCGGCCATCGCCGCCTCGCTGTTGCGGCGCAGCAGGTCAAGGCCGGGCCAGTGGTCATTGCGCCTCAGAAAGCCCAGGATCTCGTCGGGCGCGCCCAGTCCCGCGCGCAGCCGGTACCATTCGACGAGATCGGCCGCTGCCGGGCCGTCGCGCGCCGCGAGCCGTGCCGCCACCTCCCAGCGGCCCGCACCCATGGCCTCAAGCGCGCTGGCCAGCGGACGCGGCGCAATGCGCGGCACGTCGGAGGCCGCAGACGCCGCACCGAGGGGCATTGCACAGATCAAAACCATCGCTAGAAGCCGCAACATCCCTTGCCTTTTCCGCGCTGAATCAGGATAGACGTCCCCAGCCTAGGCGGCGCGGTCCGCGCGGTCCACTCACGAGTGGAGGACCGGTCGCCGCCCGAGACCACAAGGAGCGCGTGATGTTCAAAGGATCCTTCCCTGCCCTCGTTACACCGTTCAGGAACGGCGAGGTGGATTACGAGACGCTTCGGACTCTCGTGGAATGGCACATCGGCGAGGGCAGCCGCGGGCTCGTCCCCGTAGGCACCACGGGCGAGAGCCCGACGCTTACCCACGAAGAGCACGAGCGGGTGATCGACGAGGTGGTGCGCGCCGCCGCCGGGCGCGTCCCGGTGATCGCGGGGGCGGGCTCCAACAACACGATCGAGGCGATCCGCTTCATGCGCCATGCCGAAACGGTGGGCGCGGATGCCGCGCTGGTCGTGACACCCTATTACAACAAGCCCACGCAGGCGGGGCTGATCGCGCATTTCACCGCACTGCACGATTGCTGCGAACTGCCGATCATCATCTACAACATTCCCGGCCGGTCGGTGGTGGACATGCTCCCCGAGACGATGGGCAAGCTGGCACAGCTTCCGCGTATCATCGGCGTCAAGGACGCCACCGGCGATCTTGCCCGCGTCAGCACGCAGCGCATCGCCTGCGGTAAGGATTTTATCCAGATCTCGGGCGAGGACGCCACCGCCCACGGATTCAACGCGCAGGGCGGTCAGGGTGTCATCTCGGTCACCGCCAATGTCGCGCCCAAGCTGGTAGCGCAGGTGCAGGAGGCGACGCTGGCGGGGGACTATGCCACCGCGCTCGAATTGCAGGATCGGCTGATGCCGCTGCACCGGGCGATCTTTGTCGAGCCGGGGCTGGTGGGCGTCAAGTACGCGATGTCGCGGCTGGGGCTGTGCAGCGACGAGGTACGCCTGCCGCTCGTGGGCCTGAGCGATCCGACCAAGGCACTGGTCGAGGAGGGCTTGCGCCACGCCGGGCTCATCAACTGAGCAGGGAGCGCGGGGGCGCGCTGCCCGCCTCGTTCATCTCCGCTGCCCGTCTCAGGCCAGCGCAGCGGCGGGCCGAATCGCACCCGTCTCGATGCCGCGCCAGTTGACGATCGGCGCGTTGCGCACCTTGAGCACCTCCGGATGCCGGGGGTCGAGCACCCCCAACCGCACGAGAATCGAGGCGATGGCACATTCCGCGCCGCGCGTGCCGCCGTCGGCGATCTTTAGCGCGACACCGAGGCCCCGCCGCGGAAGGATCGCGATATAGAACGCCTCCGCCCCGGTCTTGAGCGCCACCGGCTCCGAGCAGGCGCGCATCAACTCGGTGCAGGCCCGCCCCTCGCCCGCCACCAGATCAGGATGGGCCACCATCGCCTGCCATAGCCTGCGGGCGGCGCGTTCCTCGGCGGTGGCCTCGCCCGCGCCCGCATACCACGCCATCGCCCGCGCCATCGCCCGCAGCGTGGTGGCCGGATTGGGGGCAGAACAGCCGTCGATCCCGTAATAGGGCGAGGATTGGTCGGTAACGGTCTCGAACGCCTCCATCACCGCGCGCTGCACCGGGTGGTCGGGTTCGACATAGTCGGGGCCGCCACCGAGATGCCGGTTGAGGGTGAGAAACCCGGCATGCTTGCCGGAACAGTTGTTGTGCACCTGGCAGGGTGCGGTACCCGAACAAAGCAGCGCATCATGCGCCGCCTTGTCCCACGGCATGTGCGCGCCGCAGCGGAAATCACCGTCGCCGAGGCCAATCTCGGCAATCCAGCGGCCCACCCTGTCGGTATGGATCGCCGCGCCGCTATGCGACGCGCAGGCCAGCGCCAGATGTTCGGGCGTCAGCCCCGCCGCGTCCGCCGCCCCCGAAGCCACCAGCGGTAGCGCCTGGATCATCTTGGCCGAGGAGCGCGGCAGCACCACCTCGTCGGGGTTACCCCATGCCTCGACGATTTCGCCTCGCGCATCGCAGATCACGGCGTGACCGAGGTGAACGCTCTCGGGGCGCGGTCCGCGCCAAACTTCGGCAAGGGGAACGGGGTGGGTCATGCGTGGTCTCCGGTCTGCGCGCCCGGCGCGGGAAGAGGCCACACGATTCGCGGAGACCCGCCAATTCCGCCTTTCACTTCCCGTCCAATTCGCGCTAGTCTCGATGCGTCGAACGTGGATCGGTCGCACAATACAACAGGCCTGTAAAGGGCGGCGGCCGGTCGAAAGATTGAGGCTGGGACGGCTTGGAGGCTGGAACATGATGATGGGACTTGCACGAGGCCTCGCCCTTGCACTGGCATGTGCGGCGGCGACGGCGACCACTGCGCAGGACACGAGCACGAATCAGGTGGCGACGAACACGGCATGGAGCGTGTTCGAAGATACCGATCCGCGCGAATGCTGGGCGGTTTCGGCCCCCACCGAGACAGTGAACACCCGCGATGGCCGCGTGGTGGCGGTGCGGCGCGGCGATATTCTGCTGATGACCTTCTTTCGCCCCGCTGCCGACGTGCAGGGGCAGATCACCTTCACCGGCGGCTATCCCTTCGCAAAGGGCTCGACCGTGAACCTGCGCATCGGTGAGGACAGCTTCGAGCTGTTCAGCGAAGGCGAATGGGCATGGCCCGCCACCGTAGAGGATGACGCGAAGATCCTCGCGGCGATGAAGCGCGGGATTGACGCGGTGCTCACCGCCCGCTCCACGCGTGGCACCCAGACCAAGGACACCTTTTCGCTTCTGGGCTACACCGCCGCCGTCGAAGAGGCGGAGAAGCGCTGTAGCGGCTAACCCGCCGGCACTTCAGCGCAGCACCTTGCCCTCGGGCCAGCTCATTTGCGTATCGAGGGTGATGGTGCGCTGCGCACCCGCCTCCAGGTCGAACCGCCAGGCGAGGATGCCCCGCTTGTCCTCGACGTCGGTCTCGTCGGGATCGGGCCGCGCATTCCACGTGATGCGCAGGTCGTCCTGCTCGGACACCGGCACACGGTCGAGCACGGTGATCGGCCAGCTCTCGCCGGTGAGGTTCTCGACGGTGATCTCCACCGTCTCGCGGCGCTCACTGGCACGATTGATGAGGCCGCGATCGCCCTCCGAGCGCGTCTTGACGACGCGATTCAGCGTCAGCCCCTCGATCGGCCCGAACGAGAGCGCCATCTCCGCGCCCGCCGCGGCAAAGGACAGCCAGCGCTGCCCGACATAGCGCCCGTCGAGATAGAAGCGTGCCTCGGACGTGGGCAGGATCACGTCCTCATCCGAATTGGTCACCCGCGCCATGAGGAAGGCGGTCTCGTCCACCAGTGGCACCGCCCGCGCCCTGATCTCTGCGTCCGCCTCGATGGGCGACAGCATGAGCCGCACCCGGTCTGCCCCGGTGGCGACGCTCACCGGCGCGGGATAGGCGTAGCGCACCGACAGCCCGTCGAACTCGGGCCGCGCCATGTCGGCCTCGGCCGCCGCGGCGGCGGGCGCGGCCATCTCCATCAGCGCGCCGTCGCCCTTCACCCGTGGCATCGGGCGGATCTCGTCGGGATCGCCGAGCCGCGGGATCCACGGGTCAATCTCGCCCGGTGCGCCCTGCTGCGCCGGACGGCGAGTCGAGAGGGTGAGCGCGATGTCGCGCCAGTTCTCGCCGGTCTCCTGCCGCACGAAGGCCCCGCGCTCGATCCGCACCTGGCCCTCGTCACGCGCAAGGTGCAGATCGTAGAGCGGCTGCCAGCCCGCCTGCGGCACCGTGTAGCTGACGGTGAGCTGCCCCTCGGTGGCCGCGTCGGCGCGGATGGCGACGGCGAGCAGGGCGCGCGGCCCGGTCTCGGGCACCAGCGCCTCCAGCGCCTGCCGCGCGCGCGACAGCTTCTCCACCAGGTCCTTGAGCGCGCGCTCGGCGGCATCGGCACGGCGCTCGGCAGCGGTCTCGGCGCGGCGTGCCTCCAGCGTCTCGCGCCCGATCATCGCCACCAGATCGCCCAGCGTGGCCGGGTCCTGCGCCGCCAGCCCCTCGGCCTTGCCGATACCGTCGAGAAAGCGCAGCCGCGCCCGGGCCGCATCGGCCTCCAGCCGGATATCGGCCACCTCGGCACGGCCAGCACGCAGCGCCTCCTCCAGACGCTCGACCTCGGCCCGCGCGGCCTGCACCTCCGCGTCGTCCTCGGCCTGCCGTGGTGGCACGTAATCCTCGCGTGTGCGCACACCACCCAGCCGCGCGCCGTCCAGCGCCACCCGTACCGACGCCAGCGGCGTGTCGCGCGGCAGGTCCGTGAGGATCAGCTCATGCTCCCCGGCGGGCGCCGAAAACGCCGCCTCGCGGGTGACGGTCGCACCCTCAGGATAGACGGTCGCGGCGCTCACCCGACTGGTCACAGCCAAGTCATCGGCCAACACCGGGGAAGCAACAAGAACAAGCGAAAGGGCAAGGGACACGCCGCGCATGGGAAACCTCCAATCAGCTTCTGTGATACTTGGGTGTTTCGGGAACAGAGCGCAAGCGCGACGGCACGCCCAGGGAACCGGGGACTGTTCCGGCCCCTTCTACCGCACGATCAGCCGCGTCCCGTGGCAGATGCCCGCCGCGATTCGGCGCAGGTGATCGGGTCGCAGCGCGATGCAGCCCGCCGTCGGATAGCCCGGCCTGCGCCAGCGATGCACGAAGATGCACGACCCACGCCCGCGCGCGGCGCGGGGCCAGTTCCAGTCGGTCACGATCACGAGGTCATAGAGCGGATCGGCGCGGCGCAAGACCTCATGACTGTGCGGATAGGGCGCGCGTACCATGAGGTTGTAATCCTCGTGGTCGGGATCGTCGGACCACAGATCGCCGGGCCTGATCGGCAGCGCCCAGTTGGCGGGCCGCGCCATGCGGTCGGGACGGTAGAGCATCCCGACAATGCGATGGATGCCGGCAGGCGTCGCACCATCGCCCTCGCGCTTGGCACCCGATATGCCGCCGCGCCCGATCGTGCAGGGATAACGCCGCCCGCCAAAGCGTAGCCCGGTGGGGGTGAGAACGAGGTCGTTTGGTGTCATGCCCCTTGCTACCATGTGCGGCCGCCCGATCCAGATATTTTCGCCGCGAACATGGCGCGCATGCCGCATCGCCGCGATGCGCAATCTTCGAAGGATGCGCAGAATGGCATCAGTTAGCGATGAAAAGCTATGCGTTTGCCTGACGTTAGGTCACTTTCTGCCATGCGTTTTCTGCATGGCAGAAATGTTCAAGCTGGTATTGTGCACGCGCAGAAAGAGGCTATCTTTGCATCAACCGGGGCCAAACAGAGTGGCTTCGAACAGCTAAAGCGAAGAAGATCGCAAGGGAAAGAACATGGCACGGTCGATCGTAACGCAATATGGCACAGCAGGCACGGCGTGGGGCGAGCTTCGCAACACCGTTCGCGCCGCAGCGCAGCGTGCCGCAGCCTTTATCGCCTACCGCCGCACAGTGCGCGAGCTTTCCGAGCTGAGCAACCGCGATCTGGCCGACCTTGGCCTGCATCGCAGCGAAATTCGCCGGGTCGCGCGCGACTCGGTCTACGGCGCACGGCGCTGAACGGAATACGGGTGCGCCTCTCCTCCTCCCTGGCGCATCCGTGACGGTCGCGGGCTCTCTCTCCTCCTCCCAAGAGCCCGGGACTGAACGACAGGGTCGCGAAAACGATCCTGAAAGATAGCTGACGGTCTCCTCCTCCTCCCTGAGGCCCGACGCGAAAGAGAACGGCGGCACCCTCCTCCTCCCTGGTGTCGCCGTTTTTCTTTTCTGCCGCCCTGCCCCGAGATGTCAGTTGAGCCATCGTGCGCGCTTTGCCCGCGCGGCGCGGCGGCCTGCATAGCAGGCTCGGGCAGGCGTACCGGCCTCGCGGACACAGCCAACGAAGGCGCGCGCCGCCGGGCTTTGCGCGTCACGGGCAGCCTGCGTATCGAGCGCATCGCGCGCCATCCGCGCGGTGAGCGGACCGGGCATGGCGAACACCCATTCCAGAAAACCCAGCCGCGCGGCTGCCATCGCTTGCGCACCCTCAGCCGGGCTTTCCTCGAGGGCGTCGATGATTCGGTCGAAATCCGTCATGCTTCGTTCTCCCCGACCGCACCCCGGGCCGGATGGGGCAGTGGGCGGGGCGATGGCGCGCGGGCACGCACAAACGCCCGCATCGCCCACCGCGATTCGACGTGGATCATGGCTGGTTTCCGGGCTTGGGTGGCGGGCTGTCGGCCCATGCGCGAGGCACCTTCCCGGGCTGTCTTCGGCCCAGTGGCGTAACGCCTCGTCGCCCTCCCTTACCGTTGCGGGGGCAGCGCCGGAGTCGCACCGGCTTCCCAATTCTCCGCCCCGAGGGGCGGCACCATGATGCAGGCAGGCTAACACCGAGCCCCGCGCCCGCAAGCGCAAAGGCGAAGATCGCGGATCGAAAAGCGGCACGGCCCTTGACCTTCCAGTAGCGGGAATCTCTATGTCACGGTCAGACACTTGGAAAAACGGAGAGCCGGGATGACCGGGACACGGCAAATCAGGATTTTCCTCGACGGGCTGACCTGCGCGGGCTGCGTGCGGCGTGCCGAGGAGGCGCTTTCCGCGGTCGAGGGCGTAACGCGCGCCGACGTCAACCTCGCGGATGCCTCGGCGCGAATTGACACCTCGGACTCGGTCCCGCTACGCAACATCGCGGCGGCGCTCGACCGCGCGGGATACCCCCTGCGCAAGGCCGAGACGGTGCTCTCGGTGGACAAGATGTCCTGCGCATCCTGCGTGGGCCGGGTCGAGGCGGCGCTCGCCGACCTGCCGGGCGTGCTCGACGTGCGGGTGAACCTCGCCACCGAAAGCGCGCGGGTGATCCATGCCGAGGGTGCCGTCACGGCACGCGATCTTGCCGTAGCCGCCGGCGAAGCGGGCTATCCGGCCACGCTCGCGCAGGGCGGCGAATCGCGCAACGCGGCAGCGCGCAAGACAGACGAGGCGCGCAAAATGGCGCGACGCACGGGTCTGGCGGCGGTGCTGGCGTTGCCGGTCTTCGTGCTGGAAATGGGAGGCCACGCCATCCCCGCGCTGCACATGCTGATCGCCGACACGGTGGGGATGCAGGCAAGCTGGATTCTGCAATTCGTGCTCACCACGCTGGTGCTGGCCGGACCGGGCCGCGGCTTCTACCGCACGGGCATCCCGGCGCTCCTGCGCGGCGCGCCGGACATGAACAGTCTCGTGGCGCTCGGGACCGGGGCCGCCTATGGCTACTCAGTGGTGGCGACCTTCCTACCCGGCGTCCTGCCCGAGGCGGTGCGCGCCGTCTATTTCGAAGCGGCGGCGGTGATCGTGGTGCTGATCCTGCTGGGCCGCTGGCTGGAGGCACGCGCCAAGGGCCGGACCGGCGCGGCGATCGAGCGGTTGATGGGTCTGCAGGCACGCACTGCGCGGGTGATGCGCAACGGCACGGCCGAAGAGGTGGAGATCGACGCCATCGTGCCCGGCGATATAGTGCTCGTGCGTCCCGGCGAGCGTATCCCCGTGGATGGCGAGGTGACCGAGGGCAGCGCCCATGTCGACGAGAGCATGATCACCGGCGAGCCGGTCCCGGTGGCCAAGGACCCCGGCGACGCAGTGACCGGCGGCACAGTCAACGGCGCGGGCAGCCTCATGCTGCGCGCCACGCGGGTGGGGGCCGATACCACGCTGGCGCAGATCATCCGCATGGTCGAAGAGGCGCAGGGGGCCAAGCTGCCGATTCAGGGCATGGTGGACCGGATCACGTTGTGGTTCGTTCCCGCGGTCATGGCCGTGGCGGCGCTGACGGTGGCTGTGTGGCTCGCGGTCGGCCCCGACCCCGCGCTGACGCTGGCGCTGGTGGCGGGGGTGTCGGTGCTCATCATCGCCTGTCCCTGCGCGATGGGGCTGGCGACGCCCACCTCGATCATGGTGGGCACCGGGCGCGCGGCCGACATGGGCGTGCTGTTCCGCAAGGGCGACGCGCTTCAGGCGCTGGCGGGGGTCAGAACGGTGGCACTCGACAAGACCGGGACCGTGACCGAGGGCCACCCCGAGATGACCGACCTGGTGCTGGCCGAGGGGATGGACCGGGCCGAGGTGCTGCGGCTGGTCGCCGCGGTCGAGGCGCGCTCGGAGCACCCGGTCGCCGATGCCATCGCGCGCGCCGCCCGTGCCGAAGGGGCGGAGGTGGTGGAGGTGACCCAGTTCGAGACGATCACCGGCCACGGCGTGCGGGCGCAGGTCGCGGGGCGCGACGTGCTGGTGGGGGCCGACCGGCTGATGACGCGCGAGGATATCGACACCGCGCCCCTCGCCCGGACCGAGGCCGACCTCGCCGCGCGCGGGCGCACGGCGCTCTTTGCCGCGATCGACGGGCGGCTCGCCGCCGTCATCGCGGTCGCCGACCCTGTGAAGCCGTCGAGTGTGGCGGCCATCGCCGCCCTGCGCGGGGCAGGGCTGCGCGTGGTGATGCTGACCGGCGACAAGCGCGAGACGGCGGAGGCCATCGCCCGCGAGACCGGCATCGACGAGGTGGTGGCCGGGCTGCTGCCGGAGGACAAGGTCACTGCGCTCAAGGACATGCAGGCGCGCGGCCCGGTGGCCTTTGTTGGCGACGGGATCAACGACGCGCCCGCCCTGGCGCAGGCGGATGTGGGCATCGCCATAGGGACAGGCACCGATATCGCCATCGAGGCCGCCGACGTGGTGCTCATGTCGGGCGATCTGGGCGGGGTAATGGGCGCGGTCGCGGTGTCGCGCGCGACCATGCGCAACATCCGGCAGAACCTCGTCTGGGCCTTCGGCTACAACGTGGCGCTCATCCCGGTGGCGGCCGGGGTGCTCTACCCCGTCTCTGGCGTGCTGCTCTCGCCAGTTCTTGCGGCGGGGGCGATGGCCCTCAGCTCGGTCTTCGTCGTTTCGAACGCGCTGCGCCTGCGGCGACTGCGCCCGATGTTGGGTGACGAGACAGGTGGACGTCCCCAGGCCACGGCACCGGTGGCCGCGCACCCGGCCACCGCCGGGTAACGAGAGGAGAGCGACCATGAATATCGGCGATGTCTCGCAACGCACCGGCCTGCCGGCCAAGACCATCCGCTATTACGAGGAGATCGGCCTCGTCCGCCCCCTGCGCGGCGAGAACGGCTATCGCCAGTTCCGCGAGCGCGACGTGCACAAGCTGGGCTTTCTGGGGCGCGCGCGGTCTCTGGGGTTCTCCATCGACGACTGCCGCGGGCTGCTCGCGCTCTACGAGGACGAGGGCCGCGCGAGCGCAGATGTCCGGCACATCGCCAAGGCGCATCTGGAAAAGATCGACGGCAAGCTCGCCGAGCTTGGCGCGATGCGCGCCACGCTGGCCCACCTCGTCGAGGCCTGCGCAGGCGACCACCGCCCCGACTGCCCGATCCTCGCAGATCTGGCGCTGGAGGACGACAAGGCCGAGACCTGACCGGGCACCGTCAGCACCGCCGCACCAAGGCCGCGAGGCCAATAAAATTCACAAGATCGTGATTGGATATTTCAATCACCCCCGGCTTAGTGATTGTCCCCTTTTCGTCAAGCCGCATGAGCGAAAATCCCCGCTGAACCGGCCCGCGCATTCCTTCGTAAGCCACATATCGACATCCGGAGCGGGTGTCGCGAAATGCAAACCGTAAACGAAGGAAACACCATGCTTCGCAGAACCTACCTGGCCCTGGCCACCGCCGCCATCATGGCGGGCCCCGCGTTCGCCGACGGGCACGGCAACAAGATGGACATCGTGGACATCGCCACGGGCAACGAGAGCTTCTCGACCCTCGTCGCCGCGCTGAAGGCCGCCGATCTCGTCGAGACGCTCAAGGGCGATGGCCCCTTCACCGTATTCGCGCCCACCAACGCGGCGTTCGCGGCGTTGCCCGAGGGCACGGTCGAGGATCTGCTCAAGCCCGAGAACAAGGACACGCTCACCGCGATCCTCACCTATCACGTGGTGCCGGGCAAGGTGATGTCGGGCGACCTCGGCGACGGCATGATGGCCGAAACCGTGCAGGGTGGCAAAGTCACCATCGGCACCGGGGGCGGTGTCACGGTGGACGGCGTCAACGTGGTCCAAGCCGATATCGAGGCCAGCAACGGTGTCATCCACGTCATCGACGGCGTGATCATGCCCAAGTAAGCGCATCCGGGGGCGGCCCTCGCGGGCCGCCCCTGAGATCACACCCCCGCGTCGATCAGCGCTTTCGCAAGGATCGGCACGGTCTTGTCGTTCAGACCGGCGATGTTGATGCGGCTATCGCCGATCATGTAGATGCCGTGATCGGCGCGCAGACGCTCGACCTGTTCCGGCGTGGCCCCGAGACGCGAGAACATGCCCCGGTGCTGCGCGATGAAGCCGAACCGGTCCGAGCCCGAGAGCCGCTGCAATTCGCCCGCCAATTGCTCGCGCAGCCGCAGCATCCCTTTGCGCACATCCTCCAGCTCTGCCTGCCAGTCGGCGCGCAGGGAATCGTCGGTCAGTACCATGCTCACCAACCGGGCGCCGTGATCGGGCGGAAAGGAATAGGTCTGCCGGTTGAGATAGGCGAGGTTGGCCTGCGTCAGCGTGCGCAGCCCCGCCTCCTGCATCACCGCCATCAGGATGCCGGTGCGCTCTCGGTAGATGCCGAAGTTCTTGGAACAGCTCGCCGCGATCAGCACCTCGGGACAGTTCGCCGCCACATACCGCACCGCCGCGGCGTCCGCGTCGAGCCCGTCGCCGAAGCCCTGGTAGGCGATGTCGATCATCGGCAGCGCACCCGCCGCGTTCAGCCGCTCAACCACCGCGCGCCATTCCGGCATCGTGAGGTTGGCCCCGGTCGGGTTGTGGCAGCAGCCATGCAGCAGCACCACGTCACCCGCGCGCACGCCGTCGAGGTCGGCCATCATCCCGTCGAAATCCACCGCGCAGGTGGTGCTGTCAAAATAGCGGTAATTCACCACTTCCATCCCGAGATAGGCGAGGATGCTCAGGTGGTTGGGCCATGTCGGGTCGGACACGAAGACACGCGCCCCCGGATTGGCCATGCGCACGAGGTCGAACGCCTGCCGCACCGCGCCGGTGCCACCCGGCGTGGCCAGCGTGGCGACGTTATCGCGCGGCACGGCGTCGCCCAGAACCAGCCCCGCCATCGCGTCGGTGAAGGCCGGGTCTCCGGCAAGCGCGGTGTAGCTCTTGGTCGTCTCTTGTTCCCATAGCCGCTTCTCGGCAGCCTTGACGGCGCGCATGACAGGGGTCACGCCCTCGGGGTTCTTGTAGACGCCCACGCCGAGGTCGATCTTGGTCTCGCGCGGGTCCTCGCGAAAGGCCTGCCCCAGCGCGATGATCTTGTCAGCCGGCTTTTCCTTGAGATGTTCGAACATTCAGTTGTCTCCCGTGGCGACGGGCAGCGTCGGATACGCGCCCCATTCCGCCCATGATCCGTCGTAAAGCGCGTGGTCGGCCTTGCCGATCCGTTCCAGCGCAAGGTTGATGATCGCCGCCGTCAGCCCGGAGCCGCAGGTGGTGATCGCGGGTTTGCCGAGATCGACACCGGCGGCTTCGAGCACGGCGCGCAGATCCTCGGGCGATTTCATCGTCTTGTCGGGATTCAGGAGCGCCGAGGCCGGCACGCTCTTCGATCCCGGGATGTGCCCGCCGCGCAGGCCCTCGCGCGGCTCCGGCTCCTCGCCGCGAAAGCGGCCCGGCGGTCGCGCGTCGAGGATCTCATGATCGCCCAGCTTGGTCGCGGCCGAAACCTGCGTGACGTCGCGCACCATGTAATTCTGCCGCCGCACCGTCATGTGCCGGTCGCGGATGACAGGGGGCAGATCCTCGATCTCGCGGCCCTCGGCCTGCCATTTTGGGAATCCACCGTCGAGCACGGCCACGTCGTCATGCCCCATCAGTCGAAACAGCCACCACACCCGCGCCGCCGAGAACAGGCCATGCGTGTCGTAAACCACCACCTGATGGCCGTCGCCCACCCCCATCGCGCGTAGCCGCGACATGAATTTCTCCACCGGCGGCACCATATGCGGCAACTCGGACCGGCCATCGCTGATATCGTCGATATCGAAGAACCGCGCGCCGGGGATATGTGCGCCCTCGTATTCGGCGCGTGCGTCGCGTCCGGTGCCGGGCAGAAAGGCGGTGGCGTCGAGAACCCGCAGGTCGGGATCCTTGAGATGCGCCGCCAGCCAGTCGGTCGAAACAAGGGTCTTGGGATCGTCATGCACCGTCTCGGCCCCCCGAAAATTGACTGGCCATTGCCTACAGCCAAGCCCGCCAGAGGGCAAGGCCGGTACGCGCGGTCTTGAAAACACCGCGGTCGGAAAGCCTAGCCGTGCTCCTTCAGGAGCCGCTGCTTCTGCCGGTTCCAGTCGCGCTTAGCGGCGGTCTCGCGCTTGTCGTGGGTCTTCTTGCCCTTGGCGACGCCGATCTTGATCTTGGCGATGCCGCGATGGTTGAAATACAGCACCAATGGCACCAGCGTCATGCCCTTGCGCTGCGTCTCGTTCCAGAGCCGCGCCAATTCCTTGCGCGATACCAAGAGTTTGCGGCGGCGGCGCTCCTCGTGGCCGAAGGTCTTGGCCTGCTCGTAGGGCGCGATATAGGAATTGACGAGCCACAATTCGCCGTTATCGACGGTGGCATAGCTCTCGGCGATATTGGCGCCGCCCTGCCGCAGCGATTTGACCTCCGAGCCCTCCAGGATGATACCGCATTCGAGATCATCCTCGATGGCATAGTCGAACCGCGCGCGCCGGTTCTCGGCGACGACCTTGTAATTGGGGTTATCCTTGGGCTTGGCCATGCGCGCGTCCTATCCTTGGCGTTACACGCTGTCCAGCGGGTCGGGCGCGACATTGCCACCGCAGACCAGCACCGCCACCCGCTCGTCCTCTGCCGGAACATAGGCGCCCGACAACAGCGCCGCCAGCGCGGCGGCGCCTGCGGGCTCCACCAGTTGGCGCGTCTCGCGCCAGAGCATGGCCTGCGCCTCGGCGATGGCGGTGTCGCTCACCAGAACGCTCTCGACGCCCTGCGCCTGCGCCAGGCCGAAGCAGATATCGCCGATCCGTTTTGCCCCTAACGCATTGGCGGCAATACCAGAAACCTCAACATCCACCGGTGCCCCGGCGGCCAGCGCGGCGTGCAGCGCGCAGGCGGTTTCGGGCTCGACCGCCACCACCTTGCGACGGCCCTGAAGCCAGCCCAGCGCGCCCGCGATCAGGCCGCCGCCGCCGACGGCGATGAGCACGGTGTCGGCGTCGAGGCCCTGATCCTCCCACTCGGCCATGACCGTGCCCTGCCCGGCAACCGTGGCCTCGGCGTCGTAGGGGTGCACCTGCATCGCGCCCGTGGCGGCCTGCCATTCGGCGGCGCGCTCGGCGGCCTCGGCATAAGCACCTGGAACGACTTGCAAATCCGCGCCCTGCGCGCGGATGAGGGCGATCTTGGCGGGACCGGCGATGCGCGGCACGTAGATGCGCGCGCGGTGCCCGAGCGCGGCGGCCGCGCAGGCCACCGCCGCGCCATGATTGCCGCCCGAGGCCGCGACGATCCCGGCCTGCGGCACCTCGGCCTGCAACAGCGTGTTGAACGCGCCGCGCGCCTTGAAGCTGCCGGTATGCTGCATCTGCTCGAACTTGAACCTCACGGTTCGCGCGCCGAACCGCAAGGTTGCCACCGGCGTGCGCCGCACGTGATCCGCGACCCGCGCCGCCGCCCCGGAAATTGCTGCCTGCCAGTCCATCGCTCACACCTCTTTGGCTTTTCTTGACCGGCCAAACGCTATACCCATGAGAGCCCGGACCCAAGCGAGGATCGCCCGCGATGAACAACGACCGCAACAGCCTGTTTCGCGATGCGCAGGCGGATCGCTCCAGCGCCGCGCAGGTGCCTGACACACCGCAGACCCGCGCACCCGCCTACCGGCTGGCATTCACCGATGACGATTTCCTGTTGCGCGACGAACTGCGCCCGGTGCGGCTGCAACTTGAACTGCTCAAGCCCGAGATGATCCTCAACGAGCGCGGCATCCAGAGCACGGTGGTGCTGTTCGGTGGCTCGCGCATCCCAGAGCCGTCGCACAAGGAGACCGCGCGTACGCCCGAACTGGCGAACCTGTCGCGCTATTACGACGAGGCGCGCAAGTTCTCCCGGCTGATGACCGAGAAATCCATGTCCACCTACGGGCGCGACTACGTCATCGCCACGGGCGGCGGACCGGGGGTGATGGAGGCCGGAAACCGGGGCGCGGCAGATGCGGGGGGGGCGTCCATCGGCTTTAACATCGTGCTGCCGCACGAGCAGGCGCCCAACGCGTACGTCACACCGGGGTTGTGCTTCAACTTTCACTATTTCGCGATCCGCAAGATGCATTTCCTGATGCGGGCGCGGGCCGTGTGCGTGTTTCCCGGCGGCTTTGGCACGCTCGACGAGACCTTCGAGGCGCTGACCCTCATCCAGACCGACCGGATGAAGCGGGTGCCCTTCCTGCTGTTCGGCAAGGATTTCTGGCGGCGAATCATCAACTGGGACGCGCTGGCCGAGGCGGGCACGATCAGCGACGAGGATCTCGACCTGTTCCACTTCGTCGAGACGGCGGACGAGGCGTTCGCAATCATCGAGGGCTGGGACAGCGATGCCGAGGCTTGAAGCGAGACGCGCACGCGCATAACAGACGACGACCATTCCCGGGGAGGGCGCGATGCACCGCGACACGATCGACCGCCTGCTGCTGGCACTCATCGTTGCAACCTTGGCCGCCAGCACCATAATCGCGTGGCGCGCACCGGACTATTTCCAGTTCTCCTTCGCCGCCGAGGACCGGCTGGTCGAGAATGGCACAGCGCTGTTCCTGCTGGTGGCGAGCCTCGTACTTCTGTCGAACGCGGTGCGGCTGGCGCGGCGCGGCGCGTGGCGCGCGGCGCTGCTGACCGGGGCCTATGCGCTGCTGTTCTTTCTCGCGGCGGGCGAGGAAATCTCGTGGGGGCAGCGGATTTTCGGATGGGCGCCGGGCGAGTTCTTTGCCGAGAACAACTACCAGGGCGAGACCAACCTGCACAATTTGATGGTCGGCGAGGTGCGGCTGGCGCGGGTGTTGTTCGGCAGCGTCCTGACCACTGTGCTACTGCTCTATCTCGTGGTGCTGCCGCTGCTTTATCCCCGCGTGGCATGGCTGCGGCGGGTGGCCGATGCGCTGGCGGTGCCGGTGCCGGGGCTGCGCCACGCGGTGCTGGCGCTGCTGGCGAGCGGGGTGGTCGCGGTCATCCATGTGCCGCGCAATTGGGAGGTCTACGAGCTGGTCTTTGCCCTGCTCGCCACCGCGATTTTCGTCGCGCCGCAGAATCCGGAAAAGACCCGCTGAACACGGCTGCCTGGCCCGCGCCGCACAACCGCGCGGCGCCCGATCATTCAGCCGTAATCCCGCTCGCCGAAAATGGCCGAGCCGACACGCACATGGGTGGCCCCGAACGCGATCGCGCGCTCGAAGTCGCCGCTCATCCCCATCGACAGCCCGGTGAGCCCGTTGCGCGCGGCAATCTTGGCCAACAGCGCGAAATGCAGGCTCGGTTCCTCGTCCACCGGCGGGATGCACATCAGCCCGTGCACGGGCAGGTCAAGCGCCCGGCATTCGGCCACGAACCCGTCCGCATCCGCAGGCAGCACCCCTGCCTTTTGCGGCTCCTCGCCGGTATTGACCTGCACGAAGAGATCGGGGCAGCCGCCCGTCTCCTGCGCCAGCCGGGCGAGGGTGCGCGCGAGCTTGGGCCGGTCGAGCGAATGGATGGCGTCGAACATCTCCATCGCCTGCCGGGCCTTGTTGGTCTGCAACGGCCCCACGAGATGCAGGGAGATGCCCTCGTAACGCTCCTGGAAGGGCGGCCAGCGGCCTGCCGCCTCCTGCACCTTGTTCTCGCCGAACAGGCGATGGCCCTCTTCGAGCACCGCCTCGACGCGCGCCTGCGGCTGCACCTTGGACACGGCGACGAGCGCCGTGCTGCCCGGTGCGCGCCCGGCCTCGGCCTCGGCCCGGGCGATACGATCCCTGATCTCGCTGAGGCTCACCGGCATTCTCCCGCTGTTATCCCGTGGCAACTGATCTGCCACGGGCGCGTGGCGGGTGCAACGGGCTTGCCCCGGCGCGGCGGCTTGGATACACGGGATGGAAACAGATCCGGACGGTGCCATGACCCAATCGCGTATCAGATTTGTCGGCCTCGCTGCGGTGAGCCTCGTGCTCCTCGCGGGATGCAGCGCGTTCCAGAATGCCCGGCTCGACCCCGAGGCAATGCGCGTGCAGGGCGGGCGCGAGGCACAGCCCGATCCGAGCGAAGGGTCGCTGCTCGATGCCTTCCGCGGCGGGCGCGATACCGTCAAGGTCAACCGGTTCCTGTGGACCGCCGCGCTCGAAGTGCTCGATTTCCTGCCTGTCGAGGCCGCGGACCCGTTCACCGGCGTGATCTCCACCGGGTATGGCACGCCACCGGGCGGCGGCACTGCCTACCGCGCGACCGTGCTTATCAGCGATCCTGCGCTCGATGCCCGCGCGCTCAAGGTGTCGCTGCAGACACGGCGCGGTCCGGTCGATGCCGCCACGCAGCGCGCGGTCGAGGATGCCATCCTCAACCGCGCCCGCCAGATCCGGATCAGCGCCGGCCGTTACTGAGACGCGAGGACGGCGGCGCGCCGCTCGTGCCGCGCCTGCCGGATGATCTGCACCGCCGAGTTGACGAAGAGCGCGACCATCGCGGCAGCCACGATCACGTCGGGCCAGCCGGTGCCGCTGCCCCAGACGCCCAGCGCCGCCATCATCACCGCCACGTTGCCGATGGCGTCGTTGCGTGAGCACAGCCAGACCGAGCGCACGTTGGCATCACCGTCCTTGTAGGCCACCAGCAGAAGCACGCTCGTCACGTTGGCCGCGAGTGCCAGAAACCCGATGACCCCCATGATTTCGGCCTCGGGCACACCAATATAGAATACCCGGTAGAGCGTCGTGCCAAACACCCAGGCGCCCATCGCCAACAGGCTCAACCCCTTGAAGAGCGCCGCCGTCGCGCGGACGCGCACAGACATGCCGATCACCGCCAGCGACAGCCCGTAGGTCAGCGCATCGCCGAGGAAATCGAGTGCGTCGGCCTTGAGCGCCTGCGATTGCGCGGCCTGACCGGCCCCCATCTCGACCGCGAACATCGCGGCGTTGATCGCGATCACCAGCCAGAGCCGCCTTTTATAGGCGTCCGACACACCTTCGAACTGCACCTCGTGTTCACAACATCCCGCCATTCCGGGACCTCCTTTGCATCTTGCCTGCCGGCAATGTAATCTCTCTAGGGACTAGAGCTTCAAGAGGGTCATGCAATGTCTTTCTCCATCGGCGATCTGGCCCGGCAAACCGGCGTCAAGGTGCCCACCATCCGCTATTACGAGGACCGCGGCCTGCTCGACGCGCCCCGGCGCAGTGCCGGCAACCAGCGCCGTTACGGGCAGGCGGAGCTGGAGCGGCTGCGCTTCATCCGCCACGCCCGCGACCTGGGATTTTCGCTTGGGGCGATCTCTGCCCTGATCGAGTTGCAGGAGCATCCCGACCGCACCTGCGAGACGGCGACGCGCATCGCGCAGGACCAACTCGACGCCGTCCGCCACAAGATCCGCCGCCTGCGCGCGCTGGAAGCGGAACTGAGCCGCATCACCGAAGGCTGCACCGGCGACGGGCCATCACGGGATTGCTACGTGCTGGCGTCGCTGGGCGATCACGAGCTATGCGAGCACGATCACGCGCCCCCCGTCGCCACCTCGCTGACCCACGCCACCTGACGCGGCAGGCAGATCGTCTGGAGATCGTAGCGCTCCCGGATCAGGTCGCGCGCCGCCTGTCCCAACCGTTGCCGCGCGCCTTCGTCGTCGAGGAGGGTGCAAACCTCGTCCACCAGCGCGGTGCCGTCGAAGAAATCCACCAGCCGCCCGGTCTCGTCATGGGTGATGACCTCGCGCACCGGCTCGGTATCGCCTGCAACAATCGCCGCGCCGCAGCTCATCGCCTCCATCAGCGACCAGCTCAGGACGAACGGATAGGTCAGGTAGACATGCACGCGACTCACCTGCAATAGCCGCAGGAACCGCTCGTAGGGGATGCGCCCGAGGAAATGCACGCGCGCCCAGTCATCGTCTGAAATCTGCTCACGCACCTCGTCGATGAAAATTTGTTTCCAGGTCTGGCCCTTGGGCGGGCGGGCGCCATAGCTCACCTCGTCGCCACCCACGATCAGCACGCGGGCCTTTGGTCGCTCGCGCAACAGACGCGGCAGCGCGCGCATGAACACGTGATAGCCGCGGTAGGGTTCCAGATTGCGGTTGACGAAGGTAATGACCTCGTCCTCGCGGCCCAGCTCGCCCGCGCCCTCCACCTCTAGCCGCACATCGGGCTTTGGACAGGCGGCGACGGTGTCGATGCCGTCATGGCTGACCGTGATGCGGTCGCGAAAGCGCGCGGGGAAGGTGTCGGCCTGAAACCGGGTCGGGCTGATGCCCGCGTGCCCGGTCTCGAAATGCAGGTCGTTGTTGAGGTTCTTCATTCGGATGCGGAGCGCCTCGGCCTCGGGGGTCTTGCTGGGAAACTCGGGATCGAAGTCCAGATGCGGCCAGCCCGCGAGGTGGTAAAGCTCGCAATAGAGCCCCAGCCGCGCCTCGGGCCAGACATCGCGCAGGAAAAGCGATTCTCCCCAGCCGGGATGGGCGAGGATGAGATCGGGCGCGTAGCCGCGGTCGCGCAGTCTCACCGCCGCACGCCAGCACGCCTCGCCGCGCGTCACCTTGCTATCGAAATCCACCAGCCAGGGGTGCACCACCTGCCCGGGCCGGTTTGGCAGGCTGTAGGGGATGATCCGCACCCCCTGCCATGTCTGCGCCTCCTTGACCCGCAGGGTCAGCGCTACGCAGTGGTGCCCCATGCCCGCCAGCCGGGGGGCGAGGTGCTTGTATTGACCCGGAAAATTCTGATGGATGAAAAGGATATTCACGTCACTGCCTGCCTTGCTGCCTCGGGGCGCTTATAGCCGAGCGGCGCGCTTCGGGCCAAGCCCCGCATTTTTGTGCCCTGACACTGGACCAAGGGGCGACAAGCGCCTATCACCGCAGCCCAAACGGGACCGCAAGAAGAGGGGCGCAAGGCATGTCGCGCTATTCACCAGCCGAGATCGAGGCAAACTGGCAGAAGGCGTGGGACGAGGCCGGGATTTTCCGCGCCCGGCGGGACGAGAGCCGTCCGAAATACTATGTGCTGGAGATGTTCCCCTACCCGTCGGGGCGCATCCACATGGGCCATGTGCGCAATTACACGATGGGCGACGTGGTGGCGCGCTACAAGATCGCGACGGGGCATAACGTGCTGCACCCGATGGGGTGGGATGCCTTTGGCATGCCCGCCGAGAACGCGGCGATGGCCTCCGGCGGCCACCCCAAGGACTGGACGTATGGCAACATCGCCACCATGCGCGAGCAGATGAAGCCGCTGGGGCTATCGATCGACTGGAGCCGCGAATTCGCCACCTGCGACCCGGAATATTACGGCCAGCAGCAGGCGCTGTTCCTCGATTTCCTGGAGAAGGGCCTCGTCTATCGCAAGAACGCCGTCGTCAATTGGGATCCGGTGGACATGACCGTGCTTGCCAACGAGCAGGTGGAGAACGGGCGTGGCTGGCGCTCGGGCGCCGAGGTCGAGCGGCGCGAGTTGACGCAATGGTTCTTTCGCATCTCGGATTTCGCGGGGGAATTGCTCGAGGCGCTGGACAGGCTCGACGACTGGCCCGCCAAGGTCCGCACCATGCAGGAGAACTGGATCGGGCGCTCGCGCGGGATCGAGATTCCGTTCCACCGTACCGATGGCGGCGATCCGATCCTGTGCTATTCGACCCGTCCCGACACCATGCGCGGTGCGAGCTTTATCGCCATCTCGCCCGAACACCCGGTCTCGCGTGCGCTGGCCGAGACCAACCCGGAGCTGGCCGGGTTCATTGCCGAGACGCGCAAGATGGACACCACCGAAGCGGCGATGGAGAAGGCCGAGAAGAAGGGGATCGACACCGGCATCACGGTGCGTCACCCGGTCTGGCCCGATCGTGAATTGCCGGTGTGGGTCGGCAATTTCGTCATGATGGATTACGGCACGGGCGCGGTGTTCGGCTGTCCGGCGCATGACCAGCGCGATCTGGATTTCGCGCGCAAATACGGGCTGGAGGTGCGCAACGCGTTCTACATGCCGGGTGACGAGCGCGAGGTCGGGACCGAGGCGCTGGTGCCTGCCAAGTCCGAGAAGGTGGTCTATATCGACCATTTCGCGGGCGTGGGCGAGGTGACCAGCCAGGAGGGGATCGACGCCACCATCGACTGGTTCGAGGCGCAGGGCCTGGGCACCGCGCAGGTCAAGTTCCGCCTGCGCGATTGGGGCCTCTCGCGGCAACGCTACTGGGGCTGCCCCATCCCGGTGGTGCATTGCGACGCCTGCGGCGTGGTGCCGGAAAAGAAAGAGAACCTGCCCGTGCAACTGCCCTATGACGAGGGCGGCACGCCGATTGATTTTTCCATCCCCGGCAACCCGCTCGACCGGCACCCGACATGGGCGAAATGCGCCTGCCCCGCCTGTGGCGCACCTGCGCGGCGCGAAACCGACACGATGGATACGTTTGTCGATTCGAGCTGGTATTATGCCCGTTTCACCGCGCCCCGTGCGACGACGCCCACGGATATGGCCGAGGCCGAGTACTGGATGAACGTGGACCAGTATATCGGCGGCATCGAGCATGCGATCCTGCACCTCTTGTATTCCCGCTTCTTCGCCCGGGCGATGCATATCTGCGGGCACCTGCCGGCGAGTGCCATCGAGCCCTTTGACGCGCTGTTCACGCAGGGGATGGTGACGCACGAGAGCTATATGACTTGGGAGAGAACGCGCGGCAAAACGGATGAAGGCAAACCAAAATCTGTTCATAGACCAGTGTATCATTTGCCAGAAGATGTGGTTGCCTTTTCCTATGTGGGTGAAAGGCTGGCTGTACTAAAAAGTAGGGTAAAAGAATTTGGAATTGATATCAATGACTTAAAGGAACTGTTCCAGCTGTCCAATCGTGACGCCAATACGTCTTACGGGATCAACATTGTGGCTTCCGCGAAGATGTCCAAATCCAAGAAGAACGTGGTCGATCCGTCGACCATCATCGCGCAATACGGCGCCGATACCGCGCGCTGGTTCGTGCTGTCGGACAGCCCGCCGGAGCGTGACGTGGAATGGACAGCCTCGGGCGCCGAGGCCGCGCATCGCCACCTGTCGCGCGTCTGGCGGCTGGCAGCCGAGATCGCAGAGACCCGCACGGACCCGGCCCCCGAGGCCGATACCGCGCTCCTGCGCGAGATGCACAAGACCATCGACGAGGTCACCAAGGGCGTGGAATCCTTCGGCTTCAACGCGGCCATCGCCCGGCTTTATGCCTTTACCGGCACGCTGGCGAAATCGCAGGCGGGGCAGGCGGCGAAGCGGCAGGCGGCGCTGACGCTGGCGCAGCTCATGTCGCCGATGACGCCGCACCTCGCCGAAGACGTGTGGTCCATGCTGGGCGGCAAGGGGCTGGTGGCGACCGCCGCCTGGCCCGAGGCCGACCCGGCCATGCTGATCGACGACACGGTGACGCTGCCCATCCAGATCAACGGCAAGCGCCGGGCCGAGATCGCCGTGCCTCGCGACATGGAGAAATCCGAGGTTGAAAAGGCGGCGCTGGCGCATGATGCTGTGCAAAGGGCGCTGGAGGGGGCGGCGCCCAAGAAGGTCATCGTCGTCCCCGGACGGATCGTGAATGTCGTCATCTGACCGCCGCCTGTTCCTGTTGTCGGGTCTCGCCGCGCTGGCGGGCTGCGGCTTTGCGCCGGTTTACGGCCCCGGCGGTGGCGGCGACGCGCTTATGGGGCAGGTCCGCGTCACGGACCCCCAGGGTCGCGCGGGGTTCCTGCTGACCCGCGAGATCGAGGCGCGTCTCGGACGGCCCGAGACGCCCCGCTACGAGCTTCGCCCGGCGATCGCCCTGCGCTCGGAGGCCATCGCCATCGACCGCAGCAACGTCGCCGCGCGCGCCAATCTCATCGGTACGGTGAATTACACGCTTACCGACCTAGAGACCGGCGAGAAGGTCGACAGCGGCAAAGTCACGAATTTCACGGGGTATTCCACCTTCGACACGCCGATCGTCACCCGCGCCGCCGCGCGTGACGCCGAAGCGAGGCTGATGCAGATGCTCGCCGACCAGATGCTCACCCGCCTCGCCGCCGCGGCGGCCAGCCGGTCGCGATGAAGCTCGGCACGCGCGAGGCCGCCCGCTATTTCGCCCGGCCCGAGCCGCAGCGCACGGGTCTGCTGATCTACGGCCCGGATGCCATGCGGGTGGCGCTCAAGCGGCAGGAGATGATCGCCGCGCTGCTTGGTCCCGGCGCCGAGGAAGAGATGCGGCTCACCCGCTTCGCCGCGGCCGACCTGCGGCGCGACCCGGCCATGCTCCTCGATGCGGTCAAGGCGCAAGGGTTCTTTCCTGGTGCGCGCGCGGTGCTGGTGGAGGACGCCAATGACAGCGTCGCCGACCCGGTCCTCGCGGCCCTTGCCGACTGGGCCGAGGGCGATGCGCAGATCGTCGTCACCGCCGGGCAGCTCAAGGCCACGTCGAAGCTGCGCAAGGCGTTCGAGGCGCATCGCAACGCCTATGCCGTTGGAATTTATGACGATCCACCCTCGCGCGACGAGATCGAGGCGGTGCTTGCCCGTGCCGGGCTGAGCGACATTCCCGGCCCGGTGATGGCGGACCTCGCGGCGCTTGCCCGGACGCTCGATCCCGGCGATTTCCGGCAGACGATGGAGAAACTCGCGCTCTACAAGCTGGGCGACGACAGCGCGCTTTCCGCCGGGGATATCGCCGCCTGCGCCCCCGCCTCGACCGAGGCCGGTCTCGATGACATCCTCGATGTCGTGGCCGAGGGCCGCGCCCCCGAGATCGGCCCGGTGCTGCGACGGCTCAAGGCGCAGGGGGTGCAGCCGGTGGGGCTGTGCATCGGGGCCGCGCGCCATTTCCGTGCCCTCTACACTGCCGCCGCCGATCCCGGCGGGGCCGCGAAGGGCATTGCCCGCCTGCGCCCGCCGGTCTTTGGCCCGCGCCGCGACCGGATGCTGCGGCAGGCGCAGAACTGGGGCGCGCCAAAGCTGGAACAGGCGCTGGGCATCCTGACCGAGACCGACCTGACGCTGCGCTCGGCCGCGCAACGCGCCCCCGAGATGGCGCTGGTGGAACGGGCGCTGATCCGGCTGGCGATGCTGGCGGCGCGGTGAGCGGACGAATCAGGGTTAACGTGCTGAAATCGTGAGAAATGCCGGGTCGGGATCGCGTCGGTATCCTGTCGGTATTCCGGCGGTGCAGTTTTCGGCAGGGGCCGGGGTGAACGCGGCGCGCGGTGGACTCAGGGTAAAGGCCGGAGCAGGGTTCCGGGTGATGGGTGAGAATGTGGATATCCGGGACCGGGAGAGCCTTGAGGCGTGGCTTGAGAAGCCGCGCAGCGCACGACCGTGGGTGGGCGCGCAAACGATTGTGGTCAGCGTTTTATGGTGCAAGACACGTCAACGATTGTGCGGGCTTGGACGTTGCAAGAGCGCCCGCCCGGGGGACGGTCGGGCGCTGCGCGGCGGCGCGTGAACGCGCCTTTATTCCGCGCATCGACACCAGGCTGTGAGGAGCCGCCCAAGGCCAGACCTGCCCCCCCGGCCGGACCCTCATTCCCCCACATGCCGTTGCCACGGCCCGCCCTTTGCGCAATGGTGCCGCGACAACGGATCAAGCGGGGACACCACCATGTATGACGTCATCGGATCGCGGGCGAGCAGGGCTTTCCGGGTGCTGTGGCTGCTAGAGGAGATGGGGCTCGATTACACCCACCTGCCCGTCGCGCCGCGCTCGGACGAGGCGCTGGCGGTCAACCCCTCGGGCAAGATACCGGCGCTGCGCGATGGCGACCGGGTGCTGACCGATTCCACCGCGATCATGACCTTTCTCGCCGACCGGCACGGGCAGTTGACCCATGCCCCCGGCAGCCACGAACGCGCCGCGCAGGATGCGTTGACGCACCGCGTGCTCGACGAGGTGGACGCGCTTTTGTGGACGGCGGCGCGGCATTCCTTCGTGCTGCCCGAGGCGCAGCGGGTGGCGGCGGTCAAGGACTCGCTCAAGTGGGAATACGAGCGCAATATCAAGGGGCTGGAGGGGGCGCTTGCCGGGCCGTTCCTGCAGGGAGAGACGATGACCATCGCCGATATCCTGCTGGCGCATTGCCTGATGTGGGCGGGCAAGGCGGGGTTTCCCGAACCGCCCGCACGGCTGGCGGCCTATCTCGAGGCGATGATGGCGCGGCCCGCGTTTCAGCGGGCGGCGGCCCTGCCCTGAGGGTGGGATCGAGGGGCCAGCCCCTCGAACTCCCCGGAGTATTTTGACCAAGAAGAAACCGGGCTCACAAGGCCCGCGCATAGGCGGCGGCGTGGCGGCCCGCCCAAAGGCCGCTAGCGAGGCAGGCGGTCAGCAGGTAGCCACCGGTGGGCGCCTCCCAATCGAGCATCTCGCCGGCGGCGAAGGTGCCGGGGCGGGCGCGCAGCATGAGGCCAGCGTCGAGCGCCTCAAGTCGCAGCCCGCCCGCCGTGGAAATCGCCTGGTCCATCGGGCGGGGGCCCCTGAGCGGCACCGGCAGGGCCTTGAGCGCAGCGGGCAGATCGGGCGCGGTGCGGGCAAATTCCATCGCCAGCGCGAGCTTGGCAGGCTCCAGCCGAAGCGCCTTGCGCAGCCGGTTGCCAAGGCTGTCGCGCGCCCGCGCCCTGGCCAGCCGCGCGGCGATCTGATCCGCTGACAGGTCCGGCAACAGGTCGAGCAGGAGCGGTGCACCGTCGCGCAGGGCACTGCTCACCTCGTAGATGCCGCCGCCCTCCAGCCCGATGGCGGAGATGACGAATTCGCCACGCGACCGCGCCGTGCCTGCCTGCAACTCCACCCCCTTTACCGGCTGCCCGAAATGCGGAGCCATGTGGGCCGACCAGTCCACGAGGAAGCCCATGTTGGCGGGGCGGAACGGGGCGAGGGCGTCGGATGCGAGATATGCGCTCCACCCTCCGTCCGAGCCGAGCCGCGCCCAGCTTGCCCCGCCGCAGGCCAGCACGGTGACGGCGGGAGAGCGCCGCTGTGGTCCCTCGGGCGTATCGAAGCACAGCGCATCGCCCTGCCACCCGGTCCAGCGCCAGCGGGTGCGCAGATCGACGCCGAGGCCGCGCAATTCGGCCAGCACGCTGCGCAGGAGCGGCGAGGCCTTCATCACGCGGGGAAAGACGCGGCCCGTGGAGCCGGTGAACAGTTGTTGGCCATGTTCCCGCGCCCAGTCCTGCACAGCCTCTGGCCCGAACGCCCCGAGCATCGGGCGCAAGCGGTCGGCGCGCGCGCCGTAGGCCGCGAGGAAATCCTCGAACGGCTCATTCTTGGTGAGGTTGAGCCCCGATTTCCCGGCCATCAGGAGTTTGCGGCCCGCCGATGGCTTGCCCTCCGCCAGCGTCACGCGCAGCCCGGCACGGGCCAGCTCGCGCGCTGCCATGAGCCCGGCGGGCCCGGCCCCGATGACCAGCGCTTCCATCACTTGCCCCTTGCCCTCGGTTCACGTTGGGCCATGCTATGGCCCGGAGCGCCGCAATGGATCAAGAGAAACCGCCCGATACCCCGATTTGCCCGCTGTGCCTGCGGCCCATCCCGCCGGATGCGCGGCAGAGCCTTCACCACCTCGTGCCGAAGCTCAAGGGCGGCAAGGGCGGGCCGGTGGTGCGCCTGCACCAGATCTGCCACAACGAGATCCACGCCACGCTGACCGAGGCGGAGCTGGCGCGGGCGTATCATACCGTCGAGGCGTTGCGCGCCCATCCCCGGCTGGCACGGTTCATCGCATGGGTGGGAAAGCGCCCGCCGGAATTTTACTCGAAGACACCCGGCGCGCGGCGCAAGCGGTGACGTGGCTCAGAGCGCGTGCCAAAGCGACAGGCCACCGACGAGGACAAGGCTCAGCGCCCAGAGCAGGTCGAGGTTGAACCAGCTTCGCGACAGGAATTTCAGCCCCAGCCAGCGATAGACGCCGAACGCCAGCGTCCCGCCCGCCGCCGTCATGGCAAGGGTGTGGACCACGGCGACGAGGGTGGCGGTGGCCAGCGTGCTGCGCATCAGCGTGGAGGCGGCGGCGTGGCCTGCGCCCTCCTGTGCGAGGTCGCAGATGCCGAGATAGATCGGCACCAGCATCAGCCCCGCGCCGTGCGCCGTGGCCGCGAGGAATGACCATAGCACCAGCCGCGAGGGCGGCACCCGGGCGAGGAACCGGGGGTGCCGCCGGTTGACCAGCAGGTAGAGCCCGAGGCCGATCACGAGACAGGCCGCGCCGATCTGGATTTCGCGCTGCCACGTCACCAGCGAGACCAGCATCGAGAACGGAAACAGGATCGCGGTCATCGCCAGCAGGTGCCCGCCGGCGAGCGCCGCGAGCGCCTTCCACAGGCTGCCGCGCGCGCGCTCCATCAGGGCTGCCGAGACCGCGAGCGGCCAGCCCATGCCGGGATTGATGCCGTGGTAGAGCCCCGAGGCGACGACGGCCCACCACAGGGCCGCCGTCGTATTCAGATCAGCCACGCGTCAGACGGACGGATAGCAGAAACTGTCGGTGGAACAGTCGCCGCCCTCGAGGCGAATCTGGTGCGCGCGATAGCCCTTGGGGAAATCGACGTAGAAATCGGGATCGAGCGTCAGGCCGCCGTTCTCGCCGACATGGGCCATCACCATCTGCCCGCCCTCGTCGTCGGGGTAGAACTGATCGTCCCACGTCGAATAGAGCGAGTTGGTCCAATAGACGCGCTTGCCGTCGCGGCTGATCTCTACCATCTGCGGGCCGTAGGCGAAATCGCGGCCATTGGGGTGCTTGGTGTCCGCCACGATGCCGCCGAGTTCGACCTTGCCCGCGAGGACGGGCTTCATCGGGTCGGAGACATCGTATTGGTGCATCTCGCCGGTGCCCCAGCAGGCGACGTAGAGATACTTGTCGTCGAGGCTGAGGTCGATATCGGTGACCAGGGGCGGCACCGCCTCGAAGCCCTTGAGCAGCGCGGGCAGGTCATCGGGGGCGGCGGGCTGCGGCGGGATGGTGACGGTCTTCTTCGCCTCGAATGTGCCGTCATCCTTGCGCCACCATGTCCAGATCGAGCCTTCGAGATTGGTGGTGTCCACGACCACGCCGCAGAAGCCGTAATCCTTGGCCGGGTCGTGCGCGGGCCGGATTTCCAGCGCCATCTGGTGATTTTCACCAAGGTCGATGGTCTGCACGTTGCGGCGTTCGCGCAGTTTCCAGAAATGGATTGCGTGACCGTACTTGTTGGACAGCAGGTCCTCGGGCACGATGCCGTTTTCGAATTGCGGTGGCAGGCCCCATTCGGAACTGACCATGTAATCGCGCGGCAGGTTCCACCAGAAATCGTAATGCTTGTCCTGCGCGCCACGATCCATCTCGTAGCGGCCGAGGATTTCGAAAGTTTCGCAATCCATGATGAAGATGCCCGGCGGGCCGTCGGTGCCGTCCTTGCCGCCGCCACCAAGGGTGCTGACATAGATGCCCTCGGGGCCGCAATGGATGGTGTGCGGGCGCGAATAGCCAGTCTTGGCAAACACTTCCTCGGGTTCAATGATCTTGTGGATTTTCGCCTTGAGCGGTTCCTTGACGTCGATGATGTAGATGCGGCTCGAGCGGATGCCGGGGATGATGAGGTATCGCCGTTCGAGAAAGGCATGCCCGGTCAACGGTGAGAGCGAGGACGAACAGGCGTTCCAGCCGAAATGGTGAAACTCGTCGCCGGTGTAGGGCATGATGACCTGATGCAGGATCTGGCCATAGGATTTCGACTTGGGGTCCACATCCACCACGGCGAGCCCGTCCGGCTGGCTGCCGTCGGGGCTGAGCATCAGGGTAAAGGCGAGCGTTTCGGCGGGAGCCTCCATCGCCAGTTTCGGGGTGGCATGGAACGTGGGATCGGGTCTGAGGTTCATCTGCGGTATCCTCCCTTAATGCGCGCCCAATGGGCAACGCATGAAGCTTTTCGCTGGTTTTTCAGCCTCTCACGAATCCCGGTTTACGGCAAATCCTTTGAAACGGGCCGCCAAACGCAAACGGCCCCGCCGAGGCGGGGCCGTCCGGGTGCCTTGCGGCGCCTTGGCTTACTTGTCGCCCTTGAGCGCCGCGCCGAGAATGTCGCCCAGCGACGCGCCCGAGTCGGACGAGCCGAACTGTTGGACGGCCTCTTTCTCTTCGGCGATCTCGCGGGCCTTGATCGACAGGCCGAGACGGCGGGTCTTGCTGTCGATATTGGTCACGCGGGCATCGACCTTGTCACCGACCGAGAACCGCTCGGGGCGCTGTTCGGAGCGGTCGCGGCTGAGGTCGGAGCGGCGGATGAAGGACTTCATGCCTTCGTATTCCACCTCGATGCCGCCATCCTCGATCGCGGTCACCTCGACGGTGACGATCGAGCCGCGCTTGACGCCGCCCACGGCCTCGGCAAACTTGTCGCCGCCCAGCGCCTTGATCGAGAGCGAGATGCGCTCTTTCTCGACATCCACGTCCGAGACGACAGCCTGAACCATGTCGCCCTTCTTGTAGTTCTGGATGGCGTCCTCGCCACGCTCGTCCCAGCTCAGGTCGCTGAGGTGAACCATGCCGTCGATGTCGCCTTCCATGCCGATGAACAGGCCGAACTCGGTGATGTTCTTGACCTCGCCCTCGACCTCGGTCCCCGGCGGGTACTGCTCGGCGAACACTTCCCACGGGTTGCGCATGGTTTGCTTGAGCCCGAGGCTGACGCGGCGCTTGGCCGGGTCGATCTCGAGCACCATGACCTCGACCTCCTGGGAGGTGGAGACGATCTTGCCGGGGTGCACGTTCTTCTTGGTCCAGGACATTTCCGAGACGTGAACCAGCCCCTCGACACCGGGCTCCAGCTCGACGAAGGCGCCGTAGTCGGTGATGTTGGTGACGCGACCGGTGTGGACAGAGGCCAGCGGATACTTGGCCGCCACCAGATCCCAGGGATCTTCCTGCAACTGCTTCATGCCGAGGCTGATGCGGTGCGTCTCCTTGTTGATCTTGATGACCTGGACCTTGACGGTCTCGCCGATCGACAGGATCTCGGAGGGGTGGTTGACCCGGCGCCATGCCATGTCGGTGACGTGCAGCAGGCCATCGACACCGCCGAGGTCGACGAAGGCGCCGTATTCGGTGATGTTCTTGACCACGCCGTCAACGGCCTGACCCTCGGTGAGGTTGGCGATGACCTCGGCGCGCTGTTCGGCGCGGCTTTCCTCGAGGATGGCGCGGCGCGACACGACGATATTGCCGCGGCGGCGGTCCATCTTGAGGATCTGGAACGGCTGCTTGAGGCCCATCAGCGGGCCGGCGTCGCGCACCGGGCGCACGTCGACCTGAGAGCCGGGCAGGAAGGCCACCGCACCGCCGAGATCGACGGTAAAGCCGCCCTTGACGCGGCCGAAGATCGCGCCCTCGACGCGCTCCTCGTCGGCATAGGCTTTCTCGAGACGGTCCCACGCCGCCTCGCGGCGGGCCATCTCGTGGCTGATCACGGCTTCGCCGCGGGCGTTCTCGGCGGAGCGCAGGTAGACTTCGACCTCGTCGCCGACATGGATGTCGGGCTGCTCGCCGGGATTCGCGAATTCCTTGAGATCGACGCGGCCTTCCATCTTGTAGCCGACATCGATGATGGCCTGGCCCGCCTCGATGGCGATGACCTTGCCCTTGACGACAGAGCCCTCGTCGGGGGTGTCCATTTCGAGGTTTTCATTAAGGAGGGCCTCGAATTCCTCCATAGATGCGTTCTGAGCCATGTGGCGTTTCATTCCTTTGTAACGTTCATTTTCCGGCCGTGCGGTTGTCTCCGCCGGTCTTTGGGTGGTGTCCACCTGCGGTGGAACGGGGGTTCGTTGGTCAGGCGGGCCACAAAACAAAGAGGGCCGGGGATGCCGACCCTGCTCGCTCTCTTCGGTCCTGCGGCGGTTCCGCCTTGTTGACAACGGGCGTCATAGCGGCCACGCGGGCGTAAATCAAGCGGCAAGATCGCGGTGGGCCGGGCAATCGGATGAAAGCCTGTACCAATGCAGACTTGCCCCCGCGCGGAATCGAGGCGTGCTTGCACGCCGCCGCGCGAGCGCCCGACCGCCCCCTCGGGCGGGCGCTTTTGCAACGGTGCAAGTTGCTGCAAGTTGATAAGTATTCTGCACGATAAATCGCACAACACAGGCGTGTTTGCGCCCACCCGGCGATCGGGCACTCGCGCGGCTCATCGTCCAACCCGGCGGCTCATACCCGAAATCCTTTCTTTCGCATTCACCCGATTGCCCTGTAGCGGAGGGTTCAACCCGCGCGCCGCTGCCGCCACAGGGTAAACAGCCCCGCCCCCACGATCAGCGCCGCGCCCAGCGCCACGTTGAGGCGGATGGTCTCGGAGAAGACGAGGATGCCGATGGTGCTGGCGAACACCAGTTGCAGGTAGGCAAAGGGCTGCACCGCGCTCGCCTCGGCGACCTCGTAGCACTTGATGAGCGTGTAGTGCCCCGCCGCCCCGGTGATGCAGAGCGCCCCCATCCAGACCCAGTCGGGGCCGGTCATCGGCTCCCAGAACCATGCGCCCACCGCCGTCATCGCGACCGACCCCACGGTGCCGGTCCAGAAGAACGAGGTGGCCGCGTCGTCGAGCTTGGCCACAAACCGCGTGAGCAGCCCGTAGAGCGCGAACATCAGCGCGGCGATGAAGGGGATGATGGCGGCGGGCTGAAACACGCCGAAGCCGGGCTCGAGGATGATGACGACACCGACAAAGCCCACGCCGATCGCCACCCAGCGCCGCCAGCCCACGCTCTCGCCCAGAACCGGGCCGGAAAGCGCGGCGATCAATAGCGGGTAGGCGGCGAATACCGCGTGGCTCTCGACCAGCCCAAGGAGGGTGAAACCGTAGATCATCACGCAGATCTCGGCCACCAGAAGCAACGCGCGAAAGCCCTGCATCAGCGGCTGCGCGGTGGCGGCGGCGGCCATCAGCCCGCCGGCGCGGCGCGCGGCGACGATCATGACGAAGGCGGCGAAGAACCAGTAGCGGATCATCACCACCATGAACACGTTGTATTCCCCCGCCAGGTGGCGCGAGATGCCGTCCTGCACGGCGAAGATGAAGGTGGTCAGCACCATCATCCAGATGCCGAGACGGGTATTCTGATCGGTCATTGCCTGTCCAGTATTGCGCGGGTCATGTGGCGCTTGCGCCCGTATCCCGGAACACGGCTGACAGAAAACCCCGCCGCCTCCAAGCCCCGGCGCACGAAACCCGCCGCCGTGTAGGTGGCCGCCGTGCCGCCCTTTGCTGTGTGGCGGGCGACGCTCTCCATCAGGTCGGGCTGCCAGAGCTCGGGGTTCTTGGCGGGTGAAAACCCGTCGAGAAACCACGCATCGGCCGCGTCCGGCCAATGGTTTAGCGTTTCGCGTGCGTCACCCTCGACCAGCGTGAAATCGAGATCGGGCAGCGTGATCCGCTGCCCGCCGCCCCGCCAATGCGGCGCAAGCTCTGCGGCGAGCGGCGCGAGATCGGCAAAGCGGGATTGCGCGCGGCGCATGTCTGGCGCTGCCATCGGGAATGCCTCGAAAGAAGTGAAGATGAGCCGCCCCGCCACACCTGCCACCCGCCAGGCATGCAGCGCGGCCAGCAGGTTGAGCCCGGTGCCAAAGCCAAGCTCGGCAATGTGAAACCCGTCGCGGAACCGCGCCGGCAGATCGTTGCCCGCGAGAAAAACGTGCCGCGTCTCGGCAAGCCCGTTCTCAAGGCTGAAATACGGATCATTGAACCGGGTCGAGACCGGCACGTCGCCGTCGCGCCAGTCGATCCCGGCCTGCTGGTCCTGCATGGGGCAATCCTCTAGAACGGCGGGCAGGATGCCGGGTGCCGGGAGAATGTGCAATGACCGATGTGACGGTGATGGGGGCGGGGATATTCGGCCTGTCGGTGGCCTGGGCCTGTGCCCGGCGCGGGGCGCGGGTGCGGGTGATCGACCCGAACGGGCCCGGCGCGGGGGCATCGGGGGGCCTCGTCGGCGCGCTCGCCCCGCATGTGCCGGAGAACTGGAACGACAAGAAGGCGTTTCAGCTCAAAAGCCTGATCATGGCCGAGGGGTTCTGGGCCGAGGTGGCCGAGGCGGGCGGGGTGCAGCCGGGTTATGCGCGGCTGGGCCGGATACAGCCGGTGATGGACGAGAGCGGTCTGGCGCTGGCCCGCGCGCGGGAAGAGAGCGCCGCGGCGCTGTGGCAGGGCAAGGCGGCGTGGCGGGTGGAGCCTGCCGGGGGAAAGTGGTGCCCCGAGAGCCCCACCGGCCACGTCATCCGCGACACGCTGAGCGCGCGCCTGCATCCGCGCCGCGCCTGCGAGGCGCTGGTGGCGGCGCTGCGCGCGCGGGGGGCCGAGGTGGTGCGCGAGGGACCGCAGGAGGGCCGCGTGTTGTGGGCCACGGGGGTGGCAGGGCTGGAGGAACTGAGCCATGCGGCGGGCCGCGCCGCGGGCAATGGCGTCAAGGGGCAGGCCGCGCTGCTGGCGTTGGACGCGCGCGAGGCGCCGCAACTGTTTGCGGATGGGGTGCACGTTGTGCCCCACGCCGACGGCACCACCGCGATCGGCTCCACTTCCGAGCGCGACTATGACGATCCCACCGCCACCGATGCGCAACTCGACGACGTGATCGCGCGCGCCAGCGCGGCGATCCCCGCGCTGACGGGTGCGCCGGTGATCGAACGCTGGGCCGGGCTGCGCCCGCGCGCGCGAAGCCGCGCACCGATGCTGGGGGCGCACCCGCTGCGGCACGGTGAGTTCATCGCCAATGGCGGGTTCAAGATCGGCTTTGGCATGGCGCCCAAGGTGGCCGAGGTGATGGCAGAACTGATGCTCGACGGGGTGGACCGCATCCCCGAGGGCTTTCGCCCGGAGGCCTCTCTATGACCGCGCCGCGCCTTGCCAGCCTTGACCACCTCGTGCTGACCGTCGCCGACATCGGGGCGACGGTGACCTTCTACCAAGACGTGCTCGGGATGGTGCCGGAGGTGTTCCGCGCCACGGATGGCAGCGCCCGTCACGCGCTGCGTTTCGGCACGCAGAAGATCAACCTGCATCAGGCCGGGGCCGAGTTTGCCCCGCGCGCCGCGCGCGCCACCCCCGGCTCCGCCGATCTGTGTTTCCTGAGCGATGTGCCGCTCGGCGATTGGCAGGCGCATTTCGCGGCGCTGGGCGTCACGGTCGAGGACGGCCCGGTGCCGCGCAGCGGGGCGACGGGGCCAATCGTCTCGCTCTACCTGCGCGACCCCGATGGCAACCTGCTGGAGATTTCCAACCGGGGGGGTGAGCGCGGGTGGCAGGTTTTGGTCTGGGGCGGTCGTTGACCATCGGGCAGATGCAGGACAGGCGAGTCATCGGCAGGGTTACCCCTGTCCCCCGGCGATCAGGCTGCGGCGAGGGGCCGCTCGCGGACCGGCAGGTGCACCAGCGCCGAGAACGCCCCGACCCCCACGCCGATCCACCACACCAGCGAGTAGTCGCCGTGCAGGTCGTAGAGCCGCCCGCCCAGCCACACGCCGAGGAAGCTGCCAAGCTGATGCGAGAAGAACACGATCCCGTAGAGCGTGCCCATGTAGCGCAGCCCGTAGATATGCGCGATCAGGCCAGAGGTCAGCGGCACCGTGGCCAGCCACAGCGACCCCATCGCCACCGAAAACAGCAGCACCGTGCCCGGCGTGATCGGCGTCAGCATGAAGGCCGCCGCCACCACCGTGCGCGCGGCATAGATGCCCGCAAGCAGGTGCTTGCGCGAATGACGGTTGCCAAGCCAACCCGCCATCAGCGTGCCGCCGATATTGGCAAGGCCAATGAGCGAGATCGCCACCGCGCCCAGCGCCGACGTGGTGGTGATGCCGATATTGTGCAGCACGCCGCCGGGCAGGATCGGGCCGCACATCTCGGTCACCAGCGCCGGGAAATGCGCGGTGATGAAGCCAAGCTGATAGCCGCAACTGAAGAATCCCAGGAAGATGAGCGCGTAGGATGGATCGCGAAACGCCTGTTGCAGCGCGTCGCCCATGGATTGTTCCAGCACGGCGCGGCCCGCTGGGGCGGGTGCGCGCATCAAGGGCAGCATCACCAGCACCGCGAGGATGGTAGCGGCAAACACCACGAACACGCCCTGCCATGTCATGAAGCCGAGCATCCATTCGGCCACCGGCGCGCCGAACACCTGCCCCGCCGATCCCGCGGCGGTGGCGATGGCGAGGCTCATCGAGCGGTTCTCGTCCGAGCTTGCCCGCCCGACCACGGCGAGGATGACGCCAAAGCCGGTCCCGGCGATGCCGAAGCCCACCAGCACCTCGTAGACGTGGTGCGCCTGCGGCGACACGGCGAACGACGACAGCACCAGCCCGGCCGCATAGACCAGCGCGCCTGCGACGATGGCGCGGCGGTCGCCCATCTTCTCGGCCAGCGCGCCGAAAATGGGCTGGCCGATTCCCCAGGCGAGGTTCTGGATGGCGATGGCGAGCGAGAACTCGGCGCGGGGCCAGTTGAACTCCTCTGCGATCGGGATCTGGAACACGCCGAAAGAGGCGCGGATCGCGAAGGAGATCATCAGGATGGTGCAGCCTGCGATCAGGACGGGTGTTATCAGGGGGGCGGATTTCTGCATGGGGCCTCGCGCGGGATCGGGCGCAGATTACGCCACCGCGCGGCGGCGTCAATTCAGGCTTTGTGGTGGCGTCCATCACGCAGGCGCAAGCCGTCGGATCAGCGGCGCCATGACCAGCGGCGTGAGGTACATCGGCAATTGATATAGCCCCACGAACAGCAGGAGCGCCGCCGCCGTCTCGGGCGGCAGCGCGCCGAGGAACAGCGCAAGGTTGCGGTTGCCCGCGATGACCGCCAGCGCCGGGGCGCTGCCCGGCGCGCGGTGGACGGGCTCATCACGCTGGCCATGGCGGTGGTCGTGGTCGGCCTCATGTCCGCCGTGGGGCCCGCGCTCAGGGCCCCCGGTCCCGCCTTCTGGGCCACGCTTGCCGCTGTCTTCGCGCTCGGCTTCGGCGCGCAGGTGGTGACGCTGCTGCTGGCCCGCCACCGCGCGCCGGGCAGCGCCCCGGCGCTGGCGG
>MRWG01000539.1_pt1 | contig 39237 bp, 35 predicted proteins | sample 1013341 | NCBI WGS metagenome assembly MRWG01 (sample SAMN06117577, study PRJNA244670) | biofilm metagenome | biome: Water; feature: Cathode Biofilm; material: Biofilm; isolation source: microbial consortium enriched at the cathode of a solar microbial fuel cell | place: USA: District of Columbia ... | reverse complement strand
TTATAATTCTTCCGTTCTCCATAAATTGGGCTTGTTCTCAGTACATATGCCTGGAAGGAGGCCTCCTGAAAAATGGCAGCCCTTTCCCGGTTGTGGCCCGCTTGCCATAAAAAGTAGTGGATAGCAACAAAGCTTTGTATCTTAGGCGGCATGAAAAAAGTAGCGCCACCAGCCATGGAATGCATCAGCGTTTTCGATATGCTGAAGATCGGAGTGGGACCCTCCAGTTCCCATACCCTGGGGCCCTGGCGTGCAGCCGAGCGCTGGGTTACGGAACTACGGGAGGCAGGGCTCCTTCAGAAAGTCGGCAAGATCCGCATCAGGGTTTTTGGTTCCCTGGCACTCACGGGAAAGGGCCATGCCACGGACCTGGCACTGATGCTGGGGTTATCGGGGGCAGACCCCGAGGAAATCCCCGTAGCAGAGATCCTTCCCACGGTAGGACGGATCAAAGAGGCGAAAACCCTCTGCCTGAACGGGGGGCAACCCATCCCTTTCAACCCAGATACCTGTATCGTATTTGAACGGGAGTTCCTGCCCTTTCATGCGAACGGGATGATTTTTGACGCCTACCTGGATGATGGGAGGCATGCACAGGATACCTATTATTCTATAGGCGGGGGCTTTGTGGTAAAGGAGGAACGGGTCAATGCCAGGAAGAAAAAAGAAGTTTTCAGGAACTTTCCCTTTCCCATACAGAAGGGCACGGAACTTCTTGCCTATTGCCGGCAGGAAGCGAAAGCTGTTTCCGCCATCGTCCTGGAGAACGAACGTTCGCTTCGCACCGATGATGAAATAGACCGGCAACTGGCCCGGATTTGGGAAACCATGCTGGAATGCATGTATCTGGGCTGCCACACCGAAGGCACCCTGCCCGGGGGGCTTAACGTAAGGCGAAGGGCCTTTGACCTGTATCAGAACCTGAAATCGGAGATCCCGTATTCCAGTCCCGCAGAATGGCTGGAAACCATCCGGAAAACCGAGGTGAAGTTTCGGCAGATCCTCAAATGGGTAAGCTGCTTCTCCCTGGGCGTCAACGAGGTCAATGCCTCCCTGGGCCGCGTTGTTACCGCCCCCACCAACGGCAGTGCCGGTGTTATCCCGGCCGTGCTCATGTACTATATGGTGATCGAAAACCACCAGGCCGGGTTTGAGCACGTAAAGAAGTTCTTGCTGGTGGCGGGCGAGATTGGCAGCTTATTTAAAAAGGGGGCGACTATTTCTGCGGCCATGGGTGGATGCCAGGCAGAGATCGGTGTTTCTTCGGCCATGGCGGCGGCGGCCCTGACCGAATTGATGGGGGGTAGCCCGGAACAGGTGCTAATCGCTGCGGAAATAGCGATGGAACACCACCTGGGGCTCACCTGTGATCCTATCGCAGGCCTGGTGCAGATCCCCTGTATCGAACGGAATTCCATGGGGGCCATCAAGGCGATCCACGCCGCTGAGCTCGCCCTGGATGCCCGTCCCGAAAACATCAAAGTACCCCTTGATAAGGTAATCAATACCATGTGGGAAACAGCAAAGGACATGAGTTCCAAATACAAGGAAACCTCAAAAGGCGGGCTGGCAGTGGAGGTTTTCCTCAGTGATTGCTAACGGCTACCCTGAAATAGATGGCCCTTTAGGGCTGTAAAGGCCCGGGCTGTTTTTCTTCAAAGCAGCGGAACGCCCCCTTCGGTAAGAGGTCTGCTGTCGCGTCGGGTACCGGGTCCGTTTCCTTTTTTCGAAATACAGCACTTCCGGCCGGGAGGTTAAGGACAATTGTTTTTCCTCCGGGTATCGATAATATAAATAATCTTCCATTCCCCTTGTAATTTTACTAATTGAAATGCGTTGACACCGCAATGGCTAAATTGCCCGTTCCTCAAGAATTCGTAAGGTGTCCATGCCTGGGCCATCGGGCCGTCGGTCCGGATCTCATAGGACTTTATGACTTCCCTGAAGGCCACGGAATCCGGGATACTGCATATGGCTTTGAGGAAATCCCCGAAATTGCCGTTCCTGACTGCAGGTGCCCCTTCCCCGGTGATACCAATCGTTTGCATGATTACCGTTTCACCCGAATGGGATTTCATCTTTACGGAATCTTTCTCGTGGAATCCCTCAAAAAAAAGTTCAATGGCACGCTGTACCTCCAGGTTGGCAGATTGTTGCGCGGATAGCAGGGGGGAAACGAGGAAAAAAAGAAAGACCAGGTACTTCATAACAAGCGGATTGTCTCCCGAAATGTAGAAAATCTTTTGCAAAGTTCCTCCACTTCCCCTTCAAATTCCCGCGAGCGAATACCGGCTGCTCAAAACTGCAACGCACACGGCAAGGTTAGCCAATCCAACAAATCTCCTTACATTTATCCGGCAAATCAAACAACTATGTCGGTAACTAAAAAAGAATACAAGCGTATCACTGTAAAGTCGCTGGTAGATATGAAACAGCATGGGGAAAAGATCTCCATGTTAACTGCCTATGACTACTCTATGGCCAAGATCGTGGATGCAGCCATGGTCGATGTAATCCTGGTAGGGGATTCTGCCAGTAACGTCATGGCGGGGCACGAAACTACCCTGCCCATTACACTGGACCAGATGATCTACCATGCCTCTTCGGTGATCAGGGCGGTAAAGCGGGCCCTGGTGGTGGTAGACCTGCCCTTTGGCAGTTACCAGAGCGACCCCAAAGAGGCACTGAGGTCGGCCATCAGGATCATGAAGGAAAGTGGGGCCCACGCGGTTAAACTGGAGGGAGGAGAAGAAATCAAGGAGTCGGTCAAGCGCATATTGAGGGCCGGGATCCCAGTGATGGGCCACCTGGGGCTGACCCCACAGTCCATATACAAGTTCGGCACCTATACCGTACGTGCCAAAGATAAACAGGAGGCCGAAAAACTGATCGCGGATGCAAAAATGCTCGAACGGTTGGGATGTTTTTCCATTGTACTGGAAAAAATCCCCGCGGCCCTCACCAAAAAGGTATCCGACAGCCTCTCTATCCCTACCATTGGCATAGGGGGCGGCAAACATGCCGACGGGCAGGTGCTGGTGATCCATGACCTGTTGGGGATGACCCATGAATTCCACCCCCGTTTCCTCAGGCGCTACATGAACCTGTATGATGGGATGAGCGAGGCCATCTCCCTCTATGTCAACGACGTAAAAAAAGGCGATTTTCCAAGTGATGAGGAACAGTATTAGTCTGGATTTCTGTATCCTACGATGGAAAAAGGAATGAATTGAGGCAAGATACGGATCCCGAATTATGAAAACCCGCCGGTTTGTTTCAGGGGCATCAAGAATTAGCAGGTCAATTTCAGAAAATGCCGGTGCACAACGCCAAAGGTTTCAAAGTGATCTGGGTTGTTCCAATGCAGCTTAAATGCAATCAGGAGGTGTCTCGCAATTTCAAAGGGAGTACCCATGGCAAGTTCAAGGTACCGGTCTAATTCTTTGCCTGAGGTTCGGGAACTCTTTTCTGCCGTGTTTGAGGGAACAGCTACCTCGGTACGTCTTAATTGCAAAACCGTATATTTCCGAGGAACCCTTAGTATTTCATTGTAGTATTTCAATAACGCGTCCTATAACCCTATAATCCATCACAGTGTCTTCCCAATCCACCCCTAAAAACCTGCAGGTCCTTTTTGAAGATAACCACTTGCTCATCGTCAACAAACGCCCGGGGGATATCGTACAGGGTGATAAAACCGGCGATACCCCGCTCAGCGAGCACGTAAAGGAATTTATAAGGGTCAAATACGACAAACCGGGGAATGTCTTCCTGGGCGTCACCCACCGCCTTGACCGCCCCACCTCGGGGATCGTGGTTTTTGCCCGCACCTCAAAAGCGCTCGCCCGGATGAATGCGCTTTTCGCAGAAAAGGAAACCAAAAAGACCTATTGGGCCATCGTGAAGCAGCGGCCGCCCAGGGAGTCCGACAGGCTTGTGCACTGGATGATCCGGAATACCCGGCAGAACAAATCCTATGCCCATGCCGAAGAGCGCGCCCATTCAAAGAAAGCTATTCTGGAGTACCGTATACGGCAACAACTAGACCGTTACTGGTTGCTTGAAATTCTGCTGGAAACCGGAAGACACCACCAGATCAGGGCGCAGTTGGCTGCCATAGGCAGCCCTATTAAAGGCGATCTTAAATATGGGTTTGACCGGAGCAATGCCGACGGGAGCATCCATCTCCACGCACGCGAGCTCACTTTTACCCATCCCGTGCGCAAAGAGCCCCTGCATTGCATAGCCGACCCACCCAGTGACCCCCTATGGGATGCCTGCGGCTAAGGCCACAGCATGATGGTGTTTAACGGCTAACAGCCATGGCCTTTTCCCGGATGATCTGGCCGACAGGTTTGTTTTCGAGATGGCTTTCGAGCCATGAAAGTATGTCCAGGTATAAGAACGCCCTTTTTTCGTAAGGATGGTTTTCGTATTTCTTGAGCTGGTCGTATAGCTTTCGGAATTCGTTCCTCAATTCGTGCGGGTAGATATTCCCCAGGTTGCGCAGGAATTTGATCATCTCCTTCTGCACGGCGTGCAACTCGTTCATCTTTAGTAAGAATTTGTAGGTGCTTTTAAGCTGCACCTCCAGATGGTAGTCCATCCCAGCCTCATAATGGGCCACCAGGCTGAGCACCCGGGCAAAGCACATGAGGTCTTCCCGCATTTTAAGGTTCTTGTTGTTGATGATCTTCTTCAGGTAGAAGATGCACTTCTTATTATCGCCCACCCCAAAGTAAAGGCAGGCTATTTTGTAGTAAAACACCATGATATGGTGCTCATCGATCCGGTCGCGGTGCTTGCCAATGCCATACTCGATAATCTTGACCAGGTACAGGCCCTTGTCAAATGTGCCCTCCAGGAAATGAAGGTTGAGTTTGTTGAAATTGGTATAGAGGAAGGCCAGGGAGCTAATGTTGTCGTTCTTTGGAAATTGTTTGCTTTCCAGGATGTTTTCCAGTTTCTCCAGGGTTGTCTTGAATTGCGAACTGTATTTCACAAAGAAGAGCGATTCCAGCAAATAATGGTTGCCTTTGAGGAAGAATACCGGGTTGAGGTAGATCATTTCCTCGTTTTCGTAAAAGAGGTCAACCCATTTGCTGGCGTATTTATAGCAGGACAGGAAGTCCTGTACCAGGAAACTGTACCAGAGGTGGGCCTTGTACAGCCATAACTTTTCCCGGAACCCCAGTTCGTCTATTTGGTATTTGGGAAGGTGCGATTCAAAATAGGTTTTCACCTCCTGATAGTCATCGTCATTGCGCACATAGCCAACTTTCAGCATCATGCCGTACAACTGCAGGGAAAGGTTAGAGAGTTTGCTGGTCATGACGTTTTGGGCCGACAACTCCTTCGCCTGTATGGCCAACTCGTCTGCCCGGTCGGGAATACTGCGGGTAATGTATTGGGTCTCTATGATCTTTTCCAGTTCCACGATCTCGTAGGCGATGTTCTTTTCCTCGTTCTCTATGGCGACCCCCTTGACCTTGTCAAGGATCTTCAGGCTTTGCTTGTAAAGGCCCTTTTGGTAGAGGATGGTGGCAAAATCGAGCTGTTCCCTGATCTGTAACCGTATCGTCTGGTTTACGGGATTGAGGCGCAGGCTGACCAGAATTTGCTTATACAGGTGGGCCTTCAGGTTAGAAAGTTGGGTCTTTTTGACGATACCGCTGTCCAGGATGGCCTTTTCGTCATAGGTTTTCATCTTGTCCAAGAGGTTGAACAGGGCCAAAAATTTGGCATCGGTATTTACTCCAAGTCGACCGACATACAGTTTGAATTGCCGTTTCTCCGATTTTGACAGGGATTTTATCAATACGTACAACGCGTCTTTGGGGGCACTTGTCATCGTAAAAAAAGTAATTTAATCATTTGTAAGACAGCTATTTACGTATGCTGCATTAACTGTTAACGTTGTAAATGCTTTTTTTCTACTTCCCTAAGGGTCTAAAAGCCACCCTATATTCGTAATTGGGTGAATTAAAAGTATGAAATAAAGATGAGTAAAGATAAGGTAGATATTTTTGATACTACACTGCGGGATGGGGAACAGGTTCCTGGGTGTAAACTTGATACAAAGCAGAAGCTGGTCATAGCCGAAAGGCTCGACCAGCTGGGTGTGGACATAATAGAAGCCGGATTTCCCATTTCCAGCCCCGGGGATTTTGCATCGGTGGAGGAAATCGCCGCGATCGTAAAGTACGCCAGGGTCTGCGGGCTTACCCGGGCTGTCAAAAAAGATATTGAGGTGGCCGCCCAGGCCCTGAAAAAAGCAAAAAGACCCAGAATCCATACGGGCATCGGTACTTCAGATTCCCATATCCAGTTCAAATTCAACTCTACCCGTGAGAAGATTATCGAAAGGGCCGTAGAGGCAGTGGCCTATGCCAAGACCTTTGTGGAGGATGTTGAATTCTATGCCGAAGATGCCGGGCGTACCGATAATGAATACCTGGCACGGGTATGTGAAGCGGTCATCAAGGCCGGGGCCACCGTATTGAATATCCCCGACACCACTGGTTATTGCCTGCCTGAAGAATACGGAGCCAAGATGAAATACCTCAGGGAGAACGTCAAAGGGATCGATAAAGCCGTCCTCTCTTGCCATTGCCACAACGACCTTGGGCTCGCTACGGCCAATTCCATTGCCGGGGTGATCAACGGTGCCCGCCAGATTGAATGTACCATCAACGGCATTGGCGAGCGGGCCGGGAACACCTCCCTGGAAGAAGTAGTGATGATCCTGCGGCAACACCCCCACCTGAACCTGGACACCAATATCAACAGCAAACTGCTTTACAGCACCAGCCAGATGGTCTCGCAAAAAATGGGGATGCCGGTACAACCCAACAAAGCAATCGTGGGGTCTAATGCCTTTGCACATAGTTCGGGCATCCACCAGGACGGTGTGATCAAAAAGCGGGAGACCTATGAAATTATAGACCCGGAGGATGTAGGTGTTACAGAATCTTCCATTGTCCTTACCGCCAGGAGCGGCAGGGCAGCCCTCGCCTACCGCGCCAAAAAAGTAGGGTACGAACTCACCAAGGTACAACTGGACAAGGTGTATGAGGAATTCCTCAAATTCGCCGACGTCAAAAAAGAAATCCTGGATGAGGATATCCATGAAATCATCGAGTCCAGCAACGTCAACCTCGAAAGCCTCGCCTGATGAACCTCAAAATCGCCCTGTTGCCCGGAGATGGGATAGGTCCGGAGGTAACGGCCCAGGCCGTTAAATGCCTGCAGGCCGTCGAGGAGAATTTTGGGCACAGGTTTCGTTTTACGGAAGCCCCTATAGGCGCCGTGGCGATCCAAAGGAGTGGCAACCCGCTCCCCGACAATACCCTGAAACTCTGCAAACAGTCTGATGCCATCCTGTTTGGTGCCATTGGCGACCCCAGGTACGACAATGACCCCGATGCCAGGATACGGCCCGAACAAGGCTTGTTACAGCTGCGCCATGAGCTGGGGCTTTTCAGCAACATCCGCCCAATTAAGGTCTTTCCGACCATTATGGACCTCTCCCCCCTCAAAAAGCACGTCCTCACCGGTACGGATATGGTGATTTACCGGGAGCTTACCGGAGGCATCTATTTTGGCGACAAAAAACTGAGCGATGACGGCAGCCGGGCTTTGGATACCTGCGAGTACTCAGAACACGAAATCAGCCGGATTGCCCACCTCGCCTTTAAAGCCGCCAAAAACCGAAGGAAGAAGCTTACCATGGTCGACAAGGCCAATGTACTGGAAACTTCCCGTCTCTGGCGCAAGGTAGTGGGGCGCATCGGTGAAAGTTATCCGGAAGTGCAACTGGAGTTCATGTATATAGACAATGCCGCCATGCAAATGGTTCTTAACCCCAGCCAGTTCGACGTGATGCTGACCGAGAACATGTTTGGCGACCTCCTTTCCGATGTGGGAAGCGCCCTGGGGGGCTCTATCGGGCTGTTACCCTCCGCCTCGGTGGGCGAAAAATATGCCATGTTCGAACCCATCCACGGATCGTACCCACAGGCCAAGGGAAAAAACATTGCCAACCCCATAGCCTCAATCCTATCAGCAGCCATGATGATGGAACACTTTGGCTTAAAAGAAGAAACACGGGCCATCGTGATCGCCGTCTACCAGGCCATGAAAAATCATATTGTTACCCCCGACCTGGAACCGAAAAGCAAGTACAGTACGGAGCACGTGGGCGAATTTATAGCGAATAAGGTGGTAGATTCCGACGAACTCTTCAACATCAACAAAGAAAACATTGGATTGGGGAAATCCACGATCATCTGACCATTTTCATTTTTATTAGAACACCCAGAAAGGCCTCTTGCTGTTGCAGGGGGCTTTTTTATTCTGCCTGCAACACACGCACCAGAGAGTCAAATTGCCTTTTAAAGGCCTCGTACGGGGCTCCCGTGGCCGGCCCGTTGAACCCCGTATGAATGGCACGTACGTTCTTTTCCTTATCGATAAAAAGGGTTGTGGGATACGAAATCAGCTGGTTGAGCATGGGTAGTTTTTCCTGGGCCAGAAGTTTATCGGAACTCCCGTACTGCGCCAGCAATATCGGGTACTCCATCCCCAACCGCTCACGTAGCCTTCGGATCCTTGAAAATGCCGCTTCCCGGGTCCTGGCATATTCAAAGGCCAGGGCGACCACCTCCAGGTCCGCAGTATCCTCCAGTGCCATATAGTCTGTGAGGAAACGGGTCTCGTCAAGGCAATTTGGGCACCAGGTGCCCATGATCTGCACCACCACGGCCTTCCTGTTGAACCGCTGATCCCGCAGGGATACCAGGGCCCCGTCAGGACCCGGGAATTCAAACTCCAATTGGTCGTATCCGGGTTTCAGGTAGGTGAGCGTACGGGCATCCGGGAGCTGGTAATCAGGGCTCCTGCGGCCCACAAAAGGTTCTTTGAAATGGTTTCCCGAATAAAAAGTGCCGCGCATCACGCTGTCGGCCATCCCTGCCAGGAAAAGGAAGGCATGGGCCCCGTCAAAGGTGGAGAGCTTGAGGGAATCGCCCGTGACAACTCCTTGCAGGTACCGGTAATCTCCGGTGGTGGTCCTGAACGTCCCGCTGAGCTGGTCGCCTTCCTGCCTGAAAATGCCCTTGGCCGGATATTCGTCTGCCGTGCCCGGGCTGAAGACCACTTCCCAGGCGCCACTTAAATCCACCAGGGGGGCAGGCCCCACCAAAAAACGCGGCCGCTCACCATACCTGGCCATAAAGGGAACCGACCTGTCCAGGCTTTCAATCCGGAAACGGCCCCGGAGTTCCTCACCGCTGGACCTAGCGGAAATATACCCCTCAAAAACAGGCATATAGATATGGATGGAATCCCGTTCCATGCGGATCTCGTCAATAGACACCACTTCCCCAGCATTGAAAACCTCCATGCGGTAAGTGCCCTCTTGTTTACCAAGCATAAAGGTAAAGGGCAGTTTCCGCCCGTCCATAACCTCCAGTTGGGCGTGCCATTTCCCTGTCCGGGGAGCCTGTGTCCCGGCAGGGGAACACGATCCCCATAAAAAAGGAAGGCCTGCCCAGAATAGCCATTTTTTCATAGTCATCTTCTTTTAACAAGCCAACGAAATAACAACATAATTCCATGAATAAAAAATGCCCCCTTTAAACGCGGGGCTTGTTGAATGGTTCTCCTCATTGTCTTATCTTTGGGCGATTAAATCTGACCGATGAATATTTCCTATAACTGGTTAAAGCAGTTTGTACCCATCAATTGGGAAGCCTCCAGGACCGCAGAGCTATTGACGGACCTCGGACTGGAAGTGGAGGGCATTGAGCCCTTTGAATCTGTGAAAGGGGGGCTAAAAGGAGTCGTGGTAGGCCATGTGCTCGAGTGCATCCAGCACCCCAACGCTGACAAGCTAAAACTTGCCACTGTGGGTATCGGGGCGGCCGAGCCATTGAAGATTGTATGCGGGGCCCCCAATATAGCAGTGGGCCAGAAAGTTCCCGTCGCTACCATCGGTACCAGGCTGTATACCAGCGAAGGAGAGGCCTGGACCATCAAAAAAGGAAAAATCCGTGGAGAGGAAAGCCATGGGATGATTTGTGCCGAAGATGAATTAGGGCTTGGCGAAAGCCACGAAGGGATCATGGTCCTTGATGACGACCTTGCCCCCGGCACCCCCTGTTCCGAACTATTTAACATTGAAACCGACGAGGTTTTCGAAATAGGCCTCACGCCCAACCGGGCAGATGCCATGAGCCATTTTGGGGTCGCGCGCGACCTGAAGGCCGGGCTCCTGCAACGGAAAATACACGCCCAGCTCCATACCCCTTCGGTGAGCAACTTCGCTACGGAAAACCGCTCGCTGAAAATAGATGTAGAGGTAGAACAGAACGCCCTGGCTCCCCGCTATTGCGGTGTTACCATCAGCAACCTGATTGTACAGCCATCCCCCTACTGGCTGCAAAACCGCTTAAAGGCCATCGGCCTTAAACCCATCAATAACGTGGTGGATGCCACCAATTACGTGCTCCACGAACTGGGACAGCCCCTGCATGCCTTTGATGCCGACCGTATCCACGGGAAAAAGATCATCGTGCGCAATGTGCCTGCTGGTACCCGGTTTATGACCCTTGATGGAGAAGAGCGGAAGTTGCATGAAGAAGACCTGATGATCTGCGACGCCGAAAAACCCATGTGCATCGCCGGTATCTTTGGGGGGATCAATACGGGCGTCACCGAAAATACGAAGGCGATCTTCCTGGAAAGTGCCTATTTCGACCCGGTCTCGATCCGCAAAACCGCCAAGCGGCACGGCTTGAATACCGATGCCTCCTTCCGGTTCGAAAGAGGGGTGGATATCAACAATGTGGAATACGCCCTGAAGCGGGCGGCGCTGCTCATCCGGGACCTTACAGGAGGGCACATCAGTTCGGATATTGTCGACCTGTACCCCAAACGAAAAGATGATTACCAGGTTTTCCTGACCTTCGAAAAGATCAACAACCTGATCGGGCAGGAAATACCGAAAGATACCATAAAATCCATCCTGGCCTCCCTTGATATCCAGGTGAAAAGCGTTACGGAGTCAGGGCTGGGCCTCATCATTCCTTTTTACCGCATAGACGTTCAGCGTGAGGTAGACGTGATTGAAGAAATATTAAGAGTTTACGGGTATAACAACATCGAGACCAAGGAGAAGCTACACGCTTCGGTGGCCGTTACCTCCAAATTTGAGAATTACCGTTTGGAAAATATCATCGGCGACCTGCTGGTGTCCCAGGGCTATTTTGAGACGCTTTCCAACAGCCTTACCAATCCGGAGTACCAGGAACTGCTGGATCCGGAACGAGCGGGCGTTCCCGTGCGTATCATGAACCCGCTCAGCACGGAGTTATCCGTCATGCGGCAATCGCTTTTGAGTTCCCTGCTCGAATCTGCCCGGCATAACGCCAACAGGAAAAAACAGAACCTCAAGTTGTTCGAATTCGGGGCGAGCTACCGGCAGGAAGGAGCCTCCTTTAGGGAGCAAAAACAACTGGGCATCCTGGTGACCGGGAATAGAAAGGAAGAAAGCTGGGTGGCAGGGCAACAAAAATCGGATTTTTTCTATTTCAAGGCCATTGTAGAACAGGTTTTGCTGCGGCTTGGAATTTCCGATTTTCAATCGGCCCCTGCTGACAACCCACTGTTTTCAGAAGGACTTGGCGCGATGCATGGAAAAGTACCCCTGGTGGAATTTGGCGTCCTTCAAAAAAACATAGGGAAAAAATTCGACCTTAAATCAGAGGTGCTCTACGCAGAATTTAACTGGGCCGGCCTTGTGCAGCAAGCTTCGGATAGCAAAATGATCTTCAGGGAAGTTCCCAAATATCCGGAAGTTAGGCGGGATTTTGCGCTGCTGATCGACCAGCAGGTAACTTTCAGGCAAATCCATGACCTGGCGTTTAAAACCGAAAGGAAGTTGCTGAAGAAGGTAAACCTGTTTGACGTATATACCGGTAAAAACCTCCCGGAAAACAAAAAATCCTACGCGGTTAGTTTCCTGCTGCAGGACCTCAAGAAAACGCTTACCGATGCCCAGATAGACAAGGTGATGAAACGCCTGCAACTACAATTCCAAACCGAACTGGGGGCAGAATTGCGCTAAGGGCCCCGCTTTGCTAACGGGGCAATATTACCCGGTCTATGACATGGACCACCCCATGGGGCCGCTCGGAATCCGCCGTGGTAATACGAGCAGTATTTCCAGAGCAATCTGTGAGTACAATATCGATACCTTCCATGCTCGCGAGGATCTCATTCCCCTGCACCGTGGTAAAGGTCGCGCTACCCATCCCCCTGCAGAGGGCCCTCAGAATGGAAGCGGCCGTCAGTTTCCCCGCGATGATATGGTAACTTAGCATGGCCCGGAGCTCCTCCCTGTTTTCGGGGAGCATCAGTCCTGAGAGCTTTTCTGCAGACCAGCGCTGGAACGCCTTGTCAGACGGGGCGAATACGGTAAAATTCCCGCCATTGTCAAGCAATTCCGCTAAATCGGTGGCTTTTAGGGCTTTCATCAGGGTCTGGTATTGGGAAGATTCGTTTTGGCCCTCTGCCAAACGTCCATCGGGACCTATGTGGTCCAATAACGGAGGAGCGTACTGGGCCGTGGCCAGGCTGGTAAAAAACAAGAGCAGAAGCGTGTAAGGGTTTGCCAGGCAATCCATAAGTGGGTCTTTCTAAAATTTGGAGTTTGAGATCCGACGAACGGTCAGATTTCATCGACAATATACAATATTAGCCCACCCTCCCCGGGGTGGCATGGGCTATTTTCAATTATTTAACAAAATATTAACATTTCTTATCCATTCTATGGAATTGGATTGCAGAGTCTTAATGATTATTTTTGAGGGGATTGCTAAAAATGAAAAAGAATGCTATTAAAGAGAACCGATATCGAGGCCAAACTCTCCAGGGCCTCGGCGCGAGGATTACCGGAGGAAAAATTGCTACAGGAAGTCGCCCTTATTCTGCAAAGGGATACTGAACACGACCAGCGGATACAGCAGAACCTGCTTAGTGCATCCTCCAAGGCCGAAAACCGTTTTGAATTTGATCTGTTGGAGCGTTCCCGCATATATCATTTGGAACAAATACGCGGGATTTGTATCGACTTCCGCCTGCGATTTTTGGATGCCAAATTTTTCAAGGGGGCGATCCCCCCCGAAGGGCTATCGGAGATCAAACGACTCGAAAAGGAACACGGGTGTGAACTGAAAGGTTTTAAGGTCCTGGCCCCCTCCAGGTTATTTAAACTGGAAGACAAGGACGACCCCATACTTTTCGCGCCTATTGGCAACGGGTATTACTACCTGATCCATAAATGGGGGAACGACCTGCATCCGTTGCGCAAATGGTTGGTGTGGCCTTTTAAGAACATTGTAAACCGCGCTGCCCTGGTGCTTCTTTTGAGTTACCTGGCCACGCTTATGGTGCCCGATGGGCTTTTTTCCAAATCGGGTTCCGCGGCGGAGTTTTGGATCATTTTTTTCTTTATGTTCAAATCCATTGCCGCCGTGGTTATTTTTTATGGATTTGCCCTTGGAAAAAACTTTAATTCGGCTATCTGGAACAGCAAGTATTTTAATGCCTGATCCCGGGCCACCGGCCCTGCTCTGCCGTGTGCACGCCCTGGCCCTCTCCCCTCCTACTGTACCGCAATATGCAGTGGAAGCCCGTGGAGTTCGGTCTTATCGATCAAGCGGGGGTCAGGGATGGGTTTGATGCGCAGCAACCCCCCTTTATCCCCTGTGCCCGACTTGCGGTAGCCGATAAGGATATACCCGTTGTGGTGGTCGAACCCCACCGCCATGGTATCTCCTATATTGTACAGGGAGCGTGTTTCTTCACTGAGGAAGTTTTCGTAATAGTAGAGGTAGGCGGTATGGTTGGCAAAATCATACACCGCGGGGATATGGTCATAGTTAGAATTTTCCAGGTTTGTTGGCATTGCATAGTACAACCTGCCCTTCGGATCAAAATAGGGGGCAATCGCATCCCCGAAACGCGGCTCTTTTCCTGAGGTATACTGCACCCGGCTAATGGTTTCCAGGCTATTGGCATCTACCTCCAGGTGCCTGCTGGTATAGCTCACCAGGATATTGCCGTCGGGATTCTTTAAGATACTCAGCACCTCGGTACCCAGGTCCATCTGATGCAGGGTATGCCCGGTTGCACTGTCAATGACCTCCAGGGCATTCTTTCCCGTTCCGAAGTCAAATGTGAGCACAAAGATCCGTGAGGCGGAACTGATCAGCCGCAGTGGCAGGTAATCCAGGCTGGTTTCGCCAAAGCCCGCGGGACTGTCGTCCAGCGAGACCGAACGAATACGGTAATAGATATTCTTGGGGCCTTCACCGGGTTCGCTATAGGCGACAAAGGCCGTATGGGAGTTATGGGCCAGGGCCAATAGCTGCCGTTCGCAATCAGGCGCTTCCTGGAATACAGATTTGAGTTGTACCGCAGTTTCCCCCGTCTTCCAGAAGTTGATCTCCGCACTGCAGTCGGGGAGGGTATGGAGGAAACTAAAGGACTCCTGGTCTCTGAAGCTCAGTGCGGCTTCGGCAAATGCTTCCAGGGGCGTGGCTCCATTCACCGGGTTGATGTCGAGGCCATTGGCGGTGTAATCCTGCCCTGTGACTGACCCGGCTTCAGAAAGTACGATGGTGTAACGGGTATCCACGCCTTCTTCCAAAGGCGGGGGGTTGGCGGGGCCGTCTTCCGACGTGCTGCAAGCCAGCAGCAACAGGCCCAGTAGCAAAACTGCCAGGCGTTCGGTATTCATGACGTAAAGATTTGGGTGCCGAGGTGGCTATGCAGGAACTGCGTACATTTTTTCCCGCTGTTCCCTTATGCTCTTATCGGACATATATTCATCAAACGTCAAATAACGGTCTATATTACCTTTGGGGGTTAATTCTATGATACGATTCGCGACGGTTTGGGCAAACTGGTGGTCGTGTGTCGTAAACAACACGGTGCCTTTGAACTGCTTCAGCGAGTTGTTGAATGCCGTTATGCTTTCCAGGTCCAGGTGGTTGGTCGGCTCGTCGAGCAACAGCACATTGGCCCGTAACAACATCATCCTGCTCAGCATACAGCGCACCTTTTCACCGCCTGAAAGCACCGTGCACTTTTTAAGGGCCTCTTCCCCGCTGAACAACATCTTACCCAGGAAGCCCCTCAGGTGCACCTCCTCTTTCTCCTCCTCGGTTTTGGCCCATTGCCGGAGCCAGTCTACCAGGTTGATCGGTTCCCGGAAAAAATCGGAGTTATCGGCAGGCAAGTAGGATTGGGTGGTAGTCACCCCCCATTGAAAGCTGCCCTCCGCGGCCTTCCGGTTCCCGGTGACAATTTCGTAAAAGGCGGTCGTAGCCCTTGAATCCCTTGAAATTACAGCCACCTTATCCCCTTTGGCCAGGTTGATATGCACATTGGAGAACAAGAGGTCCCCATCCTCACTACGGGCCGCAAGCCCTTCGATATTCAGGATCTGGTCCCCTGCTTCCCGCTCTCGATCAAAGATGATCGCGGGGTACCTCCTGCTCGAAGGCTTGATGTCTTCTACCTTGAGCTTTTCCAACATCTTCTTTCGGGAGGTGGCCTGTTTGCTCTTGGCGACGTTGGCACTGAACCGCTGGATGAACTCCTGCAGCTCTTTGGCTTTTTCCTCGGCCTTCTTGTTCTGTTGTGCCCGTTGCCGCGATGCCAGCTGGCTGCTTTCGTACCAGAAGGAATAATTCCCGGAATACAGGTTGATCTTCCCAAAATCTATGTCGGCCACGTGCGTGCACACCTCATCGAGGAAATGCCGGTCGTGCGATACGACGATGACGGTGTTTTCATACCCGGACAGGAAGTTCTCGAGCCAGCTTATCGTCTCGTAATCCAGGTCATTGGTGGGCTCGTCCATGATGAGTACATCCGGGTTTCCAAACAAAGCCTGGGCCAGCAAAACCCGGACCTTCATTTTGGATTCGAGTTCTGACATCTGCGTATAATGATGCGATTCAGGGATGCCCAGGTTGGAGAGCAGGGCCGCGGCCTCACTCTCGGCATTCCAACCATTCATTTCTTCAAAAGCCACCTGCAATTCCCCTATCCTTTCGGCATTCTCATCACTGTAATCGGCATACAGCCGGTCCATCTCCTGTTTGATGGCAAAGAGGGGCTTGTTCCCCATCAGAACCGCTTCCAGGACCGGGTGGGCGTCATAGGCGTTGTGTTCCTGTTCCAGGACCGACATGCGTTTTCCGGGTTCAAGGTGCACATGGCCCGAAGTAGGATCGCTCTTGCCGGAAAGGATCTTCAGGAAGGTAGATTTACCTGCACCATTGGCCCCAATGATCCCGTAACAGTTTCCCTGGGTGAAATTCACGGATACCTCGTCAAACAGGACCCTTTTGCCGAATTGTACAGATAAGTTGGAGACTGAAAGCATAGGCTGTGATTAAAATTTTTGCAAAACTACTAAAATTAAATGGCCGTGCCAATAAACGGCAGTACCAATCTGATCATCGGGCTTATGGCCCGGCAGGGCAATATTTAACGGGTCATTAACAGGGCTGACCTCCGTGTTTTGTTAGTTTTGTTACCAATTGCTCTGGATCATTTGTGTATGATAAGAATTCTATTTTTCTTCCTGCTTCTATCCGCGATAAGTTGTAGCACCAGGGAAAAGGGTTCCCCTCAGGTATATTTCGCCGGGGAAATTGTCAACCCAACCAGCAATTTTGTGGTGCTTTACAAGGATGATATAGAAATAGATTCGGCCAAACTCGATGCCAATAACCGCTTTGTCTTCCTCCTGGACACCATCGATGAGGGCTTGTACAACTTTAAGCATTCCCCGGAACTGCAATATATATTCCTGGAAAAAGGGGATAGCCTGGTCATACGCCTGAATACTACTGATTTTGACGAATCGCTTGTTTTTGCCGGGGAAGGGGAAGGCGTGAATAACTTCCTGCTGGAAATGTTCCTTACCAGCGAAGAAGAAGAGTCTGTCATCTACGCGTTTTACGAAGATGATCCCGAAGAATTCAGCCGTAAAATCGACTCCCTGCGCGAAAACAAAATGTCCCTGCTCCTCGAAGTGGACAGCCAGTATGGCCTGTCGGACAATGCCCGGGAGATCGCACAGGCAAGCATTGATTACAATTACTTTATATACAAGGAGCTATACCCGTTCTACCATAAAAAGCGCAAGGGCATGGAGGAGGTTCCGGACCTCCCCTCCGGTTTCTACGCCTACCGGGGGCAGCTGGACATGAACAACAAGCACCTTACCTATTTCAGGCCGTACTACAAATTTATCAATTACCACCTGGGCAACCTCACCTACATGCAATGCATGAAGGACTGCGATTCACATGACCAAAGGCTGGAAAGCTACCTGCACTTCAACAAGCATAAATTGGGGCTTATCGACAGCCTTATTACAGAAAAAGCCCTGCGCGATAACGTCTTCAGGCACGTGGCCATTGATTATTTGCTGAAAGTACAGGACAAGGAGGCCAACAATATTGAATTCATCGAAACCTTCCACAAACTATCCGGGAACAACCGGCATATCAAGGAAATAGACAACCTTTACCAGGGGATCATGAATATCCAACCCAACCGTCCCCTTCCGGATATCGAGTTAACAACCGTAGACGGTCGCAATGTGGGCCTGAAAGAAATCGCCAAGGGCCGGAATGTGGTATTTTACTTCTGGTCGGGGACTCAAAAAGGGCATTTTGACAATATCGCGAATCGGGTAGCCGAACTTTCGGATGAAAAAAAGGAGTACTCCTTTGTGGGCATCAATTTTAATACGGATGAGGCCCGATGGAAGGCACTTATAGAATCCAAGGGCCTGGATAAGGACCTCCAATTCCGTTCCGATGACTACGAACATCTTACCAGCACCCTGATACTCTACCCGATGAATAAGGCGATCATCACTAAAGACACCCTTATTGTGAATGCCTTCGCCAACCTGTACGCCTCCTTCTGAGGCCCATACGCTATTAAGGCGGGGTGGTAGCCCCCGCAAAGGTTATTGGATAGCAAAGCGCCCCGCCAGGCAGTACCGCCCTTAATTCCCCTTTTTGTAGTCCGCCAGGAATTTTTCAAGCCCGATATCGGTGAGCGGGTGGTTAAGCAACCCCATGATCGCCGAAAGCGGCCCGGTCATTACATCGGCCCCCAGCTTCGCGCAATCTATCACATGCATGGTATGCCGGATAGAAGCCGCCAGGATCTCGGTCTCAAATTCGTAATTGTCGTAAATCTGCCGGATCTCCGAAATAAGGTTCAGCCCGTCTGTGGAAATGTCGTCCAGCCGGCCGATGAACGGAGACACATAGCTGGCCCCGGCTTTGGCTGCGAGCAGCGCTTGCCCGGCAGAAAAAACAAGGGTACAGTTCGTGCGGATCCCTTTGTCGGAAAAATATTTCAACGCCTTCACCCCATCGCGGATCATCGGTACCTTCACGACAATCTGCTCGTGTAAATCGGCCAGTTCCTCTCCTTCGGCAATAATCTTTTTGAAATCGGTGGCAATGACCTCGGCAGAAACATCCCCATCGGTAAGGTTGCAGATATCCACATAGTGTTTCAGGATATTGTTCCTGCCCGTAATACCCTCTTTGGCCATGAGTGAAGGGTTGGTGGTAACGCCATCAAGGACGCCAAGGGCGGCCGCTTCGCGAATCTGGTCCAGGTTTGCAGTGTCTATAAAGAATTTCATATGGTGATTTGTTAGATTAGGTACTCGTAGCTTCGTATAAATAAACCCGGGGTCAACCGGCTTCACAAAACTACAATTTATAATGGTTTAACAACAGCTTCTCATAGAGTTTATCGGGCAAAACCTTTTTGAGCAGTAGCGAAAAACGTTGCATGGGACTGCCCACGGTATAATGCACTTTGGGTTGTTTGGACCGGATAATGCCGTAGACCTTTTCCGCTACCCGAATGGGGTCCTGCCCCTGGTCTACGTGTTCATCCATCAGCGTAAGCGACTGCCGGTACCTAGCTTCGTAGGGAGAGCCCTCCAGGACCGGGGCATGGTAGCGCCCTGCGGCTATATTGGTGGCAAAGTCGCCCGGTGCCAGGCTGGTAAGCCGTATACCACTGCCGGATGCTTCCATCCGAAGGCTTTCGGTCAGTAGGTCAAGCCCCCCCTTGGAAGCGGAATACCACCCCCGGAAAGGCAGTCCCATAGCACCTGCGATGGACGTTATGTTGATGACAAGGCCTCCGCCCTGCCCCCGCATCACCGGCATAACCTGCCTGATCATTTCAACGGGCCCCAACAGGTTGGTCTCCATCACCTTAAGCACTTCTTCCCGGGGTGTTTCCTCTACCGGCCCGGTGATGCCGATGCCCGCGTTGTTGATAAGGATGTCGAGCCGGCCTTCGCGCCCCAGGAGTGTGGCAATGGCTTTTTCAATAGATTGTGGGTCGCGCACTTCTAACGGAAGTAGTGTAAAATCCGTAAAGCCGGGATAACGGCCCGGGTCCCGGGTCGTCCCGTAAACCTTGAACCCCCTGGATGCCAGGTAACTGCCTATGGCCTTTCCAATCCCGGAGGATCCTCCCGTAATCAATACCACCCTGTTTTCCATACGCTGCAAATAAACGAATTATTGAGAGGCGTTACAACCTGAAAAGCCAGATTCCCAAAAAGGGGATGCAAGAGGACGAGGGGGGTGGGGCTGCCCTATTAGCAGCAGCGAGGAAATAGTGGATTCCCTGACTTTCGGGTACAAAAAATGGCAAGCTACCTACATCGCACCGCTACGACCGCATACCCTTGCTGCGTTCCCACCCTGGGGGATTCTGCAGGAGCTGGTCGTGTAGGACTTGCCACGTGCAAATATACAACCTTTTAAATTTGGGGCAATCATTTTACATTCTTAATTTAGCCCGGATAGCAACTACAGGGGCCCCGGTTCTTTACTTCCACCCGGCCAGGCAGGGGGTACAGGGGCCCAATCAGAACCAAATACAGTACAACCCATGAACTCCCTCAAGTTATTTGCCTGCAGCAACATCCTCCTTTTTTTTATGGCCTGTGGAGGCGAGAACAACCCGGCACGGCTCTTTCGCATCCAGTTGGAGCAGGATGAATTCCCCGTAAATGCCCCGGTACGGGTATCACTGGAAAACAAAAAGGATAAGGCCATCACTTCGGTCGCTTATTTTATAGACGGGAAGGAGTTGCCCCGGGAAGGCAACACCCTTACCCTGGATGTCGACAGGCTGGGCATCAAGAACCTTATTGCCCGGGTAGCCTACGAGGGGACTACGGTAGAGGTGCCCAAAGAAATCAGGGTTCTGGCTTCAAGCGCCCCGGTGGTCTATACCTATGAGATCGTGCAGGAATACCCGCATGACCGGGAAGCCTTTACACAGGGCCTGGAGTTTTACAGGGATACCCTTTACGAAAGTACCGGCAAAAAGGGGGCCTCATCCATCCGCAAGGTAGATTTTCGTACCGGGACCGTCCTCCAGAAAACCGATCTTGAAAACACCTATTTCGGGGAGGGGATCAGTTTGCTGGGCGATAAACTCTACCAACTTACATGGCAGAATGGCAGGGGGTTCATCTACGACCCGCAAAGTATGGAGCGGCTTGAAAGTTTTACATACGGGGCCAGTAAAGAAGGTTGGGGCCTGTGCAATGATGGCACCACCCTTTACAAAAGCGATGGGACAGAGAAAATTTGGTTACTGGACCCGGCGCAACTGAATGAAATCGGGTATATCCAAACCGTAACCAATACCTCGGTCTTTAACAAAGCCAATGAATTGGAATACGTAGATGGCAAGATCTACGCCAACGTCTGGCAAAAGGAAAGCATGATGATCATCAATGCGGAGAGCGGGGCCATTGAAGGGGTCGTCAATTTTGGGGGGTTAAAGGACCGGGTGACAAAGCACAGCCAGTTGGACGTACTCAACGGGGTGGCCTACCACCCCGGAAGGAAGACTTTTTTTGTAACCGGGAAGTATTGGGACAAGTTGTTCGAAGTCCGGATTAAACCCAGGGAATAATGGAGGCCTATTCCAAGAGTATCACGGTTCAGGAAGACGACCTGGATGACCTGGATCATGTGAACAATGTGCGGTACGTACAATGGATTCAGGATATTTCCAAAGAGCATTGGCTCAGTGTGGTGACGCCGGAATTGCGAAAGAATGTGGTGTGGGTGGTGCGAAACCACAACATAGATTACAAAGGCGCTGCGGTCCTGGGCGATACCCTCCATATCAAGACCTATATCGCCGAAACCAGGGGCGCCCTCTCCACCAGGGTGGTAGAAATGCACCATGCGGATAGCGGCGCCCTCCTGGTCCGATCAAAGACGTCCTGGTGCCTCCTCCATGCTGGCACCCTACGACCCATGCGTATCACGGAATCCATCAGCCGCCTGTTCATCCACCAAACCGGCCCGCCGGAACCATAAATTAACCCCCACCAAAGCTATGCGCCCCCTACTGTGTATTTCCGGCCTGGTCCTGGCACTGCTGTGGACCGCTTCCTGCAGGAAGGACTTCGACTATGCCCCCGGTACAGGGCAATTGCAGTTCTCTAAAGACACGGTTTTCCTGGACACGGTTTTCAGCAATATCGGCAGCGCGACCTACACCCTCAAAGTCTATAACCGCGGGGGGCAGGACATCCGGATCCCACAAATTGGGCTGGAAGGGGGCGATAGCAGCCGTTACCGACTGAACGTAGACGGCAGGGCGGGCAATTCCTTTGAGGACGTCCCCCTACTGGCGGGCGACAGCCTCTATATCTTCATAGAGACCACTTTTGATATCCGCCCCCTCAACCAGAACACCTTCCTGTATACCGATGCCATCCTGTTTGACAGCGGCCCCAGGGAACAAAAAGTTCCCCTGCTAACCCTGGTAAGGGACGCTGTTTTCCTGTATCCCGCCCGCCAGGCGGATGGGCGCCGTGAAACCCTGGTTTTGGGAAAGGATGCCCAGGGGAACGACCTTGAAGTGCCAGGTTTTGAGCTGCCGGACAGCTTGCTGGTCTTAACGGATGAAAAACCGTATGTGATCTACGGCTATGCAGGGGTTGCCCAGGGTAAAACCCTGGAAATCCAGGCTGGTGCCCGCCTGTATTTCCACCAGGGTTCAGGGCTTTTTGTGGATGCGGGGGCCCGCCTGACCGTGGCGGGGGAACTGAGTGAAGACCCCGGGGCCCTGGAACGGGAAGTGGTCATGGAAGGAGACCGGTTAGAAGCCGCTTACAGTGACACCCCGGGCCAATGGGACGGTTTGTGGCTATCATCCGGGAGCAACGGCCATGCCGTAGAATACCTGACCATCAAAAACGCCATCAGGGGCATCTTCCTGGAAGGGAACCCGGGATCGGGCACCCCGGTACTGCACATGCGGAATTCGCGCATATACAACAGCGCCCTGGTGAACCTGTGGACACGAAACACCTATGTCCTGGGTGAAAACCTGGTATTGGGCAATGCGGGTGTTGCCAGCCTGTTATGTGAAAACGGGGGCCGGTATTCCTTCAGGCACTGCACCCTGGCCAACTACTGGAGTGAAGGAGGCCGGTCCGGGCCCACCTTGTTGCTTGATAACACGGCGGATGGGGCTGGTTTCCAGGCCTCGGATTTTACCAGCTGCCTCATCACCGGAAACGCCGCCCAGGAACTCGGGATCCTGGGCGAAGAAGGTGGGCTCTCCTACCTGTTTTCCCATTGCCTGATCCGTTATGAAGGAGGCGGCGGACCCGGTCCGGGCTTTACGGACGGGGAAAAATTCATTCAGGTCCTGTTGAATGCGGCACCCGGTTTTATCAACCCGGCCCGGCAGGATTTCAGGATTGGGCCCTCCTCCCAGGTCCTTGGGTTGGCAAACCCGGATACCGCCCTTTTACTTCCCCTGGACCTCCTTGGGACCGACCGTACTTCGGAACCCGATATGGGAGCCTATCAACACCTGGCATCGGAATCTCCCTGATCTAATCAGGTTGTTTTGTAAGATTTTTCAACCAATAATGTCTCATTTTCAACAAATTATGGAGGAAAACCATAAATATTCTATGGTAAACCTATAGCCCTTTTTCATTCAGGTTCACTAATTTGTACTCATGTATTTTGGGTATGGATTATAGTTACACCATCATCGATTCTGACGCAGCCTCCAACCTGCAATTACAGCATTACTTGGAGGAATACGGGGACTTTGTCTGTGCCGGGGAAGCGACAAACAGTTCGGATGGGCTCAATGCGATCCTCAAGCACCTGCCCGACATTGTCTTCGTGAACCTGAATGACAGGGCATACGAGTATTTCCATATGGTGAAGGAACTGCACCAGTATATGAAAGACCTTCCGGTCGTCATCGCCTTTTCCAGGAGCAAGGACTACGCCTATGAAGCCATCAAAAACAACTTTTTTGATTACTGGCTGCTCCCCTTCAATGAATTTGATATCCGCAAGACCATCCTGAGGCTTAAAAAGCAGTTGCCCAGGGAGACTTCGCATACGCTCTGCCTGAAGTCCTACAAGGACTTCCAGTACCTCGATACCGATGAGATCCTCTATTTAAAGGCAGACAACAATGCCACGGATTTTATCATGAAGGACGGCAGTACCATCAGCGCCTTCAAAACCCTGAAATCCTTTGAGGACAAGTTGCCCTGCAATTTTGTCAGGGTACACCAGTCCTACATCCTCAATGTCAACTATGTAAGCCGCATCAACTACGGGAAATCTATCTGCGCGCTGAAGACCGGTAAAATGCAGCTGCCTTTTTCCAAGACCTATAAGGACAACATCGACAGCCTGAAAAAACTCCTTTCCAAAAACACCATCACCACGCTTAATTGACAAAATTCTTTCAGATTTGGTATGTTTACTCTCAGAAACGGGTAGAATACTAAAACCTTTCATTTTACACAATACACATTTAAAGGGCTTCTTAGATTAGCAACAGAGAACTAAAGGTTTAACCACTAAATTTTAAATGAAATGAAAAAGGTATTTAGCATTTTGGCCCTGGTAGTATTCATGAGTGCAGGACTCGTTTCCTGTGAGGCAGACAGCAGCGAGGCGTCGCTCTATGAGACTGTAAAGGCCACCGATGGGGACGATATCCCAGTTGAAAGAAGGAGTACTGACGGCGATGATATACCTGTTGAAAGAAGAAATTAAATTTCAACCTTAATAGCGTCATAAAATATCCTGGCCTTAGACTTTTGTCTAAGGCTTTTTTTTTATCGTAAATTTACCTTTCTTAGACCTGCCATGCCGACAAAAATCCTTTTTACCGCCGTTTTCCTCGTGATCACCGCTGTCCTGGTCGGCTGCCAGGACATACAGGAAACACAGGGCTTTACCCAAAAGCAAAGTGAAGGAAACCCTTTGTTGGAGACCATAGAACAAGTAAGAGACTCCAGTATTGGCAGGGAAGAACGCAAGCGGTTACTTTTGGAAATTATGGAAATGGCCGCCGATGAACCCCGGGACTCCGTCAAAAGCCAGTACTACTCCAGGCTCTCGCTAACTTTTTTGCAGCTGCCGGATTCCTCCCTCTTCAGGGAAACAAACCGCCAGGCGATCTATTTAGCACAAAAAGTACGGGATACGCTGTCTCTAGCAGATGCATACTGGGACCTGGCGGATTTGTTTAATTCTTACTCGATTCCAGACAGCTCATTTTACAATTACTCTGAAGCACAAAATCTATATAGTCAAATTGGCAATGAGTTTCAAGCGGCAAGGATGCTGTACAACATGGCGGTGATGCAGGCGGAAGTCAAGGACTATACCGGGAGTGAGATCAACACCATCAAGGCCATTGAGCTTTTCAAACCTTTAAGCAAGTGGCCGCAACTTTATTTATGTTACAGCAACCTGGGTTCCATCACCAAAGAACTGGAGGAATACGGCAAGGCCATCGAATATTATGAGCAGGCAGGCAGCTACCTGGAGAACATGCAGGGGGAGCATACCTTCCGGCAATCCCTGTACAACAACCTGGGGGTGGTATACCAGGAAATGGGGCGCCATGAGGAAGCCCTTGCCTATTTCAGGCCGGTAACGGCCACCCCCCGGTTGGAACAAAAGCATCCTAAATTGTATGCCCGCGCCTTGATCAACCAGGCCTACAGCGAGCACAAACTGTCCTTGATAACCAATGTCACGGACGAATTTAAAATAGCCGTTAAGATTTTGGACAGTATTGAAGACTGGCAGGGGGTTGCCAGGGGGCATTACAACGGGGCCGAATACTATAGGGACCGGCGCGATACGGCCCATGCCCTGGCGCACGCCAACCTGGCCATGGAATACGCCCTCAGGAGCAAAAACAACAAACGCTTGCTGGAGACCATGGAACTGCTGGTTAGCCTGGATCCGGAAAACGCCGTGGGCTACACCCAGGCGTACATAAAACTGGACGACAGCCTGCAACGGGAAGAAAGGGCCATCCGCAACAAATTCGCGCGTATCCGTTTTGAAACCGACGAGTTCATCGCCCAAAACCAATTACTGGCCCGCCAGCGCCAGTTATGGATCGGGGTGGCCGCCGGCGTCTTCCTGCTGGCGTTCTCAGTGCTTATCATCATCCTGCAGCGGATTAAAAACCAGCGGCTCAAGTTCCAGCAACAGCAACAGGAATCCAACCAGGAGATCTTTAACCTGATGCTGGCCCAGAACCAGAAACTGGAGGAAGGCAAACAATCGGAGCAAAAAAGGATCTCAGAAGAGTTGCACGATGGCATCCTCGGGGAGATGAACGGGGTGCGTATGGTGTTGCTGGGCCTGAACAAGAAGGCAGATGAGGCAGCCATAGCCCTGCGTTCGCAGGCCATTGGCAAATTGCAGGAGATCCAGGAGGAGATCCGCACGATTTCCCATGCCCTGAGCGATGCTTCCTACCGCAAATTCCATAACTTTGTAATCTCGTTGGAGGAATTACTGAAAACGATTGGTGACACGGCAGGCCTGCAACACGAATTGACCTACGACGAGGATATAGAATGGGATGCCCTGAAGGGCGATGTAAAGATCAACCTCTACCGTATCGTACAGGAAAGCCTTCAAAACTGTGTTAAACACGCCCAGGCAGAAAACATTGCGGTGAACCTGCACGGGAATTCCAAATATATCGAAGTGACCATCAGTGACGATGGAAGGGGGTTTAAGCCCCAGGAAGGTAAAAAAGGAATCGGGCATAAAAATATTAGCTCCCGTGTCAAGAAACTCAAAGGCACCTGGGAAATGACCAGCATACCCGGAAAGGGAACCACGGTTAAAGTCCGGGTACCCTACAGCGAGATTGGCCAACAGGATGTCCTGGGAAGCAGGAGGAAAGCAAAATTGCAGGAAGCTTAAAATTGGATAGTTGCATGATGAAAACGGTTCGGATATTGGCGGTAGACGATCATGAAATGACGACCTTAGGGTATAAGTACATCCTGGAGGATACAGAATTTGAAGGGTTCCAGGTGAAGATGGATACCGCAAAATCCTTTGAGGATGCAAAGAAGAAGATCCAGGAATCGCTCAAACTCTTTCCGTATGACATCCTGCTGCTGGATATACAACTCAGCCAAAGCACTGACGGCCCCGCCAAAACGGGGGAAGACATCGGCATCTTTGCCAGGGAGGTCTCCCCGTCTACAAAGATTGTCTTTATGTCCTCCTTTAGTGACAACTACCGCATCAACAGCATCCTCCAATCTGTAGACCCCGAAGGGTACATGGTAAAGACCGAAATTGACCAGCAATCCCTGCAGGCCATGGTAAAGACCGTAATGCACTCCCCCCCCTACTACACACAAAAAGCCCTGGCGGCCATACGGAAAAAAATGGCCAATGACATCAGCCTGGATGAAAATGACAAGCAGATCCTGTATTACCTTTCCATTGGCACCAAGACCAAGGATATGACAGACTACATTTCCCTTTCCCTCCCCAGTATAGAAAACCGGAAAAGGCAGCTGAAAATCCTTTTTGGGGTGGAAAAACAAAATGACCAGGCCCTGATCACGGAATCCAGGAAACGCGGTTTCATTTAAACGCAGCCCGGCAGGAAAGAAGGCAAACCTTCAACAAAACACCCAAAACATCCTATTTTTTACGGCAAACCATAATATTTCTATGGTTTTTCTATAATGGCTTCTTGTGAATTAAGGCTAATTTTGAGATAAGGTGTTCACAAACTAATAGGAGTGTTTAAGGATGAACGGAGACAGCTTTAGAAAAAATTCAAGGTTCCAACTGGATGACAATCCCCATTTGAAGGGGTTGGAAGCTTTTAAACGCAGCCTGGAAAAGGATTATTTTGCCCATGTTTCGGTACGGAACTGCAGTACCAACAAACAAAATAACGATTCCGTGGCCCACCCATGGAACCTGGTCATCGATATAGAGTGTAATTTTGACCTCATAGAGGTATTGTTTCACCTCGAAAAAGGGAGCTGGGGCCGCGGTTTTACTGCCATCTCCGAATTGGAGAACACCTGCACCCCCTTTTACCGGGCACTGAACACCTTTCGTGACCGGAACAGCCTGGAAATGGATGTGGAAGAACTCTCCCTCATCCTGAAAGACACCACCATTGTCATCAAAAAGATCTACAACCAGAGTATAGGGTACCAGTTGGGAGCTATCCTGGAGACACTGGCCGCCCATTATGTGCATATTACCAAGGGCCTCACCGAAACCCCCTATGAAATATACCTCCCTGTTTTTGAAGAAGAAGTATCTAACGGGGAACCGCTGGTTGGTATCCGGAGGGAAATGAACAGTGCCAGGGATTATATGAGCTTCTGGGCCCTCTATTTTGATTCGATTCCCGAGGCCAAGATTTACGACCTACAGAAAAAAACCATCATCTCCGGAGACCTGCATATGCTGAACCAATAAGGTTCTTTGGCAAGCCTTTCATTGACAACGCGACTAGCCGTTGAAAAGGGGCTTGCCATTCATCATGGCATTCACCTTCGCCTTGACGCTTTCCAGGCTGGTTTCGTTTTCAGGTTCGCTCAACACGGCATCGATCAGGGCTACAATGGTTTCCATATCCGTTTCGTTCAGCCCGCGCGTGGTCACAGCGGCCGTGCCAAACCGGATTCCGGAAGTCACAAAAGGCGATTTATCATCAAAGGGGACCATGTTTTTATTCGCCGTAATATCTGCACGAACCAGGGCGTTTTCCGCTTCTTTTCCGGTAAGCCCTTTGTTCCTGAGGTCGATCAGCATCATATGGTTGTCTGTCCCCCCCGAAATAATATGATATCCCTTGCGGACAAAAGCTGCTGCCATAGCCGCTGCATTCTTCTTTACCTGTAGCATATAATGCAGGAAATCATCGGAAAGGGCTTCTCCAAAGGCAATGGCTTTTGCGGCGATAATGTGCTCCAGCGGTCCTCCCTGGTTCCCTGGGAAAACGGCCATATCGAGCAGGTTCGACATCATTTTTAACTTTCCGTTTTTCAACCGTTGGCCAAAAGGGTTTTCAAAGTCTTCGCCCATTAGGATCAGGCCGCCCCTGGGGCCCCTCAGCGTCTTATGTGTGGTGGTGGTTACGATATGGCAGTGTGGGATGGGATCGTTCAGGATCCCCTTGGCAATCAGGCCGGCGGGATGGGCGATATCGGCCAGCAGGATGGCGCCCACCGCATCGGCGATCTCCCGGAAACGTTTAAAGTCCATATCCCTGGAATAGGCCGAGGCGCCCGCAATCACCATCCTGGGTTTTTCTTTCTTCGCAATCTCCATGATCCTGTCATAGTCCAGGTAGCCGGTCTCCTTGTCCACCCCATAAAAAACGGGCTGGTAGAGCGTGCCCGAAAAATTGACGGGGGATCCATGGGTAAGGTGGCCCCCATGAGACAGGTCGAATCCAAGGATTTTATCCCCGGGTTTCAGGCAGGCGAAATACACGGCTGCGTTTGCCTGCGACCCCGAGTGCGGCTGTACATTGGCATAAGCCGCACCAAATAGCGCCCTGGCCCGATCGATGGCCAGCTGCTCTACTTTGTCGACCACCTGGCAACCCCCATAATACCGCTTGCCGGGGTAGCCTTCCGCATATTTGTTGGTCAATACGGAACCCGCGGCCTCCATCACCTGCGGACTGGTGAAATTTTCCGAAGCGATGAGTTCTATTCCGTTAATCTGCCGCTCCCTTTCGGCATCTATCAAATCAAAAATTTCCGTGTCGCGTTGCATGCTGATGGTTTACTGTTAAATGAAGGGCAAAAGTACGAATTGACAGGGGTTAATTGGAAGAAAATAATATATTTGATCAGGTTTTTTATCAAATAAAAATTAACAACGACCCCTATGCCCCTCAAAGCGAACGACCCTTCCCGCAAAAGTTGGATCCCGGTACCGGCCGATTCAGATTTTCCTATTCAAAATATACCCTTCGGGGTATTCCTTACCAGGGATGATGTGATTACCATTGGGACCAGGATCGGGGATCACGCGATTGACCTGGGTGCTTTGCACCAATTGGGATATTTTAAAGATATCCCCCTGACCGATGATATTTTCCTGCAGGACAGCCTGAACGACTTTATCTCTGACGGCAAGAAAACATGGAGGCTGGTCCGCAACCGGATCAGCGAACTCTTTGAACAAGGCAACCGCGAATTGCAGGATAATGAGGAGCACCGGGGCATTGTGTTGTTTACCATGGACGAGATAGAGATGCAACTGCCGGTGCAGATTGGGGACTATACCGATTTTTATTCGAGCAGGGAACACGCTACCAATGTGGGGAAAATGTTCCGCGACCCGGAAAATGCGCTTTTGCCCAACTGGTTGCATATCCCCGTGGGCTATCACGGCCGCAGCTCTACGATTGTACCCGGCGGAACCCCCATTCGCCGACCCTACGGGCAAACCATGCCCCAGGGTAAGGACAGCCCGGTTTTTGGCCCTTCCGGGCTGGTGGATTTTGAACTGGAGATGGCCTTCATCACCACCGATGCCAATGCCATGGGAGACCCCATCCCCGTGACCGAAGCCGAGGATTACATCTTTGGGCTGGTACTTTTTAACGACTGGAGCGCACGCGATATCCAGAAATGGGAGTACGTCCCGTTGGGACCATTCCTGGCAAAGAATTTTGCTTCTTCCATTTCGCCCTGGATCATTACCCTGGATGCCCTTGAACCTTTCCGTGTGGCTAGCCCAAAACAGGAGCCCGAACCCCTGCCGTACCTGAGGCATTCGGGCAAGAACAGTTTTGATATCCGGCTGGAGGTGGAACTTACCCCTGAAGACGGGGAACCCACCACCATTTCAAGATCCAATTTTAAATACCTGTACTGGTCTATGGCCCAGCAACTCGCCCACCACACGGTCAATGGCTGCAAGGTCAACAGTGGAGATATGATGGGCAGTGGCACCATTTCCGGCCCTACCCCAGATTCCTATGGCTCCATGCTTGAACTGGCCTGGCAGGGTACCCGGCCCATTCGCCTCAAAAACGGCGAAACCCGCAAGGCGATTGAGGACAACGATACCGTGACCATGAGGGGGTACTGCCTCAAAAACGGGTTGCGTATTGGGTTTGGAGAGGTGTCTACCAAGTTACTCCCGGCCCTCCCCCCCAGGAAAACGAAGTAGCACCCAAAGGAGTATTTCATCGAAAGTATACGATCCTTGATCCTGATTCGTTATGGTTTATGACCATTTTGGCACAGCTATTGGAAGTAGCCAAACCAATCATAAACCGATATACCATGAAAAAAACTGTACTTATTGTGTGCGCCATGGCCGTCCTGCTGGCCTGCGGAGGCGTTAAGAAAACACAGGAAGCCGTAAATACAGGCAATTATTCCCAGGCGATCTACTCAGCCATCAACAATCTGGCCGATAACAAGACCAAAAAGGGCCATCAGCCCTATATCCTTATCCTCGAAGAGGCTTTCAGGAAAAACACCGAAAGGGAATTGCAACAAATCGCCTTTCTGGGCAAAGATGGCAACCCCGCCAATTACGAGGCCATCTACGAGGGATACGGCGCCCTGAAGCAGATTCAGGAAAGCATTAGGCCCTTGTTGCCCCTGTATATCGAGGAAGAGGGCCGACAGGCTTCATTCGCCTTCCGGAACTACGATGATGACATCCTCAGGGCCAAGGATGCCCTGTCTGACTACCTGTACAGCAACGCATCCAACCTTTTGAGCAATGCCAGCAGCAAAAGGGATTTCAGGGATGCCTATGACGATTTTGCCTACCTGGATAAAATCAATCCGGGGTATTCGGATACCAAGCAAAAAATGGAACAAGCCTATCAGCGCGGTCTGGATTATGTGAAAGTCCAGCTGGTGAATGAAACACAGCAGGTTGTGCCCGAGCGCCTGGAAGCGGAATTGCTGAACTTTAATACCTACGGGCTGGACGATTTCTGGACCCAGTACCATGCAAACCCACTGGATGACATCCGCTATGACTATGAAATGCTCGTGGCGTTCAAAGACATACGCATCTCACCCGAACAGGTGCAGGAGAAGCAATTTGTTAAAGAAAAACAGATTAAAGACGGGTACACCTACCTGGAAGATGAGAACGGCAACCTGGTAAAGGACAGCCTGGGGAACGAAATCAAGGTCGACCGGTTAAAGACCGTGCAGTGCAGCTACTACCAGTTCACCCAGCACAAGGCGGCCCAGGTTACCGGGCAGGTAAGCTATGTGGACCTCCATAACCGGCAGGTGGTGAATTCCTACCCCTTGTCGAGCGAATTTGTTTTCCAGCACGTGTACGCCAACTATAGCGGAGACAAAAGGGCCCTGGATACAGATTTGGTGGCCCTGGTCAATCTGCGGGCTGTCCCCTTCCCCAGCAATGAGCAAATGGTGTATGACGCAGGGGAAGACCTGAAACTCCGGCTAAAGAATATTGTCGTCAGGCATAAATTCTACTAACAATTAAGAACCCCGCAAAAAAAGCGGGGTTTTTTATGCGTTAAACATACTGGCTGTAGTCCATCTCCCCGATGGAGCCATGAGACGCCCAGGCCGCCACCTCCCCTTTTTTAATCACCAGCAATTGCGGCGATTCATGACGTACGCCAAATTCGGCGGCTACGGTATTGGAGATATCCCTGTAGCGGTGCAGGTCGAGAAAGTAAAAATCTGCTTCCTCATCGGTCAAATCCACCGATCCCTCGAGCATGCGCAGCACCATCCCGCTGATACCGCAGGTGGTGGAATGCTTATATATGAATTGTGTCTTTTCTGCAGAAGCGCTTCTGAGCGCTTCCAATTGCTGCCTGCTGGTCAGTGGAATCCAGGGCAATTCCTTCTTTTGCTTTCTTTCTCCTTCCGGTTTCTTCCGGAATAACTGATCAAAAATACCCATATAATTGTCTATTATAGGCATTAGGTCGGATTCTCACCCAAACCTTACAACTGCCGAAATGTCTTGAAATATGCACTATTTGCCGCCATTTTGTCTGCTAATGGGACTTGGTAGGATTGTTGCCATACACAATGCAAAAATAGCCATTAGGAAATTAAAGCAACGAAAAGATGAATATCAACAATTTTACCATAAAATCCCAGGAGGCCATCCAGCATGCACAGCAACTGGCACAGGCCCTGAACCACCAGCAGATTGAAAACGAACACCTTTTTAAGGCCATTAATGAAGTCGAAGAAAATGTGACCCCGTTTTTACTGAAGAAACTGAATGTCAACGTGGGCATGGTCGATCAAGTGGTCGACAAGGAGTTGGAGCGTTTTCCAAAAGTTACCGGGGGAGAGCAAGCCTTCTCCCGCGAAGCCGCTAAAACCCTGAATGAAGCGTCTATCGTGGCCAAGAACATGAAGGATGAATACGTTTCCATTGAGCATTTGCTGCTGGCCATTTTTAAGTCGAAAAGCAAAATCGCCCAAATCCTCAAAGACCAGGGCGTCACAGAAAAGGACTTGCTGGCAGCTATTACCGAGTTGCGCAAGGGCGGCCGTGTTACCTCCCAAAGCGCAGAAGAAACCTACAACGCACTGAACAAGTACGCGAGGAACCTGAACGAACTGGCGGACCAGGGGAAACTCGACCCTGTGATTGGCCGGGATGAGGAAATCAGGCGGATTTTACAGATCCTCTCCAGGCGCACCAAGAACAACCCGATGCTGGTTGGGGAGCCCGGTACGGGAAAGACTGCTATTGCCGAAGGGCTGGCACATCGTATCGTACAGGGCGATGTCCCCGAGAACCTGAAGGACAAGCGCGTGTTTTCCCTGGACATGGGGGCGCTGATCGCGGGGGCCAAATACAAAGGGGAATTTGAGGAACGCCTCAAATCCGTGATCAAGGAGGTAACTTCTTCCGATGGCACCATCATCCTGTTCATTGACGAAATCCATACCCTGGTAGGTGCCGGGGGTGGGCAGGGGGCCATGGATGCCGCAAACATCCTCAAGCCTGCCCTGGCGCGTGGAGAATTGCGCGCCATTGGGGCCACCACGCTGGACGAATACCAAAAATATTTTGAAAAGGACAAAGCCCTTGAACGCAGGTTCCAGAAAGTCACCGTAGATGAGCCCGATACCGAAAGCGCGATTTCCATCCTTCGCGGCCTCAAGGAAAAATACGAGGCACACCACAAGGTTAGGATCAAGGATGAGGCGGTGATTGCCGCGGTAGAACTGTCGCAACGGTACATTACCAACCGGTTCCTGCCCGATAAGGCAATTGACCTTATGGACGAAGCGGCTTCCAAGTTGCGGATGGAGATCAATTCTAAACCGGAAGAACTGGATGTGCTGGACCGCAAGATCATGCAACTGGAGATCGAGATCGAAGCGATTAAACGGGAGAACGACCAGGCGAAACTCAAGGCTTTGAATATAGACCTCGCCAATTTAAAAGAGGATCGCAACGAGATCTTCGCGAAATGGGACAGTGAGAAGACCGTGGTAGAGAATATCCAGAAGACCAAGCAGGACATAGAAAATTTTAAAGGCGAAGCCGAAAGGGCAGAACGCAACGGGGATTACGGGAAAGTAGCGGAATTGCGATACGGCAAGATCAAGGAAGCCCAGGAAAAACTGGAAGCACTGCAGGCCGAACTCGCCCTGCAGCAGGAAGCCGGGACCCTGATCAAGGAAGAGGTAACAACCGAGGACATTGCAGAGGTGGTAGCCAAATGGACCGGTATCCCTGTGAATAAAATGTTGCAGAGCGAACGTGAAAAACTACTGAAGCTGGAAGCCGTCCTCCATAAAAGGGTGGTGGGCCAGGATGAGGCCATACAGGCCGTATCCGATGCTATCAGGCGAAGCAGGGCGGGGCTGCAGGATAGCAAGCGCCCCATTGGTTCCTTCCTTTTCCTCGGGCCTACCGGTGTGGGTAAAACCGAATTGGCGAAAACCCTGGCCGCGTATCTGTTTGATGACGAGAATGCCATGACCCGGATAGACATGAGTGAATACCAGGAACGCCACGCGGTAAGCCGCCTGGTTGGCGCCCCTCCCGGATACGTGGGCTATGATGAGGGCGGACAGCTCACCGAGGCCGTACGACGCAGGCCGTATTCGGTAGTCCTGCTCGATGAGATTGAAAAGGCCCACCCCGATACCTTCAACATCCTGCTGCAGGTCCTGGATGAAGGCCGGCTTACAGACAATAAGGGAAGGGTGGCCGATTTCAGGAACACCATCATCATCATGACCAGTAATATGGGGAGCCATATCATCCAGGAAAAGTTTGAGGACAACAAGGATATCTACAGTGCCACGGAAGCGGCCCGCGTAGAAGTACTTGGCCTGTTGCGAAAGACCATACGCCCGGAGTTCCTCAACCGCATTGACGACATCATCATGTTCACCCCTTTAAACAAAGCAGATATCATCGCGATCGTGAGGTTGCAGCTGGAACAGCTGAAAAAGCTGTTAGACAGACAGCACATTACCCTTGATGCGACCGATGAGGCGATCGGCTATCTGGCCGAAAAAGGGTTCGACCCACAGTATGGGGCCCGGCCCATCAAGCGAATCATCCAGAAGGAAGTACTCAACAAGCTTTCCAGGGAATTGCTGGGAGGCCAGGTGAAAGCCGATAGCATTATCCTGATCGATTCCTTTGACGATGGCCTCATCTTCCGGAACCAGTCTGAATTGGTGAAGTAAAATCTAGCGGCCCAGAATTCAAAAAACCCCTGCAGTAGGTACTACAGGGGGTTTTTTTTATATTAAGATACCATGCAGTATATACTTTTTTTATATTCGTAGAAAATTCCAGCTATGACCACTAAAGCCGAAAGAACTACCAGGTACATCATTGAAACCGTTGCGCCTATCTTTAACAAACATGGCTATGTGGGTACTAGTATGAGTGACCTGACCGAGGCAACGGGCCTCACCAAAGGGGCGCTTTACGGCAATTTTGAAAACAAGGAAGCCCTGGCACTCTCGGCTTTTGAATACAACAGCAACCGCTTACTGCAAGCCATCGAAGCGAAGCTTTCCATTGATGGCAGCGCCCTGGACAAGGTTTACTCCCTGACCAATTTCTATCGCCACTATGATGAATTTACCCACGATATGGGCGGTTGTCCTGTGTTGAACACCGGGGTCGACGCAGAACACAACAACAAGCTGTTGGCAGCGGCTGCCAGGGAAACGGTAGCCACCATTGAAGGCAAAATTGCGTTGGTGCTCGAAGTAGGGGCGAAAAAAATGAGATCCGCCTTCCGGTAGCCCCCCTTCAGTTTGCCAAACAACTCTTTACCATGCTCCAGGGAGCGGTCGCCATGGCGACCATCTGCCGGGACCGGAAGTACTTGCTAAACACCGTGGCCTACCTGGATGTACTGATCGCCAGGGAAATTAAAAGATAAGGCGCCGCTATCCACAAACCACCACTCCCCCCCCCCGGGGGCACGGGGGCATTATTCGCCCACTACCCTGAAGATCCATAGGGGATCGGTGTACCTGCCATTGAATTTACTGTCGCGGGCCGCCCGGGCCTCCTCTATGGAATCATACCTCTGGAGGTAGACGTAATTGTATTTATTCACGCTCCTGTAGAACGACTTGGGTTGGAGCCCCCTGCTATCCAGGGTCTTCATAAAGGCCTCAAAGTACTTTTTGGTGCCAAATACATTGGTGATCAGGTAGTATCCGGGTACAAGTCCGTCTATAGTCCGGGTCTCTTCATATTTCTCCCCGGGTTTGGGGGTCACCTTTTCGGCCGCGGCAAGCTTCCTGTCCGCTTCCTCCCTGGCCCGGGCCAGCTGGTCAAGGGAATCCCTTTCACGCGCTTCCCGGATCTTCCTGGCTGCCGCAAGGGCAGTTTCCTGGCGTGCCTCCGCGATAGAATCCATCAGCTGTTGCTGCCGTACTTCCCGGGCCCGGTTTGCCCGGGCAATGGAATCCTGTACCTGCCTGGCCTCGGCGGCAGCGACTTCCTCCGCATCTCCTGTGGGCGGTTCCGCGGGGGCTTCTGCCACCGCTTCTTCTTCCACATCAAATCCGACGACCCTCCTCCTGGGGTCGCCCTCGCCAAACCTGTACGCAGTAACGAACTCGATACTGGTATCGCTCCCCTGGAAAGAGTTTTCCGATCCAAATTCGAGCAATGCGCCAATGGAGAAATCTTTAAAGAAACGGCCTCCCACACCTCCCGAAGCGCCATAGAAGGAATTGTAGCCCAATTGCGCCCAGAACCTGGGGGTCGAAAACAAGCCGGTAATACCATACTGGTCATCTATTCCAGGCAAGGTTTTCAGGTAAATAGTGGGTTGCACGTAGGAGTCGTCATTTCCAAAAATATAGACCGGGAACTGGTAACTCATCAATCCGATGATGATCTTGTCAGACCCGCTGGTCTCCTGCTCACTGGTAGTGAAATTGTAATCCACCAGGTTCTCACCGACCACGCCCACACTGAACTGCTCGTATTTAAAGCGAAGGCTGGGGGCCAGTTGCAGGATAAAGTCGTTAGAAACATCAAACTGGGGCAGGGGAAAATCAGGGTTGATCTGGAAGATGTCGTCTGACGGTTTTCGCTGGTACAAAAAGGAGTTGAGGCCCAGGGCCACAGAAGCCCCCCCGCCCAGGTCAAAGTCATAGGCGTAGTTGAGTACTGCCCCGGTTTGGAGGAAAAGGCCCGTATTGTGCTGGAAAAAACCCAGCCCGGCCGCGGACTGCGGGTTGATGCGGTGGGTATAGTTGAATAAAATGGTCGTTGGGTCGCCATCTACGGTCTGCCATTGCCAGCGGGTCCATAAGGCCAGGGATCGCGGCGGGCTGCGGTCCAGGGAATAGATGGGGCTGAGCAGGCTTGAGTTGTATTCCGTCAGGTTGTGTTGCCTGAAATCAGGAGGGAGTTCCCCGTCCTGGCAGAATAACAGGCAGGGCAGCAGAAGCAGCAGAAAGAATTGCCCATGTTTAAACATAAGAAGGAAAACAATGAATATTATTACTATTTTTAACCTGTTTCCAGCTTGTTCCCTGGATTTCAAAATTAGACAAACAATTTGTTATGAGAGCCATATTGCCCATAATCTTGTCCTTTCTTTTCGTGTCGCTTGCGGGCTGCAAGGAAGACACACCCCTGAATACGGACAGCAGTGATGCCGTTGTGAGCACCTTTTACTTTATCCGGCATGCCGAGAAAGACCGCTCCAATCCGGATGCGCTGGACCCGGAATTAAACCAGCAGGGATTGGGAAGGGCCATGCACTGGGCAGAAATTTTGAATGAAGTGGCCCTGGATGCCATTTATACCACCGATTTTGAAAGGACTACCATGACAGCAGCGCCCGCGGCCGTAAAACAGGAAATCACCGTACAGTATTACGACCCGGACGAACTTCAAATAGATCAGTTCAAGGCAGACAACCTGGGGAAAAATGTACTGGTGGTGGGCCATAGCAACAGTACCCCGGCCCTGGTCAACAAAATGATTGGGGAAGATAAGTACGGTCCTATGGACGAGTATGACAACGGCAGCCTTTTTATCGTCCAATTAGTGGGGGACCAGGCCAGCGACATGCGGCTCGTTTTTAACTGCCACTGCCCGGATTGACCTCGATGTCCCGCAGTTCTATCCTGGAAAGCAGTTGGAGGGCTCCGGTTTGGTAAAGGCTATCCATTAGCGCAGGGGGCACCTTCTGTTTGAACGAATAATTTTCGTAATCCACAAATCGGATCCCCTCCACATAGCGTTCGTTAAACGCCTTCCTGAAACGAACCCCTCCGCCATCCACCAGGAAATCATAGGCAAGGTATTCTAACTCAAACGTGCTCGCATTGAACCAATGCACATAGACATCCTCAAAATCTTTCCCGCCTCCTTCCCGGTCAAAGGTAATCTGCACCTTATAATAGGCCTCGCCATCGATCACGGTCTTGCCCAATAACTTTTTATTGACGGCCGGGTCATTGAGCCCGTAGGGCAGGTAGGCGAAATAATGGACCGAATTGATGGAATTGGCATAGCGGGAAGCCATAGAATCGGCCACGGACACGAGGCTGTCGTTTAACTTCCTCATAAATTTGGACCCCATCTTACTATCTTCCAGCAAGCCAGAATCAGTAACGCTGACCCGTTTTAACACCCTCCCCTGATCACTGGGTTCCAGGACATAGCGGCGCCCCCGGAACTCAAAGGAAATCTGGCTGCTGGTGTAGCGGTCACCCCCGGATACCGCAATGGCGCGGTCTACAATTTCCTGGGCAGTAGGCGTTTTCTCCCTCTGTTGCCCGCAAGCCGCCATCAGGCCTATTCCGAGTACGATAAACAGGTTTTTCATGGTGTTTTTCTTTACTTAATCGCAAAAACAGCGCAAACATGACAAAATAAAATGAATCCTGCCAGTTTGAATCCCTTGTTCCTGCCATCCTAGTTCGTATTTTTGTGCCGCATGCAGAAAAATATCAATATTAAAAACAAAAAGGCGCGCTTTGAATACGAGCTGCTCGACACCTTTGTCGCGGGTATCGTTTTGTCGGGAACCGAAATCAAATCCATACGCCTGGGGAAAGCGTCCATCACGGAAAGTTTTTGCGAGTTCAACGAGAAGGGCGAACTTTTTGTGATCAACATGCAGGTCGACGAATACACACACGCCTCCCATTTCAACCACCACCCCAAAGCGGCGCGAAAACTCCTCCTGAACCGGCAGGAACTAAAAAAACTGTCCAAAGAAGTGAAGCAGTCGGGACTGACCATCATCCCCCTCAACCTGTTCATCAGTGACCGGGGACTC
>MRWG01000538.1_pt1 | contig 39263 bp, 23 predicted proteins | sample 1013341 | NCBI WGS metagenome assembly MRWG01 (sample SAMN06117577, study PRJNA244670) | biofilm metagenome | biome: Water; feature: Cathode Biofilm; material: Biofilm; isolation source: microbial consortium enriched at the cathode of a solar microbial fuel cell | place: USA: District of Columbia ... | reverse complement strand
TTTTCTTCCCCCTCTCTTTTTCTCCCTGCAATATCGGCGTGGGCCCTGACGCTCTGCCCTGCGGTCTTCGGTCAGGGTGCCGGCCGTAGCGCCGGCATTCGATTCCCACCCGAATATGCCATTAAACATATGGGAGGCTATCTGGCTTTAGATCAGTATGTGCGATTGAAGTGCCCAAGTCAGGGGATGCTTTTGAGGTGCCATGTTCGTGGAAGGAAGCCACTATATTTTACTGCAAAGGCTTTGGCCTTGAGCTGACAGGACAAAATAATTGGTAGTTAGTTGCTTTTTTTGGTATTGAACCAATAACTGACTCCCGCAGACCAATAGAACACATTGCGCAAGTCTTCTTCAAAAATGGCATCCTCCGTGGTAAGGGTGGCACTGCTCTGTGGGAGTGCACATACCGGGGTAAACGAAAAAATAAGTTGCTGCTGGCGGTACTGCAATGGAAGGCTTAGCTCCAAATTCAACAAATTGAATTCGGATGCTTGTGCAATTTCCACCGAAGCGACCTCTGTTGTGGTTGAACTTCCAGAACCTTTGCCCTGGCCTTTGCGGTTCCCAAGACGACTGGTACTATAATATTCCTCATAAAAGTATTGAGTACCCGTGTAAAGAGAGATCCTTGGGGTTATCAAAAGATGGTTGTCGAACACATACCAAGTGCGATCAGCCATAAATCCCAGGAAAATATCAGGAGAACTATTTTTGTTGAAATAACTACTGGCGTACACCGACAATTCCAACGCCTTGAGGTCATAGCTAAGGATTCCGGTAATATCTGCTACCACCTCCGACTGTACATTATAGCTGTCTTCATTGTAAAAATAAGCTGTGCCTGACGCTCCTCCACTCCAATTCTTGGAATCGAACAAATAACCAGCCGTAACCATGAACAGGTCTACCCGTTGCTCTTCTGCTCGGGTAAGATAGGATGCAGACACATCCACAAATATTCCGGATTGATCGTAGTATCCGATGGAAGGTAAGATATAAGGAGCGGCTATTGAGTCGCGCCTACCCATAAATACCGCATCGTTTATATAACTGATGTCGGTTAAGAAATAGGATTCCTCGGAACTTGACTGGCCTTCTGAGGTTTTTTGGGCATATAGTTCACCCCCCATCAGCAGCAATAAAACCAATGATATGGACAGGTTGCGTTTCATTATACTACAATCCAATTAAAATGGGAGGCCTTGCCGATTTCCTTTACGGCAAAGCCCACGATTTCAAACTGTGCATTAGCTTACGCCTTTTTTCTTTTGAACAGCCGCTTTTTTAACACCTTTTTTTGTCTTCATCTTATTGATGCTCTTCATGTTTTTTTGGAGGATCATTTTTCGGAGCTGATACGTATTCATGTATTTCTCCCCATCAAGATTTAAACACTCTCCATCTTGTAGCCGCAATTGTCGACCATCTTGAGCCATATATGACCCGTCTGGAGCAATAGTGCTACCGTTAGCCAGATCCAGCCTTTGTTGTAACCTATGCTGTGATTGGGTCCTAATTTGATAGACCTCGCCATCAATGAGCATGACCTGGAACCTGTTTTGGTTTCGCTGCGCTACCTGTGCATTGGTGAGACCTTGGTCCTCCTGCATGATTTTATAGCGGTATTGGTATTCATTGCGGTATTTTATTCCGTCGTTATCCAAACATTCACCATCTTTTAACCTAAGCCTGTCGCGATCCCTGGTCAAATAAGATCCGTTTGGATTAACCACGGTTCCGTCGTTAAGCGTAATGGGATCGTGCAATCGAATTTGGTCCCGGTCACGAATTTGGAGGACATTTCCATCGACCAACATCAATCGGTCACGATCCTGGTCGGGATCCTGGATTCTATCCCTATCCTGCGCCTGAAGTGAAGCAGTTCCTAGTACTGCCAACACTAACAATATTACTTTTTTCATGGTACTTGTCTTTAAATTAAACTATGGGATAAAGGTAAATTCACCATGGGTAGAGTCAAATGAGAAAAGTCATTAACATCAATAAAATCAGGGGTTCTGTGGGTTTTTGGTGTAACAAATGTTACATATGGGCGTAGGTTTGATATTACGGACAATCCTATTCTTAGTTTTTATATTGGCGTAGTAATCCTTTGTGTTTAGGACCAATGCAACGTGTTTTTAGTCTGTTGATTTGATCGGAAAATTCCAAGCGGATTTTTCCCTTGGCTGGTTGTTGAATGTGGCGAAGTTTTTTTGGCTTTTTTTAGGTATCTCTGCTCTAACTTGTGGTAAAATGGGTATGGTGGGGGAAGAACGGCCTTGCAATGGCGATAACCGTAAAGACATCCAGAAAGTTACCCTCCGAGGGATTTTATCCGCTATTCACATCAACTCCCCAACCGGGAAGTTTCCTTGAGCAGGAATGAAAAAACCAGATATTTGCCCGCCACTCAATAGCACCGAAACCTATGGTCAAATGTCTGATACCAGTAGCTTATCCCCATCACCTTATTGGAAAAAGCACGATTTTAAGGCTTAACTTACATCGGGTATTGAACAAGCGTATTCCCCCTGCCTGCTTGTTTCCTGCAGGCTGCGGGCTTAGCTTGAACCTGGGGCGGGGTTTAGAAGCCCCGGGTTAAGAACCGAAAGCCCATTTTCCAGAACCTGGCTCCTCCAACAGTATCCCGGACCAGAAGCTGCGAGAAGACTAAAAATTCTTTAGTATCTTTTAACCTCCTAAGCGATTGATAGATATGAGGTTGCAAACCTGGCTTATCGTGCTGTTTGCTGTTTGCTTTTTGGGCTGTCAGTTCGATAGAAGGCCACCAACAGAGAATATTTTTAACAGCAGGGACCTGGAGGAAATCCGGGCTGAGGGGAAACTCAGGGCACTTATAGCCTATAGCGCCACGAGTTACTTTCTCTACCGGGGGCAGCCCATGGGGTATGAATACGAACTGCTAAAAAGGCTGGCCGACCATCTGGGCGTGGAACTTGAACTCCGGGTGTCCAGGGACCTGGACGACCTGCTGAACGATCTGAAAAAAGGAGATGTGGATCTGGTTGCCCACGGGCTGGCAATTACCTCTGAACGAAAAAAAGAAGTAGCGTTTTCCGATTACCTCTTCCTTACCAAACAGGTCCTGGTTCAAAAAAAACCTGCAAACTGGAGGCAACTTACCCTGGATGAAATCCGGGATTCGCTGGTGATGGACCCCGTTGAACTAATAGGCGACACCGTTAGTGTGCGAAAGAATTCTTCCTATTTGGAACGGCTAATCAACCTTTCCAAAGAAATTGGCGGCGAGATTCATATTGATACCTTAAAAGGCAAATGGTCTACCGATGAAATTATCCGATGGGTCGTGGAAGGGAAGATAAAGTATACGGTGGCCGACAGGAACCTGGCGCGGATCAATGCCTCCTTCTATCCCATTTTGGATGTCAGCGTCCCGGTAAGTTTTTCCCAACGGATCGCCTGGGCCCTGCACCCCGATGCAAAGGAACTGCTGGAAGCCACCAACCAATGGATTGAGGAAGAAAAAGACGGCCTGGACTATTACGTGCTCTACAACAAATATTTTAAGAATGAACGCGGGTTTAAAAAGAGGGCAAAAAGTGCGTATTACAGCCTGAACAAAGGGCAGATCAGTAAATTTGATTCCCTGATAAGAATACATGCCCGGAGCCTGGGTTGGGACTGGCGGCTGCTGGCGTCTTTGATTTACCAGGAGTCTAAATTTGACCCGGGGGCAGTTTCCTGGTCCGGGGCTAAGGGGTTGATGCAACTAATGCCAAAAACAGCCGAAGAGATGGGGGTTTCCAACGTGGAGGACCCTGCCGCTGTCCTGCTTGGCGGCACACAATACCTTAAACATCTGCACAGGCAGTTTGAGGAGGTAGGGGACTCCATCCAACGGATTAAGTTCGCCATGGCAGCGTACAACTGCGGCTACCAGCATGTGAGAGATGCGCAAAAACTGGCCATTATGCAAGGGCGAGACCCCAAGAAATGGGATAATCACGTTGATGAGATGATACTGGCGCTAAGCCACCCCCAGAACTACAACCTGGAAATGATTGCCCACGGGTATGTCCGCGGCATTGAACCCTATAATTACGTGAATCAGATTTTCGACAGGTACCGGCATTACACCTCCTTCATTCATTAAATGGTTCATATACTGCCCAATTCTACCCACTCCACATAAAGCCCAAGTGCAATATGCCATAGCAGGTAATGCCCCAGGCGGATATTCAAAGCAGCCAAAAATCCGGCCTTACGGTAAAAAAGGGCCTGCAACAGGTTCATGGCAAAGCCGCTCAGTAGGGCATAGGCCATGACCACCAGGCGGTTGTCCGACAATTGTTCCAGGGGCTCCCGGAGGGAGGTAAGGATGGCCGCGGTCCAGAAAAAAACGTCCAGGTAACGCCCTTTTTTGACAACCGCCCCCAACCATAGGAGCAGGGTCAGGGGGATTAACCGGTAAAACACCTCTACCTCAAAAGCGCCGGAGAAATAGAGGAACAGGGAGTAGGGAAAGGGTTGTAAGAAAGGGGGCAATTCCGAGTAGGGTTCCGGGTGGAGCACCCATTTAAAAACCATGACATCCAGGAGCCCGAAAAACAACCCGACCCCCAAAGGATACAGGACCCTCCATTGGTTATAAATTCCCGCTTCCCAGAAATTGGGCAGTTTCGCCCCCGATTGCCACCACAGAAAAGGAACCCCGATGAGCAGGAGCAACAGGTTGGGTAGCCCCCACACCCTTAGGTCCGGATACTGCGCGGCAAGGGAATTCCCATAGAGAATCCCGACAGCAGCTATAGCCAGGAAGACCGCATAGGTATACAGGTTCTTCCGTGTTTCAGCTGTAGTGTCCATCACCGTTTAGCCTTTGGGCCTTTTAAAGATGTAGCGGGTGTTGAAGATGCCATTGTTGTCATCCTCCCCGGCGGAGCTTTCGAATCCCCCGACCACAAAGGCCAGGTCGCACCCTTCTTCCGACATGCTGTTCATTTTGGAGCTTACCAGCGCGTCGTTGGCGGCGATATTCTGGAAGCGTATCCCCCCCAGGTTAAAGAAGGTCAGAAGCTTGGTCTCCTCGAAGTTCCTGACCCGGATCTCCCCCTGGTCCGATTTGTTGCGTTCGTCCTCTTCCCCGGAGCGCAGGGAGGAAAACTCTTTATAGTTCCGGGTTTCGCCGGTACTGATCATGCGTGACCTGCCCAGTCCGCTCGGGTCGATCGATTCAACCACGGTGATCGTTCTATATTCCATGGTTTGAGCATGTAGCAGGCCGCAACTGCCCGCCAGTAAGAGCGTAAAAAACATAATTCCGGCCATAGGTTACAGGGGTTTGAAAAATTCTCCGAATTAAGTAAAAAAAGGGAATCGCTTTAGGAATTTGACAGATATTTAACGCGTTAGCGATTTTTAGTACCTTGGGATACATTTTTTGATATAAAGCGATACAGGCAATACAGCAACAATGATATCTGACCAATTAAAAGATAAGGTGGTGCTGGTGACCGGTGCTACCAGTGGAATGGGCAAGGCGATTGCGGAAACTTTTGCCAGGCACGGGGCTTCCCTGCTGCTTTCGGGCAGGGACACCGGCCGCGGCAAATCGCTGGTGGCATCCCTGAAACCTGTCAATGACAACGTGGTTTTTGTACCCGGGGACCTGAGCAGGGCTGAGGACAATGAGAAGTTGGTAGCCGAGGCCGTCACCCGATTCGGGCGCATCAACCTGCTTTCACTCAATGCCGGAGTCCTTGGTTTGGGGGCGGTGACGGAGCTGTCCATTGCTTCCTGGCACCGTACCCTGGACACCAATCTGAGTTCCATTTTTTACCTCTGCAAATACGCCATCCCCAAACTGCTGTTACATAACGGCAGCAGCATCATTATCAATGCCTCCATCGCTGCCTTCAGGAGTTTCCCCAACCACCCTGCCTATTGTGCCAGCAAGGCGGCGGCGGTAGCTTTGACCAAACAGATGGCCCTGGACTATGGTCCCGCCATTAGGGTGAATGCCCTCTGCCCGGGCCCGGTAGATACCCCGTTGCTTCAGGACTCCGCCGCTGCTTTTGACCACCCGGAAACCGCCGTCGACAGGGCCAGGGATGCCACCCTGTTAAAAAGGCTGGGCCAACCGCAGGATATTGCCAACCTGGTGTTGTTTTTAGCTTCGGAACAGGCTTCGTGGATTACCGGTGCCACTTTTACCATAGATGGCGGCATTATGAACCGCTGAAGCCAGGTTCGGTTTTGGACGCCATACCTATGGTTGGTTTTACATAAATTTCAGGCAACCTCCCCGGCATCAGACTCCTTTGCCTATCTTTAGTACGGGTCCAAATACAATTCATATGGAGATAGCACTGGTCCTTGGATTACTGATTATGGCACTTGTGTTTTTTGCCAGTGAAAAGTTCCGGGTAGATATAGTTACCCTTGGGTTTTTGGTGGTCCTGACACTGACGGGCATCCTGAGCCCCAAAGAGGCATTTGAGGGGTTTAGCAGTGATTTTATGGTGATCCTCGCTTCTATCTTTATCGTCTCGGCGGCCCTGTCCGAAACCGGCCTGTTGGACAAGCTGGGATCTCAATTGATCCGCCGCGTCAGGAGCAAAAGGTTGTTTGTGGGGTATGTGATGCTGGTAACCGGTTTCTTTTCTGCTTTTATGAACAATACCAGCGTAACCGCACTGGTTGCCGGCCCGGTCATGGGCATGTGCCGTAAACTGGCGATCAGTCCATCAAAAGTGCTCATGCCGGTAGCCTTCGCGTCGATCCTGGGGGGTACCTGTACGTTGATCGGCACCTCCACCAACGTAGCCGTTGGCGGTTATATCGCCAATGTGGGGTTGGCGCCCCTTGGGTTCTTTGAATTTTTTTGGGTGGGCCTGCTGCTGTTCCTGGCGGGGATGGGGGTCATTCTTTTGTTCTGGAAACGGATCATGCCCGATTACAAGGAAACGAGCTATGCAGAAGAATATGAGATCAAACAGTACCTGTCCGAAATTGTCATCACGGATACTTCCCGGTTGATAGGGCAAACCGTGTTTCGGTCCGAGCTTTCGAAATGGGACATACGGATCATCAAGATTATCCGCGAAAAAACGGAATTCATACCGGATAGCTCCACCCGGTTCAAAGCACGCGATTTGCTGTTGGTGGAATGCCACCTGGACGACCTGATGAAGGTCAAGGAATCGTCCGGGCTGGAGGTATTGGCGGATACCATTTCCAGTAAGGAGATCCAGGGCGGTAACATCCGGTTGGGGGAGGTCCTTGTTATCCCGGGTTCGCCATTGATCGACCAGTCCCTCAAAGAGGTACGGTTCCGACAGAATTATGACCTGGTGGTACTGGCCCTGCACCGGCACGAATTTACGGCCTCCCAGAAAATTGGAAATATCAAACTCAAGATAGGGGATGTACTGCTCGTCCAGGGTACGGAGGATACCTTCGAGGCCAACCGGAATTCCAAGGACTTTTCGTTTATAGGCGACTTCAGGGTGAATATGTTCAAGGAGCGAAAGGGTATTATATCGGCCATCATTTTCCTGCTCGCCGTCTTGTTGGGATCCCTGGGGTGGGTGCCCCTTTCCATCGCCTTTTTAACCGCTGCCCTGTCTGTGGTCCTTGCGGGAGCCCTGAGTATGGAACGGGCATACCAGGTGATGGATTGGAAGCTGCTTATCCTGATCGGGGGGATGAGTGCTTTTGGGACCGCGATGCATAATTCCGGGGCAGCAGAATTTCTTGCCAACGGAATTATCCAACTCCTGGGAGGGTTTGGTGAGCGGTACGTGCTGGGCGGTTTCGTGCTGTTGGTCATCCTCCTTACCCAACCCATGTCCAATGCCGCGGCGGCCCTGGTGGTTTTGCCCGTGGCCCTGGAGGCTGCCCATATCCTGGAGGCGAGTCCGCGTTCCTTTGCCATTGCCATCATGCTGGGAGCTTCTGTTTCACTCATCACGCCTTTTGAACCCTCCTGCATCCTGGTATACGGCCCCGGAAAATACCGGTTTATAGATTTTATAAAGGCCGGGCTCCCGGTCACCCTTATCCTGTTCCTGCTGATCATGGTTCTGGTACCCCTCTTTTGGCCCATATAAAAGGGGGCGTGCGGGAATATTGCCCATAGAAGCGGGGTACGGCGCTAGGAGGCTTCGTGCTCTTCCAGGTCCTTTCGCAAATCCAGTTTCCGGAAGGCCGGGAATACAAAACCCGTGGTGATGACGGTAATCACGGTCATGCACCCCCCAAAAACCACAGCGGTGACGGTGCCCATCCACTTGGCAGTGATACCGCTCTCAAAAGCCCCCAGTTCATTGGACGAACCCACAAACATGCTGTTGACAGCGGCTACCCTCCCGCGCATGTGGTCCGGGGTTTTGAGTTGCAGGATGGTCTGGCGGATGATCATCGAAATGCCATCGGTTACACCGCTGAGGAACAAGGCGGCCACGGAGATCCAAAACACGGTGGAAAGGCCAAAGACGATAATACACAAGCCAAAGCCAAAAATAGACACCAGCAACTTGATCCCGGCTTTTTTGTTGAGGGGGAAATAGGCGGCGGTAAACATGATCAGCAACGCCCCCACGGCCGGGGCTGCCCGGAGGATTCCGAAACCCTGGGCACCTACCTGGAGGATGTCCTGTGCATAAATGGGAAGCAGGGCCACGGCCCCGCCAAAGAGCACGGCGATCATATCCAGGGTAATGGCCCCCAGGATCACCTTGGTATTCCATACATACCTGACCCCCTCTTTCAGGCTTTTTAGGACAGGCTCACCGATCTTGGGGTTCAGGATTGGTTTTTTGGGGATCCTGGTCAGCAACAGGAACGCCATCAGGGCGAATGCCAGGATCAGGCACATAGACCAGTGCACCCCGATCCAGCTGATGGAAAAACCCGCCAGGGCAGGTCCGAGTACGGCCGCCATTTGCCAAACCGAACTGCTCCAGGTGGCCGCGTTCGGGTAGATTTTTTTGGGTACCAGGAGGGAAAACAGGGCAAATATGGTGGGCCCCAGAAATGCCCTGACAATACCCCCCGCGAAGACCAGGAAATAGATGGCCCCCAAAACGAGGTTGCCCGACAAGTCCCCTACCACGGCCGGCCAGGTCAGTAAGAACAGGCCGAGGCTGATAAAGGAAAAACCGAGGATGCATTTGACCAGCAAGCCCTTTTTTTCTTTCTGGTCTACCACATGCCCCGCGAAAAGGGCCAGGGTAACGGCGGGGATGACCTCCATAAGGCCAATAATACCCAGTGAAAGCGGATCTTTGGTAAGACTGTAGACTTCCCATTCAATCACCACAAACTGCATGGACCAGGCAAAAACCATGGCAAAGCGTACCAATAGGAAAATATTGAATTCCTTATAACGAAGGGCCGCGTACGGGTCGTTTTTCTGCATAGGGCTAATAGAATGCGCAAAAATAGAAATAGCAGGGATTAGACGTGTATAAATCCGCGTTAATTTCTTAAGCCCTCCCCTGCTGTGGGGGGCGTATAAATGATTGCTGTCAAATTTTTTCTACGAAATGCGCCTGTGGCCGGATGAGTGAAAAATAGCTGCATTTCATCATGTTTTTTGGCCCGCTTAGCTAAAACTACCTCCTTTAGCCTGCTCTGGAATTAGATTTGTAGTCCTATGGTAAATGATAAAATTTGGGATATGAAAACAATAGTACTTATTAGAGAGATCTACATGGATGGGTTCCGGAATCTGGGGCACTTCCTGATGAAGCATTCGATGAAGGTGTATGCCTGGTTTAGTTTCGCCTTGTTTATAATCGCCCTGTACGCATTTGTATTCAGGGTTTCAACCGGTTTTGCCTTTGATTGAAAACTACTTTCTTTCTTACTGTTTGGGGTGTTAACCAAGTGGGGCTCATTTAAATGATTTTCCAATGGAAAAGATTTTTAACCTAAAAGGGTCCGGAAACCTTCCCCTGGAACGGATCTGTACCCTGCTCTACGTGATCGCTACCCTCGTATTCGTATTTTGGTATACGAGTTAGGCGAGAGCGCAGAGTCTGACATGAACAACGATCCCGTAGCATTGCGCTACGGGATTTTTTTACGCCTTTTCACATGGGGTGTGACCTGCCGGAAATAAAGGGGCTGAAAGGAAATACCCCTGCCGCTTCGCGCCGGGCCTTCCGGGAAATTTTTCAGCTTTTCCAAACCCTCAGCATAAAACTCCGTAAGTGTCTGTACAACATAAAAACATAGATGCTTATGAAATTCAATGGTTTTTTAACGAAAGCTTTCCTGTTCGGGATGCTGTTGCTTGGGGGCATGCTGTTTGCCCAGGAGCGCCAAACGATGAAAGAGGATACAAAAATGGTGGGGGGTGCCGCCATGTACCCCGGCAAGGATATTGTTTCCAATGCGGTTAACTCCATGGACCACACCACACTGGTGGCTGCGGTAAAGGCTGCCGGCCTGGTGGAAACCTTGCAGGGGGAGGGCCCCTTTACGGTTTTTGCACCTACCAATGCCGCTTTTGACAAGCTCCCGGACGGGACCGTGGCCTCACTGTTGCAACCCGGCAACCAACAACAACTACAGTCGGTACTAACCTACCATGTGGTTGCCGGCAGGTACAGCGCGGCCGATCTGGTCTCCGCTATTGAAAAGGGCATGGGCGTCGCCAAACTCACCACCGTGAACGGGGCAACGCTTGAGGCGATGAAAGATGGGGACAAGGTGGTCATAAAAGACACCGCCGGTAACCGGTCCACCGTAACCATTGCCGATGTGAACCAGTCTAATGGGGTCATCCATGTGGTGGATGCCGTGGTATTGCCTGTCATGTAATTTCCAGGGGAGACATGGTTTTGTTGAGGCCTCCGGGTATTCCCGGAGGTTTTTTTGTGCCCCTTTCCCGGCCCGGCCCGGGATGGAAAATATATATGGAAATAGTCCATAAAAATGGAAATATTCCATATCTTAGTCTTCCTTTTTTGAACAGGGATGCACAAGACGATATTACATCTGGATTTGGATACTTTTTATGTGTCGGTAGAGCGGTTGATCAACAGTGAACTGCGCAACAAACCCCTGCTGGTAGGTGGGGTGAGCGACCGGGGGGTGGTGGCTGCCTGCAGTTATGAGACCCGGGGGTTTGGGGTGCATTCCGGCATGCCCATGAAAATGGCGCGTGAACTATGCCCCGAAGCCGTGGTCATCCGCGGCAACGCGGGCACTTATAGCAAGCATTCCGACCTGGTTACGGAGATCATCCGGGAGAAAGTGCCGCTTTTTGAAAAGTCGAGCATCGACGAGTTCTATGCCGACCTTTCGGGGATGGACCGGTTTTTTGGTTGCTACCAGTACGCTTCCGAATTGCGGAAGACCATCATTAAGGAGACCGGGCTGCCCATTTCCTTTGGCTTGTCGGTGAACAAAGTGGTTTCCAAGGTGGCCACCAACGAGGCCAAACCCAACAACCAACTGAAGATCGACCTGGGGTATGAAAAGCCCTTCCTGGCGCCGCTATCGATCAGGAAAATCCCCATGGTAGGAGACAAGACGTACCAGATCCTCAGGAACCTGGGACTGCGCAGGGTGAAAACCATACAGGAGATGCCGATCGACCTCATGCAGCGGGTGCTGGGGGCCAACGGCACGGTGATCTGGAAACGGGCCAACGGGCTGGACAACAGCCCCGTGATACCTTTTCACGAACGCAAATCAATCTCTACCGAACGCACTTTCGACCGGGACACCATCGATGTGGTGAAACTCAGGGGGATCCTTATCGCCATGGCCGAGAACCTGGCCTTCCAGTTGCGGAGGGGCGGCAAGCTTACCGCCTGCATTGCGGTAAAACTGCGTTATTCGGATTTTAATACCTATTCCAAACAAATGCGCATCCCCTATACCAGCGCCGACCATATCCTGATCCCCAGGATCCTGGAGCTGTTCAACAACCTGTACAACAAAAGGTTGCTGGTACGCCTGGTAGGGATCCGGTTCAGCCACCTGGTGCCGGGGAGCTACCAGATCAATTTGTTTGAGGATACCGAGGAGGCCCTGAATCTCTATGCGGCCATGGACAGGATCCGGGAACGCTATGGTGACAAAAGTGTGCTGAGGGCCTCTGGCATGGGCGCCAAAACCATCGGCAGGATGCAGAACCCTTTTAACGGGCAGCCGCCCGTGGTGCTGGCACACCGGAAACAATAACAAATCCCGAAAGCGATGAGCAATAAAAAATATATGACCTCGAAGAAAGAACGTCCCGGTTTGCCGGAGACTGCCGTTTTCTTGTGGGTATGTTGCCCAACCCTTAGCAATATTAATGGCGGGAAACAACTTATAATGCCTTCAGGATCCGTGGGGGCCAGTTATATAGAAGCCGGTGAAAAGCCTGGAGGAAAAGACCTGGCGATGAGGTTGCGGGTTGCCAGAAAAGAAGCAGAATACTGGCTCAGGCCCTAAAGGTCATGAAGGCTCTTCATGATGAAAGGACGGAAGAGTTGATAAAACAAGCTACAAAACTAAGAAGGATATTGTCTTCCATCGCAAACCGGATCATGAACATAAAAAAACTACGGCCTAATTAATTTCCAAACACTATCTCCATTTGGGATTTATCATGTATATCAACTGCCACACTTATTACAGCCTTCGTTACGGCACGTTCTCTGAGGTAGCCCTTTTGGAACTCGCCCGGGAGATGCAGGTCACGCGACTGGCCCTGACCGATATCAACAATACCTCGGCGGGGCTCAACTTTGTGCGCAAGGCAAAGGAGTATGATATACGCCCCATCCTGGGGATCGACTTCAGGAACGGGGCCGACCCCTGTTTTGTGGGGATTGCCAAAAACAATGAGGGGTACCGTGAGTTGAACGCCTTTTTGTCGGCACACCTGCACGATGGCAAAAAGCTGCCCTCACGAGCCCCCCTGTTTCGGGAGGCTTATGTAATCTACCCTTTTGAAAGGGTGCTGCTCAGCGGGTTGTGGGCCCTGGGGGAACATGAGTTTATCGGTGTTTCCGTGGCAGACCTCAGGCGCCTGCCCTTTTCCCGCCTGAAAGAGCAGAAGGAAAAGCTGGTGGTGTTACAGCCGGTGACCTTCAGGAACAAGCGCGATTTTAACGCGCACCGCCTGTTGCGCGCCATAGACAACAACGTGCTGCTCAGCAAGCTCCCCGGGGAGGAGCAAGCCGATGAAAACGAGAAGATGTTCCCCATCGCCAACCTGGCTGCCGCCTTTGCCGAATACCCCCACATCCTCGAAAACACTGAGCGCCTGATGAATGCCTGTACAATCCATTTCGACTTTTCGGCAGACCGCAGGCCGCAGAACCTGCAAACCTACCTGGGCTCCAGGGAGGCAGACGAGCGGCTATTGGAGCAGCTGTGCCTGGAAGGCCTTCCGTACCGTTATCCCGAAGTGGGGGCACCTATCCGCCAAAGGCTCCGGAAGGAACTGGACCTGATCCGGGAAAAAAACTTTGTTTCCTATTTCCTGATCAACTGGGACATTGTTTCCCATGCGCGCAAAAAGGGGTTTTTCTACGTGGGCCGGGGCAGCGGGGCCAACAGCATCGTCGCATACCTGCTCCGGATTACCGATGTGGACCCTATTGAACTCGACCTCTACTTTGAACGCTTTATCAACCTTTACCGGGTGAACCCCCCGGATTTCGATATTGATTTCTCCTGGAAAGACCGGGAGGAAATGACCCGTTATATTTTCGAACGCTTTGAGCATGTGGCCCTGCTGGGTACGTATGTCACTTTTCAGGAACGGGGGGTGATCCGTGAATTGGGGAAGGTGTTCGGGCTGCCCAAGGCAGAGATCGATTTCCTCTGTGAACGCAACTACCAGCCTTCCCAGTTGGACGAAGTGTCGCTGCTGGTCCTTAAATACGGGAGGCTTATCAAGGACATGCCCAATTACCTGAGCATCCATGCCGGGGGGATCCTCATCAGTGAAAAGCCCATACATTATTTCTCGGCGACCCACCTTCCGCCCAAAGGTTTCCCCACGACCCAGTTTGACATGGTCATCGCGGAAGACGTAGGCCTTTACAAATTTGATATCCTGGGGCAGCGGGGTTTGGCCAAGATCAAGGAAGCCCTGGAAATCGCCCTGCAAAACCAGCCGGAAACGGCTGCCGGGGTCGATATTCACGATGTCCGCTCTTTTAAGCGGGATCCCAGGGTCAATGAGCTGATCAAATCGGCCCGGTGCATGGGGTGCTTTTATGTAGAATCGCCGGCCATGCGCATGCTGCTGAGGAAGCTGGAGGTAGATACCTACCTGGGCCTGGTGGCTGCCAGTTCCATCATCCGCCCCGGGGTGGCCCGGAGCGGGATGATGCGCGAATATATCCTGAGGCACCGTGACAAAGGCCGGGCAGGGCGGGAAGCCCATCCGGTCATGCTCGAAATCATGCCCGAGACCTATGGGGTCATGGTCTACCAGGAAGACGTGATCAAGGTGGCCCACTATTTTGCCGGCCTGGACCTGGGGGAAGCCGATGTGTTGCGGCGCGGGATGAGCGGAAAGTTCCGGTCCAGGGAGGAGTTCCAGAGGGTGAAAGACCGCTTCCTGGAGAATTGCCGCAAAAAGGGGTATGATGACGGGCTGGTGGCCGAGGTCTGGAACCAGGTAGCCAGTTTTGCCGGCTACGCGTTTGCCAAAGGGCACTCTGCTTCCTATGCGGTGGAAAGCTACCAAAGCCTGTTCCTCCGGGCCTATTACCCCCTGGAATACCTGGTGGCCGTGCTCAATAATGGCGGGGGCTTTTACCGGCCGGAGTTCTATGTACACGAGGCCCGTATGCTCGGGGGGCGCGTGCATGCCCCCTGTATCAACCGCAGCCTTGCCGTAAACACCATCTACGGGATAGATATCTACCTGGGGTTTATGTACCTGAAGGAGTTGGAAGAACGGGTCATGCAGCGCATCCTGGCAGCCAGGTCGAAGGAAGGGCTGTTTGCCTCCCTGGAGGATTTCCTGGACCGGGTACCTATATCCATTGAACAGGCAAGCATCCTGATCCGTATTGACGCCTTCCGGTTTACCGGGCACAACCAGCACGAATTGTTGTGGAAGGCCCATCTATACCTGTCGCGGGGCACCCAGACCGGGCACCCCAAATTGTTCCCGCCCAGGCAGCGGAGTTTCAAGATCCCCCAACTGTATACCAGCATGCAGGAAACCGCCTTTACCCAGCTGGAGCTGTTGGGTTTCAGCCTGTGCAGCCCGTTTGATCTCTTAAAAGAAGCCCCCGGGAATGGAAATGGGAGCAAGCACCTGCCCGATTACCTGGGCCGCCACATTGATATCTATGGCTACCTGGTAACGGTAAAAAACACCCATACCCACAAAGGAGACCGTATGCATTTTGCCACCCTGACAGACCGCTACGGGGAAGTTTTTGACACCGTACTGTTCCCCCCTGTGGCTGCAAAATACCCTTTTCGCGGGCGGGGGATCTACCGCTTTTACGGGAAGGTGGTGAGTGAATTCGGGTTTTTGAGCATCGAGGTGGTAAAGATGCAAAAGCAGGATTATATACAAGACCCCCGCTATGCAGAACTAAAAACAAGCACCAAATTGCGAAAGCCCAGGGAAAGCGATATGGTTGAAAAAGAGGAGTGACTTTCAGGCGGTCCGGAGGCTTTACATTCCCCCAAAAATGGCGGGATTTGGGAAAAGCCCCTAAGCGTCCTTTTTGCCTACCACAGCTACGCCCGAGGAGGGTACCCCTTCGAAAGACGTCAGCTGAAGGCCAAATTGCTGCTGGTATGCCGTGGTAATTTCACCGACAAACCCCTCCGCGTCCTTTTCATGGACCAGGTTCAGGGTACAGCCGCCAAAACCACCTCCCATCATACGCGATCCCAGCACCCCGGGGATCTTTTTGGTGTAATCCACCAGGAAATCCAATTCAGGGCAACTTACCTCATACTGTTTCCGCAAGCCTTCATGCGAACTGTAAAACAAGGCCCCCAGCCGCTGGAGGTCGCCCTGCTCCAGGGCGTCAACGGCAGCGAGCACCCTCTCGTTCTCAGATACCACATAGGCGCAACGGTTGTACAGGACGGTACTCAGGCTACCCTGGCAGGCAAGGAGCATTTCAGGGCTCACCTCCCGAAGTGTACCGGCCACGGGGAAGCGCTGCCGTATTATGGAAAGCCCTTCCTCACATTGCGCCCTCCTCAGGTTGTATTCACTATCTGCCAGGCTGTGGGATACGTGAGAATTCAGGAGGACCAGCTTGTAAGGATGTAATTTTAAGGGGTGGTACGAATATTCCAGGGACCTGCAATCGAGTAACATAGCGTGGCCTTCCCGCCCCATGACCGAAGCAAATTGATCCATTATCCCACATTGCATGCCCACAAAATGATGTTCCGCATCCCTGCTTAGCGCAATGAGGTCCCAGGGGGTGAGCCCGAGGCCAAAAAGTTCATTCAGCCCAAAAGCCAGGCCACATTCAAGGGCGGCAGAAGAGCTCAGGCCGGAACCTGCCGGCAGGCTGCTTTCAATCTCGCAATCAAAACCCTGGACCCGGTCTGTCCGCTTGCTTAATTCCGCCAATACCCCCAGCAAGTAATTCTCCCAGGACTGAGCACTGCGCGAGATAGCATCCAGGGAAACCGTAAACCCCTTTTGGTTCATTTGGCTGTAAAAGCTGGCCCGGAACACATCTGGCCGGCGCCGGAACCGGAATACGATCGTTTTATCCACCGCGGCGGGCAACACATACCCCATGTTGTAATCAGTATGCTCTCCTATAAGGTTGATGCGCCCCGGGGCAGAAACGGTAAGGTCTGGAATAAAAGTTTCAGGTGTTGGTAATGCCATGATCACATTTCAATCGTATGCCGGGTTGCCCTTTACTACCGTGGTGACGAAGGCCTCGAACATCTGCTTGGTGCTGCGAATATAGGGTATTTACGTATAAAAAAAGCTGGGCAATGAATTTGCCCAGCTCTTAACGACTAACTTGAAATAATTAAACTAAACGCAACTTTAAATAGAAACTGTTTCACCGATTTGACGGTTCCGGATATTGTATTGCCCCATGGTATATGAAGGCTCAGATTTGATTTCTGCCCATCGTGGCTGCCATGATTTTGCATGTGCTATGGTAGACTATGCTACTATGTAAAAATAGTATAAAAACTAAGAAATAAAAAACATTTTAAGGAAGAAGTGATTAAATAAGTAGAAAATGGAATAATACGTTAAGGATATGATAATAACGTATCATTGCCAAATGTCGGCAGGGCCTAAAGTGATTCCCTTTTATACAGGTTGACAGGCAGGATCACCTGTTTTTTCTCCCCCAGTTTGATTTGTTCGGCTGCCATCCTGCCCATCTGTTTAAAATCCGTTGAAATCGTAGTGATACCCCCCAAGACGATTTCCTTCACCACATGGTCATCAAAAGACAGGATCCCAAGGTCCTTCCCGGGGGTATAGTTGTGATGCCGGCATTCCTTGATCACTTCCCACAGATCCGAATCGGTAATACAGATGTAGAGGGTGTTTTGTTGTAAGGTGCCGGGGTCATACTTTTCCCTGATGGCACCCTTTAGCCCGTAATCCGAAAAAAATCTTGTAAAGGCGTTGATCAGGTCGGGCGGGATTTCCCTGGAGCCATTGAAAAAGAGGACGTAATCCTCAAACCTCTGGATTTCGGGAACAAGGCACAGTAGCGATTTATAGGTGTTTTCATGAAATTCCTGCGTGATAAAGGAGTAGGCCCCCGGCATGGGGACATACCGGTCTACCACAAGCAGTTTCTCGGAAGGGATGCCTTCCAGCAAGCCACTAACCCGCGGGTCCTGTATGGGGGCGATTACATATTTCCCGTATTTACCCTGGATGTTCCGAAATATGGTTTCGAAGACGGTGATATTGTTGTGGTGGAAGAATACATCGATCCGGAACCTTTTGCCTAATTCGCTCCTGAAACTGTTGTAAAATTCTTCCTGGTAGCGCTGAAAAGCGAAGAGGAGCAGCGCAATTCGCAAAGTAACATGGGTCTCTTCACTGACAATAAAATACCCTTTTAGCTTTTTGGATTCTACCAGGCCCCTGTCTTTAAGGCTTTCATACGCCTTCACAATGGTTTTCCTGGCATAGCCGAGATCGTGGACCATGGTATTGATTGAAGGCAATTGGTCTCCCTGCTTCAATACCCCATGGTCTATAGCCTCTATAACCCCCTGGACCAGGAGCTCGTGCTTTAATAAATGCTTGTTTTCTTGCAGCCTGGAGAAAATATCAATCAACGACATAAAAGTACCTGGATGAGGTGACTACATTCAAATGGGCCCCGGGCTTCAATTCGCCCTTGCGGGTCCTTTGTGGGTAGAAGCGTCTTCAAATATAATCAGATTACTATAACAATGTTTAACATCCCACCAGGCTTTACCCCGGAGGTCTTTAAGGATTACGGGACGGGAAAAGGCCTGTTAACCCATATGCAAGCCATTGTTACCCCTTGAATTTTAAGTAATTATAGATGGCTTTGAGCATGCCCTTAGTTAAAATTCGGCTTCTTTGTGAAAAATGTGTATCTTAAACAAAAACGCTTTATACTGGCAAAGATTCATTTTTTTTGGAATTTTATTATTAAATACTTAACAAAAAAATTACATTTACATAGTAGCATAGTGTATCATAGTACATTCTACGGAATGTCGTGGTGCCCATTTTGCAGCTCAAAGTAACGCCAACGCTATTTCAACCGAAAAAACTAACTCAAAAACCAACCATTATGAAACAAAACTACGCGGGCCACTATGGAACTAGTCTGTTTTGCCTTTTCTTCCTTTTGGCAATATTCATAGGAACACAGGCAGGTTTTGCCCAAAACGCGATTTCAGGTAACGTATCCGATGCCACCGGGCCGCTTCCTGGGGTGAATGTAGTCGTCAAAGGCACCAGCATTGGTGCGGTAACGGATTTTGATGGGAATTACAGCATCAATGTTCCGGACAGCGGGACCACCCTGGTATTCTCCTTTATAGGGTATACGACCAAGGAGGAACCCATTAGCGGCAGGTCTACCGTGAACGTGACCATGGTAGAAGATGCCCAGGCCTTAAGTGAGGTCGTGGTGGTGGGTTATGGTACCCAGAGAAAAGCCGACCTTACCGGGGCGGTTGGTTCCATCGGGGCCGCGGATATTGTCAGCAAACCGATCACCAGTCCCGACCAGGCGTTGGCGGGCACCATTTCCGGGGTAAACATTACCAACCGTAGCGGGGATCCCGGAGCTCCCATCAGTGTCAATATCCGTGGTATTGGTACCCCGGGTGTGAACGACCCCCTCTGGGTGATTGACGGGGTGCCTATCGTACAAACCACCAACATCACGGTGAATACTTCTTCGACAACCGATTCCAACCCGCTCGCTGGGTTGAACGCGAATGATATAGAATCTATTGATGTGCTGAAAGACGCCGCATCAACCGCCATTTACGGGGCAAGGGCCGCCAATGGGGTCATTATCGTAACGACCAAAAGGGGTAAAAGCGGAGATGCCCGCGTGACCTACGACGGCTACGCGTCCTTTGCGAGCGCCAGGGACAAAATTGACGTGCTGAACGTCGAGCAATATATCGATATCCAGCAGCAATTGGGGATCGATGTTTCTGAATTCAGCGGGAGGCCGTTTGTCGATTGGCAAGACCTTATCTTCAAGACGGGCTTTGTACAAAACCACAATGTCACCGTAAGTGGGGGGACCGAGAAAGCCAACTATTTCATTTCCGGGGGCTATATGGACCAGGAAGGGATTGAAAGGGCCCAGGCCTTTACCCGGTATTCCTTCAAAGCCAATTCTGATATCAAGGTAGGGAACCGCCTCAAGTTTGGCGAGTCGCTGCTGATCAGCCAGACGGATCGCCAGGTACAAAGCGAACCCGGTATCTACGCCGGTTTCAATTCTGCCCTTAACGCCCCTTACTACCAGCCTTTTGGCGACGGGGCCTTTGGGTACAACCCCATCAACCCGACCACCGTGGGCAACGGGTCGGCTACCAACTACCTGTTTAATACCGATGACCGCTATACCAAAACCACTATTCAAACACGTAAGGTATTGGGTAATTTTTATGGGGAACTTGAGATTATAGAGGGCTTAAGGGCCCGGACCTCCCTGGGGATCGATTACAACGTCGGTGTAGGGGAGTACCTGACCACGGACGCGGTGCTCGACAACTCGACAGGCACTTCGCTGCTGGTTTCCTCCCGCCCCATAGAATTGACGCTGACAACGGCGGCAACACTCCAGTACGACAAGACATTTGGCGGAGACCACAATATCGGTGCGCTCTTTGGCTTTGAGCAAACCAAGTTCCGTTTTGATAAGGTGCGCTTGCAGGGAAGGGACCTGTTCAACATCAATTTTGCGGCCAGCGGTACCACCGTGGCCGGCGCGAACGAAGCAGACCTCTGGACCCTGCAGGGTTGGCTGGGGCGTCTGACCTATAATTATCGAGGAAAGTACCTTGCCACCTTCAATGTGCGCCGCGATGCCACTTCGAGGTTCGCCGAGGCCAACAGGGACCAGGTCTTTCCATCGGTTTCCCTGGGGTGGAGGATTACCGATGAGGACTTTTTCAACCTCGAAGAAGATGATTTTATAGACGACATCAAAATCCGGGCTGGCTGGGGCCAATCGGGGAACCAGTTCACCGGTCTCAACTTTGCCTTCCTGAGTTCTATAGACAACAACATTCGTTATGTGATCGGGGATGCGCAGGAAACAATCGTAGCGCCTGCCCCTACCACCTTTGCCAACGAGGATCTGAAATGGGAGACCAGTAACCAGTTTGACATTGGGGTCGATGCCAGTTTCCTGAATGGGAAGCTCAGCGTTACCGCAGATTACTACAACAAAACAACAGAAGATGTTTTATTAGGGTTGCCACTGCCCTATGTATCCGGCTTCTTCCTGCCGGCAGATGCCAATATAGGCGAGATCAGAAACTCGGGGATCGAGTTTTCCTTTACCTGGAACAATACCGTAGGGGAAGATTTCAAGTATAGCCTGGGAGGGAACCTCACGACCGTAAAGAATGAAGTGACCGATTTGGGGTCGATCCCGCAGATCATCACCGGGATTGGAGGGGCTTCTACCCACCGTACCATCGTAGGGGAAAGCCTGGGCCATTTTTACGGCTATAAGACGGATGGGCTATACCAAAATGCTGCAGAAGTAGCCGCTGCCCTGCCCGACGCGGGAGGTACCCCCTCCCCGGGAGATATCCGTTTTGTGGATGTCAATGGCGATGGGCAGATCAACGCGGAGGACCGGACGATAATAGGTAGCCCCTTTCCCAAATTTTTCTACGGGATCGTTTTCAATGCCGAGTACAAGGGATTGGATTTTTCCGTGAACCTCAGGGGCGTGGGCAACAAGCAGGTGTACAATTCGGCCAGGGTCGCCTTGGAAGGACTCACCGGACAGAATAACTTCAGTACCCAGGTATTGAACCGATGGGATGGGGAAGGATCTACCAATTCGAGTTCCCAACCCAGGTTGGCTCCAGGCGATCCGAATGGAAACAACCGCTTTTCGGACCGTTGGGTAGAAGACGCAGGCTATTTGCGTATACAGAATATCTCGCTGGGCTATACCCTGCCCCAGGAGACCCTCAGGACCTGGACCAACGATTTTGTGTCCAACCTGCGAATCTATATTGGAGCTCAGAATTTAGCCACCTTCACCAGTTATTCGGGCTATGACCCCGAAGTCGGGCGGACCCAGAGTTTTCAGAAAGGCGACTTTACACTTGCTACCGGGCAGGACGGTGGGGCCTCCCCACTTCCCAGGATTGTCCAGTTGGGCTTATCTGTGACTTTTAATTAATCATGATATCTAATATCTTTATAATAAAAACTATTATGAAAAACATATATCTACTTTTCGCGAGTCTCTTTGTCCTGGGTACGTTCTCGTGCAGTAATGAATTGGACCTTCAACCCCTAGACCGGTTGACTACCGAGACCTTCTATAAGACCCGGGCAGACTTTGACGGGGCCGTGTTCGCCGCCTATTCCTCTATCCAGGATTTTTATGGGACCAGTACCGAGACCCTCTCGGAACGGGGGGAATATTGGAAGATATCAATGACGATAACCGATGACGTTGCCGCAGATGCCGTTCTTTCGGATCAGATTTCACGGGATATCGATGCCTTGCTGATCCGGTCCAGCGATGTTCCGTATGCAGCGGTATATACCCAGATTTATGAAGGGGTCTACCGGGCCAATCTGGTGATCCAGAACCTCGCCGGGGAGAACGAGCTCACCGATGCCGATAAAACGGTGCTCTCTGCAGAGGCCAAGTTTTTACGGGCCTGGTTCCACTTCCAGGCAATGAAATTGTTTGGTACTCCGCCTTTGGCGCTGGAAATCAGGACCGGCATCAACGACCAGGCACTACCAAACGCGACCCAAGAAGAATTGTTTGCGGCCATCCTCGCCGATTTTGCCGATGCAGCCGCAGGCCTGCCCGAAGTTTGGGATAGCAGCAATACAGGCAGGGCCACCGCATGGGCCGCCAAATCGTATATTGGAAAAGTGAATGTCTGGAAAGAAGACTGGGCAGCTGCCATTACCGCTTTTGAAGATGTGGTAAACAATGGGCCCTATCAACTACTGACCGATTACGAAAGCGTTTTTGCCTACAACAATGAGAACAATGCCGAATCCATATTCGAAGTGCAATATGGAGGGCCTTTCTCCGATGATAACCTTTGGGTCTTTGACGATACACACTCCGAAGATTTCAAAGCTTCCCAGGGTACTGGCAGGGGCTGGTACTGGGATGCCTCCAATGGCGCCCCGGGCGGTAAACTCGGATGGTGGGCACCTACCCAGGACTTGGTAGATGCCTTTGAACCCGGAGATGCCAGGTTGCAAACCATCCTGTACCAGGACGGGGATACCTACTACTCCTTTGATGGTACCCGGTATGAATTGCCCTATGATACCAGCTGGTCATCCACCTCGTATACCTTGAAAAAATACAGGGGGCCGGTCAATGCCGTTGATGGCAACAGTTCCCCCAATGGACAGGCAGATTTCAATAACGAGCGCTGGTTCCGTTTCGCGGAATTAAAACTGCTGTACGCTGAAGCCCTTATCGAGGGGGGAGGCGACCTCGGTATCGCCAAAGATCAAATTGACGACATACGGGTGAGGGCTGGACTGCTCCCATTGGATATTTCTGCAGACCTTACCCAGGCCATGCGCCAGGAAAAACGCGTGGAATTGGCCCTGGAACCCCACAGGTGGTTTGATATTACACGATGGGGTATTGGTTCCCAGGTTTTCGGGGCGGCGTGGAACGACCGGTTTGAGGTGCTTCCATTCCCATTGTCGGAGATAGAACGTTCCGATGGAAAATTAGTCCAAAACCAGGGGTACTAAACCGCTTCATACAACAAGAGGTATAAAAATTTGATGTAGTTTAAGTACGTTTAATATTTGCGAATCCAGTCTAATTCCAATAGATTGGATTTGTTTTATGGAATAGTTTGATTTCGGCTGGGTTTATGTTCCAATCTTTTAGAATTACGGGTGCTTCAGGGATACTTGCCATGTTCTTTCTTACAGGATTCCTTTCCTGTAAGCAGGGCACAGACGACTATTTTCAAGAAATACCTGCCTCCGAGAGCAATATCAGCTTCAGTAACCAGCTCCAACTGGGCGGGGAAGTATCCGTTTTGGAATTTGAGTATATGTATAACGGGGCCGGGGTGGCCGTTGCCGATTTTGACCTGGACGGGCTACAGGATATCTACTTTACGGGCAATATGGTCAGCAACCGCCTGTACCGGAATTTGGGCGACTGGAAGTTTGAAGACCTGACGGAACAGGCAGGCGTTGGTTCTAGCGGGTGGTCCAATGGGGTAGCCGTGGTGGACATCAACCAGGACGGGTACCCGGATATCTACGTTTGCCGGGGAGGCCCAAGGAATACCAGGGGCCGTGACAGGGCCAACCTCTTGTTCCTCAACAAAGGCCCCGTGGAAGGAAAGCTCGCTTTTGAAGAGGTGGCTGAGGATTGGGGCCTTGCAGATGAAAGTTATTCAGTACAGGCCGCCTTTTTTGACTATGACGGGGATGGGGACCTGGACATGTATTTGCTCAGCAACGCCCTGGTTGATTTCAACCGCAACACCTCCCGCCCGATTGACAGGTCCGGGAAGGCCCCATCGGTAGATAAGTTGTTTCGGAACAATGGCGACCGTACCTACAGCGATGTTTCACAAGAGGCCGGGATTACCATCGAAGGGTTTGGGCTGGGGGTGGAAATCTGCGATATCAACCTGGACGGCTGGCCGGATATTTATGTTTCCAACGATTTCCTGACAGACGACATCCTGTACATCAACCATAAAGATGGCACCTTTGTCAATGAAACCGGCCGCTATTTCAAACACCTCACCTTTAATGGGATGGGCAATGATATCGGCGACATCAACAACGATGGCCTGATGGACGTGGTGGTACTGGACATGCTGCCGGAAGACAACGAACGCTGGAAACTGACCATGATGGGCAACAACTATGACCAGTTCCAGACAGGCCTCTCTTACGGCTACCAACCCCAGTATATCCGCAATACGCTTCAGGTAAACAACGGCAACGGGACGTTTAGCGAAGTCGGGCAGCTGGCGGGGATTTCAGCCACTGAATGGAGTTGGAGCGCCCTCCTGGCCGACTTTGACCATGACGGCCTCAAAGACCTGTGTGTCACCAACGGGTACCGACAGGATATCACCAACCTGGACTTTATGGTCTACGGAAACCAGGTGTTGTCTATGGGCACTGAGGAAGCCAACAGAAAAGACCGGCTGGAAGCCCTGAATAAACTGCCCGGGATCAAGCTGCCCAATTATTTTTTCAGGAATACCGGCAACCTTCGGTTTGAAGACCGCTCCGAAGAAGCCGGCTTTACCAAACCCACCTATTCCAACGGGATGGCCTATGCCGATTTTGACAATGACGGGGACCTCGATCTGGTCATCAACAATATCGACGAGCCTGCGGGCTTGTTCAGGAATAACGCCGATGCATCGGAAGATACGCATTATATGTCCGTCCGGTTCAGGGGGCAGGCGCCTAACCGGGAGGGCCTGGGGAGCCAGGTAGCCCTGTACTACGGGGGGGAAGTACAAAAGCAATATTTTACGCCCTTCAGGGGCTACTTATCCACCGTGGAACAAGGTTTGCACTTCGGGCTTGGGGCCGTTGCCCAAATAGACAGCCTGGTCGTTACCTGGCCCGATGGCCGCAGGCAAAGCCTGAAGGGGGTAAAGGCCAACCAGCAAATCGTGCTGGATTATAAGGATGCCATCGCGGTTTCTACGGTACCCCCCGCCACCAGGGAAACCCTCTTTCATAAAATAGACAGCCTGGGGGCCGGGTATCGGCATACGGAGGATGATTTTGTGGATTTCAAAATCCAGCCGCTGTTACCCCATATGCACTCCCGCAACGGTCCGGGCCTCGCCGTTGGGGATGTCAATGCCGATGGCAGGGAAGACCTGTATGTCGGAGGGGCTGCAGGACAGGCCGGGGCCCTGCTGATACAGCAGGGGGACGGTGGTTTTGAACGCCGGGACTTTGAGGGGGCAGCCCCTGAAGATATGGGGGCCTTGTTTTTTGACACCGAGGGCGATGGAGACCTGGACCTGTATGTGGTAAGCGGGGGCTCGTCGTATGAGGATGGTGACCCCCGCTACCAGGACCGGATCTATGAAAATGATGGCCACGGGAATTTTAAACGTATTGTTGCCCTTCCCGGGATGAACGTGAGCGGTTCTGTGGTTGCGGCGGCAGATTACAACAAGGATGGCCACCTGGACCTGTTTGTAGGCGGGCGTTTGAAGCCCGGGGAATACCCCATGCCTCCCTCCAGCTATTTGTTAAAAAACGTCAGTACCCCGCAAGGCATTCGCTTTGTGAAGGACAGCCTCAGCATGGGTGTGGATGCACAAGGGCTGGGAATGGTCACCGCTGCCCTATGGACCGATTTTGACCGGGATACCTGGCCCGACCTAATTATTGTGGGGGAATTCATGCCCATCCGCATATTTAAGAATAAAAAAGGGAAGCTCGAGGAAATCACGTCCGGCTCCGGCCTCAAAAATACCCACGGATGGTGGAACAGCATCACGGCAGGCGATTTTGACCAGGACGGGGATAGCGACTACATCCTGGGGAACCTGGGCCTGAACGCCCGCTACCGGGCCACTGCAGAAGAACCCTTGTGCATTTACGCAGCGGATTATGACAATAACGGGCTGATTGACCCGGTGATGTGTTACTATATAGACGGGGAGAACTATGTGGCCCATTCCCGCAACGACCTGATCGAACAGATCAGCGCCATGCGCGGGAGGTTCCGGACCTATTCAGATTACGCACGGGCCACTTTTAAAGAATCTTTCCGGAAAGAAGAGCTGGAAGAAGCCCATATCGTAAAAGCAGAAACCTTTGCCAACAGTTATTTGGAAAACCTGGGTAGCGGAAAATTCCGCTTGACGGCCTTGCCACGGCAGGCGCAAATAGCGCCCATCTACGGAACCCTGGTGGCCGATTTCAACAATGACACCCATCCGGATGTCCTGGCGGTAGGCAACTTTTACAGCGGGGAAGTTTTTGCCGGGCGCTATGATGCCTCCATAGGCTGGTTCCTGGCAGGTGACGGGAAAGGAGGCTTTAATGCGGTACAGGTTGGGGAAAGTGGATTTTTTGTAGACGGGGATGCGAAGGCCCTGGTGAACTTGCAGGGGGAAAACGGCCCAATGGCCATAGCCAGTATCAATGACGGGCCCTTGAAAGCACACGCGCATTCCGGGCAACCGGGGCAGATCTACAGGGCCGGGCCTACAGATGTGGGTGCTGTAATCAGCTATGATGACGGAACCCGGGAATTTCTGGAGTTCTTTTACGGGGCAGGGTATCTTTCACAATCCAGCCGTTCCCTTTTCATACCTTCGAAAGCCCGGGCGTTAAAGATCATTGACCGAAAAGGACAGCAAACCGAAATACCCCTTGTCAAATGACCCTCAAATTCCAAGGCACACTCTGTATAGTCCTGATGCTTTTAGCCTGCGCCTGCGGTAAAAAGCAGGACCAGCGTTTTCGGTTGTTGGACCCCTCGGAAACCGGGATCCGTTTTGAGAATACCATCAGGGAAAACGACACTGTCAATGTGTTTACCTTCATGAACATCTATACCGGGGCAGGGGTAGCCGTGGGCGATATCAACAATGACGGCCTGACAGACCTCTACTTCAGCGGCAATATGGTTTCGGGCAGGCTCTATTTAAACAAAGGGGGGCTGCAATTTGAGGACATCAGTGAGGCGGCGGGTATCCTGAATTCACGTTGGGGAACCGGGGCCAGCATGGTGGATATCAACCAGGACGGCTGGCTGGATATCTATGTCTGTGTTTCAGGCGGGGGTGCGGAGGCCGAAAGGGCCAACCTGCTGTATATCAATAACGGGGACCTGACATTTACCGAAAGCGCAGCGGCATACGGATTGGCCGATACCCGCCAATCCATGCAAGCCGCCTTTTTTGATTATGACAAAGACCAGGACCTGGATATGTACCTCCTTGTCAATCCCGCCGCGTATGAATACAAGGTAAACATCAGTACCCCCAAACAGCTCGATGGTAAGTCAGTAAGCAACGACCGGCTGTACCGCAATGAGGGGAACGGGAAGTTTACTGATGTCACCCTTGAAGCGGGCATCCTGGTCGAGGGGTATGGCCTGGGCGTGGGTATTGCCGACATCAATGACGACAGCTGGCCGGATATCTACGTGTCTAACGATTTCATCGGCAACGACATTCTATATATCAACCAGGGGGATGGCACCTTTCGGGATGAAATCACCGGGTATATCAACCACAGTTCCTATGCGGGAATGGGGAACGACGTGGCCGACATAGACAACAACGGGAAGCCCGATATCATGGTGCTGGATATGCGGCCCGAGGATAACGAACGGCAAAAGCTGATTATTGCTTCTACAGGATACGACCGTTTTCAGATGATGCTGGAGGCCGGATACGACCCTCAGTACAGCAGGAATACGTTGCAATTGAACCAGGGGGGAGGGGAGTTTAGTGAAATCGGGTTCCTGGCCGGGGTGAGCAGTACAGACTGGAGTTGGAGTGCGCTCCTGGCCGATTACGACAATGACGGCCATAAGGATATGTATGTCACCAACGGGTTTTTAAGGGACCTGGGGAACCTGGATTATATCCACTATCAGAACATTTACGACAACCCCCTGGGCGACCCCCAAACCAAGATCAACAACAAACTCAACTCCATAAAGGAGTTACCCAGCGCAAAACTGCTGAACTATGCCTTTAAGAACAAAGGGGATGCAACCTTTGAGGATGTCAGCCGCGCATGGGGCATCACCGAAGCTAGCTGCTCTAACGGGGCCGCCTATGCAGACCTGGATAACGACGGGGACCTGGACATCGTGGTAAACAATGTCAACCAGCCCGCATTCCTGCACGAGAACCTGAGCAACCAGCAACCCGGCGCCAATTACCTCCGCATAAGTTTGGAGGGCCAACCCGGGAACCGGCAGGGCATAGGAAGCAAAATAAAACTCACCTCCGGTTCGGAGATTCAGTCTTACCAGCATTTTTTAAGCCGCGGGTATGAATCCAGCGTGGATCCTACCATTCATTTCGGGCTGGGGGGGCAAGATAGCCTGGAACAATTGGAGATCTGGTGGCCCGATAACCGCTATCAGGTCCTTACCGGGGTGCCGGCCAACCAGTGGTTGCACCTGCGGCAGGAGGATGCCGGCCCCCCGCCTGCAGAGGAACCTCCACCGGCGGGCGCAACATGGTTCCGGGAATTGACGGACAGCCTGGGGGTTGATTTTGAGCACCGGGAGGATCCTATGGTCGACTTTAAGTTGCAACCGATACTTCCCCATATGCATTCGCGCAATGGTCCCGGAATTGCCGTGGCCGATGCCAATGGCGACGGCCTGGAGGATTTTTATGTAGGCGGGGCTTCAGGCCAGTATGGCCGGCTTTACCTGCAAGGCCGGGACGGCGGGTTTATCGGCCAAACCATTACCGCTGAGGGGGATCGGGAAGATATGGGGGCCCTGTTTTTCGATGCGGACCAGGACGGTGACCAGGATTTGTACGTGGTTAGCGGGGGGGTGCTGGCAGTTCAGGACCAAAAAGAATACCAGGACCGGCTGTACCTGAACGACGGCCAGGGCCATTTTACGATTTCGGGGGCCTTGCCGCCCTCCAATATCAGCGGCAGTGTGGTGACCGCCTCAGATTTTGACAGGGATGGCGATCTCGACCTGTTTGTGGGTGGGCGTGTCAACCCCGGGAAATATCCGATGCCTGTGGCCAGCCTGCTCCTGGAGAACCAGTCTGACGGCGACCCCGGACAACTGAAGTTCAGGAACATCGGCCGGCAAATAGCGCATTGGGACCGGCTGACAATGGTCACATCGGCGCTCTGGACTGATTATGACAACGATGGATGGACGGATTTGATCGTCTGTGGGGAGTTCATGCCGGTTACCTTTTATAAGAACGTGCAGGGACAATTGGTCTACGCCAGTGAACAAACAGGGCTGTCGGCCACAGAAGGCTGGTGGAACAGCATTGCGGCCGGCGATTTTGACAATGACGGTGACACGGATTACCTGTTGGGCAACCTGGGGCTCAATGGAAAATACAAGGCATCGCAGGAAGAGCCCCTCTGCATATACGCGAAGGATTTTGACAAAGACGGGCGCATAGATCCGGTCATGTGCCATTATATGGAAGGCGAAAACTTTTTGGCACATTCCAGGGATGAAATCATCAGCCAGATCAGTGCCATGAGGGCGCGGTTCAGGACCTATGAATCCTATGCGAAAACGACCTTTGAGGATTCCTTTCTGCCCGAGGAACTGGAGGACGCCTATGTGGTTAAAAGCCATACCTTTGTTAGTTCCTACATGGAAAATCTCGGGAATGGGAAGTTTGCAATGCACCCGCTCCCGCTGGCGGTTCAACTGGGTCCCATAGAAGGCATGGCTGTTGAAGACCTGGACAGCGATGGGAACCTGGATGTCGTGCTCACAGGGAACGCGTATGGGACCGAGGTCGCTACCGGGCGGTACGATGCCATCAAAGGGATTTTCCTCAAAGGGGGCGGAAACGGTACGTTCTCCGTTGTGCCTTTGGAAGAAAGTGGTTTTAGGAATGACTCTGACGGGAGTGGTCTCGCGCTCTTGCGCGACAAGGAAGGGGCAACCAGCATCATTGTCGCAAACAGCGACGGGCCGGTGCGGGTGTTCGGACACCAACAGAAACCAGGGGGCAAAACGGTGTATTTTGCAGAGGAGGAGGCCACCAGCGCCCAGCTGCTGTTCACGGATGGCAGGGTGCAGAAAATTGAATTTTTCCGGGGGTCCGGATATTTGTCCCAAAGTACCCGGAGTATATTAATACATGAAGGCATCCAACGGATAACTATCACGGATGTTGACGGAAATACGAAAACTGTTTTTGAAAAATGAACACGCTAATTAGATTTTTTCTGGGGATAGTCTTTCTGGGGGCGGCCTGTAAAAATCCGCATAACCAGGAAGGACTGGAACAGTATTTCAGTAAGGGGTTGATGAAGCACAACCGCTTGCTTACCGACGTGATCGTCGCTGATATTTTTACCCCGCCGGTCGCGAGCAGGATTTACGCCTATCCGAATATAGCCGCATATGAAGGTATCAGGCATATGGACGGGCAACGGCCCTCCCTGGCCGGACAGCTCAACGGCCTGGATTCTGTATCGCCTCCCGACCCGGGCAAAGCCTACTATTTTCCACTGGTGTCTATGGTGGCTTTTACCGACGTGGCCCAGGCGCTGGTATACAACCAGGAACGGGTACAGCAACAACAACAGGAGCTCCTGGAAGAGGTCCGGGAGATTGGCATAGCCCCCGAAATATTGGACAATTCGATGGCTTATGGCCAAAAGGTGGCTTCCGAAATACTGCAATGGGCCGCCAAGGATGGCTACAGGCGCAGGACAGCCCTGCCGAGGTACAGCGTAACGGACGACCCTTCGCGTTGGAGGCCTACCCCCCCGGATTATATGGAGGCCATAGAACCGCACTGGAGCAAGTTGCGGCCGTTTGTGCTGGACTCTGCGGCCCAGTTTGACCCCGGGCTCCCCACCCCGTTTGATACGGACCAGGAATCACAATTTTACAAAGAGGCTTTGGATGTGTACCATACGGTGGAGAACCTGGATCCCGAACAATTGGATATTGCCAAGTTCTGGGATTGCAACCCCAATATCTCCCATACCAAAGGGCATGTCATGTATTTTCAGCAACAAATTTCGCCCGGGGGCCATTGGATGCATATTGCGGCCCAGGTATTGGAGGAGGAAGACCTGGACCCCGTGGAGAATTCCGTGATTATGGCCAAAGTAGCCATCGCCCTGGCAGATGCCTTTATCAGTTGCTGGGACCAAAAATACCGGAGCAACCTCACCCGGCCGGAGACCTATATCCATGCCTATATAGACACAGAATGGTCCCCCATCCTGCAGACCCCGGCATTCCCCGAACATACCTCGGGCCACAGCGTAGCGTCCTCTGCCGCCGCCACGGTCCTGACCGCGTCCCTGGGAGACCACTACCAGTTTGTGGATGCTACCGAAATACCCTATGGGTTGCCTGCCCGTAAATACAACTCCTTTATGCACGCCGCCGAAGAAGCGGCGATCAGCCGCCTCTATGGGGGTATCCATTACAGGCCTGCCATCGAAAAAGGGGTTACCCAGGGCAAGGCCCTTGGGAAGTTTGTGGTAGCGAATGTGACATTAGAAAAGCAAGAACAGTCCCGTTAACCCGGGCGTATTAGTAACCAACCTAAAACCAAACCTTATGTCTGAATTATCTGCCAAAGTGTCTAAGAGGCTTTTTTCCCTGGATGTATTCCGTGGCCTTACCATGTTTTTACTGATAGCCGAAGCCGCCGGGTTCCACCATAACTTTGGGGAATGGGCCAGGGGTTCCGGGTTTTTTACGGCCCTGGCAGACCAACTGCACCACCATCCCTGGAACGGATTGCGCTTTTGGGATTTAATTCAACCTTTCTTCATGTTTATCGTGGGGGTGGCCATGCCCTTTTCGCTCCGAAAAAGGTTGGCTACGGGCACCCGCCAGGCCGCGACACGGCATATACTGCAGCGGTGTTTCCTCCTCTTTGCCTTTGGGGTGCTCCTGCATTGCGTGTATAGCCATGCCCTGGTGTGGGAATTGTGGAACGTGTTGGTGCAATTGGCTTTTACCATCCTCATCGCTTATGCCATCATGAACCTCCCCCACAAAACCCAGATAGGCATTTCCGTTGGACTTCTGTTGTTGACCGAAATACTCTACCGGGTATACAACCCCCAGGATCCTTTTAACCAGGGGTCCAGTTTCGGGTCATTTATGGATATGGTCCTGATGGGTAAAATAAACGAAGGCGGGTGGGTCACCGTTAATTTTATACCCACAGCCGCCCATACCATCTGGGGGGTGATCTGTGGCCAGATCCTGCTATCGGACAGGAAAGAGCAGGATAAGGTAAAACCCTTCCTGATTTGGGGGGGCATAATTTTGGTTTTGGGCTACGCAATGGACTGGACAGGGGTGACCCCAATCGTCAAAAGGATTGCCACTACTTCCTTTACCCTGGCATCGGGCGGATGGACCATCCTGGCCCTGGCCTTGTTTTACTGGTGGATAGACATTCGGGACAACCATAAAAAATGGCTGCGTATCTTTTCTGTGGTGGGCACCAACTCTATTTTTATCTACCTGTTTGCCGAAACGGTGGGGATACAGTGGTTTAGGGACTTTGGCAAAATTTTTACCGAGGGCTTGTTGTCGCCCCTCGGGATGCCGGAGGACGCCATCATGGTCATCAACGCCTTGTTCGTCCTTTGGATGTTTTGGTACCTGACCTATTTCCTGGATCAGAAGAAAGTCTATTTTAAGGTATGACCCCCTGGATACTTCTGGGAATTCTCCTCTTTGCACCCGGCTAACAGCGGCGCCCGGACAAGTCGGTAAGGCCTGTAAGCCGGGTTCTTCTATGTTGCGAGCTAAGGTTCGTTGTGCCTGCCCGGGCCTGGCCACCTAGCCCGTAAAAGTGGAGGATGGTTTTGTGTATATAGGTTTTTCTGAATAGCTTTGGAAGAAACCGCGACCCCATGGATAAATCGGAAAAATTGCTCAGGGCTTTCAGGGATTTTGACGCGGCCAACGAACAGGATCCCAATACAGAAGATGACCAGGGTACGGTTTATCCAAAAGAATTGCTCTATGCCATGCGGATGACGGAGATGCTGGACGAATTTGCCCCGGATGCCTCTGAGGCCCTGCAACTAACGGCCCGCTGCCAGCACATCTGCCGCTGGGAAATCTCCAGGGAATCTTACGATATGGACAGGGTAGGTTACCTGAAGTGGCGGCAGGACCTCAAGAAATTCCATGCGGAAAAGGCTTCTGAGATCCTGGAAAAAGTGGGGTATCCACAAGAGGTGATTGACCGCGTGGCGTTTTTACTGCTGAAAAAGAAACTCAAAAGGGACCCGGAAACACAAACCCTGGAGGATGTGATCTGTTTGGTATTCCTTCAATACTACCTGGAACCTTTTTTGGCAAAACACCCGGAGGAAAAGCTCATCGAAATCCTTCAAAAAACCTGGCATAAAATGTCGGAAAAGGGAAGGGAGGCCGCCCTTCGACTACCCCTGCCCGATGGTTCACGGGCCCTCATAGGCAAAGCACTTAACCGATGAAAGGCCTTCAGGGCAACCGATAAATCACATACCCATGAAAATCAGGATACGAGGAAATTCAGTGCGATACCGGCTCACCATGTCCGAGGTGGAGGCATTCAGCAAAAACGGTTTTTATGAAGAGCGAACCGATTTTGGGGCAGGGCAGTTCCGGTATGCCGTGAAAGCCGCCCCAGGAAGGGCTGAACTGAGCGCTATTTTTGAAGACAACACCATCACCCTGATGGTACCCGCGGATACGGCCGCCGGCTGGGCCAGAAGTTCGCGGGTAGGATTCAGCAACGACATGGCGCTTCCCGATGGGCAGCGATTGTCGCTGCTGCTGGAAAAGGATTTTACCTGCCTGGACGAAACGGGCGAAGACCAGTCTGACAATTACCCCAATCCCAAAGCCGCGCCATAGTGTGGTGCCCATACCAGGGTCCCGAAAAGGTAACTCGTGGTCTTTCAATGCCCTGGGGCTTGTACCTGATGCTCTGATAAACCCATCAGTCCCCAAAAAATTGTAGGTAATTTTTGTCATTTAATCGGGGCATTTGAACTGGATATCGATTAAAATGAGTGTGATTGGTCTGGTTTATACTACCTTAGATGTTAATTTACACGAAACTAAAATAGCCCCGAAAATGAAAAAATTAGCCCCCGTTCTCTTATTGGTAATTGCCCTGTCGATTTCAGGATGCAGCAAGGATGACGGCGACCCGGCAAAGCCGGACGCCCTGGAATCTTTTAATTTTTCCCTGAACCCTGTAAACAACAGCGGAGTATCTGGCACGGTCACCATTTCTGAAAAGGCAAATGGTAACGCCACTGTAGGGATAAAATTAAATGGCTCCACCACCAGGGTCCACCCGGCCTTTATTTACTACGGCAATGATACGCAAGATACCGAGATAGCGTTAACACTCAATGAATGCGAGTGCGAAACCAGCATTACCGAAGTTACCCAATTGGATAATGGGACCAAAATTACCTACCAGGGCCTGAAGGCCTTTAACGGCCACGTGAAGATCCACCTGAGTCCCGAGGACCTCGAAACGGTGGTAGCCAAGGGAAATATTGGCGTGAACGCCAACTAGGCTCTTCCATAAGGACAAAACATGACAAAGGGCCCGGGCTTTTCCCCGGGCTTTTTTATTACCTGCCCGACTCCAGGTAGCCACAGGCCCTGGCGTGATGTACCGGGGGATTCATCATTTGCGTGGAGATTGACAGAAAAGTATTTTTTTAATACACCGGTTTTCACGAATTTCCTATGCAGGTAACGGTTCCAAAATGCTCCTGTTTCCGGGATGGGCTGTAAAGCCATTCCCAGCCCGGGAGCGGACGTTCTCCGGCGAACAGCAAAGAGAAACTTCAGATGACAAAAAACAGATGGTTGGCCCTTTGGGCCCTGTTGGCATTAACGGTAATTACAACTTCCTGCAGGGACAAAGGGCCCCGGGTCCTGGTGTTTTCGAAAACAGCGGGGTGGGAACATACCTCCATTCCCTTTGGCAATAGCGCGATCCAAAAACTGGGTAATGAAAACGGGTACCGGGTTGACCTGAGCCAGGATGCGGCCCTTTTTAATGATGATGACCTCCGGTGGTACGATGCAGTCATTTTCAACAATACGACCGGCAATGTGCTGAATGCCGAGCAGCAGGCGGCCTTTGAACGTTATATCCAGGCGGGCGGGGGCTATGTGGGGATACACGCCGCGGCGGATACGGAGTACGAATGGCCCTGGTACGGCCAACTGATGGGGGCCTATTTCGCCAGCCACCCGCACAACCCCAATGTGCGTACGGCTAGTATAGCGGTGGTGGACAAATCGCATCCGTCTACGATCGGCCTGCCAGACCGCTGGGGACGGAAGGACGAATGGTATAACTACCGCTACTTCTACCCCGGCCTGAACATCCTTGCCTACCTGGACGAAGAGACCTATGAGGGGGGGACCAATGGCAGCAGCCATCCCATCGCCTGGTACCATGAATTTGACGGGGGGCGCGCTTTCTACACAGGGGGCGGGCACGAGGATGCGTCTTATAGCGAACCCCTCTTTCTGGAACACCTGAAGGGGGGTATCGCCTACGCCATGGGCAGCGGCAGGAAGCTCGATTACAGCAAAGCCACCGCCAGGGTATCGCCCGAAGAAAACCGCTTTGAGAAGACCGTGCTGATCAACGACCTGGACACCCCCATGGAACTGGCGGTGGCACCTGATGGCAGGGTCTTCTACACCGAGTTGAGGTCTGCCAACCTGGGCATGTTCGACCCCGGTACGGGAGCCCAAACCATCGTGCATCGCTTTGACGTGGCCACCAGGGGGGGTACCGGCCTCATAGGGATTACCCTGGATCCCGATTTTATGGAAAATAATTTCATCTACCTCTATTATTCGCCCCCTGTAGAAGGGGAGCCCATAATTTTCAACCTCTCCCGGTTTGTGCTCAGGGCCGACAATACCCTGGACCCGGATTCAGAGGAGGTCTTGCTGCAGGTGCCGGTAGAAGAGAATAGCGGGTCGCACCACGGGGGATCGCTTGCCTGGGATAGGGATGGCAACCTGTACCTCTCTACGGGAGACAGTACAAGCCCCTTTCCTGCCGATGGCTTTGCCCCCCTGGATGAACGCCCGGGCAGGGAATATTACAGCCTGGATGCACAGCGGTCTGCGGGGAACACCAACGACCTCAAAGGAAAGGTCCTAAGGATTAAACCAACCTACGGGGCGGCAAAGGGAGAAACATTGTATAGCATCCCGGAAGGGAACCTGTTCCCTCCCGGCACGGAAAAGACAAGGCCGGAGATTTACACTATGGGTTGCAGGAACCCGTACCGCATCGCGGTAAACCCTAAAACAGGCACCCTGTACTGGGGTGACATTGGCCCGGACGCAGGGGAGGAGGGGCCACAGGGCCCAAGGGGCTATGACGAGTTCAACCAGGCCAAAACAGCCGGGAACTATGGCTGGCCTTATTTTATAGGCGATAACCAGCCCTATGTTGACTGGGATTTTGCCAGGGGTATCGCGGGGGCCCAATTTGACCCCATGGCTCCCGTCAATGAATCTCCCAACAATACGGGGCTGCGGGAATTACCCCCCGCCCAGCCCCCCATGATCTGGTACCCCTATGCCGCTTCCGGCGAATTCCCGGAACTGGGCGAGGGTGGCCGTTCTGCCATGGCAGGGGAATTCTATACCTATGACCCGGAATCCGGCGCTGAATCCAGGTTCCCGGACTACTATGACGGCAGCCTTTTTGTGTTTGACTGGATGCGCAACTGGGTGATGGCCCTGACCTTTGACGCCGAGGAAAAGTTGGTGAAGGCAGAACCTTTTATGAGCGCTGAAGGCGATTTCAGGCGGCCTATCGACCTGGCTTTTGGCTCGGACGGGGTGATGTATATGCTCGAATACGGCTCTGTGTACGGGGCCGATAACGAAGATGCCCGTTTGGTAAAGATCCGGTACAACCGGGGAAACCGGCCCCCGGTCGCCAAAGCCTCTATCGTCGATTCCCTGGCCCAGGCAGAACGTTCGGCACGGGTATTTATTACGTCTGAATTGCGCACCGGGTCGCCTGTGAAAGAAATTGCAGGGGCCGCCCCGTTAAAGGTGTCCTTTAGCAGCCGTGGTTCCACAGACCTCGATGACGGGGACAGCCTGTCTTTCGAATGGTTCCTGGAAGGGGATAGGGTGACTTCGACGGATCCGGATCCAGTTCATACCTACACCTCCCCGGGGATCTACAAAGCCGTACTGAAGGCGAGTGATGGACATGGGATGAGCCATTCCGATACGCTGACCGTGAAAGTGGGAAATACCCCACCCGGGGTATCCCTGGTTTCCCGGCAAAATACCTCGTTTTTCTGGGAGGGAAAACCCTTTGAATATCAGCTGGAGGTACGGGATATGGAAGATACGGACATAGTGATGGATAGCGCCCGTGTGCGCTTCGGGTACAATCCGTCTCCAAGTACCCTCAGCCAGGACGAGGCGGAAGGCGCAATGGTTGCCAGGGCCGTTCCGCTGGGGTATTCCCTGATCGAACGCAGCGATTGCAAGGCCTGCCATGTGGTGGAGGGAACATCTGTTGGGCCGTCCTATACCCAGGTCGCCCTGCGCTATAAGGGGCAGGCCGACGCCTTGTCGATGCTCAAGTCCAAGATCATCTCCGGGGGCGGTGGAAACTGGGGAGAAAGTGTCATGAGCGCGCATCCGCAACTGGCCCCGCAGGACGTGGAGGAAATGGTGCGGTATATCCTTTCCCTTTCGGAAGAACAGGAAGAAATGGTGGCCCTGGAAACCCGCGGGCAACTCGAGTTTAAGCGGCATGGGGAAGATGAACCTCGAGGGGTGTATACCCTGGTAGGATCATATACCGATAAGGGGGGCAACGGCATAGGCCCGATTACGGGCCATGATGTGCTCCGTTTCCGGAAGGCCCGTGTCCCCACGGTATTTATGGACCGCTATGAGCCCTTCGAACGTTTTGGGAACTATGTTACCAATGCCAGGCATAAGGCCTACTATATGATGAAAAATATCGATCTCAGTGGCATCAGGGGTTTCCTGTATGAATTTGCCTCCAAAGACCAGGCCGGGGTTATTGAGGTCCGGATAGACTCCCGGGCCGGCCCGGTCATTGCCAAAACCCCTTATGAGCCTACCGGTGACTGGGACCAGGTAACTTCACTGGAAGCTTCCCTGGATACCCCAATAGCGGGGCGCCATGATATATATTTCATCACGCTGAAGCCAGAGCAACCCAACGAGGATATAATCAACCTCAAGGCGGTCACCTTTATATCCGCGGAGGGTGACTGAGCCGTTGGCAACGCGGGTGTACCCTACGGCCTTCACGCCCCGGGTGGGAAAACGGAAAAAAGTGACGTTTCCTGAGCGCCAAGTCGAAATATTATCGAATTTTATAGCGGTTAACGTGTATGCCAATCAGCTATGGCTGCCTCGGAGTACTTTCGGTATTTTGTAATTGCAGGGCTATTCAATACACTGCTCTTCGCGTTGTTCTTCCTAAAAAGGAGCAGGAAAAACGTGGCTTCCTTCTATTTGCTTGTCTTTATGCTCCTGATGTCGTTCCAGGCGTTGCTCAACGCGTTTGACACCAGGGCCTTTTTCGTGGCATACCCGCACCTGAGCCGTATTTCCTGGCTGCTTCCCAGCCTGTTTGGCCCCCTGGTATACCTGATCGTCCGCAAGATGACACGTCCTTCCGAGGGGCTGCGGGGCAGTGACTCCTTCCATTTCCTGCCGTTTGTGGGATACGTAGCCCTTTTATCCCCATGGTTTTTTCAAGCGGCGGCGAGCAAAGTAGCGCAACTGCGCAATTTTGAATTACACAGCCTGGAAGATTTCGGGTACCTCAACCAGTTGAGCATTTTGTTAATTCTC
>MRWG01000537.1_pt1 | contig 39396 bp, 41 predicted proteins | sample 1013341 | NCBI WGS metagenome assembly MRWG01 (sample SAMN06117577, study PRJNA244670) | biofilm metagenome | biome: Water; feature: Cathode Biofilm; material: Biofilm; isolation source: microbial consortium enriched at the cathode of a solar microbial fuel cell | place: USA: District of Columbia ... | reverse complement strand
GCCCATGCCCCCCACCAGGCCCTCCCAGGTTTTCCCCGGGCTGACCCAGGGCGCCAGCTTCCGCTTCCCGATCGCCCGACCGGTGAAATAGGCGCCGATGTCGCAGGACTTGGTCACCAGCAGCACCCAGATCAGCACCCAGACCGCGTGCTCACGCCGGATCGCCACGAGGAAGCCGAGGAGCACACCGATGTAGACGTAGCCGAGCAGCGCCCCCCCCGCCGCCGCCATCATCCCCTCCGTCTGACGCTTGCGGGCGTAGAAGGCGAGCGAGCCGAGCAGGACGACCGCGGTCACCCCGTGGGCGATGAGGACGCCGAAGAGCAGCGCGTCGGGTGAGCGGGCCGCGCTGGGCGCCAGCGAGGTCAGGCAGACCCCGCCCACGGCGAGGATCGCGGTCAGCCCGGTCGAGGCCTGCACGCCCTTGTGTCGCAGGATCCGCGCCAGCTCGCGCGCTCCCATCACCGCCAGCACGATGATCAAACAAAAAACGACCACGCCGGGGGGAAAGGTCTCCCGCCCGATGAGGTCACGCACGCCCCCGGGCGCCGGGGTGCGGTCGATCCATGCGTCAAGCCACGCGCCCAGCAGGAGCAGGGCGATGAGCACGGGTCCGAGCGAGAGTCGATGCTTGAGCACAGGGCAAACAGTAGCGAAGCACGCCGCCTCACGTCGCGTCGGCGTCCAGCCCCCCGAACCGACGTCGCCTGGAGGCGAACGCACGGACCGCCCCGCGCAGCGCCGACGCGTCGAAGTCGGGCCAGAGCAGGTCCGAGACGTACAGCTCGGCGTAGCTCAGCTGCCAGAGCAGGTAGTTGCTGATCCGCATCTCCCCCCCGGTCCGGATCATCAGGTCCGGGTCGGGAAGCCCGGCGGTGTAGAGGTTCTGATCGATCAGCGACTCGTCGATCTCACCGGGCGAGATCTCGCCCCGGGCGATCCGCTCGCCGATCGATCGGACCGCGTCCACGATCTCGTTGCGCGACCCGTAGTTGATCGCCAGGCAGAGCGTCGGCCCCGTGCAGGACGCGGTGGTCGCCTCCAGGCGTTCGATGGCCTCGCGCGCCTCGGTCGGCAGCTCGTGCGTGCGTCCGATGACGCGAACGTGCACGTTCTTCTCCGCGAGCTTCTCGCGTTCCCCGTCGCAGTACGTCACGCACAGATCCATGAGCGCGTCGATCTCGTCCTTGGGACGCTTCCAGTTCTCGGCGCTGAACGAGTAGAGCGTGAGCGCTTCGATCCCCAGCCGCCCGGCCTCGGTCACCACGTCGCGCACCGAGATCGCCCCGTTCCGGTGCCCGAAGACGCGGGGAAAGCCCCGCTGCTCGGCCCAGCGACCGTTCCCGTCCATGATGATCGCCACGTGCCGGGGGATCCGCTCGGGGTGCACATCGGGGAGCGCCGCGAGCGGGTCCGCCTCCGGCGTTCGCCGGCGCATCCGCTCGATCACCTCGATGGCCCGCGGATCATCCGCGAACCCGGAGACGCCTTCCGAGGACCGTTCGATGGTGGATGGTGTGCCCTCGGGTGTCATGCCTGCTTTGCTCCCGCACTCTTCTTGGGGACCCGCGCGTCTGGTCTTTCAGACCGCGACGCCCCCGCTGACCTCGATTGTCTGCTCCCGGTCCGGCCCGACCCCGATCGACCCGACGGGCACGCCGACAAACGCCTCGATCCGTTCCACGTACGCCCGCGCCGCCGCGGGCAGTTCGTCCAGCGACCGACATCCGCTCAGGTCCTCGCCGAAGCCGCTCATCGTCTCGTAGACCGGCGCCACCTGGCCGAGCCGCTCGCCGTCCGGGATGAACCGTTCGGTCCGCCCCTCGGGCGTCTCGTACGCGACGCAGAGCTTCAGCTCGTCGAACCCGCTGAGCACATCGAGCAGCGTCAGGGCGATCTCGTCCACCCCGTTGATCATCGCGCTGTACCGGACCGCGACCAGATCCAGCCAGCCGACCCGGCGCGGGCGTCCGGTGGTGGTGCCGAACTCCCGTCCACGCTCCCGGATCCGGTCGCCCGTCGCGTCGTGGAGTTCGGTGGGCATCGGTCCGGCGCCCACGCGCGTCGAGTACGCCTTCATCACCCCGATCACTCGCCCGATCGCCTTCGCCGGCACGCCCGAGCCCGGGCTGATCCCGAGCGCCGAGGAGTTGCTGCTCGTCACGAACGGGTAGGTCCCGTGGTCCACGTCCAGGAGCGTTGCGTTCGCCCCCTCGAAGAGCAGACGCTTGCCCTCGCGGATCATCCCGTTGAGCAGGTATGCGGTGTCATCGATCATCGGCGCCAGGCGCTCGCCCCACGCCAGGGCCCGCTCGCAGATCTCTTCCGGATCGAGCACGATGCGCTCCAGCCCGAGGGACTCGCCCATCCGCTGCACGCTCACGTTCTTGAGCCGGCAGGCGAGCGTCACCCTTTCCCGCAGCGTCTCCGGGCGGGTCAGGTCGCCCATCCGGACGCCCGAGGCTCGCTGCACCTTGTCCCCGTACGCCGGTCCGATGCCCCGCTTGGTCGTCCCGATCGCGCCCCCGCTGAGGAAGGCCTCCCGAAGTTCGTCCTCGATCTTGTGGTAGGGCAGGACGACGTGGGCCCGGTCGGAGATGACCAGCCTCGAGGTGTCCACGCCCTGGGCGCTGAGCGCATCGATCTCCCGGAGCAGAGCCTCGGGGTCCACGACCACCCCGTTGCCGATCACCCCGATCGCGCGGTCGGAGAGCACGCCCGAGGGCATCAGGTGCAGGGCGTAGCGGGTCCCCCCCACCACGACCGAGTGCCCGGCGTTGGCGCCCCCGTTGAACCGGACCGTCGCGTCGTGCTCGCCCGCGAGGCGGTCCACGAGCTTCCCCTTGCCCTCGTCGCCCCACTGCAGCCCGATGACGGCGGTGGATCTGGGGTTCGCGTTGGCCACAGGAATCTCCGGTCCGTGCCGAGGCCCGGGGGTTCTCGGACCTCCCGAGAACGCCCCGCCGTGCTGAACCATACCCGAGCGCGTCGCGAGCGTCCGGTTGTCATCAAGCGAGGGGCCGAACGGACCGATCTGCGCGGGTGAGCGTGGAGACCGCCCCGATGTCCAGTGACGAAACCGTCCGAATCATGTGCCCCAACCTGACCTGCCGCAAGGTGCTCGCCGTCCCGACGAGCGCCCGGGGCAAGACGGTCCGGTGCCGCAACTGCAGCACGAACATCCGCGTGCCTGAGCCGAAGTCTCAGGCGACGCCGGGCGAGAAGGACAAGGACCCCAAGGCGGCCTGAGCCGGCCGGGCGTCCCGCCTCAGAGCGGGGGCTGCGAGTCGTCGTCGTCCGAGAGATCGAAGTCAAAGTCGAAGACGCTGCTGTCGTCGTTGTCCCCGGAGTTCGGGCGAGCGCCGCCGCCGGACTGGGCCACGCGCGGGGGGGCCTTGGCCTCCTCCTGCTCGGGCAGGCCGTCCTCGTAGCAGTGCTCGGGCTCGATCTCCTCGGGCTTTCCATCGATCCGGACCACGAAGACGAACGCCCCGAAGCTGACCAGATCTCCAGCGCTCAGGCGCTCACTCTCAACCCGTTCCTGGTTGACGTACGTCCCGTTGCTTGAGCCCAGGTCACGGATCAGCAGTCCGTCGTCGTCCTGAACCAGCTCGCAGTGATGGCGGGAGATGCCCGCCGCGGGAATCCGCACGTCGCAGTCGGTCTGCCGGCCGATCACGACGCGATCTCGCCGGATGGGCAGTTCCTGCGTGCGTCCGTCCTCGGTGACTCGGATCAAAGCGACATCCACGCCGGGTCTATCCTCTCTGATCCGACCGGCCCCGCCTGGGCGCCGGGGAAGGGCTCAACCCGCTCGTCAGGTCCGGGCGGACCCTGCGAGCAACGCCTGATGGACGGATCACCCCCACAGACGCGATGACGAACGATATCGCCATGCCGCTCGCCGAGCAACGCCCACGGGGGACCGCCCGGGGTCCCCTCGAGGCTGCCGCCCGCGCGACCGATCCTGCCCAGGGCGCCCGGTCGCTCTACATCCACGTCCCATTTTGTGCGCACAAGTGCCACTACTGCGACTTCTACTCCATCGTGGACCGCCAGGACCGGCAGGAGGCCTTCACCCGACGCCTCATCCGAGAACTCGGCGCCCTGGCCCCCTTCGCGGGGACGATCGAGACCATCTTCGTGGGGGGGGGCACCCCCACGCTCCTCGCCCCGGCCCTCTGGCGCGAGCTGCTCGACGCCCTCCACGATCGCTTCGACCTCTCCCGCGTCCGCGCCGGGGAGGCCGAGTTCAGCGTCGAATGCAACCCCGAGACCGCCAGCCCGGAACTCTTTGACACCCTGCGTGCGGGGGGCGTGAGCCGCATCTCCATCGGCGCCCAGTCCTTCAACCCCGACCACCTCAAGACCCTTGAACGCTGGCACGACCCTGACAACGTGGCCCGATCGATCAATCTGGCCCGCGCCGCGGGGATCCAGCGCCAGTCGCTCGATCTCATCTTCGGTGTCCCGGGACAGTCGCTGGATGATTGGTCGCGGGACCTGGAGCGGGTCCTGGAACTGGGCACGGAGCACCTCTCCTGCTACGCGCTCACCTACGAGCCCAACACCGCGATGACGGCGCGCCTCGAGCGCGATGAGTTCACACGCACCGACGAAGACCTCGAGGCGGACATGTACGAACTCACCCTCGAACGCCTCACGAGGGCGGGGCTTGAGCGGTACGAAGTCTCGAACTTTGCGCTCGCGGGGCGGGAGTGTGCGCACAATCTGGCGTACTGGCGCCAGGAGGACTGGCTCGCGGCGGGCCCCTCCGCGTCGGGACACATCGCCGGACACCGATGGAAGAACACCGCCCGCCTCGACGATTATCTGCGGACGGACGACGAGGGGTTCTCACCCATCATGGATCACGAGCCGCCCGACGGGCGTCGCGCGGTGAGTGAGCGGATCATGACCGGCATTCGCCTGCGCGAGGGGCTGGAGATCACCCGGACGTGCGCCGATGCCGAGCGGGTCGCCCCGGGGGCGCGGCGTCGGCTGGAGACGACGGCCCGTTGGCACACGGAGCTGGGCCTGCTGGAGATCTCAGGGGGCCGGTGGGTGCTCACCGACGCCGGGTTCCTGATGGGCGATCGCGTCGCCGCCGAGCTCATGTCCGCCCTCGGCTGACGCCCCACGCTCCACGTCGGGCCGGTGGAGGCGCATCGCGCGGAGGGTCTGGCGCAGGTCGCGGGGGAAGGCGGTGCGCAGGTCTATCGAGGCGCCGGTGATCGGGTGTTCAAAGCGGAGGCGGTGGGCGTGCAGCGCGAGCCTCGGCGCCGCCCTCGAGATGCTCCGGGGCCCGTAGGTATCGTCGCCGAGCACGGCGCACCCGATCAGGTCGAGGTGGACGCGGACCTGGTGGAGGCGTCCGGTGATGGGGCGGGCCTCGACGAGGGCGCCGAAGTCCGAGGTGTCCAGGGTGCGGTAGGCGGTGAGGGCGGACTTGCCGGCGTTGGAAACGCGGGCGAGCTTGCGCGAGGTGTACCGATCTTTGCGTCGGAGCAGCTCGATGATCGGGCGTCGGATGACGCCGCTCGGCTCGCGCGGGGCCTTGTAGACGATCGCCCAGTAGTACTTGCTCACCCGGCGCTGCGCAAACTGCTCGCGCATCGCGTCGTACGCCCGGGGCGACAGGGCGACGACGACCAGGCCCGACGTCTCCCGGTCGAGCCGGTGGACGAGGCCGAAGTCGCGCGCCTCGCCCAGGTTCTGGAGCCGGTCGGCGTATGAGGCGAAGAGGCCGTTGAGCAGGGTGTCGTGCTGGTGGCCGACCCCGGGCTGCGTGACGACACGCCCCGGCTTCTCGACCACCAGAAGGTCCTCGTCCTCGTGGCACACACGGAAGGTCACCCGGGGATTTGGTTCGACGCTGGAACTGTTCACGAATCCCCCTCGCACGCGGCGTGGTCCAGGAACCAGTACAGCTCCCCCCCGATGGGGGAGAGCCCGAACGCATTCTCACGTTCATTCTTCTGCAGTCGGCGCGACGCGGGCGTCCCCACCCCGACCACCCCGATGAACCGCGAGGCGTTGATCATGCGACGCGAGAGCCGGACGCCCTCGTCCATCTGCACCACCAGCCCCTCGCTCCCCCCCACCGGCGCCGAGAGGATCGGGTCGTCGAGCGCCAGGACGACCCCGTCCAACCGATCATGCCCGGGCTCACGCCAGGCGAGGGTTTCGCGCATGACCGAGGCGTACCCGTCGGCCCCCTCTCCGACCGGGATCGGATGAGCCTGTTCGTCCGGGATGCCGGCGTGCTCGATGAGCAGTTCGTGCAGGTCCCGCCAGTGTCCGCCCGCGGCGTTCTCGCAGGCGAGCCAGAGGTGCGTCCGGTTCCAGGGCAGGGCCCGGAACTTCGGGTCCACCATCAGCGCGCGGAACAGCCCCTCCAGCGTCGGCGAGACGCTCAGGGCGAGGTGGAAATCGCCGAACGCACGCACGCACTCCACGCTGAGCGCGAAGAGTTCCCCCCCGGCGGCCTCCAGGGCGTCCTCGGCGCTCTCGCGCACGACCACACGCCCCGGCAGTTCCGGGGCGCCTCGGTCCGGCGCCAGCTCGTAGGGATCGCCCATCCCCTATTGTCCGCCTGCGGATCCCCCGAAACCAGCCCTCCCCATGCGACCCCTCCTGCACAGCACCGCCCGGATGATCGACGCGTCGGCCAATCGTGCCCGGGAGGGCCTGCGATCACTTGAGGACGTGGCCCGCTTCGTTCTGGACGATCAGGCCCTGTGCGTCTCGATCAAGGAGCTTCGCCACGAACTGAGTGCCGGGGTCGCGGCGCTCCCGCTGCCCCCCGGTCTGCTCGTCTCCTCCCGGGACACCCCGGGTGACGTCGGCGTCGCGGTCAGCACCCCCACGGAAACCGCCCGGGCCGATCTCGCGGGGGTGGCGACCGCCGCCGCGAAGCGCGCGGGTGAGGCGTTGCGATCGATCGAAGAGAGCGCCAAGTTCCTCGGGGGGACGGGGAGCGCGTTTGAGTCGGTCCGGTATCGCCTGTACGACGTGGAGCGGCGTCTGCTGGTCCGTCTGGCGGCCCGGGCGCCTCAGTGGCGGCTCTGCGTGCTCATCAGCGCGTCGCTCTGCGAGCGTCCGTGGGAGGAGGTGGCTCGGCTGGCGATCGAGGGGGGCGCCGACTGCCTTCAGCTCCGCGAGAAGAGCCTGGGGGGGGCGGAACTGCTCGAACGGGCCAGGCGGCTCGTCTCGGTGGCCCGGGCGGGCGGGGCGCACGCGATTATCAACGATCGGGCGGACATCGCGTTGCTGTCCGGCGCCGACGGGGTCCACGTGGGCCAGGACGACCTCCCCGTGGGAGAAGCGCGCCGGGTGCTGGGTGAGGGCGCGATCGTCGGGGTTTCGACGTCGAATCTGGAGCAGGCCCGGCGGGCGGTCCGGGAGGGGGCGTCGTATTGCGGCCTCGGGCCGATGTTCACTTCGACGACCAAGCCGAAGTCGGAGCTGGCCGGGATCGAGTACGCGCGGGACTACCTGAACGACCCGGTGACGAGCCAGATCCCTCATCTGGCGATCTCGGGCATCACCCCGGATCGCGCGGCGGAGCTGGCCGGCGCCGGTGTCCGGGGCGTGGCGGTCAGCTCGCTGGTGTGCGCGTCCGCCGAGCCGGACGAGGCGTGCCGGGCGATCCGGCGGGCCCTGGGCGAGTGAGCGATCCGGTCGGCGGGGTCCGGCAGTCCCGGGGCACTACACTCGCGGCATGCCGATTACGTATCAGGAACGGGTGCTGGACAACGGGCTGCGCGTCGTGGGTGAGATCGACCCGGATGCGCACTCCGCCGCGGGCGGGTTCTTTGTCGCCACCGGGGCACGGGACGAGGACTCCCGCCTGATGGGGGTGAGCCACTACCTCGAGCACATGATGTTCAAGGGGACGGATGACCTCTCGGCGGACGACATCAACCGGATCTTCGACGAGATCGGGGCGAGGAACAACGCGTACACGTCGAGCGAGGTGACCTGCTTCTACGCCCAGGTTCTCCCGGAGCACCTGACCTGCGCGATCGACACGCTGGGGCGGATGATGCGACCGGCGTTGCGCCAGGACGACTTCGACACCGAGAAGCAGGTGATTCTCGAAGAGATCGCGATGTACAAGGACAACCCGTTCTGGGTGCTCTACGAGGCGTGCGTCGAGGCGCACTACGCGGGCGACGGGATGGCCCACCGCGTGCTGGGGACCGAACAGACGATCGGTGATCTGCAGCGCGACGAGATGATGGGCTACTTCACACAGCGCTACAGCGCGGACAACACCATCGTCTCCCTGGCGGGACGGGTGGACTTCGACGGCGTGGTCGCACAGCTCAACGAACTCTGCGGCTCGTGGACCCCGACCTCACCCAAGGCCCGGTCCCCGCTGGGTCCGCGCACGGATCACGAGGTGCGTCTGACCGACGAGCGGGTCAACCGGGCGTACATGATCGGCATGAGCGAGGCGCCCTCGTCGAAGGACCTTCGCCGGTACGCCTCGGCCCTGCTGGCCCAGGTGCTCGGCGCTCCGGACAACTCACGGCTGCACTGGGCGTTGATCGAGACCGGTCTGGCCGAAGAGGCTCAGGCCTCGTTCGATCCGCACGACGGCACGGGGAGCTACCTGGTCTACGCCTCGGGAGACCCCGAGCGGGTCGATGAGATCTGGTCGGTCATCGAGCGTGAGGTCGAGCAGGCCGCCGCCTCGGTGACGCTCGACGACCTGGAACGGCTGCGCACCAAGCTGGCGACCGGGGTGACGCTCGCCGGGGAGAAGCCGCACGACCGGATGCAGCGTCTCGGGCGTGTCTGGACGTCGGTGGGCGAGTACGTGTCGCTGGAAGATGAACTCGAGCGGATCAACTCGGTGACGCTCGACGACATCCGGGAAGTGGCCGAGGCGTACCCGCTGCGTCCCCAGACGGTCGGGCGCCTGACGCCCGGGTGATCGGGGTCAGGCGGCGGCCTGCAGCGTGTAGGCGCGGACGGCGTCGCCCCCGCCGGCGCGGGCGTCCTTGATGGCGCTGGCCGCGGCGGTGATGAGCGCGTTGGCGTTGGAGATCTGGGATCGGGTGCGGGCGTCGATGGTCGCGACCCCCGCGCTGACCCGCAGGGGGTGCGTCGCCGGCCCGTCCGTGCCCAGCCAGCCGGAAACCGAGATGGGGAACTGGGCGCGGAAGCGTTCGGCCGCCGCGAGCACGGGCTCACGCCCGGTGTTCGGGAGGACGACGCCGAAGATCGTCGGCGCGAGCCGGCAGACGATCCCGCCCATCGGCTCGTAGGCGGCGCGGAGATGGGCGACGGCGCCGATGACAGCCTCGTCGGTCGCCTCGGGTCCGTGGAGTTCGGTGAGCGCGTCGGCGCCGTCGAGCACGAACTGGGCAACGGTCAGCTCGGTCTTTCCTTGGCAGGCGTCGGGGCAGGCGGCCCTGATGGCGGTCAGGAACCCCTGGGAGGTGATGGCGCCGGTCAGCCCGTCGCGTTGGGGCGCGGGGATGACGGCGGACTCCAGGCCGCGTTCGGCATAGGACTCGTGGGCGCCGGAGCGTGAGCTGTCGAGCATCTGGCGTTCCGCCTCGGCGATGATCTCTTCGTTGGAGCGGTGCGTGCCGATCTTCAGGCTGAAGAACTTGGAGACGTCCTTCGCCGAGTCCACGACGCTGATGAGAATGTCATCCACCTCGGAGGGGGTGAGATCGAACCAGGCGCGAGCCTTTTCGTAGAGCCCGCGCAGCGCGGGGGCGGGGTCCGTCTCGACGAGGGCGTCGTGGACCAGGTTGCCCAGGGCGACGCACCGCACGAGGCTGGCGACCTGCTGGGGCGCGGCGGTGGGCCGCTCGTGGTAGCGGACGCAGAGGACGAGTTCCTCGGGGAGCTTCCAGGTCTCCGCGAGCATCGCGCCCACGTCGGCGTGATGCGTTTCGAGTTCGTTGATCTCAAGGGCGAGCAGGTCGCTGTGGATCCCGCCGGCGCGTTCGAGGATTGACTCGTAGCGATCGCCGAGCGCCCGGTGCAGGACGATCATGCCGACGTCCTGGAGGAGTCCGCCGAGGAAGGCCTCATCGGCGCTGGCGAAACCCTTGGCCTGGCCGAAGGCCTTGGCGCCCATGGCGGTGAGCAGGCCGCGCCTCCAGTAGGCGACGAAATCGAAGGCGAGTTGATCGTCGGCGCCCACGGTGTCCACGAGCGAGAAGCCCAGGACGAGGCTCCGAACGGGGCTGAGCCCCATCAGGGCGAGGGCGCGTTCGATGCTGCCGCACCGCTGACGCAGGCCGAAGTAGCTCGAGTTCACGGTGCGGAGGATCTTCGCCGCGAGGGCCTGGTCGTTCTGGATGAGGGCCGCGAGGTCGTCGAGTTTGACGTCCGGGTCCTGGGTGAGTTCGATGATGCGCGCGGCGATCGCGGGGAGCGATGGGAGCGAGTCACATCGGGCGAGTTCACTGAGAACCTGACTCTGCATCTTGCGTGCCCACGAGACGCATCCGAGTCGCCCTCGATCCGTCGAGGACGCGCCGAGACGTGGTCGCGTCTAGGGGGATTCATCGACACGCGGGCGAAGGGACTTTCACGAGTTCCCTCCGTCAGAAGGAGGTTGGGGCGCCCGCCCCAGGGCGAGCGGCGCCGTGGGGAGGGTGGTATCCAGGCCCCAGGCGATGTGGGCGGCGAGAAGCCGGTTTGCCCGCCCGATCGCGTCCGCCTCTCCGTCCGTGCGTCCGGAGGCGGCGAGGGCCCGGAGCAGGTTGACGGTCTGTTCTCGGACGCGCCAGCCTCGTGCGGCGGGGGCGCCGGGGTCGGGGATCAGGCCCCCGAGTTCGGGATCGAACAGGTAGGTCGGCGCGGGGTCGAGGACCTGGCCGGAGTCCGCGGCGGCGTCAAGGACGGGGGCCCGACCGGTCTCGAGGAGCAAGGCCCATTGGAAGCGGAGCAGGGCGCGCCCCGGGTCGCCGGCGGGGGTATCGAGCGAGCCACCGATGGTGGCGAGCGCCAAGGCGCACGCGTCATAGAGGCGGGGATGCGGGTCGTCGTCGCGCAGGGCGTGGTGGACCAGATCGGCGACGTAGAGGCCCGCGTGAAAGCGGTCGAGTTCCCGGCGCAAGGCGGGGTAGGGATCGCGCAGGTCCCAGGAGGTGAGCGTGGAGAGGGCGCCGGTGCGTTTGAGACTGGCGGTGAGTCCGGCGCGGGTGAGGACCTCAAGCCCGCCTGAGAAGGGCGCCCCCTCGCGTCTGGAGCCCTTGGCCACGGCGCGGAAGACCCCGGCCTCGCGCGCGAAGAGCGAGACGGTCTGGCTGGTCTCGGACCAGTCCCACTGCCTGACGCATATGGCCTCGTCGTGGATCGTGGGCACGTCTGGAGGGTACCCGGACCGCGCGGCGAGGCGACGGGGCGTACCCTCCGCCCATGCACTTCCGTCTCATCGATCGGGTCATCGAGCGTCAGGCGTCGCGCCTGGTCGCGGTCAAGCAGGTCTCGCTGAGCGAGGAGTACCTGCAGGATCACTTCCCGACCTTCCCGGTGCTCCCGGGCGTGCTGATGCTCGAGGCGATGACGCAGGCGGCGCGGGAGCTGGCCGACCCCGGGGGGGAGGCGAATCCCCCGCTGGTGCTCGGCGGGGTCCGGGCGCTCAAGTATGGGCGGTTCGTGACTCCCGGCTCGACGATCCGGGTGACGGTTGAACGCAAATCCGAGGCGGGAAAGACCCCGGTGGACTGCAAGGGGACCGTGGAGATCGTGGGCGAGGGGGGCGGCGTGGCGGCCTCCGGACGCATCAGCCTGCGTCCCGCGGTTGTCCCGAGCATGGACGCGGCTGGGCGGTGAGCCGCTTTGGGCGTAGGATGGCCTCTGAATCGCTCTGATTGACCCCGCGGCGGAGCCGTGGAAGGCAGGAAGCTGGCATGACCCGAGACGAGATCTTTGACAACGTCCGCGAGGTTCTCGTGGACGCCCTCGCGGTGGATGACGACGAGGTGACCCCGGACGCGAAGCTGATCGCGGACCTGGGCGCCGAGTCGATCGACATCCTCGACATCTCCTTCAAGCTTGAGCAGGCGTTCGGGTTCAAGATCGCCCAGGGCGAGTTGTTCCCCGAGGGCGTCACGCAGGACCCCGAGTTCGTGCAGGAGGGTCGGGTTACCGACAAGGGCCTCGAGGAACTCAAGGGCCGGCTCCCCCACTTCGACTTCACCGCCCTCGAGCAGGACCGGTCGGTGGGCAACGTGGCGAACATCTTCACGGTGGACGCGCTCGTGGACTTCTGCGAGCGCAAGCTGCAGACCGCGGCCTGATCGGACTCGCCCATGCGCTGGATGTGGATTGATCGCGTCGTCGAGCTGATCCCGCGCGAGAAGCTCGTCGCGATCAAGGGGGTCTCGCTCGCCGAGGAGCACCTGCACGACCATTTCCCCGCGTCGGGGGGGCGTCCCGCCCTTCCGGTGATGCCGATGTCCCTGATCGTGGAGGGGATGGCGCAGACCGCGGGGGTGCTCGTCGGGCACGCCGAGGCGTTCCGTGAGAAGGTGGTGCTGGCGAAGGTCAGCCGCGCCGAACTCACCGAGGACGCGGTCCCCGGGGACCAGCTCCGGTACACCGCGACGATCGAGTCGATGACCGACATGGGCGCGTCAACCAAGGGCCTCATCGAACTCATCCGGCACGACGCCAACGGGCCGGGCGCCCCCCGCGAGATCGGGCGTGTGGACCTGATGTTCTCGCACCTGGACAACAACCTGGGTGGCGTCGAGTTCCCCGAGCACAACTTCGTCTTCGGGGAAAGCTTCCGCACACTGCTGCGTTCCAGCGGCGTCGAGATCCCGGCCTAGAACGCCACCAACTGCAGCAGCCCCAGCACAACGGGCAGCGCCGAGATGACGACCGCGGCGCCCGCGAGCCGGCGCCCCATCGCCGGGCGATGCGCTCCCACGAACTCGCAGATCAACACCACCAGCACCACCGTCGCGAACTTGAAGGCGATCAGGCCCCCGAAACCGCTCAGGTCGATGATCCGGGCGGCCAGCGCGTTGGCCTCCTCGAAGCCGTGGAAGTTGATGAGCGCATTGGTGAGCATGAGGTCGAGCGAAGCGGCGAGGATGTACCAGAGGTAGTGGTTCGGGTACCGGACCGGGCGCGACACGCCGCCGCGCGTCGCTTCCCGATCGTCTGGCAGGCCGGACGCTCCCATGGGGCACTCTACGCGAGGTGCTCGGCGACGATTCGCTCGAAGAGTCCGGTCGGCGCGGGTTGGGCGGTCCAGCCCTCGAACTGCAGGGCCGCCTGACGGACGAACATGGCCACCCCGTCGATGGTGGGCAGGTCCCGCTCGTGGGCCGCACGCAGCATGGGCGTCTGGATCGGGTTGTAGACCGTGTCGAAGATGACCGTTCCGGGCTTGCAGGCGCCGAGCACGGATGGGGGCACGGGCGAGTCGTCGGGGGCCGGGCCGCCGGTCATGCCCACCGGCGTGGCGTTGACGATCGCGTCGGGCGGGCTGGCGGTCAGATCGTCCATCGACAACACGTCGCAGACCTCGGGTCCGATCGACTCGCTCAGGGACTTGGCCCGCTCGGGCGTCCGATTGACGATCACCACCCGGGCGCCTTGCGCGGCAACGCCCGCGCCGATCGCCCGCGCCACGCCGCCGGCGCCCACGATGGCGATGCGCTTGCCCGCGAGCCCGCCCATCGCCTCACCCAGACAGGCCGCGGCGGCGGGCGCGTCGGTGTTGCTGACCGCGACGCTGAGCCGCCCCTCGTCGCGTTCGATGGTGATCGTGTTTGCCGCGGCGCACCGCTCGCTCAGCGGGTCGATCGCCCAGCCCTGCTCGCGTGCGAGTCGAACCAGGTGCTCCTTGTGCGGGATGGTGACGCTGGCGCCGGAGAGATCCAACGCGCGGTGGTCGATCAACGCCAGGAGTGTCGCCTTGAAGCTCTCGTACGCCCCCTCCTGCCCGGGCTCGCCCGCAGCGATGGGGAGGGGAAGGTAGACCCCGTCGTGCCCAACCCCCTCGAACCCCGCGTTGTGGATGTGCGGGGACATCGAGTGCCCGACGGGCCACCCGATCACGCCGTAGACGCGCGTCTCGGGATTGATCGAGCGGAAGCGGTAGAGGTCGAGCAGGTCTCGGATGGTGGGCTGCCCGGGGGCGGTGGCCTCTTCCTTGTGGATTGACGCGAAGGTGAGGAAGGCGCCGAACTTGGGCGCGAGCACGCGGCTCATGAGGCCGAACTCGCCCATGCCCAGAGCGATCATGGGCTTGGAACGGTCCCGCAGGAGATCGAAGAGTTCGAGGTTGTCGCGCAGGCTGCGCGCACGGAAGGCGACCTTGTGGACCGCCGCCGCGTGCTCGGCGCTCATCGCCAGCACGCGCCGGGTCAGGTCGGACGGGCGCCCATCAAAATCGTGGGTGGAGAGAACTAGGCTGGTGCGCACATCCCGCGTCTGCTTGTCGTGGTCGATGGCGAGATTGACCTTCTGACGGAGATTCGCCGAGCGGGTGTACGCGGCCAGCTCCACGTCGATGTAGGCCGGGGGGTGATCGCTCGTGCCCAGGGCCTCGAAGAGCGCCACCCGGGTCATGTCGTCGGCGTCACACGCCCCCCCCTCCCAGGTGGGGCGACAGGTCACGATGCAGGGGAGGGGAGACTCCCGGATCAGGGCGAGGATCACCTCGGCCTCGCCGGGGTCACCGGAGCAGAGTTCGTCCACGCGATACTCGACCAGATCGGCGCCCGCGTCCCTCGCCTCTCGGGCGCGGAGCAGGGCCAGGTCGATCTCGCGGACCATCATCGGAGCGCACAGCAGAGTTCCCATCGGGGGCGAGTGTAGGAGATGGGCCATCGGTGATCGGGCCGACGGGGGCGGAGAGCAGAAAGTGGGTCGGTCTTGAATCCGGGGAGCCGCTCGGAGTCGAATGACCTGTCCGAACCCGCCGACCCGATTCGTGGGACGGCTCCCGAGGAGGTGTCTCGATGAAAGTTGCGATGATTATCGCGTTTGTGCTGGTGCTGGTTGGCGCCGTGAACTGGGGGTTGTGGGGCATCGCCCAGTTCGACCTGGTGGCGACCCTGTTTGGCGGAAGCAGCTCGGTCGTGAGCCGCGTGGTGTACAGCCTCGTCGGACTCTCAGCGGTCTTCCTGATCGCGACGTGCCCCAAGCTGCTCAAGAGCCCCCAGGCCGCGCTGGCCTGAACCGATTGAGTCTCTCCATTCCCTTGTGGACTGGTGTAAGGACGCCCGCGGACCCTGTCCGCGGGCGTTCGCTGCTTTACAGGGCGGCGAGGCGACGAGCCGTTTCCTGCTCGATCAACGCATCGAACATCGGCTGGAGCTTCGCTTCATCGATGATGCCCGTCTTGGTGAACTTCTCGCTCAGCCGCTGATCGCTGACGATGTTGTCCTGATAGCGGTACACACGGATCTTCTCGGAGCGGGCGCCGGAGCCGATCTGGCCCTTGCGTTCCGCGGCCCGCTCGGCCTCGGCCTTCTGCCGCTCGATCTCGTAGACGCGGGCTTTGAGCAGACGCCGGGCCTTCTCCCGGTTCTGGGCCTGCGACTTGGTCTCCTGCATCCGGACCTCGACACCCGTGGGCTTGTGCACCATGTGCACGGCGGTCGCGACCTTGTTGACGTTCTGCCCGCCCGGGCCCTGGGCGGTCGTCACGTGCTCGTCCACGTCGTTGGCCCAGTCGATTCTGACGTCGACCTCCTCGGGCTCGGGCAGGACGGCGACGGTGCAGGTGCTCGTGTGGATGCGTCCCTGACTCTCGGTCGCGGGGACGCGCTTGACCGAATGCACGCCCGCCTCGAACGACAGCTCGCTCCAGACGCCCTCGCCGGTGATGGTCACGGTCGCCTTGCGGACCCCCCCCACCGACGGATCGGCGTCGAGATCCATCTCCTCGACCTTCCATCCCTTGGCCGCGGCGTACCGGGTGTAGACCTCGAGCAGATCTCGGGCCCAGAGGCCGGCCTCGTCGCCGCCCGTGCCGGCGCGGACCTCGAGGATGACCGAGCCGACCTTCCGGTCGTCGGCGGTGACCAGTTGGGCCTTGACCTGCTCGATCTGCTCCCGGGCCCGGGACTCGAGGGAGGGCAGTTCCTCGCGGGCCAGCTCGACCAGTTCGGGGTCCTCCCCCGCGTCGATGGCGCCCCGCATCTCCTCGATCTCTGCGCTGAGCGACTTGAAGGCGCGGTAGCCGTCCACGACGGGGGCGAGGGCCGCCCGCTTGATGGAGAGGTCGCGGAGCCTGGTGTGATCGGCGGCGATCTCGGGGCTCTCCAGGTCACGCTCGATCTGCGCGAACTGGGCGTCGAGCTCTTCGAGCTTGCTCAGGACGGACTCGGGGATGGAACTGGTGACGCCGGACACGCCCACAGGTTACGCGCCGGCGAGGGGCGGCGCACGTCCGGGCTATGGCTTGGGCGTGAGGTTCCGCATGTGCTCGATCTTGAACCCTTTCGGCGCCAGGCGATCCTTCACGTACGCCCCGCCGGGGAGGGGCTTGAACAGCTCGATGGAGATCATGCTGAAGGGGATCATGCTCCCCTTGATTGCGGGTGGGCCGTTGAACTCAAGGGTGGCCATCACCATGATCGGCCCCTCGTCGTCGGCGACGTGCTGGAGGGGGTCGCGCCCCTCGGGATCGGCGCCGACCGCGCCCATGACTCCGGCGTGGGTGTCCGAGTGGTACCACCGCTGAACGGCTTTCTTATCCTCGAACCAGGCGCAGATGGTGTTCTTGCCCGACTGCCACTGGGCGGCGTCCACGCCGAGGCATCCCTCGGTCGCCTTGAGCCCGTCGATCAGGCGTTGGGCCATCTGGGCGGCGGGCTGCGCCGTGGATGCGTTGGCGGAAGCGACACCGAGCCCGCCGGCCCCCACCAGGCCCAGAAACGCTGCGCCCGCCAGCACGCCCGCCGCAAACATCGATCGTCTCATGGCTTAGCCTCCGCCTGGTTCCTCGGTATAGTTGCCGGCCGCGGCGAGACCCGTGGCGCCGCAGCCTTTGTTGGGAATCGACGATCACCGCTTTCGAGGTCCATCATTTGAGCCATGCCATCCGAATGAACAAGGTCCGCAAGACCTTCGGGAAGAAGGTCGCGGTCGAGGGTATCGACCTGGAGTTGCCCGAGGGCTCGCTCTACGGCTTCATCGGGCCCAACGGGGCGGGCAAGACGACCTCGATCCGGATGATCATGTCCATCCTTTTCCCTGACTCCGGTGATCTGGAGGTCCTGGGACGCAAGTCCGCGGTGGAGAGCAAGGACCGCATCGGGTACCTGCCGGAAGAGCGCGGCGTGTATCGCAAGATGAAGGTGCATGCCTTTCTGGAGCACATGGGACGCCTGAAGGGCCTCGACGCCGGGGCGCCGCTGAAGGCGAAGGTCGCCGACTGGCTCGAGCGCGTCGAGCTGGGCGAGGTGGCGAAGAAGAAATGCGAGGAGCTGTCCAAGGGGATGCAGCAGAAGATCCAGTTCATCTCGTGCGTCCTGCACGATCCGGACCTGCTGATCCTGGACGAGCCGTTCAGCGGGCTGGACCCGGTGAACATGCGGCTGCTGCGTGACCTGATCCGCGAGCAGAACGAGGCGGGGCGGACGGTGATCTTCTCGACGCACGTGATGCAGCAGGCCGAGGAGTTGTGCGACCACATCGTGATGCTCCACGAGGGCCGAAAGGTGCTCGACAACACGCTGGGGGAGATTCAGGACCGTTTCGACCCGCGGACGATTGCGTTTGCCAGCGCCAACGGGGACCTCGACGAGGCCGGCGTCCTCGCGATCCCGGGCGTCGAGGGCGTCGCTCGGCGTGAGCGTGGGTACGAGGCGACGATCGGGGAGGGCGCCGAGCCGCTGGAGGTGCTGCGATCGATCGTCTCGGGGCTGCGTGTGACCCGGGCGGAGCTTCGCCGACCGACGCTGGAAGACGTGTTCATCAGCATCGTGCAGGGTGAGGGGCTCAACGAGGAAGACGCCAGGCAGGTCCTGAGCGGGGGAGCCGAGTCATGAAGAAGGTCCTGCAGGTTGCCCGGCGTGAGTTCGTGTCCACGGCCCTGACCAAGGGGTTCATCGTCGGCGCCCTCGTGCTGCCGGCGGTATTCGCCCTGATCATGCCCGTCATCGCGATGCTCTTTGAGCAGGCCAAGGCGCCCGCGGACGTTGGGCGCGTCGCGATCATCGATCGATCGGGGATGCTCGACGAGCTGCTCGCCGAGCGGCTCACGCCCGAGGCGCTCGTCGAGGCCCGGCGTGGCTCGCTGAGTGAGTTTCAGCAGAACGCCGAATCGGGCGGGGGAGAGGGGGAGGCGCCCCCCGATCTGGGCCAGGTCGCGCAGATCGCGGACACGCTGATGGGCGAGACGCCCAAGTTCACGGTCGACATTCTGAGCGTCGAGACGGATCTCGAGGACGCGCAGAACCGACTGCGCGAGGAGCCGGAGAACGAGGACGACCGGACCCTGGCGCTCGTGGAGGTGGACCCCGATGCGGTGGTCCGCCCGGAGGGCCAGGCCGAGTTCGGGAGCTACTCACTCTTCACGCGTCCCAAGGTCGACCCCCGGACCACGAACACCATCGAGCGGACGGTCGAGCGGGCGATCAAGGACGTCCGGTACGAGATGGCGGGCATGGACCGTGAGGAACTGCGTCGCCTGACCAGCATCGCGCAGCGCGATGTGCAGGAGGTCACCGAGACGGGCACCCGTGAGTCCAACCAGGTGCTCCAGTTCGTGCTCCCGGGCGCGGTGCTGGTGCTGCTCTTCATGGGCGTGATGACGGGCGGGCAGTATCTGCTGACGACGACGGTCGAAGAGAAGTCGAGCCGCGTGGTCGAGGTGTTGCTCAGCGCCGTGAGCCCGATGGAGCTGATGTTCGGCAAAATCCTCGGGCAGATGTTCGTGGGGATGTGCCTGCTGCTGGTCTACACGGGCGTGGGCATCTTCGCGATGCTCTGGTTCGCGCTGGCGGACCTGATCGACTGGACGGACCTGATCTACATGTTCATCTTCTTCCTGATCGCGTACACGATCATCGCGTCGCTGATGGCGGCGATCGGCGCCGCGGTGAACGAGATGCGTGAGGCGCAGTCGCTGATGGCGCCCGTGATGATGGCGCTGGTCTTCGCGTTCTACCTCTCGTTCCCCGCGATGATGAGCCCCAGCGCGCCCTGGGCCGTGGCGATGAGCTTCATCCCCCCCTTCTCCCCCTTCACGATGCTGATCCGCATCGCCTCGACCGAGCCCCCGCCCGTCTGGCAGATCTGGCTCTCGATCGCGATTGGCAGCGCATTCGCGTACGGGTGCGTCTGGTTCGCGGCCAAGGTCTTTAGGGTCGGGCTGCTGATGTTCGGCAAGCCGCCGAACTTCAAGACGCTCATCAAATGGGTCCGGATGGCGTAGTCCGGGCCGAGGGAGCATCCGCCGATGAACGACCAGCCGCCGTCCAGTCCGACGCCCCCCACCGCCCCTGAACGGGTGCTGTGCGCATCCTGCCGCTACGACATCACCGACCAGCCGATCGGCGGGCGCTGCCCGGAGTGCGGCTCGCCGATCAACCAGCGGGTCAACAATCCGCAGACCCAGGGCAAGGCGATCGCCGCCCTCGTGCTGGGCATCTGCTCGATCCCGGGGTGCTTCATGTACGGGATCCCGGGCATCGTCTGCGGCATCCTTGGCATCATCTTCGCCAAGCAGGCCCGCGTCGCGATTCAGGAGGGGCGGGCCCCCGTCACCAGCGCCGGGCTCGCCAAGGGCGGGCTGATCTGCGGCATCGTTGGCCTGTGCCTCTCGATCGTGTATCTGCTGTTCTTCGTCGCGATGATCGCGCTGACCGTCGTCACCTCGCCATGAGCGATGCGCCGGACAAACAAGCATCGCTTGAAACCGTCCTGTGCTTTGCCTGTAAGTACGACGTCTCCGGATTGCCTGTCGGGGGACGTTGTCCAGAATGCGGTACTCGCGTGATAGACGCCGCGTTGGTCAAACGCCACCACGGCATGGCCAAGGCGGCGCTGATCCTCGGTATCTTGTCGCTGCTCACGTGGTGGATCTACTTCCTCCTCCCCGCTTTGTTGGGGTTCACCGGCCTTCTGCTGGCGCGCCGGGCTAAACGCGAGATACGAGGCGGAAAGGGCGCTGTCGCGTCGGTCGGCATGGCGACCGCTGCTGAAGCGTGCTGCTGGGTCGCCCTCTCCTTCGCTGTTGTATTCCTGGGCATCCTTGTGATCGCGTGGCTCGCCTACCTTTTCTAACGGAAGAAGCACTGCCCAATATTGTGATCCCTATGGACTCCACTCCAATCAACAAACACGAGCTGTACGAGCTGTGCGTGCAGTCGGTCGATCACCTGGCGCCGCTGATCAGGGCGATCCACGGCGGGCGCCCGAAGGTCCTGGGCGAGGACTTCGCGGGCACGGCGGCGCTCTCGCACCTCTGGGTCGAGTCGTCGGCCGAGGCGCGGGCGATCGCGGTCGATCTCGACGCTGAGGCGCTCGCGTACCACGGGGCGCACGATCGCATCGAGTCGCACTGCGCGGATGTTCGCACGATCGACACGCCCTGCGATGCGCTCTTCGTCGGCAACTTCTCGATCGGCTATCTGCACACCCGCGCGGAGCTGATCGAGTACCTGCGCCATGCGCGACAGCGGCTCACCCCCGGCGGCGTCTTTCTCTGCGACACCTACGGCGGCGAGTCCGCCTTCCTCACCGGCGAGGTCCACCGCCCCCACCCGATGGAGGGCGGGCGGATCTGCCGCTACACCTGGGAGCAGCGCGAAGCGGACCCGACGACGGGCATGGTCACGGACGTGATCCACTTCCGCATCGAGCGGGCGGGCGTGATCGAGCACGAGCTGTTCGACGCGTTCGTCTACGAGTGGCGCCTGTGGTCCGTGCCCGAGCTGCGGGACGCGATGATGGACGCCGGCTTCAGCACAACGCAGGTCTACGCCAAGCTCGCCGACGCGTGGGACGAGGAGGGCAACGCCTACGTCGAGCCCGTGACCGACGGCGGCGAGGAACTGGACGAGAGCTTCATCGTGCTGGTGGTTGGGCGGGTCTAGAGCCCGCCCTATTGTTGCCCATGCCCACCACCACCACCGCCGCACTGGATTCGTTCAACCCCGCCACCGGCGAACTCGTCGGGTCCGTCCCGATCACACCCGCGCCGGAGATCCCCGCGATCGTCGCCCGCGCCCGCAAGGCGCTCCAGAGCTGGGGATCGCTCACCGCGCAGGAGCGGGCCGACATCATCCGCCCCGCGGGCAAGGCCCTGGCCGACCGGGCCGAGGAGCTGGGCGAACTGCTGACGCGTGAGATGGGCAAGCCGCTGGCCGAGGGCGTGGGCGAGTGCCGCGGCACGGGCGAGGGGCTGAGCGAAGAGGTGGACGAGATCGCCAGGGCGGTGGCGCCCGAGATTCTGGAGGGTGAAGCGGTCAAGACCACGCTGTACCACGACCCGCTGGGCGTGTGCGCGGCGATCACGCCGTGGAACTTCCCGCTGGCGATGCCGCACTGGATGGTCCTGCCCTCGCTCGTGGCGGGCAACACGGTCGTGCTCAAGCCCAGCGAGCAGACGCCGCTGATCGCCCAGGCGTACGCGGACATCCTCAACGAGGTCCTGCCCGAGGGCGTGCTGCAGGTCGTCCACGGCGCCGACGATCAGGGCAAGGCGCTCGTCGCGGCGGATGTGGACCTGATCGCGTTCACGGGCTCAAAGGAAGTTGGCCAGAAAATCATGCAGGCCGCGGCGGGCGGGCTCAAGCGCCTCATCCTGGAGCTTGGATCCAAGGACCCGCTGATCGTGCTGGAGGGGGCGGACCTTGACGCCGCGGCGACCTTCGCGGCACGCAACAGCTTCCGCAACTGCGGACAGGTCTGCGTCTCGACCGAGCGGATTTATGTGCAGGAGAGCGTCAAGGACGCGTTCATGGACAAGCTCATCGAGCAGAGCAAGGCGTACACCGTTGGCAACGGCCTTGACGAAGGCACGGTCATCGGCCCCATGATCGACGAGAACCAGAAGAACCACGTCGTTGCCCAGGTGCAGGACGCGACACGCAAGGGCGCACGGATCGTCTTCGGTGGCGAGCCACGCGACGGCCAGTTCATCTCCCCCACCGTGCTCGACGACGTCACGCACGAGATGGACATCATGAAGACCGAGACCTTCGGCCCCGTTGCCTGCGTCATGGGTGTCAAGGACATCGAGCAGGCGGTCGAGTTGGCCAACGACACGGAGTACGGTCTGGGCGGGGCGGTGTTCGGGCCCGAGGATCAGGCGCGGGCGGTCGCGCGTCGCCTGACGTCCGCGATGGTTGGCGTCAACCGGGGTCTGGGCGGCGCGCCCGGATCGCCGTGGGTGGGCGCGAAGCAGAGCGGGTACAGCTACCACTCGGGCCCGATGGGGCACCGCCAGTTCTGCCAGGTGCGCGTGGTGAGCGAGCCGAAGGCGGAGTAGGGCTTCTTCCAGCCGAGGAGCCATCCTCCTCAAGCCCCGGACTGACGTCCGGGGCTCGAAGTGATCGCACGCCAAAAAAGGCCGCGGGCCCCGGGTCGTCCCCGGGGCCCACGAATGCGATCGGGCGTCGCTGGTAAGCCGAGTTCTGTCCGGGCGGCGGTTTCCCGAGGGACCTGCCGCCCTGGGCGACCATTTCTCTGCCCGCGCCGTTGCCGACGCGGTGAGGGACTCTCGTCCCCAGCACCCGACCCGGGGTCAGCCGTCGGACCGACGGCGGGCTTGCGCCCCGACCCCTGCTTGGGCTTGCACGCGGTGGGGTTTACCATGCCTCGCCTGTCACCAGACGAGCGGTGCGCTCTTACCGCACCCTTTCACCCTTGCCTGTGCCCAGTCCAGAACAAGTCTGAGCCGGGCCATCGGCGGTTTGCTTTCTGCGGCACTTTCCCTCGCCCGCGATCGCCCCAAGGGGTTGTTCGGGCGGGTGGGCGTTACCCACCACCGTGTCCTGCCGTGCTCGGACTTTCCTCACGCCGAAACCGAGAACACAGATTCCGACGTGCGGCCGCCTTGCGACGCCTTGCCTCGGATTCTAGCGCCCCCCCGGCGCACGACGGGCCTCGTGCCGCGGTACGATCCGGGCGCCCATGACCGATCCGACCGACCACCCCCGAACCGTCGCCTGGCTCGCGCCCGATCAGGCCCAGGGCGTGCGCGCCGTCGCCGACGCCTGCGGGCTTGAGATTATCGCCGCCGGGTCCCCGGAGAAGGGCAAATCGGGGGGCGTGGCCGACACGCTCGGCGCCGAGCCGATCGATGACCTGCGCAGCGCCTTCGCCGCCGCAGAGGCGGACCTCATCCTGATCACCTCTCCCGGCTCCTTCGGCGCCGGGGACGGGCCGGACGCCCAGAGCGTGCTCGCCGCCCGGGAGCGTGGCGTCCGGATCGCCAGCCTCGAGCCCGTTCCCGCCAGCGCCCTCGAACTGGGAGGGGGCGGGTGGACGCGATCCACGCACGGCGTCCGTCCGATCGACGCGATCCGCGTGGCGCCCATGATGGGGTTCGGGCGAAGCTGGCGCGACGCCGCGGACGCGATCGAGAACTTCGGCCCGGTGCGCACGCTGCACGTCGAAGCCCTGGGACGCCCCGAGCACGGGTCGCTCGGCGCCCGTCTGCACAGCGCCATGGGCTTGGTCCACGCACGACTGGGCATGCCCGAGATGATTTACGCCTCCTCGGTCGGGCCCATCGCCGGGGTCTCGCGCAGTGCGTCGGACGACTCCCTCCGAAACCTGCACGGGGACGTCAGCGCGGTCCTGCGCTACCCCGACGGGCGGGCGGCGAGCATCGTCGCCTCCAACCAGTCTCCGGCATGGGACCACAACGCCCTGCTGCTGGGCGAAGAGGGGCGGCTTCGGATCACCGACGACTCGATGCGGTGGGATCATCTCAGCGCCGAAGAGCCGGACGAACAGCGGGTCACCTGGACAACGGCGCTGGGCGAACTGGGCCCGTTTGAGCGAGCGCTGGCCGACGCTCTCGCCCGCCTGCTCGATCCGCGATCGCCCGCGGATGCGCCCGTGGATCATGCCAGTGTGCTCGCGATGAGCCAGGCGGCGCTGCTGAGCGCGCGGACGGGTCAGGGCGAATCGGCGGACATGATCCGCAAGCTCGCGATCGGGGAGTGAGCCCGGGCCTCAGAGCGAGACCTCGCCCGAGATGTACGCCTCCATGTGCCGGATGGTCTCGACGAGTGTCTCGTTCTCGACCAGGTTGAGGTCCCCGATCGAGAGCATGCCCAGAAGTTGGCCCCGATCGACCACCGGCAGGTGACGCACCCGGCGCTCGCGCATCACGTGGCGGGCCTCGCCGATGCGTGTCTCGGGGGCACAGGTGAGCACCTCCCGGGTCATCACCTGGGAGACAAGCGTGCGGCTGGGGGCCCGTTCGGCGGCGACGACGCGGGTGAGGATGTCACGCTCCGTGAGGATGCCGACCATCGCGCCCTCGTCGAGCACGACCACCGCGCCGATGCGCGCTTCATTCATAACCTGGGCCGCCTCGAGCACCGTTGCCGAGACGGGGACCGAATGCACCGTCGATCCCTTGTGGGCGATGAGTTCCCGAACGCTTTGCATGGGGCTCTCCAGCGACCGATCGCGCGGTCGGTGGCGGCGCCCGCACACGTACGCGGCGTACAAACGCCGCCGTGCCAGTGACTTGGCACAGTATCGCAGAATCTCCGCCTCCAGAAAAGTCCCCTCTCCAGGGCAAATTTAGAAGATCAGCCAGAGCAAGCCCACGCAGAGGCCAAAGACGCACCCGAAGAAGCCGAGCACCTGCCCGACGCCGGAGAGGTGGCGGGCGGAGGCGGAGATCCCGCCCCGCAGGTAGTCCCGCTCGATGCCGGAAGAGATGTAGATGGCGAGCGCTCCGAGCACGACCCCACCGATCCCGAAAAGGAGCATCCCCGGGAGAGAAAGGAGACCGAAGAGGAAGGCGCCCCAGGCCCTGGACCACCCGCCCCCGGCGATGAGGCGGGCGAGTTCGGGGCGCCAGATCGGGTCGCCGCACTCGGGGCAGAGCCCCTCGATCGGCTGACCGGTCAGGTCATAGCCGCAGGTGATGCAGAGCGGCGCCTCGCGATCAGGCCCAGCGGGTGACATGCCAGGCTTTCTTCCCGCGTCGCAGGGCGATGGTTGAGCCGTGGAGCAGGTCGGCGGCGCGGAGGGCACGCCCCGGCTCCGCCTTGGCGCCGTTGATGGCGACCGAGCCGTTGGCGATGAACTCTCTGGCCTCCCGTTTGGACTTGGCCAGGCCGGTCTCGACGAGCAGGTCCACCAGGTCGGCGCCCTCGAGCGTCGCCTTGTCATGTTCGCTCGAGGGGACCTCGCTGAAGACCTCGTGCAGCGTCCGCTCATTGAGGGAGGCGATGTCGCCGGAGAACAGCGCCTTGCCCGCCGCCTCGGCCTGACGCATCTCCTCCTCCCCGTGGAGCAGGCGTGTGGCCTCCTGCGCCAGTCGGCGTTGGGCGGCGCGCTTTCCGGGCGCCTCCGCGTGCTCCTTCTCCAGCGATTCGATCTCCTCCCGGGGCAGGAACGTGAAGACGCGGAGGAAGCTCTTGACGTCCTCATCGGAGCAGTTGAGCCAGAACTGGTAGTACGCGTAGGGGCTGGTGCGCGCCGCGGTGAGCCAGATCGCGCCGGACTCGGTCTTGCCGAACTTCCCGCCGTCCGCCTTGGTGACGAGGGGCGCGGTGAAGCCGAAGACGGTGGCCTCGGCGTCATGAACGAATGCGTCGCGCCGGATGAGATCCGTTCCCGCGACGATGTTCCCGTACTGATCCGATCCGCCGCACTGCGCGGTCACGCCAAGCTCGCGGTTCAGGTACAGGAAGTCGTACGCCTGCAGGATCATGTAGCTGAACTCGGTGTAGCTGATGCCCTGCTCGCGGTCGTTCAACCGGCTCTTGACCGAGTCCTTCTGGACCATCATGTTCACGCTGAAGTGCTTGCCCACATCGCGCAGCACCTCGATGAAGCTGAGCTTGGTCAGCCAGTCCGCGTTGTTCACGATCCGGTGAGCCGGTCCATCCACCTGCCCCAGCACGTTCTCGAAGATCGGGCGCTGGGCGGCCACGTTCGCCTCAACTCGCTCGGGGGTCTGGAGCTGGCGCTCGGCGGACTTGCCGGAGGGGTCGCCGATCAGGCCCGTCCCCCCGCCCGTGAGGACGAACGCCTCATGCCCGGCCCGCTTGGCATGGGCCAGGAGCATGATGGGGACGAGGTTGCCGATGGTCAGGCTGTCGGCGGTCGGGTCGAACCCGGCGTAGATGCGCCGGGACCCGGTCCGCAGATGCTCGCTGAGGCCCTGACGATCGGTGGCGTCCTTGAGCAGGCCGCGCCACTCGAGTTCGGGCAGAAAGTCGCTGGGTTGAGAGCTTGCCATCGGGGGCAAGGATACCCCGCGAGCGGCGGGGCCGGTCCCGGCCTCGGGATCAGGGCGTGATCGACCAATCCGGGTCGCTCGCCTGATCGGACCAGTGACGCATGTCGTTGAGTTCTTCCCAGTTCATGGTCCGCCCGCTCCCGTCGAACATCGCGGTCACGGCACGCCCCTCGTAGCGGAGGGAAACGAAGCCGGCGTTGTTGCCCGGGTCGTCGGGCTCCTCCTGGTACGTCTCGTCCCAGAGGCGCCCCTGCTGCGAGATGAAACGCGGGGGGAGAACCTGGTAGTACCCCTCCGGGTCGGACAGGTAGTTGAGGCCGAAGTCGTTCTTGCCGCGGGCGCTGGCGAAGGTGATCAGGTCGCTGGGGCGCCGGGCCTCAAAGCGTCGGCGGAGGAAGAAGTCGCCGAAGAAGGCGCGGGCCTGGAGATCGCGGGAGCCGTCGGACTCGAAGGCGTAGTGGTTCGAGCTGCCCCCGATGAAGACGACGTTGGCGCCGAAGGAGGGGAAGAGGCTGATGACGTACTGGAAGTCGGGCTGATCGTGGATGTCCGTCAGGGCCTGCTCGTCCTCGTAGAGCCCGCGCCAGTTGTAGTCGAAGGTGGGCGCCAGACGCCAGGGGTAGCGGCGGGCGACCTCAGGGATGGTCTCGAGGGGGCGTCCCGTCTCGTCACGGGGGGTATTGGACCCGGTGACGTGCCCGCGGGCGGCGTACCCAATGAGCAGATTGTCGTGGTTCTCATCGGCGTACAGGCCGTACGCGATCATCAACTGGCGGGCGGCGGAGAGAGACTTGACGCGATAGGTGCAGGCCCGGGCCTTGCCGAGCGCCGGAAGCAGAATCGAGATCAACAGGGCCACAATGGCGATGACGACGAGGAGCTCGATGAGCGTAAACCCCCTGCGTGGCAAGGCGATGCGACTCACTCGGGGGGTGGAATCACTGGGCTGCATGGTCATCTGGTCTCCACAACGGGCCCGTCCGGGGGGCACTTTAGTCTCGCGGGGCGCTTGACGCGATTGAGACTCAGTCTCAATACTACCGCCCCGGGCTGAAGGTTCCACCCGGGGAGCAACGACCCCCCACTCGGACGCGCCACCCTTCACGGGCGACGCGTCCCCACTCGGAGGCGCCCGACCATGCGCACGCACCGATCCGTGTCCCCCCTGCTTCTGCTCGGCGCGCTGAGCGCCAGCGCACCGGCGCAGGTGATCGAGGCCAGCTTCGATGAGCCCACCGGTGACCGATGGATGTACCCGTTCAACGGCACACCGGGGACGCGGATCTTCGCGTCCACGTTCTCCGCGGCGGAGGCCGGCCCGGGGTTCGATGACCGGGATGCGCAGTTCATCCTGTCGTTCGACACGTCCGGGCAGATCCCCCCCGGGATGGAGGCCGGTGACTACCGGATCATCTCGGCGCGGGTGACCGTGGTGATCGACAACGACGAGCAGTTTCGGTACGACCCGACGCCGGACCCGTTCGTGACGCAGCTGTTCGACACCGACCCGGCGTACGTGCCGGACGCGGACCCGGGGCGTGCGATCACGATCTTCGGCACGGGGTACCGCGCCGGGTGGGACGTGTTCACGTGGACGGAGACGACCACGTTCGGCAGCGTGGCGGAGGTGGACCCGGCGCAGGGCATGCGGACGATCTTCGCCGCGAACTTCGACTCGCAGGGCACGGCGCACGACATCTCGAACAACGTGAAGCAGCGGTTCGATCCGACGCCCCTTGGCGTCGGGCTGACGGACACGGTCGCTCCGGGCGATCTGGTCCCGGAGGGGACGGTCTTCACGTTCGAGCTGGACCGGTGCGAGGCGGGGGGCGCCGGATTCCTGCAGCGATCACTGCGTGACGGGACGCTGAACCTCTCGATCTCGTCCATGCAGTTGGCGACGGGGGGCAAGGGCGGCGGCACGGGGGACATCACGTACCCGTTCTTCAAGACCAAAGAGAACATCATCGCGCTGTTGAGCGGAGAGGTTCCGAAGCTGGAGTTGGTGGTCCGGGTCGGCTCGCCGGGGAACTACGACGGGCTCGGCGGCGTGGACTTCTCCGACGTGCTCGCGTTCCTGTCTGACTACGGCGCAAACGACCCCGCGGCGGACCTGGCGCCCCCGTGCGGGCTGGATTTTTCTGACGTCCTGGTGTTTCTCCAGGCCTTCGCCGAGGGCGGCTGAGAGCCGCGCGGCGATTCAACGCCCCTTCCCCCCCACCGACAGGGTGGGTCATTTGTTGAGGAGACAGAGATGCGTATGAGCATTGCACTGCTGGTCCTGAGTGCGGGCGGACTGGCGAACGCCCAACTCGTCGGTCCGTTTACCGAGACGTTCGATTCATCGGCGGAGGGGTGGCTCGCCGGCTCGTTCGGGCCGCTGGACTTCGACCCCACCGGGTTCGTGTCCACCACCACGGACATCGCCGCCGGGGGTCCGTTCGGACTCACCCTGTTCCGGGGGCACGACGACTTCGACGCGTCGGGGGACGCGTTTGTGGGGAACTACCTCGACTTCGGCATCACGACGGTGAGCTTCGATATCCGTCACGACTACGCCGAATCGCTCGACATCGCGCTGCGCGTGGCCACCCCGATGAACTCTCCCGGGTTCGCGATCGAGCTGGCCGAGGGTGTCGCCGGAGGCGAGTGGACGACGGTGACGTTCGAGCTGGACCCGAATAACGCGCTCTACACCCCCGAGGGTCCTCCCGGCTTCGGGTTCTTTGCCGGGGTGATGAGCAGCGTGGGGAACCTGCAGATCTCCCTCACCCCCCCCGCGGGGCTGGGGACCGAGACGTTCGTGACGTTTGATCTGGACAATGTGGCAATCACCCCAGCGCCTGGGGGCTTTGCCTCGATCTGCGTGGGACTGCTGGCGATCGGGCGTCGACGACGATAATCTTCTTCCGATTGATCAAGTCACTCCCCCCTCGCGCCGTCCGGCGGCCTCGTGTCGCCGGACGGCGCCTTCTTTATGCACGCATATGCACGAGGCTCAGAGCTGCCGGTCAACGACGGCCCGGGACAGTTCGAGCAGGAGCGCCCGCGCCGGGGTGGGGGCCAGGGCCTGCAGGTCCCGGATCGAGTCCTCGACCAGATCACGAGCCACGCCCTCGGCGTAGTCGAGGGAGCCGGTCCGGGTCACGGACTCGAGGAGTTCGGCCCGCTCGTGATCCTGGAGGCCGACCCGCCCGCGGGTGATGAGTTCGAGGGACCGGCCGCGGGTCATGGGGTCGCAGGCGCCCAGGTGGTGGAGCAGGGGGAGGGTCAGCTTGCCCTTCTCGAGGTCCTTGCCGACGCTCTTGCCGACACGCTGCTCATCGCCGAGCAGGTCGAGGAGGTCGTCGCGGATCTGGAAGGCGACACCGAGGCGGGCGCCGGTCTCGCGGAGGGTCTGAGCGACCTGAGGGGAAGCGCCGGCGAGCACGGCGCCCAGTTCGCAGGAGACGCCGATGAGGGCGCCGGTCTTGCGTCGGACGATCTCGAAGTAGGTCGGCTCGTCGAGGGAGACGTTGGCTCGGTGGTGAAGTTGGAGGAGTTCGCCGGCGCACAGGTCCATGCTGATGCGCGCGATGCGTTGGTCGAGTTCTGGACGCCCGATGGAAGCGCACAGGTGGTAGGCGCCGGCGATGAGGTAGTCGCCCAGGATGACAGCGGCCTCGTTGCCTCGGAGGTGGTTGAGCGTGGCGCCGCGCCGGCGAAGCTCGGCGTCGTCCAGGACGTCGTCGTGGACGAGGGTCGCCATGTGGACCATCTCACAGACCGCGGCGAGGCGGATGAGATCCTCGGTGACCAGCTCCTCAGGGGCGGCACGCTCAAAGGCGTCGGGCGCGTCCGGCGAGGAGGCGAGGGCGGTGAGCAGGACGAGGATGGGGCGGAGCATCTTGCCCCGGTAGCGTTCGACGTGGGCACACAGCTCATCCACGGGGGGCAGGTCGGAGGCGAGGGCGTCGTCGAAGACCCGCTCGACGCGGATGAGCGCATCGGCCACCAGGCTCTGGATGGGGACGAGGGCGTCGGGAACGTCAAGCACGCCGCGCATGGCCGATTGTAGGTGCCGGGGGGACGGCCGGGGTTACTTCTGGGCGGCGATGTAGCAGATGAAGGAGGGGTCGGCCTCGCCCTCGGTGACGGGCTCGAACTCACCGTTGCCGTCGCCCTCCTCGTCGGCGCCTTCCCAGTAGACGGTGGTCTTGGAGAAGCCGGCCTCGTCGAGGAGTTCGCGGATCTCGGGGAGGGTCCAGAGGCGCCACTCGTAGCTGAAGGCCCGCTTGATCTGGGTCCCGTCGAGGAACTTGAAGTGGATGTAGCACTGCATGCGCCCGGACATGGGATCGTATTTGTGCTGGTCCCAGACGTAGGTGAACTCGGCGTCGGGCTCGTCGATCTCGCGGTCCTCGGTCATCTCCTGGAAGGCCTCGTACCCGCCATAGAAGTCGAGGAAGAAGATCCCGTCGTCCACGAGCGAGTCGCGGACCTTGCGGAAGTAGTCGAGGAGTTGGGCCCGTTCCTGGAGGATCCAGTAGGAGAAGTTCATGGCGAGGACGATGTCCATGCCCGTGGCGTCACCGGGCTTGGTGACGTCGCGGTTATGGAGCGTGATCCGCTTCTTCTGGTCCTCGGAGAGGGCGCCGATGTTGTGCTCGTCGCCCCAGTCCAGCGTGGGCTGGTCCAGATCGAGGCCAACGGCCGTGTTGCTGTCCCGTCGGCGGACCCACTCGCAGGAGGTGGCGCCCGTGCCGCAGAAGTCCTCGCGGAGGCGGGCGGCCTTGCGTCCGCGGATGTCCTGGAAGGTCTCGTCCACGAAGTCGATCTCGGCCTCGACGTTCTGGACGGAGTACTGGTAGAGGACGTGGATGTCGGCGGTCTCGGCGGTGAAGCCGCCCTTGCCGATCCCCTTCTTCTTGCCCTTGCGTCCGGAGACGCGCGTGACGCGGGTTGGGGTGTGCTTGGATTCCATGGCGGCCGCGGGCTTCTCGTCGGTGCTGATCGTGCTCATCGGGGCGAGAGTGTAGCGTGGATCCGGGGCGGCGCGGGGGCCTGAGGCGAAGTGAACAACCGGGCTGGTGGGGTCGTAACGCCGTCGGACCCGGCTTCGGGACGGAGCCCCCGGAGAGGGCTCCAGCCGGGGCGGGGACGGACCGATATCCGCCTAGCATCTTCACCCATCCACCCAGGCGCCCCGGGCTCGGACGCCGGCAGCAGCAGAGGACTCGCGATGAAGCTCACGATGGTCGGCACCGGGTACGTCGGACTGGTCACGGGCGTCTGCCTGGCCAACACCGGCAACGACGTCACCTGCCTGGACGTGGATCCGGAGAAGATCGAGAAGCTGCGGCAGAACATCTGCCCGATCTACGAGCCGGGGCTGACCGAGCTGATGGAGAAGAACAACGCCGCGGGACGCCTGACGTACACCCTCGACAAGCACGAGGCGTACAAGGACGCGGACATGATCTTCATCTGCGTGGGCACCCCCTCCGACGAGCGGGGGCACACGAACCTGAAGTACGTCGATTCGGCCTGCGACGACATCGCCGAGGTGCTCAAGGCCCAGGGGCCGAACCAGAAGCACCGGGTGGTGGTCGTCAAGTCCACCGTCCCGGTCGGCACGACCTTTTACGTGCGGGACCGGATCCGGGAGAAGGTGGGCCCGGATATCCCCTTCTCGGTCGCCGACAACCCCGAGTTCCTCAAGGAGGGGGACGCGATCACGGACTTCAACAAGCCCGACCGCGTCGTCGTGGGCGTCGAGGACGAGAAGACCGCGGAGATGTTCCGCGATGTGTACGACCCCTTCGTCCGCAACGGGCACCCGATCTACATCATGGACATCCCGTCCGCCGAGATGGTCAAGTACGCCAGCAACAACTTCCTGGCGACCAAGATCTCGTTCATCAACGAGATGGCCAACCTCTGCGAGGCGTACGGCGCCAACATCAACAAGGTCCGCGAGGGCATGTGCTCGGACAGCCGAATCGGCAACGCCTTCCTCTACCCGGGGCTGGGCTACGGCGGGTCGTGCTTCCCCAAGGACACCCTCGCCTGCATCATGATGGGCGAGAAGTCGGGCGTGAAGACCGACGTCTCCCGCGCCGTCCACGACACCAACCAGCGCCAGCGCGACCTGTTCTTCAAGAAGATCATCGGGCACTTCGGGGGCGAGGCGGGCCTCACCGGCAAGCACCTGGCCTTCTGGGGCCTCGCGTTCAAGCCCCGCACCGATGACATCCGCGAGGCGCCCGCCCTGACCCTGGCCCGCAAGGCCCTGGGCTACGGGTGCAAGATCACCGGGTTTGACCCGGTCGCGATGGAGAACGTCAAGAAGGAAGCCCCGACGATCGAACTGGTGGACGACATCTACGAGACGGTCCGCGGCGCCGACGCACTGGTGATCTCCACCGACTGGGACGAGTTCAAGAGCCCCGACTTCGAGAAGCTCGCCACGCTCATGAACGGGCGTGTGATTTTCGACGGTCGCAACCTCTACCGGCGCCAGGCCCTGGGGGAGATGGGGTTCCACTACTACTCGGTGGGGCGTGAGGCCGTGAAGCCGGTGTGAGCCGGCCGACCGACCAGACGAGTGAGTACTCGACGCACTGGTTCGAGACCTTTGCCGACACGATTGACCCGGCGCAGACGCGTCGGGAGGCCGCGTTCATCGCCGGACTGGTTCCGACGGGATCCCGCGCGGTCCTGGACGTCTGCTGCGGGCGGGGCCGGCACGCGGCGGTCCTGAGCGAGATGAGCCTGGAGGTGCTTGGGATTGATCGGTCCGCGGGCGCGCTGGCGCACGCCAGGGAGCGGGCGCCTCGGTGCCGTTTCATCGAGGGCGACACGACCAACCCACCCCGCCTGGACGAACGCTTCGGCGTGGTCTGCTGTCTGTGGCAGAGCTTCGGGTACGGGGATGACGCCCAGAACGAGCGGCTGCTCTGGTGGATGATCGAGCACGCCCTCCCGGAGGGATGTGTGGTGCTCGACCTGTACAACCCCGCGTTCTTTCGTACCCGGCTCAAGCCCCGTTCGGGGCGCTTGGGCGGGACATCGTTCGTTGAGCGTAAACGCATTCGTGACGGGCGCCTGCGCGTGGAGATCGAGTACGAGGACGGTACGCCGACGGACGTGTTTGTGTGGCGCCTGTACACACCCGAGGCATTGGACGCGATCGCGGCGCGGCTCGGATGGCGTGTGGCGCGGGCCTGCACGGGGTTTGACGCGGCGAACGAGCCTACGGCGAACTCACCACGCACGCAGTACGTTTTCCGGAGAGAACGGGAGGCGTCCACGGGGAGGGGAGCCCCGACGCGGTAGAATGCCCCTATGCCCCGGCGAGCCTTTCGTTTCTATCAGCGGCACCGCATTGTCAATGTCAATCTGAACATCGTCGGCGCCGGGCTCCTGGCCGTCATCATTGCCAAGTGGCCCGTCCACCTCGTCACGGGGTGGGTTGGCGAAGAGTACAAGTTCATCAACTCGGTGATCGCCGCGGTGATCGATGGCGTGGTGGACATCGGGCTGTACTTCGTCCTGCACTGGGTCGCCAACCACTGGCGCCCAACCCGCAGAGGGGACGAGCACGATCTGCCGGAGCAGTCCGCGTCGTTCTGGCGTGAGGCCTCGCTCGTGCAGTTCGAGCGTTTGACGCTCACACCCGCGTTTTACGTCATCGCCATCGGCGGGATGTGGGGCCTGCAGCACGCGGGGATGCGGGCGAGCTGGGCGTTCGTGCTCTCGTTCTCCGCGGGGCTGGTCGTCACGCGGATCGTGCACACCTGGTGGGGCCTGCGGACGGGGCGGTTCGAGCGGATCCCGCTGCGGACCGGGCCCGCGCCCATGCCCGAGGAAGCGTCAGGCACAGACTCCGACGCGGCCTAGCCGATACCCTCGCCCTTATGTGCGGCATCGCCGGCATCCTGCGCCTCCATGACCCCAAGGACGGTCCGCCCCCCCACCCCTTGGATGCCATCCCCGAGGCGTGGCTCGATGTGCTCGACGAACCGATCAAACACCGCGGCCCGGACGGGCAGGGGCGCTTCCGCGACCGGACGACGCGCGATGACGGGACGGTCGTGGACGTCGCGTTCGTCCACCGCAGGCTCTCGATCATCGACCATGAGGGCGGGCATCAGCCCATGGTGCACGATGGGAAGCGTCTGCGCCCGGACCTGACGTACCAGCCCGGGGAGACGCCGAAGCTGGCGCACGAGCTCTGCCCTGCGGATGAATCGCCGGACCTGGTCGCGGTGGTGTTCAACGGGTGCATCTACAACCACCGGGAGCTGCGGGCGGAGCTGGAGGCGCAGGGGCATGTGTTCGAGACGGATCACTCGGATACGGAGGCGCTGGTGGGCGGGTTCCGGGCGCAGGGTCTGCGCGTGCTCGGTCGGATCGACGCGATGCACGGCGCCGGGCTGTGGTCCCGGGCCGGGGGCCAGCTCTCGATCTCAAGAGACAACGCGGGCGAGAAGCCGGTACACACGAGAGAGATCGAGATCGGTGACCACCGTGTGTTCGCGTTCGCTTCGAGCGTGCCTGGCCCGATCGGGCTGGACGGGTTGCTGGGGGCGACGATCTCGCCGCTGGACGCGCGCGAGGTCATGCGGTGGCTCCGCATGGGGTGGAACGAGGGGTTCCCGGATTTCTTTGGCGGCGAGCTCCCGCCGGGCGAGGTGCACGGGCTCAAAGTGCACACCACCGGCGAGGAAGCCTGGTGGGAGATCGACCCGGTCTTCGACGACGGGGCGGGCGACCCGGCGCCGATCCAACACCGGCGGGGCGAGGCGCTCACCGCGGACCGGCTGGACGAGTTGATCCGCGACTCGGTACGGCAACGCCTCGAGGCGGACGTGCCCGTGGCGCTGCTGCTCTCGGGCGGGCTGGACTCGGCGATCATCGGCGCGCACATCGCCGGGCTCGGCGCGGAGGTTCGCGCGGTGACGGTGCGCATGCCTTCGGGCGGGTACGACGAATCGGAGGACGCCGCGGAGACGGCGCGCACGCTCGGGATCAGGCACGACATCGTTGAGTGCTCGGCCGATCCGGGCGCCGACCTCATCCGGCTCATCGAGGGGCTGGGGCTGCCCTTCGGGGACAGTTCGCTCCTGCCCGCCTCGTGGGCGTGCCGCGGCGCGTCAGCGTACGCGCGCGTGCTGATCGGCGGGGATGGTGGGGACGAGCTTTTCGCGGGGTACGAGCGGCACCGCGTGGCAAGGCTTCCCCGAGTGCTGCGCCCGCTCATGTCGATGATCCCCTCCGGGCTGTTGGACCGGCGCGACCCGGTCTCCAAGGCATCGAAGCTGGCGCGACTTGGTGTCGCGGCGCGTCACGCCGGGTACGACGACCTGCTCTCAATTTTCCCGACGCCCGACCTCGTGCGCCTCAACGCCAACAAGGGACGCTTTCTCAACACTGGGCCGCTGCACATTGACGCGCCAGAATGGGACTTCTGCGGATACCTGCCCTTCGATCTGCTCCGAAAGTCCGACTCGGCGTCAATGGTGTGCCCTCTGGAACTGCGTTCGCCGCTGCTCAGCCGGGCGCTCGTCCGGGCGTGCCGGGAGTCGCCCCTGGACGCGCTCATGCCGGGCGGGGTACGCAAGGGGCTCCTCAAGCAGGTCGCCCGCAGGTACCTTCCCGACCACATCGTCGACCGCCCCAAGCGGGGGTTCGCCATCCCCGTCGGCCAGTGGTTCCGCTCCGACTACGGCGCCATGCGGCAACTGCTCTACGACCACCTCGAATCCGCCGACCCGTTCCCCGGGCTGGGCGAGGCGGGGGTGGAACTGAACATGGCGTTCGTCAGGCGGATGCTGCGCGAACACGACGCGGCCGGGGAGCGCAGCCTCAACCCCTGGCACGGGCGCGACCACAGCCAGCGGCTGTACATGCTGCTCGTGCTCTCGATCTGGGCGAAGTGGCTGGATCGTGTCCGGCGCGGGGACGCCTAGCTGTTCTTGACCGTGACCTCGATGCCCTGGGGGATGTGCACGTCGCGCTGGGGGTAGGGGATGCCGATGCCCGCCTTGTCGAGGGCGACCTTGGTATCCCGGGTGAGGCGTTCCTTGACCGCCCAGAAGTCGGGGGTCTTGGCCCAGACGCGAAGGGCGAAGTCCACGGAGGAGCCGCCGAGTTCGCTCAGATACACAACCGGCGCCGGGTCGCTCATCCCACCCTCGACGTTGGCGCAGACGCTCTCGAGCACCTTGCGGGCCTCGTCGATGTCCGCCTCGTATGCGACACCGACACCGATGTCCACACGCCGGAGTTCGTGGTGCGAGACGTTCTCGATGGTGTCTCCGAAGATCGATCCGTTGGGAACGATGATCCGGCGGTTGTCGGGGGTGTCGAAGCTGGTCGTGAAGAGCCCGATCTCAAAGACCTTCCCGGTCACGCCCGCGGCGTTGACCACGTCCCCCACACGGAAGGGGCGGAAGATGAGCAGCATCACACCCGCGGCGATGTTCCCGAGCATGCCGGAGAGGGCCATGCCGATCGCGAATCCGACGGCGGCGATGACGGCGGCGAAACTGGTGGCCTCCACGCCGAAGGTCTGCAGGATGGAGATCCCGCCGAGGATCATGATCGCGTACTTGGCGAGGTTGCCGAAGAAGCGGGCGAGGGTGACCTCGACGTTGGCCTTGGTGCAGACCTTGGTCACAAACCGCCGGGCCCAGCCGGAGAGCACCAGCACGGCGACGATGAGCACGATGACCTTGACCAGGGGCCACCCGACCGCGTCCCAGACGAGCCAGAGGTCCGCCCCGGTGATGTCGCCGTCGGTGAGGCCCGACCAGGCGTTCTGCACGTTCTCGATGGCGGGGATGACCGCCTCTTCGGGCGCATCGACGCCGGGCTGGGCGTCCGCAGCGGGGAGGGCGGCGGGCGTGTCCTGAAAGCTCATTGGGCAGATCTCCCTAATTCTTCATTTCGGCCCATCGGCCGCGTTTTGAGGTTCCCAGGGCGCCGCAAACACAGACTTTGGCGATCGGTCGGAGCGGCACGGGGGCGCCGACTACACTAGCCCCCAACCGGGGGATCTGCGCGGCGAGTCATTTGTTTCATTGTTCACGCCGCCGACAACTATCCGGCGCTCCGGCGCCATCACCAGAGGAAAGATTCATGGGCATCATCAAAGAGTTCAAAGATTTCGCGATGCGCGGCAACGTCATGGACATGGCGGTCGGCATCATCATCGGCGCCGCGTTCGGCAAGATCGTCAGCTCGCTTGTCAGCGACATCATCATGCCGCCGATCGGCATGATCATGGGCGGCGTGGACTTCGCGGACATGAAGCTGACGATCCAGGAGGGGACCGCCGAGACCGTGAACGCGGCGGGCGAGACCGTCGCCGCGGTTGCTCCGGTCACGATCAACTACGGCGCGTTCATCAACGTGCTGCTCGACTTCCTGATCGTCGCGTTCGCGATCTTCATGGTCATCAAGATGATGAACAAGGCGACCGAAGCGATGAAGAAGAAGGAAGTTGAGGCGCCCGCCGAGGAGCCCAAGGTCAGCACGACCGACCAGCTGCTCATGGAGATCCGCGACTCGCTGAAGTCGAACGGCTGATCGGATCGACCGGGTCCACGAAAGAGCCCGCCCGGGAGGCGTCCCGGGCGGGCTTGTTTGTGCGCATTCGCGGCGGGCTTAGAACTTCCAGCCGAGTGTCACGTAGTAATCGATATCGTTGCGCTTGGCGCCGGCGCCGGGCATGGAGTCGTACCGGTTCTCGAGGCCGAGCGTGAGGTAGAGGTTGCTCTCTTCGTCGAGCACGATCTCGTAGCCGGCGTTCGTAGTCCAGCGGAAATCGCCCGCATCGTCCAGGCTGGGGTAGAGCTCGGAGACGACAAAGAACTTCTGTCCGTCCTTGATCTGCCAGTTGTAATCAAGCCCGAGCAGCGCCTCGGGGCGGAACTCCTCGTTGGGCCCGCCGATGGTCTGGGAGCCGCCGATGCCCGCCCGGGCCAGCAGCGACATGTCCGCCTTCTGGTCCTCCGGACGGATGAGTTCGTACCCCACGCCACCGTATCCGGAGATGCGGCTGTCCCAGGCCTGGAACTCGTCGTACTCGTACTTGGCCTGGGCGAAGGCCCGCCAACGGCTGCCGGGGAAGAGCCAGTCGTTGCGCCCGTAGGCCTCGAACCGGTTGGTGTTCTCCGTGCCGTTCTGGGTGCCGTACCGGTAGCTGAGCCCGATGCGGGTCTCCATGTGCTCGGTGAGACGCTCGCCGTCAATGGAGGTGCGGAGGTTGAAGGCCTCCGAGTTTCCGTCCGAGCCGGTGACGCCGAGTTCGACGCTCCCCTCCCAGCCGCTCCAGAAGGACGTGGAGACGGGCTCGGGGGTCTCGCCCGCGTCCGCCGGCGCGTCCACCTCGGGCTGGGCCCGCTCACGCTCGGCGACGGCGGCGTCGTAGTCGCGCTGGGCGGCCTCGAGGGCGGCCCGGGCCGCTTCGAGCCTCGACTTGGCGTCGTCGAGCCGGTCGGCGCCCGTCGTATCCGCGTTGGCGCCCAGCGCACTGCCGCACGTCATCAGCAGCGTCGCGATGGCCGCTCTCATGGTCCTGTTCGTCCTGTCCACCTGGCCTGCTCCTTCTCTCGAATCACGGGGGAGGTCTGCCCGCCAACGGCGCGGGTTGGCGAGAGGCTAGCCGTGGGGATGACTGTCCACAACCCGGACCGGGTCGATCGGCTGGCGAGCGGAAGGTCCGGATGCGATACCATTGGACTCGGGGCCCACGCGAGTCCGATGGAAAGGGCCGGAGGTCTGCATGAACCGACGTGACGCGGTGAAGCTCGTTATCCGGACCGGGGCGGCGACGCTCGGGGCCGGGGCGTTGACCGGCGCCTTGGCCGGGTGTGCCTCGTCCAAGCGGCGATCCGGCGTCCACATCGGCGAGCCGATCCCGGAGGACCCGAGCATCGCCCGGGCCCCCTCGCGTGTGGAGCCGTGGACCGCCCCCGCTTCCGCTCCCGTCCCGACCCCGGAGCCCCTCCCGACCACAC